>OGOE01000110.1_pt1 | contig 104527 bp, 94 predicted proteins | sample 1552611 | NCBI WGS metagenome assembly OGOE01 (sample SAMEA2580129, study PRJEB22360) | human gut metagenome | biome: human gut; feature: human-associated habitat; material: faeces | place: Denmark | collected 2008/2010
AAAATATAAAAAAATATATAAGAAAAAAGTAATATTAAGAGAGAATAGTAAAAATATCTGTGGTATCTGTGGCAACTATTGAAAAGCCTTGATTTTACAGCGTTTTTGCTGTCACAGATGCGTGAAATGATGTGTGCTGTCATTAGAAAAAGGTGCATCCCTCTGTAATGCCGCCTATAATGCGTTATAAGGGCAGTTGTGGATTTCAGGTGTCAGGATATACCCAACACACCAAAAACGCTTCTACGGGCCGTCAGGCGGCTCTTCCGGTGGTTCCTCTGTTTCTGGACCATAGATGCACGCTAAAACAAAGTCCTTCAATACCGTGTTTGAAGTTTTTCCCTGATCCTTGCAGAATTGTTTGAATAGGGCCGCTTCTTCTTTTTTCACCTTACAACCAACGGTTGCCATATTTTTTAGGTTGTATTTGTTAGCCGCCCTTTTCTGAGCATCACTTGGGGGCATAGATTTCACCACCTTTCACTATTCGGTATAATCATAACATATTAGCAGTATGGTTAACCATATACAAAACAGACAAATATATATGGTTAACTTTGTTGTATTTTTTACTTGATATATGGTTAACCATAGTTTATAATGAAAACATAGCATGAGACAACAACCAAAGCGGCAATAAAAAGCCCCCTTGTGCCACCGTCTGCAAACTCTGACACAAGGGAGCCAAACCCACCACCCAAAGGGCGGCTTGTGGATAGTATAACACATGATCCGCCCGGCAGTCAAAGAAAGGACGGAATTACATAATGAAAAATCTGATTGAAACCGCCAAGGCCACCAAGGTTCCTGAGAAGTATGAACTTCGGGCAAGTGATCTGGATGCCCTGTACCGTGAAGCCCATGGGGATGTGTTCAGGATGGTTTCTTGGGCGTTCAAGATTGGCTTCCATCAGGGGCAGAAGGCAAAGGGGGAATAAGCATGACCAAAGAAGATATGATTGCCTTGGGTATTCCCAAGGATCGGATGAAGGATTTCCGAACCCGGTATTTTGCCGATGTGAAGAAAGCTGCCCAGCGTCTGAACAAATCTTCGGAGCAGTCAACCGATGATGTGAAGAAGGCCATTGCCGCATTGGTTCAAGTGATTGATGATCCCGAAACCTTGCACCTGATTCTTTCCTATGTGGCTTCCCTTCATACCGGGGGTGATCGCTGATGCCGGTCAAAGTCAAGATCAGCTATACCCCGGACGAGGAAGCGAAAATAACCCGGCTTGAAACCCTTCTGAAGTCGCTTTTGCCCCGTCATAAGGTCAAGAAAAGCACAGGTACACCCCCCTATAATCACTTGTATTTCACACCTACAAAAAGCGAAAAACACACGAAATAGGCGGTTTTCCTTGACCTACACCCCCATATATGGTATAATTTTAATATAGTACCCCACCCCCTACGGGGTGGAAGCTGTGAGAAAACGGCGTGGGAATCGTTCTTTTTGGGACGGTTCCCACGCTTTTTCTATATTTAGCCTACTTCGGGCGTTAAACGGAGGTATGAAAGATGGATGAAAACAAGGCCATGAACAATCAGAACCCGGATGGAGCCGGGGCAAAAACCTTCAGTCAGGACGATGTGAACCGCATTGTTGGTGAACGCCTTGCCAAAGAGAAGGCCAAGGGTGAAGCCGTTCTTGCTGAAAAGGAACAGCAGTTGGCCCAGCGTGAATTGCTGTTGACTGCCAGAGAAAAATTGACTGAAAACGGCCTTCCGGTGGAGTTGGTGGACGCTCTGAATGTGTCCAGCCCTGAAGCATTGGAAAAGGCCCTGTCCATCGTGAAAACGGTTATGGACAAACACAAAGAGGAAGCCCGACCTATCAAGATCAGAGGGGCTAAAACGGCTGAAAGTCTGTCAGGCCCCCCAAGCACCACTAATGGTTCGCTTAGAAAGGCTATGGGGCTTCCCGAATAAGAAAGGAAGTGCCATAAATGGCTAATACTGTTAATCTCGTTACTACATTCCTTCCGCTGGTGGATGAAAAGTTTACCACGGAATCCCGCAAATCCCTGTTGACCAACAATGACTTTGATTGGACGGGGGCGCACTCCATCAAGGTTTACAAGGTGTCCACTTCGGCCATGAACGACTATGACCGCCCCGGCGCAAACACCGCCACGAATTGGAGCCGGTTCGGCCCCGTGGCCGGTCTGGATGCCACCACCGAGGAAATGACCCTGAAGAAGGATCGTTCCTTCACCTTTGCCATTGACAAGCTGGACACGGACGAAACAGCCGGTCAGCTTCAGGCCGCTGGTGCGTTGGCCCGTCAGCTTCGGGAAGTGGTGATCCCGGAGGTGGACACCTACACCTATGGCGTGATGTGTGCCGGTGCTGGCACCAAACCCGCCGCCATTGCCCTTACCGCTGAAAACATCTGTGGTGAGATTTTCAAGGCAAACACCGCCCTTGATAATGCCGAGGTTCCCGAAACCGGGCGTATCATCGTGGTAACGCCTGATACTTACCTTCTGATGAAGCAGTCCAAGGATATTTTCTTGGAAACTGATGTGGCGGAAAATATGCGGCTTCGGGGCGTGATCGCCCAGCTTGACGGGGCGCAGATCATCAAGGTTCCCGCCAACCGCCTTCCCTCTGACTTTGGCTTTATGATTGCCCATCCCGTGGCAACCGTGGCCCCTACCAAGTTGGAGGATTACCGGGTACACCAAGACCCGCCCGGTATTTCCGGTGATCTGGTGGAAGGCCGTATCTGTTACGATGCCTTTGTGCTGGATAACAAGAAGGCGGCTATCTACTATCAGGCCGTGACCGAGGGCTAATATCTGATGCGGGGCGTGTGGGCGTGGCCTATGCGCCCCGTATTTGATTTTCAGGAGGTTTTCATGGAACGGATAGACCGACTTATCATAAAGGCGAAAAAGGCCGCACAAGCCAAGGCAGAGCGGTTTACAGTGGGCTTTGTGACCTATGAACCGGATAAGGATAAATACAAGGCTTGCGGCCACCTGTGGGGCGGCAGGAAGGCTTCTGGATGCCGGTATGTGGTTACATGGCACGACAACACAGAAGCCGCCACAAATGCCCTGATTGACCTTTATGACCAATACCCCAACCCCGTTGAAGATGCCGTGATCTTCTTCAATGTGATTGACCAGTAAGAAGGGAGTGAAACACCATGCCCCGGCGCAAAACGCTAAAGCTATCTACCCCGGCAGATATACGCCGGGCCATTTCAAGGGTCGCAAATATGGCCCTGAACAATGAGATTGACCCCAAGAGAGCCAACACCCTTCTTTATGCCTGTAATGCCGCTCTTGCGGCCATTAAAACAGACGAATATGAAAAGAAGCTGGTGGAGCTGGAAGGGCTGTTATCCACTATGGAAGGGCGGTAAACCATGACCAATGAAGAACTTGTGGCCCTGATCCAAGCCGGGGATCATGTGCAGGATAATATGGGCCTTCTGTATCAGCAGAACCGGCGATTTATTACGGGAATTGCATTGCCGTTTTCCAGTTCTGTTGAATTGGATGATCTGATGCAGGAAGCCTATTTTGGATTGGAAAAGGCGGTTTCCAAGTATGATCCAACCTTGGGCTATGCGTTTTTGACCTATGCCGAAAATCATATACGCTTGTCTATCCAAAGATATTGTCAGAACTGTGGGCGCTTGAAGCGTGTTCCCGTTCATGTTCTTGAACAGATTTCAAAATACCAAAAGTTCCGTTCAGATTTTCAAGCCGTAGTTGGGGATGAACCTACCGATGAAGAATATTGCTTCTATCTTGGTATCGAAAATAGGCGGCTGAAGGAACTTCGTAAATACATGACCGGTTCTGAAACAGCAAGTTTGGATGGCATTGTACCCGGAACAGAAGATTTCACCCTTGCTGATGTGATTGCAGATGATTTTAACCTTGAAGAAAGTGTTTGTGACACTTTGGCGGATGAACAGGCCAAAACCACTATTTGGGGGGCCGTTTCTGATCTTGGTGGAAACGCTTCTGAAGTTGTTCAAGGTTATTACAAAAACGGTGAAACGCTCCAAGGCATTTCGGATCGGCTGGAAGTCAGTATAGAACGGGTTCGGCAAATTAAGAACCGGGCTATTTCCAATCTTCGCCGCAATAGGAAGCTGAAAGAAGCCGCTGAAGTTTATGGGTATGGGTGCGCCAAAGCCTATCATTGGGGGCTGGGACACTTCAAGAATACTGGCACTTCAGCAACAGAGTATTTGGCATTGAAGCACATTGAACAGGAACAGTCCCGGAAAAATTCAGCAAAGGAAATTCGTGGTATATCCACCTTCGCCCAAGTATCTTCAGCTCGTATGAAAAAGGAAAGCGGCACGGTTCCTATTGGCCTAAAAAAACTGCAAAAAACCATCAAACAGGCGGAAGCCCTCTTGCGGGAAGCTGACGCACTTACAAAAAGGCGGTGAAAATATGCTGAAACACGAAAACCCGAACATTGAAATTATCAACAAAAATCTGTGGGCGGTTCGGTTTTCTCTGATTCCCTTCATTCCACAGATCAGTTATAAGCCTGATCCCTCTGTCCCGCTGGAACAGGTGCCGGGGCAGTTTGGCCCTGATGGTATCATGATTCTGAACAAGGATTTCAAGCACTTTGAACTTGTGAAGAAGGCCACAGAAGCGGTGATGAAGCTGAAAAACCGGCAGATTAAAAAGGAACTTGATTCCTTGCACCATTTTCCCCAAAACCAGCCGCTTCAGGTAATTTACCGTTATTGCCTGTTGGCAGAATTGGAACGCAGAAAGGTGGTGAAAAATCATGGCAACAATTAAAACTGCAATTCAAATCTATGATCAAATGAGCCGCCCCCTTCAGGCAATGAGCCGGGGGGTAAATACCCTTATCAACGCCATGGAAACGGCCCAAGGCACTTTTGACCATGGGTTTGATTCTTCTGTTCTTCAGCAGGTACGGGAAGATATTGCTGAAGCTACGGTTGGATTTGATCAGATGGAACAGCAGATCAGGCAAGCCGATACTGCCCAGAATCGCTTTAATGACCGTGTTCAGGAAGGTTCTGACAGAGCCGGTGGGTTGCTTCAGCAGATCAAGAATATTGCTGTGGCCGTTGGCGGATTGGCGGCAATTAAGAAACTGGTGGATCTCTCTGACAGCATGGCAAGCACACGGGCAAGGCTGAATCTGATTGTGGATGATGGCGGTTCCGTGGGAGAACTGGAAAAGAAAATCATGGCTTCTGCCCAGCGTTCCAGAGCGTCCTATCTATCCACGGCGCAAGCGGTTTCCCAAATGGGCCTGATGGCCGCTGATGCCTTTTCCAGCAATGATGAACTGATTGCATTCACCGAAACCCTGAACAAGCAGTTTGTCATTGCCGGAGCAAATGCGGCGGGTGCTGAAGCCGCAACCCTTCAGCTCACACAGGCCATGGCTTCCGGTGTTCTTCGTGGTGAAGAACTGAACAGCGTGTTTGAACAGGCCCCCAATGTGATCCAATCCATTGCAGATTATTTGGGGGTTTCCATTGGTGAAATCCGTGGAATGGCCGCAGAAGGACAAATCACGGCGGACATTGTGAAGAACGCCATGTTTGCGGCGGCAGATGATGTGAACGCCAAGTTTTCTTCCATGCCCATGACATGGGGCCAAGTTTTCACCATGGCTTCCAATGTGGCCCTTCAGGTGCTTCAGCCATTGTTGAACGGGATCAACTGGCTTGCCAACAATATTTCCATCATCGGCCCTCTTGTGCTTGGATTGGGTGCGGCTTTTGCTGTGTTTCAGATTGCCGCCCATTGGACACAGATTGCGGCGGCGGCAACGGCCATTTACCATGGTGTTGTGAACTTCCTTTCCATTGGCTTTGGCATTCTTACAGGTAACACGGCGGCGGCTTCGGCGGCGGTGTTCACCTTCAATTCCGCCTTGCTTGCAAACCCCATTGTGTGGGTGGTCATGCTGATCATGGTTTTAATCGCCGCCCTTTATGCCGGTGTTGCGGCCTATAACAAATTCACCGGGGCCGCTGTGTCTGCTACCGGCATTATTGGTGGGGCTTTTGCGGTATTGGGTGCGCACATCCTGAACACCTTCATTGTCCCCCTGCAAAATGCCTTTGCCATGATCGCCAACTTCATTGGGAATGTATTCAATGACCCCGTTGCGGCGGTAAAGGTGCTTTTCTATGATATGTGCCTGACCGTCATTGGATATATCCGTAATTTGGCCCAGGGCATTGAAGATTTGATCAATAAAATCCCCGGTGTAACCGTAGACATTACAAGCGGCCTTGATAACTTTTATGCTGGATTGGAACAGGCCCAGCAGAAAGTAAAAGATAAAGCCGGTTGGGTTGAATATGTTCAAAAAATGGATTTCATTGATTATTCTGATGCCGCTTCCGCTGGTTACAAATTCGGTGAAGGGATCGCTGATAAAATTTCCGGGGCCTTCAGCCTTGATGGGCTGGATGCCTTCAATCTTGGCAACACCCTTGATGGTATCTATGGCAACACCGGGGACACGGCGGGGAACACCGCCGCTATGAGTGATGCCCTTGACATTGCGGAAGAAGATTTGGCCTATTTGCGGGATATTGCCGAGCGTGAAGCAATCAACCGGTTCACCACGGCTGAAATTCATGTTGAACAGCACAATGAAAACCACATTTCCAATGACACCGATCTTGACGGGATCATGGATGCTTGGGCCAATGATTTTGCTGAAAAGCTGGATGTTTCTGAAGAAGGGGTGCATGAGTAATGATCATAGAAAAAGCACGAATGGCGGCAAGGAAGGCACTTGAACGAATGTACCAAGGCCGGGCCACCGTCATTGAGTATCAGAAGATAAAAGACGAATGGGGAATGACCAATTTTCAGGAAGTAACCGTTCTGGAGGATCAACCCTGTAAACTGTCTTTTGAAACCTTAACTTCAAGCACGGGTGATCCCGTGGCTACCGTGAGCCAATCCGTGAAGCTGTTCATTTCCCCTGATGTGGTTATTAAAGCCGGTTCTAAAATCATCGTCACCCAGCATGGGAGAACCACGGAATATTCCAACAGCGGGGTTCCCGCCGTCTACCCCACCCACCAAGAAATCATGCTGACCCTGTTTGAAGGGTGGGCATAAACCTAAACCCCGGATCATAGCCGATCCGGGGTTTCTTCTTTTGGTCAGGTATGCTATACTGAAATTCAAAAGGGGGTGAACCGGTATGGGTAAAGGGTATGTGTATAGATGCCCCAAATGCGGTCATGAAGAAGAACTTCTTTCCGGTGTGGGCTTCATGTCCCCTGTGGAAGCCGATATGGAGCGGGAAAGTATTCTGACGGGTATCTATGGCCCAAAGGCACAAGCGGCCCTTGTAGCCCATCCTGAAGCCCCTGTGAGCGTTCAACGGGCGGTGTACCAATGCAGGGCTTGCGGCAAGCTGGAAAGCCGTCTGGCGGTCACTGTGAAGGCCCCTGTCCGTGTCCCAATCCTTCAGCGGTGTGATTGTGGGGCCACCATGCACCGGATCAGGAGCGGGAAAGATATACTTTGTCCAGCTTGCCGGGAACCCCTGAAGAAAACGGATGTTGTGGCCGTTACCATGTGGGATTGAAAGTTGATTTTCAAGGGGAAAACCGTGTTGCTTTTGTGTTACTAATACCCCCTAAAACGGGGCGATTCCCACAAACGCTAAAATACTGAACTTCCTTGAACTACAAGCGTTAGCGGCTCTATATGACGCTCAAAAATTCAGTGAAAAACTGAACAATTCATGATACAATAAATTTATTACAGAAAGGATGGGCAGAGGATGCAGCAGATTTTGATTTTGGGCGGCGGCGCAGCCGGTCTGGCCGCTGCGCTGGCGGCAGCACAGACCGCAGAGGGCCGCGCACACATCACCGTGCTGGACAAAAACGCGAAGGTGGGCAAAAAGCTTCTGGCCACCGGCAACGGGCGCTGCAATCTCGACAACCGGGACATCACGCCGGAGCGGTATTTCACCAGCAGCCCCAAGGCCCTGCGCCGCCTGCTGAGCGCCGTGGACGAGGCTGCGCCGCTGGCGTGGTTCGAGAGCCTCGGCCTCTACACCCGCACCGACGAGGCCGGGCGGGTGTACCCCTATTCCAATCAGGCGGCGGACGTACTGGCCCTGCTGGAGCACCATCTGTCAAGACTGGGCGTCGAGGTGCGCACCGGCTGCACCGTCCAGAGCCTGAGCCAGAGCCAGAGCCGGGGCGGCTATGCGGTCCAAATCGAGACCGAGGCAGGCCGCGAGACCCTGCGGGCCGACGCCGTCATCTGCGCCATGGGCGGCGATGCCGGCCCCCAGTTCGGCACCGATGGCTTCGGCACCCGGTTCGCCGCCCAGTGCGGCGGACGGATGGCCCCCCTCTATCCCTGCCTGACGGCCCTGCAGTGTGCTCATCCCCGTAAGCCGCTGGCCGGCATCCGGGCCAAGGGCTGCGCCAGCCTGCTGGACGGCGCAGATGGCCGCGTGCTTGCCCGGGAAACGGGCGAGGTGCAGTTCACCGAGTACGGGCTTTCGGGCATCTGCATCATGCAGCTTTCAGGCCTGCTGGCCCCGGGGCGCGGGCCGAAGCGGCCTGTCGCGGCCCTCGACCTCTTCCCTGCTCTGAGTGAAACCGGGCTGGCCGCGCTGTTCGCCCAGCGGGTCGGACTGCTGGGCAGCGAGGCGGCGGAGTTCTGGCTGGGCTTGCTGCCCGCAAAGCTGGGCCGGGCGCTCTGGGCCGATGCCGGTCTGCCTGAAAACGCCCGCGCCCTGCCCGCCTCCGCGTGGCCGAAGCTCGCCGCCACGGCCAAGTGCTGGCGGTTCGAGGGCTTGACGCCCTGCGGCTGGAAGCAGGCTCAGACCACCGGCGGCGGCCTGCTGCTGGACGAGGTAGAGGACGATTTTCAGTTCAAGGGCTGTCCGGGACTCTACTTTGTGGGCGAGACGCTGGACTGCGCCGGCAGCTGCGGCGGCTACAACCTCCACTGGGCCTTCGGCAGCGGCATCATCGCCGGGCGGGCGGCGGCAAAGCTTCGCAAAAAGAAGAAGTAAACCAACAAGCCCCCGGAAGGTCGTCTTCCGGGGGCTTGCTTTTTGTGTTATTTGTTTGCGGCCTTCTCCAGCTCCGCCTCCTCGGCGGCAGCCTCGGCCTCTTCTTCCTTCTGATACTCTTCAAAGGCCGACCACATGGGCTCGATGTCCTCGCCCCGGACGCGGCGGGCAAAGTAGTTCCTGGTGATGTCCACCACAGTGCCGGACAATGCCAGCACGCCGATGAGGTTCGGTATCATCATCAGGCCGTTGAAGGTGTCGGAGAGGTCCCACGCGAGGCCCAGCTTCATGGTCGCGCCCACGACGGTCATGCAGACAAAGACGACCTTATAGATGCGGCTTCCCGCCGTGCCGAAGAGATACTCCACGGCCTTGGTGCCGTAGTGGCTCCAGCCGAGGGTGGTGGAGTAGGCGAACAGCAGGATGGACACGGCGATGAACTTCGGGCCGAAACTGCCGAAAGCCGCCGTGAACGCCTGACCCACCAGCGCATTGTCCTGCACGCCTGCGAGGACAGCGCCGCTCTCGATGTCTACCACGCCGGTGGTCAGGATGACGAGGGCCGTCAGGGTGCAGACCACGATGGTATCGGCGAAGACCTCAAACACGCCCCACATGCCCTGATGCACCGGCTCCTTGACGTTAGAGGCCGAGTTGACCATGACCGCAGAACCGAGGCCGGCTTCGTTGGAGAACGCGCCGCGCTTGAAGCCCCAGGTGATGGTCTGGCTGATGCCGTAGCCCAGCGCGCCGCCGCCTGCAGCGTTGAGGTTGAATGCACCCTTGAAGATCGCCGCCAGTGCCGCCGGGATATTGCCCGCGTGCATGACCACGATGATGAGCGCACCTGCAACATAGAACAGTGCCATCAGCGGCACCAGCTTTTCCGTGACAGCGGCCACCCGCTTGAGTCCGCCGATGACGATGAGGGCCGTGACCACCATCAGCGCAAGGCCGGTGGCGAGGTACGGCAGATGGAAGGCCGCGTTCATGTTTCCGGCAATGGAGTTTATCTGGCTCATGTTGCCGATCCCGAAAGACGCGAGGATGCAGAAGCAGGCAAACAGGACAGCCAGCACCCTGCCCACTGCCCTACAGCCGGGCTTTGCGCCCAGACCGTCGGTCAGATAATACATCGCGCCGCCGTTCCACTCGCCTTTTTCGTTCTTGCGGCGGTAGTAGACGCCCAGCACGTTCTCTGCAAAGCTGGTCATCATGCCCAGCAGGGCCATGACCCACATCCAGAAGATGGCACCCGGGCCGCCGGAGACGATGGCCGTGGCCACGCCCACGATGTTGCCGGTGCCGATGGTGCCTGCCAGTGCCGTACACATGCTCTGGAACTGGCTGATGGCCATGTCTTCCTTGCTGGTGTGGGCGGTGACGTCCTTATTGGTAAAAATAGCACCGATGGTATGCTTGAGCCAGTAGCCCATCCGCCGGAACTGGAAAAAGCCGGTGCGGACGCTGAGCCACAGGCCGGTGCAGAGCAGCAGTGCCAGACCGAACGGCCCCCAGACGAAGCCGTTGACCACATTGTTGACGCGCGTGACGATGTCCACCATATGAAATCCCCCTCTGATCATCCCAAACAAAAATGCGGGCAGAACCTCTTTTCCAAAGGCTCTGCCCGCAAAAAACTCAGCGTATGACCCCGCACAGGACACCTTTCCTGCGCAAAAGACGTTTGCTCTGTCCTTTTGCCTGAGAGATCGGCCCAAACGGCCTTACACCTTCGGCACCCGCCTCCTGCAGGCTTCTCCAGAGTGCGGCACACCCGGCTCACCGGGCAGCACATCTCGCGATTCGGTTCTCATCACATGCACAACTGTACGCAGCGGAGATACTTTATCACATTTCCGGCTTCTTGGCAAGCCTTTTACCGCATTTTATTCCCGAGTTTCATCTTTCATACCAGAAGGTGAATTTTATTATGGTGTGACTTTTTTCGTCCTTTATCGGTCGATGGGCGGCACATCATCGGGACTGCCCATCGTGTCCAGCCACTCCAGCGCTTTCAGCTGGGGCGGCAGATGCGGCACCGGTTCGCTGTCCGGGTCGTCGTCGGGCGGGGCCACGAGGTCTTTCGGGCTTTCGGCCCCTTCGAAGCCATGGGCAAGGCCGTCCGGGCTGGCGTCGCCGTCGCGGCGGGCTGTCTCACAGCAGTCCAGCCCCTCGTAGGCACTGGCCGGGCCGAGGTCGAGCCAGAAGTCCTCCCGCTCTTCCCTGCTGGGGGTATCATCGAATTTCATAGCATTTCCCTCCTTTTCTGCATAAAGGTTCCCCCGGCGGGCCATGCTTTATGCAGTTTTTTTATGGAGGGGAAATAGGCGATGAAAGAAAAAGGCTGGAGGCCCTTCTGGGCCGCACTGCTGGCGGCGCTGCTGGTGCTGCTGCCGCTGGTGGGCGGCACCGTGCTGCTCACCCGCCGCTCTCTGCGGACAAGACTGGCCTCCCGGCCCCAGAGCGGCGTCGCCATCCGTCAGCCGAAGGAAGAGAACCGCCTGAGTCTGCTGGTCTGCATCGCCCCCACCGAGACGACAGCACCCGGCTTTCTGCTGCTCTACCTGAATGCCAGCCAGAACTGCATCCATGCGCTGGCTCTGCCCGGAGAGCTGACCGTACCCTTCGGGGCGGACGAAACCGCCCTCTCCGACTGCTACCGCGCCGCCGGCCCGGCCCGCTGCCGGGAAGCACTTCTCTCGGCCCTCTCCCTGCCCGAGGACACCCACTATCTCGCCCTTGCGCCGTCCGTTCTGCAAGCCATCGCCGACCGGTACGGGATGCTTCGGGTGGGCTTTTCGGGAGCGCTGACCGCCGAGGAGCTGGCCCTTACCGGGTGCAGCTCCAATGTGCAGGCCGTCTCGGCCCGGGAGGCAGAAGAACTGCTCAACGGGATGGAGGACACTGTCCCGCCCGCCCACAAAGCCGCCGCCCGGGCGGCGGTGTGGGACGCCTTTTTCCGGCAGGAGCTGGAGCTTCTGCCCGCCGCCCTGCCGGACGCCCTGCGGGCTCACAGCTCGAGCCTGCTCACCGATTTGACGGCGCAGGACCTGCTCATCTTAGATGATACGCTGGAATTTCTCGCCGACCGCTCTGCCGCCATCCACACCGAGGCCCTGCCCGGCGGGTGGGACGGCGAATGCTACACCCTCACCGACGACTCCCACGCCGCCGTGCAGACCCTCTTCAACGTCTCACCCACCGAGGCGCAGCTCTCGTCGGCCAGCGAGCCGTAACCCAGCACCAGTGTCCCGCCCAGAGCGGCCCCGCCGCCGGTGAGGTCATAGTCACTCAGGAGGCTGAGCCGGACGCCCTCGGCCTCAGCGGCGGCCCGGAGAGCATCGTCCGGCGGCGGGTCGCGCAGCTCGGCCAGCAGGTGCAGGCCGGTGTGCAGGCCGGTGAGGTGCAGCTCTTCCGGCGCAAAGGCTTCCCGCAGGGCTTTTGTCAGGGCGTCCCGCCGGGCCTTATAGGCCACCCGCTCCCGGGCCAGATGGCGGGTGAAGTAACCGCCGGTGATGAACCGCGCCAGTGTCTGCTGCTCAAAACGGCTCACCGTGCCGGAGTAGAGGGCGTATTTCGCATGCCATGCAGGCAGAAGCTGCTCCGGCAGCACCATGTAGGCGATGCGGATGCTGGGCGCGAGGCTGCGGGAGCAGGTGGAGAGGTAGACCACTGGCCCGTCGGCCCCCGCCATCCCCTGCAGGCTGGGCAGGGGCCGGGTGTCGAAACGGAACTCGGAATCGTAGTCGTCCTCGATGATGTACCGCTGTCCGGGACGCCGTGCCGCCCAGTGGAGCAGTTCTGCCCGGCGTCCGGCGGGCATGGTGACGCCCGTGGGGAACTGGTGGCTGGGGGTGACGCAGCACACCGCCGCCCCCGACTCCGACAGCGCCCGGATGGAAAGCCCGTCCTCGTCCACCGGCAGACAACAGCAGGAGATGCCGTTGTTTTCCAGCACCTGCCGGGCGCGGGGGTAGCCGGGGTTCTCCACCGCCGCCGGCCCGGGCAGGAGCGGTGCCAGCAGACCCAGCAGATATTCGAGGCCCGCGCCAACGACGAGCTGGTGCGGGCCGCACCGCACACCGCGGTACTCCTCAAGGTACTCGGCCAGTGCCTGCCGCAGCGAGAGGTCGCCCTGGGCGTCACCGTGGGTCAGCAGCTCCGGCGAAGAGTACAGCAGCTCTTTTTGCAGCCGCGCCCATGTGCGGAACGGAAACAGCTCCGGGTCTACGCCCCGGGTGGAGAGGTCGTAGCGGACGGGCTGCTCCGGCGCTGGCGCTGCCTCGGGCTGGGGCGGCGCGGCGGACTCTGTCCGCTCGGGCAGGGCCAGATATTCCTGTACATAAAAGCCGCTGCGCTCCCGCGCCTCCAGATAGCCCTCCGCTGCCAGCATCTGATAAGCCACGTCCACCGTGTTCACCGAGACGGAAAGCTCTGCCGCCAGCCGCCGCTTGCCGGGCATCCGGGTCCCGGCCGAAATCGCCCCCGTCCGCATCTCGGCGGCGAGGCTGCGGTAGAGCTGTTCGTAGAGCGGCACACCGGACGCCGCGTCCAGTGCTGTCGTCAAATGGACCATAAAAAGCCCCTCCTTTTCGGGCAGTGTGCCAAACTGGACCCATAAAAAATCTTTGTTCTGGGTATTTGCACAGTGCCAGTTTTGCGTATAATAGGAGCATACCCGCAAGAGCCAAAAAAGTCAATCGGTTTTGTGGGTATTTCGTAAAACTGGGAGGGAAAATCATGTCAACAACTGCAATGTGGCTGCTGCTGGCAGTCGTCGTCATCGTTATCGTCTTTGCAAGTGTGCTGTATAAGCGCACCTTCACCGTCCACGAGCTGGCGCTCACCGGCATCATGGCCGCGCTGAGCCTCGTGGCCTACCTGTTCTTCCGTGTGCCGTTCTACGGCGGCTCTTCGTTCCATCTGGGCAACACCTTCACCGCCCTGACCGCCCTGCTGCTGGACGGCGTATCCGGCGGTCTGGCCGGCGCCATCGGTCTGGCTCTGGCCGACATCCTGGCCGGTGACCCGGGCTATGCCGTCACCACCTTCATCCTGAAGTTCATCATCGGCATTACCTGCGGTGCGGTCGCTCACAAGGTGTTCAAGCTCCGTGAGCTGGATAAGCACGCCCCCGGTTATCTGGCCAAGGTGATCGTCGCAGCCGCCTCCGGCCTGCTGCTGAATGTCTTCACCGACCCGTTCCTCGGCTACTTCCGCAACGTCTACATCTTCGGCCAGGAGTACACCATCGCCAAGGCTCTGACCAAGATCACCGGCGGCGTCACCTTCGTGAACAGCGTGGCCTCCACCGTCTGCGTCGTCCTCCTCTATCTGGCCCTGCGCCCGGCCCTCGAGCGTGCAAACCTGCTGCCCAAGGCCCAGAAAGCATCTGAACCGAAGGCCGGCAAGTAACCAACTTCCATCCCTGTCTGATGTACTCATAAAGCGAAAAAGGCATCTGCCACACGGCAGATGCCTTTTTCGTTTATTTCTTTTCAAATACGAGGAACCGGAACGAGATGTCGGTGGTCAGTTCCGGCAGTGCCGCGAGACGGGCTGCGCCGTCCCGGGGCGTTTTCCAGTAGTAGGGCGTCATGGCGAAGAGGGCTTCCAGCTGCCCGGCAGGCACCGTGATGCTGCCGGAGACTTCCCGCTCTCCGATGGCTTCAAAGCCCGGATACGCCACTTCCTGCACCGGGTTCTTGTAAGGCTTTTCGTAGAGGACGGCCTTCATCTGGAAGAGATGCTCTGCACCCGGCACGGCGTAGATGAGCCGCCCGCCGGGGCGCAGGACGCGAAGAAACTCCTCCTGCGCGAAGGGCGAGAAGCAGTTGAGCAGCACATCCGCCCAGCCCGTGCGCACCGGCTGATGGAAACTGGACGCCACGGCGTACCGGGCCGAGGGCAGGGCCTTCGCAGCCAGACGCACGGCTGGCTTTGCGATGTCGAAGCCGGCCAGTTCCAGCGGACGGCCCGCCTCTTCGAACTGCTCTGCGATGCACCGGTCATACCAGCCCTCGCCGCAGCCTGCGTCCAGCAGGCGGAGCGGCTTTCCGGCTTTCGGCTGACCGTACGCGAGGCAGAGTTCTCCCAGCGCCTGCCCGAAGATGCCGTAGTAGCCCGCGCTCAGGAACGCGCGGCGGGCCGCGACCATCTCCCTGCTGTCACCGGGGGCCTTGGTACGGGTGTTCTGCACCGGCAGCAGATGCCAGTAGCCCTCTTTGGCCCGGTCGAAGCTGTGGCCAGAGGGACATTTCAGTGCGTTATCCCCGGCAAGCGGTGCGCCGCACAGCGGGCAGCACCACGGGGCGGATCCCTCTGCCATCACACTTCCTCGCTGTGGTCCTCGATGGGAGCCGTCGCGCCGCCGTGGGCGTTCATATACTCCTCAAAGCTGGTGAACTTCTGCTGCGGCGGGCGGCGGCTGATGAGCACGAGGCCCGGGTCTTCGTCCTTCGTCGGGACATTATTGCTGCGGCTGCGGTTATTGCGGCCGGACTGCTCCGCCTTGGGGGCGCGGGGCGCACGGCCTGCGCCGCTCTGCTCATTGCGGCTGCTGCTGCGGCCATTGCGGTTCTCATTGCGCTGGCTGTTCTGCTGGGCAGGCTGAGCCGGGCGGGCGCCGCGGTCGTTCCGCTCATTGCGGGGGCTGCGGCCCGCACCATTGCGGCCATTGTTCTCGCCGCGCTGGGCGGGCTGGCGGTTCTGCATCGCGGTGGGGATGGTCTGGGCCGGAGCGGCGGGGGTGGCGGCGTTCTTCTTGGCGGAACGGAGCGGGGTGGCCTCCGGGGCGCTCACAAAGTGGGGGTCGAACTTCGGCTGGGCGTTGCTGCCGCGGCCTGCGCCCTGTGCGGGGGCATTGCCCTCGCGGCGGGGGCGGTTGTTATTGTTACGGCGGCTGTTGTCGCGTCCGCCGGGGGTGCGCTTGTTATCATCCATGAGTTGTTCCTCTTTTGCTTCGATTTTGGGGGCCTTCTGCTTTTTTGCCGCAGAGGGCTTGGCCGCACTCTTTTTTTCGGGCGCAGCGGGTCTGGCGGCTTTTTCCGCCTTGGGAGTTTCGGCCTTTTCGGGGGCAGGCTGTTCGGCCTTGGGCTTGCGGCCCCGCACCGGCGGGGCTGCTTTTACGGGGGCGGGTACGCCGTCCCACGGGTGGCCGGACACCACCGGGATCTTCCGGCGGTTGAGCTTTTCGATGCCGGCCAGATATTCCATCTCCTCGGGTGCGCAGAAGCTCACCGCCGTGCCGTCTGCGCCCGCGCGGGCGGTGCGGCCGATGCGGTGGACGTAGGTCTCCGGCACCTCGGGCAGGTCGTAGTTGAACACATGGGAGAGCTCGCTGATGTCGATGCCGCGGGCGGCGATGTCCGTGGCCACCAGCACCCTGGTCTTGCCTTCCTTGAAGCCTTCCAGCGCCGCCACACGGGCGGTCTGGCTCTTGTTGCCGTGGATCGCAGCGGCGGTGATGCCCTGCTTGGTCAGATCGCGGGCGATCTTATCCGCGCCGTGCTTGGTGCGGCTGAACACCAGCGCGTTCTGCACCGGCGGGGTCAGGTTCTTGATGAGCCAGGGCAGCAGGAACTTCTTGTTGCCCTTCTCGACGAAATACAGGCTCTGGTCGATGCGCTCCACCGTGCTGGACACGGGGTCCACCTTCACGAAGGCGGGGTCGTGCAGGATGCCTGCGGCCAGCTGCTCGATCTCTTTGGGCATGGTGGCGCTGAACATCAGGTTCTGGCGCTTTGCGGGCAGCTTTGCGATGACCTTCTTCACGTCATGCACAAAGCCCATGTCCAGCATCCGGTCGGCCTCGTCCAGCACAAAGACCTCGAGGTTCGACAGGTCGATATGGCCCTGTCCGATGAGGTCGTTCAGACGGCCCGGGCAGGCGATGAGGATGTCCACGCCCTTTCGGATGGCCTCCACCTGCGGGGCCTGACCCACGCCGCCGAAGATGACGGTGCTGCGCAGTTTGAGGTACTTGCCGTAGGCGTCGAAGCTCTCGCCGATCTGGAGAGCCAGCTCACGGGTGGGGGTGAGGATGAGGGCGCGGACAGCGCCCTTCCTGCGGGGGGCGGCGGCGCTCAGCCGGTCGAGCATGGGCAGCGCAAAGGCAGCGGTCTTGCCGGTGCCGGTCTGGGCGCAGCCCATCAGATCGCGCCCTTCCAGCACCGGCGGGATGGCCGAAGCCTGAATGGGCGAGGGGGTCTCATAGCCTGCCTCGCTTACAGCCTTGAGCAGGGGGGCGGACAGTTTCAAATCGTTAAAAGTCATGGTTCTCCTTGGTCATTCTTTGATTCTGCGGCACTCGATGTAATACCGCTTTTCCTCCGCATGGCCCATGCTGAAGGTCTTGCGGGGCAGCACGCCGCCCATCACGATGCCTTTGAACAGATCGCTCTTCTCGAAGGGCGGCAGCAGGAAGGCCACGCCGCCCTGTCTGGTCAGGGCGCGGACGGCGGGCTCGTCGTGGACGTAATCCACCCGGGCCTCGCTGTGGCGGGCCATAAAGTATTCGATAAATTCGTCCACCGTGCCGACGGTCAGCGGGGCGACGGGGTCCTCGAAGCTGAGGACGTTGGACACATGGGGGCCGGCCAGCGTGAAGGCCTGCTGCTTCGAGTCGCCGAAGCAGATGCCGGCCATGTTGGAGTCGCTCCACGCGATGAGGGCCAGCAGCACCGCGCCGCAGTCCACATTGAAGAGGACGCGGTGGATGGGCTCGATCTCGATGGCAGGCGAATGGACGTTGCACACCTCAGCCAGGCACCAGCGGGCGGGATGGCTTTCCCGCTCCTCAGGGGTCAGGGTGGCTTTCAGCTCCTCCCAGCAGGCTTTGGCCGCGGCCAGCGAATGATTGCCGTCGCCCACAGCCAGCGTCAGGGGCTTTGCGCCCCTGGCCTGGGGATACTTGGCATCGAAAGCCTCCTGACTGCCCAGTGCAGCCAGTGCAGCATCGATCTGTGCCAGCATCGCAGGGTCTTCCACGGCCCAGCCTGCAATGTGGCCGCCGCCCTGCATCAGCTCGCCCTCGTACACCTTTTTCAGCTCGCTCTTTCGCGCGCCGATGGGCTCGACGAGGGTGCAGCCGGGGTCGTCGGCCAGCATCATGACATGGGGCGTTTCCAGCGCCGCGCCCCGGCGCACGGCCATGCGGGGCGGGATGCGCTCGGTGACGGTGCGCTCGCTGGGCCGGATGGCCGGGCGGGCGCCCTTCTCGTAGCTGTAAGCCTCGAGGTCTATCTTGCCCACGAGGCCCTGACGCACCCGGCCGCTCTGCTCGGTGCGCTCGACGTAGACAAAGCCGTCCACGGCGCGGGTCAGCACGTCGCGGCTGTACTCGTCCATCGCGGCGTGGATGTTCTCCACCCGCTGGGCCGCGTCTTCATCCTCGAGGTAGACTTCCGGCAGGATGAGCCGCAGGGTGCTGGGGCAGCCGCCCACAACGGCGTCTGCCTGCTCCCAGTAGGCGCGGTCGCTGGTAAACTGGTCACAGGCCACGCAGCCCCACTTTTCCAGAGGGATATTCTCCCCGGGCAGCAGGATGTGGGCCGGACCAAAGCAGGATGCAGTTTTCATAACACATTCCTCACTCTCACATAAATCACCAACAGCAAATGGAGCGCCCTCACCGGAAAATGCCCGCTGCATCGTCCCAGAACACAGCACGCTCCACGCCGGAAGCCGACAGGGTGTCCCGCAGCTCGCTGCGGGCGGTGTCGTCCATGGTCTGCTTTGCGGGGACTTCGACCACGAGGTTCCTGACGCCCAGCGCCGTCGCGGAGCCGCCCACGGTGGAAGCGCCGTCCGTCACCTGACCCAGCGAGTAGCCGTACCACAGAGTCACGCTGCCCTCAAAGCGGGCATCCCATGCGGCGATGTCCGCAGCCAGCTGGGCGCTGCGGTCGCGCCCGCCGGTGGAGCCGAAGTCCTGCTTGCCGTTCTGGGCAGAGGGGAACTGGACGTTCTCCAGCAGCACATGGTCAAAGCCCATGCTCTGCACCTCGCCGATGAGGTCGCCGATGAACCGGACGGCCTCGTCGGAATAGGGGTTGAGCCAGGGGCTGCCGCCGGCGGACGCCTTATTATCCAGCCAGAGGTAAGCCTGCCCGGTGTAGCCGATGGCCATATTGCGGTCGGTGCGGGCCGCGATGGGGTCGCGGAAGGCCGCCAGCTTTGCCACCGGCACAAGGCCGTTCTCCTTGAGCACCGAGGCGATGAGGGCCGGGTCAAGGGACGCCCCCTCGATGCTGCCTGCCGCAGCAGCCACCTGAGAGGGATACAGGATATTTCCGGCGCTGTCCTTCAGGGTGACGACGGCGTAGGCCGCGCCCTGCTGGGCCAGCTGCCGGGCGGCGGCACGCAGGGAAGCTTCATCCTTTGCCGCAGCCGTGTCCAGAACGCCCCAGCTGCCCTCGATGATGACGCCTGCGGGTGCAGCCGGTTCCGAGCCCGGCTCCGAGTCCACCCGCACCTCCGAGGAAGCGGCAGGCTTTGCCGTCACTTCCGACGAAGCGGCCGCACTGGACGCCGTCGTCTCAGACGAGGCCGAGAGGTCACGGTTGCGCACCACGGTGTACCAGGTGTGGGTAGCCCAGTCCAGCACATGGGGCGCGGCCAGCCAGCCCACGACCAGCACCACGGCCACCAGCACGATGATGCCGACGGCCTTCTTCACCCACATGCCGGGGCTGTAAAAACTGCGGTGATACCGCTTGACCTTTTTATACTTTGCCATGATCGTCCCTTTCTCCTGCACTCCTCACAGGATCACCGAGTGGCCCGTAAAACCATAGATAGCCAGCGCCAGCACGCCGATGTAGACGAGCGTGATGGGCAGGCCCCGGAACGCCTCCGGGATGGCCTCGCTGCGCAGACGGCGGTCAGCCTCCGTCACCAGCATGACGGCCAGCAGATAGCCCAGGCCGCTGCCGAGGCCGAAGCCCATGCTCTGCTCCAGCGTAAAGCTCTGGGTGCGCTCCACCATCACCGTACCCAGCACGCTGCTGTTGACCGCCGCCAGCGGCAGGATGCGGAGCAGCTGGCCGCCGTGGCGGTTGCCCCGTGCGGCCCAGAGCACGATAAATTCAAACAGGCTCACCACCGCCACGCAGGCCAGATAGACCAGCGGACGGAGCTGGGCGGGGTTGGGCTGGGCGGCGACGAAGCCGCCCGCATAGAACACCAGCGGAGCCACCAGCACCTGCGTGACACAGAGCAGCAGGGCGAACCACCCGCTGCTGGTGCGCTCGTCGCCCACCAGCTGGACGAGGCGGGACACGCCGAGGCCCCGGGTGAACACCGCGTTCTGTGCAAAGACGGCCAGCACGGCGTAGCCAAAAAATACGCCGACGGCCTGCATCACATCATTCATCCTCAGGCTCCCCCTCTTTCTGGCGGTAGACCGCCATGAGGCCGCGGGCCTCCGATGTCAGATAGTTTTTATACTTCTTGGCCAGCGTGCGCCAGACGGCACACAGCACGCCCAGCACGATGAAGCCGCCTGCCGGCATACTGGCCATGGGCAGGACGGGACGGCTCAGCGCATGGCCGAACACCGTGCCGGCGCTCAGCCACTCGCGCACACAGCCCAGCAAAAGCAGCAGCAGGCCGTAGCCGACGGTGATGCGGATGCCCTTGGAGACGGCCTTTTTCATCGTCTCCTGCACACGGCCGAAGCGGTAGGTCAGCAGCGGCTCCACCACCAGCATGGGCAGGTAGATGCCCAGCACCAGCAGGCTCACGCCGAACAGCCGGTTCAGGATGGGGTACGCCGCCAGATAGACCACCGCCGCGCTGCCCGAATAGAGGATGCTGCGGGGCAGCAGCTTCTTTTCCAGCTCTGCGTTGGCCGGATGCTCCTCCCGCAGGGGGAACAGGCGGCTCAGCAGGCAGGCCAGCATCCGGGAGGGCGTCAGCAGCAGCGCCACGGCCACGGCCAGCATCAGGGCGTTCTGGCCGCTCGTCGCAAGGACGACCAGCGGCGCAAGGCCCATGCCCTGCATGACCACGGGGTTGTTCAGAAAGACGCGGTCATGGTGGAAGAATCTTTCCGGGTCCCGGGTGAGGAGTTCTGCAGCACGACGTTTCATTCCGCATCCCCCTTTCCGGTCTTCTTCTCTTTGAATTGTCTGCCGCTCTTTATCAGCTCATAGAGGCGGACTTCGGTGCGGTCGAGCCAGCCGGAGATGCTGTTGACCGCCAGAATGGCGAAGCAGACGCCCGTCTCATAGACGCCGAAGTAGCGGAAGCCCATCGTGAAGGCTCCCACCATGACGCCGTAGAGGATGCGGCCCAGCCGGTGGTGGGCGCAGGTGTAAGGCTCATTGAGCAGGAAGACGGCGCTGAAGAGCATCGCGCCCGCCAGCATCTCGTCGCGCACACAGCGCAGGCGGAACACAAGGCCCGCCGTAAAGGCGGTCCCCTCCGTCAGGCCCAGCTGGCGCGGGAAGAAGAAGACGATGAGGCCCGCCGTGATGAGGAAGCTCAGGGAGGCGCTCAGCCGCACATCCTTCTGCATCCAGAGGAAGAGGCCGCAGGCCGCCAGCACGATGGCTGCACCGGTCCCCATCGGGGCGGCATACTCGCCCAGCACCAGCGACAGGGCGCTGATGTTGATGAGGCCGCCGCTGCGCAGGGTGTCCGAGATGGTGCTGGATGTGGCCACGCCGGAGGCGTCCCAGAGCGGGATATTGGCGTATGGGGCCGGATAGCGGAAGACCTGCTCCGGCCAGGACACTGCCGCCACCGCGTAGCCCACGGCGGCGGGGTGGAAGGGGTAGCTGCCATAGCCGCCGAAGACCTCTTTGCCGATGAGAGCACCGGCCAGAATGGCGGCGGCGAGGACGTACCAGTCCACCGTCGCGGGCATCAGGAGGGCGATGACGAGGGCAAAGCTCTCGTTGGAATAATCCCCGGCCTGATAGACGCGGCGGCGCAGCAGAGAGATGAGCCGGTCGCACAGGTTGCCCATCAGCACCGCAAAGCCGCAGAGCAGCAGCGGGCGCAGGCCGTAGAGGTAGCAGGAGACGCAGAGCAGCGGCACACAGAGAAAGCAGATGTGCTTATAGTATCTGCCGGTGCGCTGGAGTTCTTCCTCCTGCAGCCGGATCAATGCTTCATCCATGGGCAGTCCCCTCTCAGAGAGCTGCCATCGCACGGACGGCCGCGGCGGGGTCGGCGGCGCCAAAGATGGCGCTGCCCGCCACCAGCACGTCCGCACCGGCGGCGACGCACTGCGGAGCGGTGGCGGCATCCACGCCGCCGTCCACTTCCAGCAGGAATTTCAGGCCACGGCGGTCTTTTTCCGCCTTGAGCCAGCGGAGCTTGTCGAGGGCCGAGGGCATGAACTTCTGGCCGCCGAAGCCCGGCTCCACGCTCATGACCAGCACGAGGTCCAGCTGGTCGAGGTAGTAGCCCAGCTCTTCCACCGGGGTGCCGGGCTTGATGGTCATGCCCACCTTGCAGCCCTGAGCCTTGATGGCGTCGATGGTCTCCTGGATGTCGTCGTCGCACTCGAGGTGGAAGTTGAGCAGGCTGGCACCGGCCTTGGCAAAAGCCTCGGCGTACTGCTGGGGGTGGGTGATCATCAGGTGGACGTCATAGAAAGCGTCCGGCAGGGCCTTGTGCAGGCTCTTGAGCACCGGGACGCCAAAGCTGATGTTCGGCACGAAGTGGCCGTCCATCACGTCATAATGCAGCATCTGCGCACCGGCATCCAGCACCATACGGCAGTCTGCGCCGAGATGGCTGAAGTCAGCCGAAAGGATAGAAGGACTGATCGTTGTCATTTTATTTTACTCCCCGTTATTTTTTAGAGAATTTTTGTAATTTTGCTCTGCCGCCGTCCCTGCGGCATCTCCCACAGGAGCAGTCGGCATAGTCGATTATAGTTTACATGAAAACAGCGAAAAAATCAAACCCGCCGCCGTGTTTTTCACGGAAAAGACGTAAAGTTCTGCGTATCTCCCCTCTTCCACAATGCAAAAAGCAGCCAGACCGCTCCTTTGGGAGCAGTCTGACCGCTGTGAAGTTAGTCTACCGGCTTCATGCTGGCCGGGTCTTCCACCGCACCGGGGCGGCCGCTCTCGTCGGGCAGACGCTTCATGCCGCCGGGGTTGGGGGGCTGGACGGGCAGAGTGAAGACGAACCTGCACCACTCGCCCTGCTTGCTCTCCACCCGTATCTGGCCGCCGGAGAGGTTGACCAGCACCTTGCAGATGTTCAGGCCGAGACCTGCGCCCCGGGCGTGGAGACCCCGGGACTGGTCTTCTTTGTAGAAGCGCTGGAAGACGTAGGGCAGCGCCTCGGGGCTGATGCCCTGGCCGGAGTTCCAGATGGAGACTTCCACCTCCGGGCCCAGCCTCTCCACTCCGAAGCGGATGGTGCCGCCTGCCGGGGTGAACTTGATGGCGTTGTCCAGCAGATTGTAGGCCACCTGATGGATGAGGTCGGGGTCGGCATAAACCAGCACCTTCTCATCCATGGTCAGGCCGTCAATGTCTATCATGCCGTCGTTGATGCGCTGCTCTGCCGAGAGGGCCACGCCGGTCAGCGTCTCCCAGATGTTGAACATCCGGGCGTTCACCTGATATTCGCCGCTCTCCAGCTTCGAGAGGTCCAGCATATTCTGGATGAGGCGCGCCAGACGGCCCGTCTCCTCGCTGACCAGCTGTAAGTAGTGGTTCTGCATATCGGGCGGGATGGTGCCGTCCAGAATGCCGTCGATGAAGCCCTTGATGGTGGTCATGGGGGTACGCAGCTCGTGGGCGATGTTGCCCATGAACTGGCCCCGGGAGTTGTCGTTGGACTGGATATTGTCCGCCATCTTGTTGAAGGTGCGGGCCAGGTCGGCCACTTCGCCTTCGCCGTCCACGCCCTCGACCCGGACGGACAGGTCGCCGCCGCCGAAGCGCTGGGCCGCGTCCGTCACCTTTTGGATGGGGTCGGTGAGCTTATGCATCATCACCTTGGTGAGGACGCTGGCCACCAGCAGCATCAGACAGGCCGAGAGGAAGAAGTTCGAGAAGAACTCCTTGCGGAACTCCACCAGCCGGTCGCCCGACGAGCAGAGGAAGAGGTAGCCGGTACACTCGCCGCTCTCGCTGCGCATCTCATGCACCGAGATGTAGCTCTTCTCGGTCAGTACGCCGTCCAGCGTACCGAAGATGTGATAATTCTCCTTGGCCTTGGCCGACTTTTCCAGCACGGACGCCTCCACCACATCCCCGGCCAGATCGTCCGGGTCTGAGGCCAGCACCACGTTGCCGTCGCAGTCGGTGAAGAACAGGTACACTTCCGCGCTCTCGCCGATGAGCTCGAGCTTGGTGTTCAGGGCTTCCAGTTCTTCGCCTTCCGGCAGAGCGGCTTCCTGCACCAGATGGGACGCCGTGCGCTGGGCCACATTGACCACTTCGTCCAGCACGTCGTACCGCTCCTGGGCGAAGTAGTTGCTGAACAGCACCAGCTCCGAGCCGCCCATGATCACCGTGCCGAAGATGAGCAGGGTGCTCATGAGCGAGAAGAACGCAACGGAAACACTTTTGCGCATTACTGACGCACCTCGAATTTATAGCCCACGCCCCAGACGGTCTTCAGCTCCCATTTATCGGAAGCACCGGCCAGCTTCTCGCGCAGGCGCTTGACATGGACGTCGATGGTGCGGCTGTCGCCGTAGTATTCGAAGCCCCACACCTCGTCCAGCAGCTGGTCGCGGGTGTAGACCCGGTTGGGGTGAGAGGCGAGGCAGTTCAGCAGTTCCAGCTCCTTCGGGGGAGCTTCCACCACCTTGCCCTTGACCCGCAGCTCGTAGCTGTTCATGTCGAGGCGGAGGTTGTCGAACTCGATGACGCCCTCGGTGCTCTCGGTCTGGGACGTGGTGACGGTGCAGCGGCGCAGCACCGCCTTGATGCGGGCCACGACCTCTTTGGTGTCGAAGGGCTTGACCATGTAGTCGTCTGCGCCCAGCTCGAGGCCCAGCACCTTATCGAAGGTCTCGCCCTTGGCCGTCAGCATCATGACCGGGGTGTTGCCCAGCTTGCGGATGCGGCGGCAGACCTCGAGGCCGTCCATCCTGGGCATCATGACGTCCAGCAGCACCATGTCGGGCTTGAGCTGGTTGAACTTTTCAAGGCCCTCTTCGCCGTCGTTGGCCGTCGTGACCTGATAGCCCTCCTTGGTCAGGTAGAGCCGCAGCAGCTCGCAGATGTTGGTATCGTCGTCCACAACGAGTATCTTTTCGTTTGCCATGTGAGTGTTCCTCCTCTATCCAGTCCAAAGCCAGCCCCCGCCGGGCGCTGGCCGCAATTTTGATGTTGACCTATATTTTATTATACGGGACAGTTATGACAAAATAAAGAAGGTTTTGTATGATTTTTGAATCTTTGGCAAGCAAAAGGCCGCAGGAAGCGGCACTTTTCCTGCGGCCTTATCTTGTTTCTGTGCTCGGTCTGCCTGTTGCAAAGCCACACCTTTGGTCATCCCTCGTGTGCAAAGATTATATCATACCACACATAGTCACCCTGTTCCTGCACACCGATTCCTACATATACATCTTCCCGAATCGTCGTCTTACCGGGTGTATTTAGTTCCGTCTGAAAATTGTTTCGGAAGTATTCTGTCAGCTGATTTTTCGTGAAGTGATCTCGCGGAAGTCCTGTTACTGTCCAATTTTCCCTTCCACCATACTTGTAGCCCTTTCCGCCGTCTTTGAACTCCTGCGGAACTGGTGAAAGCTCGTCGTGCTTTTTTCCGTTCATCATTTCCAGCGCGCGCTGTGCTGAAAGCTGGCTTATCTTATCAACTTCTTGAACAGTGCCGTCCAACCCGACTTCTTTGCGTGCAGCATTGATCGAATCCAAGATAATTTGCGCTATTCCCTCTTCTTCAGGAGAAGGCGGTGCAGGCGTACTGCTTCCGCCGCCACCACTACATCCGCCCAGCGCTCCCGCAACAGATGTCGCCAGCACCACGATACCAGTGAGCTTCAGGAATTTACGACGATTTATATTACTCAACTTACTCAACATTTCTTCACCTTCCTAAAGTTTTTAATGGTAGCCCTTAACTCGTATCGTTTGTGCGCCTTCTGCGGTGTGCCAGAATGTGATTGATTCTTGACTTTCTTTTCCATCGATTACCTGTCGGACCTCCATATTGTCGGCATCAATATTCTCAATCTTCAAGATAATCGTTTCTCCATAAAAATCCGAAAGAATCAGCTGATTATCGTTTACTAGAGACCATTTTCCAAGACCATAGGAGCTAGGAACATTAACTGTTCCGTCATCATAAATTGAAAAAGTCAAGCTATCCGACCACTGCTGATACCAATCTCCGATTATGAGCTTTTCTGTAGTCTTCTTTCCGCGAAGTGTCAAACTTCCGATACCACAAACGATAGCTATCGCACAAACCGTCAGCAAAATATCGCTCATTTTTATTTTTTTCATCACGATTCACCTCTTATTCTTAGCATATCAACAACGGTCAATGTTTTTCTGCCTCTTCTGCCGTGTGGTAGAATGTATCTGCTGTTTCGCTTTCCTTTCCATCCCAAATCAGTCTAAGCGTCATTGACTTTTTACTGATTTTTTCAATTTTGTAAATCAGTGTCTGCCCATAAAAATCTGAAATTCTAAGTTTGTCGTCATTTACAATCGACCATTTTCCGAGGCCATACCCACTCCGAACCTGACAGCTTCCATCATCATATATTGCGTACTCCAGTCGGCTATAGCCTTCCATGTACCAGTCACCCAGTACAAGTTTTTTAATATTTTTCTTCCTGCATCCCGTCAGCGGTGCTGCCGCACACACCAGAGCCGTCGCCGCCGTAAGCTGTAAGAATCCACGTCGCGTGATATTTTTCATTTTGACTGCCTCCTGTTTCAAGTCACTTTTCGGGCCTTCTTGAGCACTCTTCCGCCCAAGTCTCTGTCTTGGCTCTTATTTTAACGGATTATCCGTTAAAAATCAAGATATTCGGGCCATCCTTTGTAGACTTTCTACAAAGAGGTGAATCCTATGCTATACACAGAACGCATCAAGGCACTGCGCAGCGACCACGACCTCAACCAGACGCAGGTCGCGCGGGCTATCCATGTTGCCCAGACCACCTATTCCGACTACGAAAAGGGCAAAGTGCGCATCCCGGTCGAGTGCCTCATCCAGCTGGCGAAATTCTACGACGTCGATATGAACTATATCACCGGCGTCAGCGACACCCTCCGGTCCTTCCCCCACGCATGAGCCGGACGTCCTGCCGCTGATTTTCCAAAAGCGGCGGTGTTTGTTTTTGTTTTGCCTATAGATAGCCATTTGGTTATCATAAGTCCAGCATAGCATCTCTCTGCGGTATTGTCAAGATACTCATCCAGTTATCAGGAGGACATCTTATGGCATACTACCGCCGCATCCGCGATATGCGCGAAGACCACGACCTCACCCAACGCCAGCTCGCCGCCCTGCTGCATATGCCCCAGCCGCAGTACAACCGCTATGAGCAGGGCCTGCGCGACCTGCCCACCACCACTCTCATCGCGCTGGCCGACATTTACCACACCTCGACCGACTATCTTCTGGGCCGTACGAACGACCCCAAGCCGCCTGTCTCCCTATAACGCACCAAAAGGGGCCTCCTTTGCAGGAGGCCCCTTTTGCATATCACGGGCTGGTCAGAATGGGGGACGCAGCCCGGTTTCTGGTATTTTCAGGGAAATGCGCTCAGATCTTTTGAAGCAGCCTTTACAGGATGGGGCTCTGGATGTTGTCGTTGTTCTTGATGCCGTGCTTCTCGGCGTAGCCGGTCAGCATCAGGGTCAGAGCGCCGTCGCCGGTGACGTTGCAGGCGGTGCCGAAGCTGTCCTGCAGGGCAAAGATGGCCAGCATCAGAGCGGTGCCGGCGCCATCGAACATCAGAACGCCGGTGATGAGGCCCAGAGAAGCCATGACGGTGCCGCCGGGGACGCCGGGAGCGCCGATGGCGAAGATGCCGAGCAGGGCGCAGAAGAGGAGCATGGTGCCGATGCTGGGCAGGTGGCCGTAGAGGATCTTGGAGATGGTCATGCAGAAGAAGACCTCAGTCAGGACAGAGCCGCAGAGGTGGATGTTGGCGAACAGGGGGATGCCGAAGCTGACCATATCCTTGCGCAGGACCTTGCTCTTGCGGGCGCAGTCCAGAGCGACTGCCAGGGTGGCGGCGCTGGACATGGTGCCGACAGCGGTCAGGTAAGCGGGGCCGTAGTGGCGGAGGACTTCCCAAGGGTTCTTACCGGAGTATGCACCGGCCAGCAGGTACAGGACAGCCAGCCAGATATAGTGGCCTGCCATGACGATGAGGATGATCTGGATGAAGGCGGGCAGCTGGTGGGTGATCATGCCCTCATAGCTCAGGTTGCAGAAGGTAGCGGCGATATAGAAGGGCAGCATGGGGATGATGATCTTGCCGACGATGTCCAGCACGATGTTCTGGAACTCGCCGAGGAAATCACAGGTGAGCTTGCTGTTGGTCCAGGTAGCGGCCAGACCCACCAGAACGCTGAGCACGAGGGCACTCATGACGCTCATGATCTGGGGGATGTTCAGCTCGAACACGACGCCGGGCAGAGTCCGCAGACCGGCCACCTCAGTGTCGATGGACAGGTGCGGGATGAGGGCGTAGCCTGCGCCGGAGCTCATGAGGGCTGCGCAGACAGAGGAAACGTAAGCGATCACGATCGCCACGCCCAGCAGACGGGAAGCGTTCTTGCCCAGCTTGGTGATGGACGGGGCGATGAAGCCGATGATGATGAGCGGCACACAGAAGGTGATGAGCTGGCCCATGATATACTGTAAGGTGACGACCACCTTCATGACGCTCTCCGGGAAGACCTGGCCCAGGATGACGCCGATGATGATACCGAGAAGCAGCCGGAACGGCAGGTTATTGAATAGCTTTTTCATAATAATTTACCCCTAATTCTCCTGCGCTTCGGGCGCAGGGTGTTTTTTGCAGGATGCGGATGCAGGCTTGCCAGGGTGTTGTGAGGACGCTTATTCGGCGTCCGGAGCATGTTCTTTGTTGAGCATCAGATCGAGGATGACGCTGTCGCTGGTGCCGTGGGTGCTGAGGATGGCGAAGTTGTCCAGCGTGCGCTCCACGTTCTCTTCCACGATGCCGTCGGTGCTCTGGACGCGGACGCCGCGGGTACCCATGGCCGCTGCCTGACAGGCAGCATTGACGCAGGTGGAAATTTTCAGGGCGCAGTCGGCCTTTGCGCCGTCGCACACCATGCCGGTGACATTGCCCACCATGTTCTGGATAGCGCAGCATATCTCATGGTAGCCGCCGCCCAGCAGGTATGTAATGCCGCAGGCCGCGCCGGTGCCGGCGACGGTGGCGCCGCACAGGTTGCTCAGACGGCCAAACTTCGACTTGATGCGGATGGCGATGAGGTTCGACAGGGTGACGGCACGCAGCATGGTGGGCTCGTCGATGTCCAGCCAGTGGGCAGCAGCCACGACGGGCATCGTCGCAGTGATGCCCTGATTGCCGCTGCCGGAGTTTGCCACCACCGACACCGGAGCACCTGCCATACGGGCGTCTGCGCCCGCAGCGGCGGCTATCATGGAGTTGGTGGTCAGATCGCGGGTCATGAGGCCCTTGCGGCAGTTGAGGTCGAGGTTGCGGCCGATGGCGAGGCCGTACTCCTTCGAGAGGCCCTCATTGCTGATGACGGAGTTTACCTTCACGGCACTGCGGATGATGTCGATGGGGTCATTCATCGGGTCGAGCTCTTTGGTGCAGTAATCCCAGATGGAGCGGACGGTCAGGAAGGACGCGATCTGCTCCGGGGTGACCACATCGCTGTCGCCTGCGGCGGCAGTGTCCGTGTCCCGCTTGTCGAGGGTGGCCGCACCGTCCTGCTCTACCAGCACGACGTTGGTGTGCAGGTCGCGGACGATGGCACGGCCCGTATGGCCGCCGCCCTTGGCAATGACCTCGATGTAAAGCTTCTGCGGCACCTGCGCCACATTCACCCTGACCTTGCCGGCCTTGACCAGCGCGGCGGCAGCTTCCACCGTCTCGCGGGGGACGTGGTTCATGACTTCCAGCAGATAGACCGGGTCGCCGCCCAGCGCACCGATGGCGGCGGCATAATCCATGCCTTCGTAATCGGTGCCGGGGATGCCCGCCGACATGGCGTTCTTGATGATGTTGATGCTGGCGTTGACCGTGATCTCTTCGGCCTTATCCACACCGGCCTTCCGCAGGGCCTGACCCGCCTCGGCGGCAGTCAGCGCCACAGCGCCCGGCTCGGTGCAGCCGGTAGCCAGCTCCATCTCACTGTTCAGGATGCGAATGAACATGTTCTGTTCCATAGTGTTGCACCGTCTCTTTCTCTTATAGGATGCTCTGTTACTTCACGGCGATGCATTCGATCTCCAGCGGTGCGCCTTTCGGCAGTTTCGCCACCTGCACGGCGCTCCGCGCGGGGAAGGGCTGGGCGAAGTATTCGCCGTAGACTTTGTTCATCTCGGCAAAGTCGTTCATGTCGGCCAGAAAGACCGTGGTCTTGACCACATCGGCCAGAGTCATGCCCTGCTCGGCAAGGATGGCCTGGATGTTCTTGAGGGACTGTGCGGTCTGGGCCGCGATGCCCTCGGGGATGGCCCCGGTGGCGGGGTCGATGGGGAGCTGGCCGGAGACGTAGACCGTCTGGCCTGCTGCGATGCCCTGCGAATACGGCCCGATGGCGGCGGGCGCCTGTGCAGTGGCGAGTGCCTGTTTCATAATTCTCTCTCCTTTTTCGAATTGCAGGGGCATCGCTTGCCTTGACGCCCCTTGTCCTGACCCTATCCTAACGCGGTGGGCGGCAAAAGTCAACAATTTTCTCTCTCGATGAGAAATTATTATCACTTGTGACAAATCCCGCGGATATTTTGAAGCACTTTCACGAAAATACATTGAGTTTTCAGTTTCTCATTGTCAATAACACGCGAACGTGATATGATATAGGCAGTAGGATGAGAATAAATTCTCATCATTTCCCTCATGAAACAACGTGGAAAGTGGTGACATACATGGATGCACGGCTGGAACCCTATCGGACACTCGTTTCGTTTCTGGGCGAGGCGCTGGGGCCGGACTATGAAGTGGTGCTGCACGACCTGACCAGCGAGAAAGGCACCTTCGCAGCCATCGTGAACAACAACATCAGCGGCCGCACCGAGGGCGCACCGCTGTCCAATATGGCCCTGCGGTTCATCCACGGCAAAGTCTACGAAAAGCAGCCCTATGTGGCAGGCTATCAGGGCGCGTCGCAGGCCAAGGGGCGGCTGCGCTCCTCCACCATGTTCATCAAGGACGGCAGCGAGCTTGTCGGGATGCTCTGCATCAACTTTGACTCCACCAAGTACAGCCGGATGGCGCAGGAGCTTCTGGCCCTCTGCGGGGCCCATCAGGAGCCCGGCCCCACGCTGGGCGTCGAAAACTTCGTCAGCAGCCTGCCCGACGCGGTGCAGGCCGCCATCACCGACGTGACTGGCAGCGCTCTGCCGCCCGACCGGCTGACGATGGACGAGAAGGTCCGCATCGTGGAAGACCTGCAGCAGGCGGGCATCTTCTACATGAAAGGCGCGGTCAGCGAGGTGGCGGCACAGCTGGGCTCCTCGGAGGCGACCATCTACCGCTATCTGAGCAAACTGAAGGATTGATACTTGCACTCATACGCTCCTTCGCGTATAATGGTAGATGTATTATTATGTCTACCATAACGTGAAGGAGCGTATTTTATATGAAATTAGGTATCGTCGGCCTGCCCAACGTCGGCAAGTCCACTCTGTTCAACGCCATCACCTCCACCAAGAACGCGGAGGCTGCAAACTACCCCTTCTGCACCATCGAGCCCAACAGCGGCATCGTGGCCGTGCCGGACAAGCGGCTGGATAAGCTGGCTGAGATCTGGCAGACCAACAAGAAGACCCCCGCCATCGTGGAGTTCGTGGACATCGCCGGCCTCGTCAAGGGCGCAAGCCAGGGTGCCGGCCTCGGCAACAAGTTCCTCGGCCACATCCGCGAGTGCGACGCCATCGTCCATGTCGTGCGCTGCTTCGACGACGACAACATCATCCACGTCGTGGAGGACGTGACCAAGGCCGAGGCCGTGGACCCCATCGCCGACATCGACGCCATCGACTACGAGCTCATCCTCTCCGACCTCGAAGTCGTCCAGAACCGCGCAGGCCGCATGGCCAAGGCCGCAAAGAGCGGCAACAACAAGGGGGCTGCCGCCGAGGCCGCATGGCTGCAGCAGCTGGCCGCCCATCTGGAATCCGGCAAGCCCGCCCGCAGCTTCGACTTCGACGAGAACGACGCCGAGCAGCAGACCGTGCTCCACGAGATGGGCCTGCTGAGCGCAAAGCCCGTCCTCTACGCCTGCAATGTGGGCGAGGACGACCTGATGGAGGGCATCGAGAACAACAAGTACGTCCCGCTGGTGGCCGCACGCGCCAAGGAAGAGGGCGCACGCTACATCCCCATCTGCGCCAAGACCGAGGAGGACATCGCCGACTACAGCCCCGAGGAAAAGAAAGCCTTCCTCGCCGAGATGGGCATCGAGGCAAGCGGCCTCGACAACCTCATCACCGCCAGCTACGACCTGCTGGGCCTCATCTCCTTCCTGACCGACGGCAAGAAGGAGTGCCGCGCCTGGACCATCCGCAAGGGTACCAAGGCTCCGCAGGCTGCCGGCAAGATCCACAGCGACTTTGAGCGCGGCTTCATCCGCGCCAGCGTCATCGCCTACAGTGACCTCGAGGCTCACGATTTCGATTACGCTGCCGTCAAGGCCAAGGGCCTGCAGCGCACCGAGGGCAAGGAGTATGTCGTGAAGGACGGCGATGTCATCGAGTTCCTGTTCAATGTGTAAAACAGCGGAACAACCTCTCAGTCTCGCTACCGCTCGACAGCTCCCCTAGAAAGGGGAGCCAAAGCAGAAAAGGATTAAAATTATGATTATCGGTATCATGGGCGCAATGCCCGACGAGGTGGACCAACTCTGCGCCAGGCTGGAAAATGTCACGGTCGAGCCCTACGGCGGCGTGGAGTATCATAAGGGTATGCTGGCCGGCAAGCAGGTGGTCGTCTGCTGTGCAGGCATGGGCAAGGCCAACGCTGCCGCCACCACCCAGGTGCTCATCACCAGGTTCGGTGCTGAGAAGATCATCTTCTCCGGCATCGCAGGCAACATGACCAGCAAGATCGGCATCGGCGACGTGGTCATCGGCAAGACGGTGCTTTACCACGACGCCCAGCTGGATATGATCTGCCAGAATCCGCCTTTCCTGAAGGAGTATACCGGCGACCCGGCCCTGATGGCCGCCGCCGAGAAAGCCTGCGCCGACGCAGGCGTCAAGGCTCTGGCAGGCAAGATCGCCACCGGCGATCTGTTCGTGGGCGACAGCGCCACCAAAGCCGCCATCGAGGCCAAATGCGCCCCCGACTGCGTGGAGATGGAGGGTGCAGCCGTGAGCCAGATCGCCGCCAAGAACGATGTGCCTTGCGTCATCCTCCGCGCCATGAGCGATAACGCCGACGAGGACGGCCATGAGGTGCTGGTGGTCAAAAAGTTCAGCATCACCGAGTACGTCGCCACCGCGACTAAAATCGTCGCCGCGATGGTAGAGTCTCTGTAACAGACAGCAACAGAAGCCGGTCATAAGACCGGCTTCTGTCTGTTTACAGGTACTGCTCCAGCTTCAGCCTGTTATCCTCCTCAAAATCCTGCAGCTTCTGCATCAGCCTCTTCGACCCCGGCGCGGCGTCGGGGTAGTCCTTCTGGGATTTGATGCAGTCCACGACGCCCATGCCGCTGCCCTGGGTGAGCATCTCGGCGAGGTTGCGGGTAGATTTGTCGGTGATGGTCTTCATGCCGATGCTCACCTTGGTGTTGAGCTTCGCCATAGCGCTCTGGCCCTGGGCCGAGCCGCCGCAGGCGTCGATGGCGGCGTGAGCCTCCTGATTGAGCTGGCGGTAGATATTGCGCTGGCGCAGAAGCTCCGCCTTGAACTGCTCATCCTCCGCCATCGGCACGAGCTGATCGAGGGTGTTCTTCCCCATCTCGGTGTTCTGCACGATGGCTTCCAGCATATTGAGATTGTCGTTTTTCTGGTTTTCCATACAAAAGTCCCCCTTTTGAGGGTAGTTTCTCTCAAAAGGGGGACTCTTATGCATTATTCGCCGTCGTAGATGCGGTCGCCGCCTGCGGTCTGTGCAGCGGCCAGCCGCTTCTCGCACAGGTCATAGAGGGCATCCCAGTTCTTGCAGCGCACCTCGCGGGTGCCAGCCACGCCGATGGACTGGGTGAACGGCACCCGGCGCATCAGGCCCACCGAAGCCACACACTCCTTGGGCATCTCGGCATAGATGGCTTTCAGCTCCTCTTCCAGCTCACGGCGGGTGCGGTCGGCGCAGCCGATGGCGAACAGGGTGTCGCTCAGGCGGCAGACCACCCGCTCAGCAGGCTGGTCAAAGTGCTTTTTCCACTGGTTTGCCACAAAGCAGACCAGCTGGCCCATGACGGCGTCGCTCTCCCGCGCGGAAAGCTTCTCTGCGCCGTCGATAGACACCAGCGCCAGCGCAGCGCAGCGGTGGCAGTCGGTCCACTCATCGAGTTTCGTGCAGAATTCCGTCTCGTAGTAGCGGCGGTTGAACACCCCCGTCACAAAGTCGTGGTTCATGTCGTCGCGGCACATCTCCCGCTCCCGCGGGGTCATCCGGTCTTCGGGCAGGTCATTGCCTGCCAGAGGAGCCGTCATCTGCAGCTGCCATACCTTGCCGTCGGCCACGACACAGCGGCGCAGCACACAGTCTACCTGACCGCCGCGCAGCTCGTAGTCCACCATCAGGCCGTCGTCCTGCCAGCAGCGGTCGGCGTCCTCGTCCACCTGCGTCAGGCTCACATCCTGAAACACAGGCCGCGAACTTTCGACGAATTGCCGCAAGTCCTGCTCAGTCCATTCATTTTTCATGCGTTTTTCCCCATTTTATACACCGGGTCTTCCTTCCCGGTGCTCTGCCTTTTCACAGTCGAACCTGTTTTCATGGCCAGTGTATCGCTGTGAAAACAGGTTCTTATCCCTGACTGCCTCTCATGCGATTATACCACGACGGCGGGACGCTTACCAGCAAAACGCACAATTTTCAAAAAGATTTTTTACATTTCCGTCAAATTGAGGTTTTTGCCTCTTTTTCGACCGGCGCCTCGGCGCGGCAGTAGACCTCGCACTCGGCCTGGATGCGGCTGGCCAGAGGCTCTGCGTCGAAGCCCTCCGCGGCGCGCCAGGTCCAGTTGCCGCCCAGCTTGCCAGGGGTGTTCAGGTGGGCCTCTGCGCCCAGACCCAGCCAGTCGGACATGGGGATGATGGCCCGGTCAGCCACAGAGCCGAGGGCCGCACGCAGCAGCGCGATGCGGGCAGCGTCCGGCTTGACGGCGGCCACTTCCTTCGCGGTGGGCTTGCAGGGGGTCAGGTGGAGGTAAGCGGCGGCGTTGGCCTTCTCCTTCCCGGTGGCGGCGTTCTCCCACCAGTCGGTGAGGGTGGTGTTGTCGTGGGTACCCGGGTAGACCACGCTGTTCTTGACGTGGTTGTGGGGCAGATACTCGTTGTCGCCGCCGCCGAAAGCGAACTGCAAAACTTTCATGCCCGGGAAGGTGCTGTCGGCCAGCAGCTCGCGGACGCTGGGGAACAGCTCGCCCAGATCTTCCGCGATGATGGGCAGCTTGCCAAGGGCAGCTTCCAGTGCGTGGAACAAGTCCATCCGGGGGCCGATCTCCCACTTGCCGGTGCAGGCGGTAGAGCTGCCCGCCGGGATGGCCCAGTAGGTGTCGAAGCCGCGGAAGTGGTCGATGCGGAGCAGGTCGTAGATGCCGAGGGCGTGGCGGACGCGCCGGATCCACCAGGCGTATCCCGTCTGTTTATGATACGGCCAGTTATACAGCGGGTTTCCCCAGAGCTGGCCGTCTGCGGAGAAATAATCCGGCGGACAGCCGGCCACGCGGGCAAAGCCTCCCTGTGCGTCCAGCTCGAAGAGCTCGCCGCCCACCCATGCATCCACCGAGTCGGCAGAGACGTAGATCGGGATGTCGCCCAGAATTTTTACGCCCTTGGCGTTGGCGTAGTCCTTGACCTTCTTCCACTGGGTGGCAAACTCGTACTGCAGGAACTTCCAGAAGCCGATCTCCTCTTCCTGCTCTGCTGCGAACTTTGCCAGCGCGGCGGCGTCCCGCAGGCGGTACTCCCGGGGCCACTCAGTCCAGCTCTTCATGCCGTTGGCGGTCTTGAGGGCCATGTAGAGGGCGTAATCATTCAGCCAGCTGTCGTTGGCAAGGGCGAAAGCGTAGTAGTCGTCGGGGTAGTAGTGGGCGCAGCCGTGGAGACCGGCGTACTTCTCGCGCCATGCGGCGTAGGCGGTGCGCAGCACTTTATAGCGGCTGGTGTAGAGAGTGCCGTAGTCCACCGAAAGCGGGTCATCGCCCCACTTTTCCGCCTTGAGCTGGGCGGCGGTCAGCAGGCCGTCGGCCTTGAGGGCGTCGAGGTCGATGAAGTAGGGGTTGCCCGCAAAGGCAGAGCAGCTCTGGTAGGGGCTGTCTCCGTAGCCGGTGGGGCTGAGGGGCAGCAGCTGCCAGATGTGCTGGCCCGCAGCGGCCAGAAAATCCACGAACTTGAGCGCTTCGGCGCCAAAGCAGCCAATACCATAGGGGCCGGGCAGGCTGGACACCGGCATCAGGATTCCACTTTCACGCATGATGATACCTTCCTCGCTTTATATTCCGTTTGGGTTTCTGCTGTTTCCTATCATAACATAAGCGAAGACTATTTTCCACAGGCAAAAAACGTGGTATACTTAGTTTTATAGTGGGATAATATCGTTTTTATTACAGGAGGTATCGTGCCATGCAGCGCACGGAAAAATATTTTGAGAGCGACGCATTCCGCAAGACTGCCGCCGGGATCATTCTGGCCGCAGAGGCGGACGCAAAAACGGGCGGCGGGCGCATCGCGCTGGACGGCACGGTGTTCTACCCCGAAGGGGGCGGTCAGCCCGCCGACAGAGGCACGCTGACCCTCGCCGACGGCACGGTGCTTAATGTCACCGACGTCCATGAGACGAACGGCATCATCTGGCACACGGTGGATGCCCTGCCCGAGACCGCACAGCCCGGTGCCGCCGTCACCGGCACCATCGACTGGGAGTGGCGCTTCGACAAGATGCAGCAGCACACCGGCGAGCACATCCTCTCCGGCATCCTGCACCAGATGTTCGGGGCGGAGAACGTGGGCTTCCATATCGGCTCCGACGCCGTGCGGATGGACACCAGCGTCCCCATCTCCGCCGAGGGCCTGCGGGAGGCAGAGCTTGCCGCCAACCGCATCATCTGGGAGAATGTGCCGGTGCTCATCACCTACCCCACCCCCGAAGAGCTGGCGGCGCTGACCTACCGCAGCAAAAAAGAGATCGCCGGGCAGGTGCGCATCGTGACCATCCCGGGCGCAGACGTCTGCGCCTGCTGCGGCACCCACACCGCCGCCGCCGGACAGGTGGGACAGATCAAGATCCTCACCTCTGAGAACTACAAGGGCGGGGTCCGGCTCAGCGTCGTCTGCGGCGGACGCGCCCTGCGGGAAGCGCAGGCCATGCGGAGCCGTCAGGCCGACATCGGCGCACTGCTCTCAGCCAAGGCCGACCAGACCGCCGTGGCGGTCCACCGGGTGTACGACGAGTACACGGCCCTGAAATTCGCCCACTTCGGCCTGTGCAGTCAGCTCTTCGACACACTGGCCGCACAGCTTGGCCCCGACGAGACGGCCATCCGCACCGTTCCCGGCCTCGACCCGGACGGCCTGCACCGTCTGGCTGCACGGCTGAGCGAGGCCACCACCGGTCTCTGCGCCGCTCTGACGCCCAACGAGAAGGGTACCGGCTACTGCATCGCGCGCTCCGGCGGCGACGTCCGCGCCCTGACCAAAGCCCTTAATGCCGCCCTGAACGGACGCGGCGGCGGTAAGCCCGGTATCTGCCAGGGCAGCTGCGCCGCCACGCCGGAGCAGGTGGAGGAATTTTTGAAGAAAGCTCTGTAAGCACAAACTTTTCACGTCACAAGGAGAATACCATCTTATGAGAATGCGTTTCAAGCCCTACGCCCACGACGAACTGATGGCCGCTGATTTCCACGTCCACGAGCCCCTTATCTGGGGCGGCAAGTGGCACAGCCAGTATGCCCGCCCGGAGCAGCCTTTCGTGCTGGAGCTGGGCTGCGGCAAGGGCGGCTTCATCTCCCAGCTGGCCTCTGCCCACCCCGAGAACAACTATCTGGGCATCGACATCACCGACAAGGTGCTCATCCTCGCAAAGCGCAAGATCGAAGCCGCTTACGCCGAGGCAGGCCGCCCCATCGACAATGTCAAGATCATGAGCACCGACATCGAGCGCATCAAGGGCGTCATCACCCCGGAGGACACCGTCAGCCGCATCTACATCAACTTCTGCAACCCGTGGAGCAAGAACGCTTCCTCCAACAAGCACCGCCTCACCTACCCCCGTCAGCTCATCCAGTACCGCGATTTCCTCAAGGACGGCGGCGAGATCTACTTCAAGACCGACGACGATGACCTGTTCCGCGACAGCCTGACCTACTTCCCCGCTTCCGGCTACGACATCGTCTGGCAGACTTACGACCTCCACGAGAACGAGCCGGAGTGGAACATCCGCACCGAGCATGAGGGGATGTTCACCGAGATGGGCATTAAGATCAAGGCCCTCATCGCCCGCAAGAAGGCCGGCGACGACTCCGTGACCTGGGTGGAGCCGAAGGTGCTCAAGAAGCTGGCCGCGCAGGCGGAGGCCGAAGCTTCGGCCAGGGCCGAGGGGGAAGGCAATGTCTGACCCCTGTGAATACTGCCTGAACAACCAGCAGGACGAATATGGCAGCTGGTACTGCGCCGAGGGCGGTGCACTGGATGAGGACGAGATGGCCCGCTATCTCTCCCATACCACTTCGGCCTGCCCTTACTTTGAGCCGGGCGATGAATATCAGATCGTCCGCAAACAGAACTGATTGGAGGTGTTCCCTTGTCGTTTTTTCTCAATACGACGGTCTGCGGTTTCTCGCTTTATCATATCCTTGCGTTTTTCCTCATCTACTCCTGTCTGGGCTGGTGCGTCGAGGTGGTGTATGCCGCCGCCACCACCGGCCAGCTGGTGAACCGGGGCTTCCTGAACGGCCCGGTCTGCCCCATCTACGGCTTCGGCATGATACTGGTGCTCTTCTTCCTCACACCGCTGGAGGATGACCTGTTGCTGCTGTATCTCGGCGGCGTCATCCTGCCCAGTGCCTTGGAGCTGGTGGGCGGATGGGCGCTGTATAAGCTCTACCGCACCCGCTGGTGGGACTACACCGACAAGCCCTTCAACATCGGCGGCTATGTCTGTCTTGAGTTCTCGCTGATGTGGGGCGTGGGTGCCATGGTGATGGTCAAGGCCATCCATCCCACCATTGCCGCGCTGGTGAACATCCTTCCGCCGCTGGTGGGCTTTGTGCTGATGTGTCTGCTCTACGCGGTGTATGCCGCTGACGCGGTGGCTACCGCCATCGCCGCCTCCGACCTCGCCCGGGAGCTGGACGCTCTCGAGAAGGTGGCCGACAGTATGCATGCTGTCAGCGACGCCATGACCGAGATCCTTGGCACCACCGCGCTGGACATGGACCAGAAGATGGACGAGAGCCTCCTGCAGTTCAAGCTGGCCGCCGCCGAGGCCCGGGACAGCTACGACAAGCTGTCGCCCCGTGAGGCCGCTTCCACCATGCGCACCCGCGCCGACGAGGCCATGGAGGCCGCACGCCGCGTCTCCCGGACTGCCCGCCTCAACGCCGCCGAAGCGGCCAAGGCCGTCAAGCTGGCCGCGCAGGGCAAAGCCGAGCAGACCGCCGCATTCCTGCAGCTGGAACAGCTCAAGGAAGAGCTGGCCGCCCGTGCGCAGATCATGCAGGCCCACACCCGCCGCGGCACCCATCTGCTGGGCAAGGGCCGTATGCTCCGCGCCTACCCCAAGCTGAAGCACGGTCAGAACAACCGCTCCCTCAGCAGCCTGCTCGAGCAGCTCGAGGACGAATATCCCGACTCCTTCAACGGATTCGGCATCCAGAAAAAATAATAAAAAACACAATGGCAGGGCGCTGTGCGCCCTGCCATTGCTTTTAGATAATAGTTAAGACCAAAGGTTCTCCGGGTAAAGGCCGTCGGCCGTCTTTTTGGCGATGGCTTCCACCACCACGGGCTTATCCTCGCGGTAGGTGACGCCATACCACTTATCGGTGCTGCGCAGCACCTTGACGGCGGCTTTCTTTTCGCCGATGAGCTCACTGACCACCAGCGGCAGGAAATACTCGCACTTGAGCGGGTTCTTTTCCAGGTTCTCGTCCAGCCAGCGGGCAAAGCGCCGGTCAGCTTCCTTCACGAAGCTCTCGCCGAAGCCCCAAAGGTTCATGCTCACGGGCGTCTCGCCGGGCAGGTCCGTCCAGCTCCCGCCGCCGTCCTCGGTGTAGTGGATGCCGCCCTCATAGGTCTCGATGCGGGTGCGCTCGGTGACGCTGTGGAGGGTGCTGTCCTCGTTGAGGGCGCAGACGCCGCGGGCGACGCTGCCGTTCTCGGAGACGGTGTTCTTGAGCAGGTAGCTCACCATGCAGTAGTCATAGACCTCGCCGTCGGTGTGGGTGGAGAGGTGATCGTAGATGACCTTGAACGCCTCGGGGCCGTAGTAGTCGTCGGCATTGATGACGGCGAAGGGGCCGTGGATGCAGGGCTTTGCGGCCAGCACCGCGTGGCAGGTACCCCAGGGCTTCACGCGGCCCTCGGGGACGGTGTAGCCCTCGGGCAGCTCATCCAGCTGCTGGAAGGCGTACTTCACGTCCATCACCCTGGACACGCGGTCGCCGATGGCCGCTTTGAAAGCCTCTTCGATCTCGTGCTTGATGACGAAGATGACCGTCTCGAAGCCTGCACGGCGGGCGTCGTACAGGGAATAATCCACGATGACCTGACCGCAGGGACCCACCGGGTCGATCTGCTTCATGCCGCCGTAGCGGCTGCCCATGCCGGCAGCCATGACCACCAGGACCGGTTTGTTCATGTTTATCTCCTCCTTGAAAAGGGTGTTTCTCTTTTACGGTTTTATTATACTCCAAACCACGCCGGGCAACAAGACGAAGCTGTTTTTGGAAACTTCGCAAGTTTTTATTGCATATATCGGCAAGCAAATATTGCCTTTTGCTTCCAGACAGAGTATAATAACCTCATCCGACACAAAAACGACCGGCCAGCCACTTTTGCAGGCCGAAGTTAAGAAGCCGTTTTCACAAGCATTGTACCCCGCTTATGAAAGCAGCTTCTGGAAAGTGAGTTTTTCCATGAACGAAACTGTGACCAAGCGTTTCCTGTTCTACTTCCGCCTGATGATGGTGGTGTGGATCCTGATCGCCAACGCCTTTTTCCACGCCATCGGGTTTGAGTACAGCTGGCTCATCTTTTTGAGCAACATCATGCTCTTTACGATGGAGGGCGACATCAAAGACCGCTTTATCAGCGTGGAGCTGGGCGGCCTCGTGGGCATGGTGCTCACGGTGCTGGCGATGCTGGCCATCGGTGCGCTGACGCCTGTTCTGGGCGGGATGCTGGGCCTGCTGCTGCCGCTGGGCATGGTGCTCTTCATCCTCATCATCCTGCACCCCTACGCCCCCAAGGTGCTGAACAATGTGGGCTTTGCCTACCTGACCGCCGCCTGCATCGACAGCGCAGCTTTTGCAGCGAATCTGCCTCTCTTCTTCGGGGTGTACATCGTCGGCTCTCTGGTCTTCAACGGCGGCTGCGTGCTGCTCCTGAAGCCGGCCCGTTATCTGGCCGCCCGGAGCGTCAAGAACGACGTCAAGGCTGACGCCTGAATCTGAGCTTCTCGCCTTTTCTTCTTTTTTCTCACAGCGCCCCGGCAGAAAAGATGCCGGAGCGCTGCACTTTTATGTGGATTCTGCCGTTTTTCCGTGCTACAATGGAGTAAAATAAGAGAAAGGAAGTTTCCCGCCATGTATGCTGCATCTCCTGCACGCTGCTCCACCCTGCCCTGCCACCGCTGCCCTGAACAACACCGCCTTCACCGCTGACGAGCTGGAAGCCATCGACAAGGCTTCCGGATGTTATAAGGAGTAATTTATGTCCAAAACTGTATGGATAACCGGAGCTTCCTCCGGCATTGGCCGGGAGTTTGCCCGCCGGTACGCCCGCCTCGGCTTCCGGCTCATCCTCACCGCCCGCCGCACCGACCGTCTCGAAGCTCTGGCCGCAGAGCTCACCGCGAAGCACAGCACCTTCTGCCGCATCCTGCCCGCTGATCTGGAGCAGGAGAGCGAGTGCGCCCGTCTCTGCGAGGCGCTGACGGACGAGCGCATCGATCTTTTCATCAACAACGCCGGCTTCGGCGTCTGCGGCAGCTTTCTTGAGACCAGCGGCGAGAAAGAGCTCTCCATGGCGAAGGTCAACATGCTAGCCATGCACCAGCTGTTCAAGTTCGCCGTGAAAAAGATGGAGGCTCAGGGCTTCGGCACCGTGCTCAACGTGGCGTCCTCCGCCGGGCTGCTGCCGGGCGGACCCTATATGGCGGGCTACTACGCCACCAAAGCGTATGTTGTCAGCCTGACCCGGGGCGTGGCCGAAGAACTGCGGGAGCAGCACAGCCCGGTCTACGTCTGCGCCCTCTGCCCCGGCCCGGTGGACACCGAATTCAACGAGCGGGCCGATGTGGTGTTCGCACTGCGGGGCATCCGCCCGGAGCTCTGCGTCGAGGAGGCCATGCGGGGGATGCTCCGCCGCAAGACCATCATCGTCCCGTCGGCCCTCATGCGGGCGGCGACGACGGCCCAGCGGTTCATGCCGATGGCGAGCTTAATGCCCATCCTGGCCCACCAGCAGAAGAAAAAACTGGGCTGAAGGGCCATTGTGTGCAACAAGCAGCAATCCCGGCCTTTGCAGAGTCCGTTTTTATGACAATTTCACGAAAACGCAGCAAAACGAGAGAAAAATTGCAGTAATTGTGCCAAGAAAACACCTTGACAGTCGGAATAAAGAATGCTACTCTAGTATACAAGAGGGTGCAGGGCCGGACAGTCCAGATTGCTGCTTCCCGTGGCGGCAGTTGGACTACAGGTATCGTCCGGCAGCGCAGCGCCCCGCAAAGCAAAATTCTGATTGGAGGATTTCATTATGGCACAGTGTACTCCCAAATCCTTTGACCTGACCGGCAAGGTCGCGCTCATCACCGGCGCATCTTACGGCATCGGCATGGCCATCGCAAAGGCAATGGCCGCAAACGGCGCTACCATCGTCTTCAACGACATCAAGCAGGAGCTGGTCGATAAGGGCCTCGCCGCTTATGAAGAAGCCGGCATCAAGGCTCACGGCTATGTCTGCGACGTCACCGATGAGGACGCCGTGAACGCCATGGTCGCAAAGATCACCGAGGAAGTCGGCCATATCAACATTCTGGTCAACAACGCCGGCATCATCAAGCGCATCCCCATGACCGAGATGACCGCTGCTCAGTTCCGTCAGGTCATCGATGTTGACCTGAACGCTCCGTTCATCGTCGCCAAGGCTGTCATCCCCGACATGATCGCTCAGGGCGGTGGCAAGATCATCAACATCTGCTCCATGATGAGCGAGCTGGGCCGTGAGACCGTCTCCGCCTACGCTGCAGCCAAGGGCGGCCTGAAGATGCTGACCAAGAACATCGCCTCCGAGTACGGCGAGTACAACATCCAGTGCAACGGCATCGGACCCGGCTACATCGCTACCCCGCAGACCGCACCTCTGCGCGAGCGTCAGCCCGACGGCAGCCGTCATCCCTTCGACAGCTTCATCGTCGCCAAGACCCCCGCAGGCCGCTGGGGCGAGGCTGAGGATCTGGGCGGACCCGCTGTCTTCCTGGCTTCTGCCGCTTCCGACTTCGTCAACGGCCTCATCCTGTACGTTGACGGCGGCATCCTGGCTTACATCGGCAAGCAGCCGCAGTAAGTTTTTCCATATCCGGCATTTTTTGCGCCGTGTCCGCTGCCTTCCGGGTGCCGGGCGCGGCGCTCTTTTGTTTCCCATATCGACTTTTTTCCCGGAATCTGCTACACTGGTCATAATAATAAAAACAGGAGGGCTTTCCCATGAAGATCGCACTTATCAATGAGAACAGTCAGGCCGCCAAGAACGGCATCATCGAGGCCGCTCTGAAGAAGGTCGTAGAGCCGATGGGCCACGAGGTGGTCAACTACGGCATGTACGCTGCCGATGACGCCGCACAGCTGACCTATGTGCAGTGCGGCATCCTCGCCGCCATCCTGCTCAACAGCGGCGCTGCCGACTACGTCATCACCGGCTGCGGCACCGGCGAGGGCGCCATGCTGGCCCTGAACAGCTTCCCCGGCGTCATCTGCGGCCATGTGGAGGACCCCGTGGACGCCTACACCTTCGCCCACGTCAACGACGGCAACGCCGTGGCCATGCCTTTCGCCAAGGGCTTCGGCTGGGGCGGTGAGCTGAACCTCGAGTACTGCTTTGAGAAGCTGTTCGGCTTCGGCCACGGTCAGGGCTACCCCAAGGAGCGCGTCGAGCCCGAGCAGCGCAATAAGAAGATCCTCGACGGCGTCCGCGCCGCCGCCTTCAAGCCCCTCATCGAGTGCCTCAAGAGCATCGATCAGGACCTGCTGAAGGGTGCCATCGCCGGTGAGAAGTTCAGCGAGCTGTTCTTCGCCTCCTGCAGGGACGAGGAACTGGCCGCTTATATCAAGAGCCTGCTGGCTTGAGCGGTGGCCAGAGCATGACAGCCCTGTATCACCTGAACGAGAACATCGCCCACCTGCTGGAGGGCTTTCTGGAATCGGCAGTCCCCCTCATCGCGGGGCTGGCGGAGGTCATCGGCCTGTTCATCATCGTGACGAGCCTTGTCAAGGCCACCTACCACTATGTACGGACGACCTTTTTCCACGACCGGTACGACTTCCATCACGAGATGAGCACCGGCCTGACGACGGCATTGGAATTTCTCATGTCGGCAGAGATCGCCAAGACCTTCCTTCTGCAGAACCTCGAGTCGGTCATCCCGCTGGCGGCGACTTTCGCGCTGCGCGCTCTGATGAGCCTGCTGCTCCATGTCGAAATGCGGGCAGACCACAAGGGAGAAAAATGATGCCTGCCAAAGTTTTCTTTGCCCATTCTTTTCCGGTTTGTGCAGAACGTCAAAAATAGCATCCAGCTCTTGACACTTTGACCAAACCGCCTTATACTCTTGCCATCGAAAGCAAAGGCGCTGACGGATGAAAGATCCGCCAGCGCCTTTTGTGTTTCCGGGGGAAGTGTATCCCCTGCGGCCAAGGGAGAAACAGAGGGCTTCCTTTTCCGGATTTTCCGCGCTGCTGCGCAGATAGAGGGGTGATTATTCTCATCTGGGCCTCGACATCCCGCTGTGGGTGTACATCGTGTTCCAGACCGTCTTCTGCGCCACGGCAGCCACCATCGTCTCCGGCTCCATGGCCGAGCGCACCAACTTCAAAGCCTACTGCGTCTACTCCGCAGCCATTTCGCTGGTGGTCTACCCCATCTGCGGCCACTGGATGTGGGGCGGCGGCTGGCTCCAGAGGATGGGCTTCCACGACTTTGCCGCCCTGCAGGACGTGGAGTAAGCGTCCCCCTGATTTCATCGCTATCCCGCCGAGACGGCGTGGATATATTGTTCTCCTTTTTCCTTTTTTCTGATAATTCCAAACACAGCTCAAAGCCCCGCTCCTTCACACAAGGGAGCGGGGCTTTGGCGTTTCTTGACAGCGCCCGTCCGTCGTGCTATCTTTGTGGGCAGGATATAAAAATACAGGAGTGCTATCATGAAAGAATTTTTGAAAAAGGAGCTTTATTCCTTCCGGGCCGTCGCGGCCATCCTGGCCCGCTGGCTGCTGCTGGCCGTCCCCACCGGCCTCGTCTGCGGTGCCGTCGGCACAGCGTTCCATCTGGCCGTGGAGCATGTCACCGCGTGGCGGGCCGCGCACATCTGGCTGCTCTGGCTGCTGCCGGTGGCAGGTCTTGCCATCGTGGCACTTTATAAGGTGACGGGCTGCGAGGGGATGGGGACGAACAACGTCATCCGCGCCGTCCACAGCGGCGAGAGCGTCAGCCCGCTGCTGGTGCCGGCCATCTTCTTCGGCACGGTGCTCACCCACCTCTGCGGCGGCTCGGCCGGGCGCGAGGGCGCGGCTTTGCAGATGGGCGGAAGCATCGGCTACAACATCGCAAAGCTCTTCCGCTTCTCCGACCACGACCGCCGCACGGCCACAGCCTGCGGCATGGCGGCGTTCTTCTCGGCACTGTTCGGCACGCCGCTGTCGGCGACCCTCTTCGGCATCATGGTGGAGGACGTGGGCCTCGCGTTCTCGGTGGCCTTTGTCCCCGGCTTCGCCGCTGCCCTCATCGCCTACGGCGTCTCGCTGGCCTGCGGCATCTCTCCTACCCATTTTGAGCTGACCGCACCGGCGCTTTCCATTGATTCTACTCTGCTGGTGGCTGTGCTGGGCGTGGCCTGCGCGCTGGTAGCCCGGGCATTCTGCTGGCTGCTCCACACCATGGAGCACGAAATGCCCCGCCGCCTGCCGAACCCCTGGGTGCGTGCCGTCGTGGGCGGTGCTGCCGTGGTGGCCCTCTCCTACCTGATGGGCGTGGGCCGCTACAACGGCGCGGGCATGGACGTCATCACTGCCGCCGTGGAGCAGGGGCAGGCCCTGCCGTGGGACTTTATCTGCAAGATACTGCTGACCGCCCTTACCCTCTCGGCGGGCTTCAAGGGCGGCGAGGTCGTCCCCAGCTTCTACATCGGTGCGACCTTCGGCTGTGCATTCGGCCCGCTGTTGGGCCTGCCCGCCGGGTTCTCCGCCGCCGTGGGCCTCGTCTCGGTGTTCTGCGGCGCAGCCAATACGCTTATCCCCTCCATCCTGCTGGCCTATGAGCTGTTCGGCGGCGTGGGGCTGGAGCTCATCGCGCTGGGCTGCGGCGTCTGCTATATGCTCTCCGGCACCCACGGCCTCTACAGCAGCCAGCTCTTTGTGACGGAGAAGCTGCTGTCGGAGTATACGGAGAGCTGGGGGAAGCGGCTCAGAAAATAAAAAAGGAACGGCAGCGCGTCGCTCCGTTCCTTGACAAATCCGATATTTCTGGTTATACTACAAATAGAAAAGGCGCTGGCCCGCAAACGGCTGGTCCCTCACCATAATGAGTCAAGAAAATGACCGCGACTAGTTGGGGAACTCAGAGGCGGTCATTTTTCTTGTTTTTATCGTCGCTGTGAGATACAGTCCAAGTGATTTGAAACGTCACATAAATTGCACCGCCGAGAAGCGAGAGCAACGCGGTAAATTCCAAAATGCTCATGGCTCTTATCCCCCCTTTCCGCCCTTAAGCGTCGGGGGAGCGCGAATCTTCAAGAAAATCGCCTTACCCGGCACTCAGGTACCGGTAAGGGACAGCCGCCTGTGTTTGTGGTCAGCGCCTTGCCGCCAGAGGCGGCATCTATACGATACCATATTTCGTCTAAAAGTGCAAGAATTGTCCAGTCTAAATTTCTGCAGGCCAGCCCTTGATTTTTTCTGCGCCCCGTGCTACAATCATCTGTAGCTTCATCCTGTAATGCGCAGTGTGCGCAGGTTTTCTGCCGCCGGTGCGTCAAAATCAAATGTCCCAAAACGATGATGCGGACAAACCAAAGTCCCGTTCTCCATGCCGCAGAGAGGGCTGCCGTCCGGAAGGACGCGCTGCAAGCAGCCTGCCATGTGCCGGACTTCTACCACCGCAGAGTGCAGAGGCGAACCTCTGCCGGGTGCGCCCGTTACAGCACAGCGAGTGGCGTGCAGCAGCACGCAATTCGGGTGGAACCGTGGAACGCAGTTGGATTCTTTCAAAGGCGCTTCATCCCGTAGAGCAAATGCGGGGTGAAGCGTCTTTTTTGTTATACCAAACGCATTTTTCATGTCAAAAAGGAGTAACACCATGAAGATCATCTATAAGGACGGTCATGTGGACGAGTGCCCGCAGGACCAGGAACTGCATGTCATCCGCCACACCGCAGCCCACGTTATGGCTCAGGCCATCAAGCGCCTCTACCCGGAGGCTGACTTCGCCTTCGGCCCCGCCACCGAGAACGGCTTCTACTACGACGTTGACCTCGGCGACACCAAGCTGACCGACGAGGATCTGGCCAACATCGAGAAGGAGATGCACAAGATCACCAAAGAGAATCTGGCCATCAAGCCCTTCATCCTGCCCCGCGCAGAGGCCGTCAAGCTGATGGAAGAGCGCCACGAGAACTATAAGGTCGAGCACATGGCTGACCTGGCCGACGAGACCGAGTTCAGCTTCTTCCAGCAGGGCGAGTACGTCGATATGTGCATCGGACCTCACCTGACCTACACCAAGGCTCTGAAGGCCTTCAAGATCACCCAGCAGTCCGGCGCATACTGGAAGAACGACAAAGAGAACAAGATGCTGACCCGCATCAACGGCGTGGCTTTCCGCAATCAGGAGGAGCTGGACGCCTGGGAGAAGGAGCAGCAGGAGGCCCGTGAGCGCGACCACCGCAAGATCGGCAAGGAGATGGGCCTGTTCATGACCGACGACCTGGTTGGCCGCGGTCTGCCCATGTTCCTGCCCGCAGGCTACACGGTCTGGCAGGAGCTGGAGAACTATATCAAGGAGAAGGAGCGCGCCCGCGGCTACCTGCACGTCATGACTCCCTGCATCGGCACCGTGAATCTGTACAAGACTTCCGGCCACTGGGACCACTACCGCGAGAACATGTTCCCCGCCATGGAGATGGAGGGCGAGAGCTACGTCCTGCGCCCGATGAACTGCCCCCATCACATGATGATCTACGCAAACCGTCCCCACTCCTACCGCGACCTGCCCATGCGCATCGGCGAGATCGCACACGACTTCCGCTATGAGTCCTCCGGCACCCTGAAGGGCATCGAGCGCGGCCGTCACTTCTGCCAGAACGACGCTCACCTGTTCTGCACTCCGGAGCAGATCAAGAGCGAAGTCGCTGATGTCTGCAACCTCATCTTCGAGACCTACAAGGATTTCAACATCACCGATTACCGCTGCGTTCTGTCCCTGCGTGACCCCGCCGACAAGAAGAAGTATCACGACGACGACGCGATGTGGAACCACGCTGAGAACGCTCTGCGCGAGGTCCTGACTGAGCTGGGCATCCACTTCACCGAGGAGATCGGCGAGGCTGCTTTCTACGGCCCCAAGCTGGACGTCAACGTCAAGCCCGCTGTCGGCGCTGAGTACACCCTGTCCACCTGCCAGCTGGACTTCTGCCTGCCCGCAAAGTTCCACCTGACCTATGTGGACAAGGATGGCTCCGAGAAGACCCCCGTTGTCCTGCACCGTGCAATTCTGGGTTCTCTCGACCGCTTCATGGCCTACCTCATCGAGGAGACCAAGGGCAAGTTCCCCACCTGGCTGGCTCCTGTTCAGGTCAAGGTCCTGCCCGTCTCCGAGAAGACCCTTGAGTATTCCGAGGCCATCACCGAGAAGCTGGTGGAGGCCGGTGTCCGTGTGGCTCTGGACGACGACAACCAGAAGATCGGCTACAAGATCCGCGCTGCACAGCAGGTGGACCGCGTGCCTTATATGCTGGTCCTGGGCGCCAAGGAAGCCGAGGCCGGCAACGTCTCCGTCCGTGACCGCAAGGGCGAGACCACCACGATGGAAGTGGATGAGTTCATCGCAAAGGTCACTTCCGAGATCAAGAACCGCAGCCTGTAAGTGATATGATTCCTGATTATATTGATGAAGTCGAGCGTCCGAATGAGGAAACGATTGCCGCCATGTTGGAGGCTGAATGCATTGCGAAGGACCCCAACGTAAAGCACTACACCGATTTGGATGAACTTTTTGAAGATTTAAGGAAATAACAAATGCCGCTCTTCCCTTGATAGGAGAGCGGCATTTTTGTGCCTTGGAATCAGGTCATCCCTTTGGTTTTCTCGTCAATCAGCGAAAAAATCCTATCATATGTACCGTTCATAATCACCTGACGCGGCATCCAGAAATCAAACAGCTCTTTTAGTCCTGCCGAATCCCCGCAGATTTTTCGGGTCTGCTCATAGGCAAATGTATTCGCATCGACTTCATGCGGTTGTCCGAGATACAGGCTTGTAAAATATCCTTCGCTACCTTCTAATTTACATTTCAGATAATGATTTTCCACCAGTTTATAGCAAGTCCCGTCGAACATGATGATATACTGAACGCTTCGATTTATCGTCTCATTAAATCGCTCCGGTTCAAGATACTGGGATGCGTGCCGCAGCTCATGAAAAAGATAGAACATTCTTTCGTACTCAGGCTCTTTGTCCAGCCCCTCTGCATTTATAAACACAGTCCTGCTGGAAGCGTCAAATGTTCCCTTTGCTGTTTTGTATCCGGCAGGCATCTCAAAGGACAAATACAGATTCAGCCCATGCTCCCTGCAATACGCGTCGAAATACTTTTTATATCCAGTCATTCTCTCGTCACCGGCTCGCAATTCTTATGAAAAATGCCCCTGCCGAAGCTATTTTAGCGTTCTGCAAGGGCATTTTCGTTTACGCCTTGTTATTTCAGCAGATTATCATCCGTGAAGTAATCGATTTTCATGGACTTGCGGACATCGGCGAGGGTGGCGGCGGCGGTCTTTTCGGCCACGGCGCTGCCTTCCTTCAGAATTTCCACGACCTCGGGCAGGCGCTGCTCCCACTCCTTGCGGCGGTTGCGGATGGGCTCCAGCTCGGCCTGCATGACGCTGTTCAGGAACTTCTTCACCTTCACGTCGCCCAGACCGCCGTGCTGATAGTGTGCCTTCAGCTCGTCGAGGTTCTGGTACTCGGGCAGGAACTCGGCAAAGTGCTCCGGGCGGCTGAATGCATCCAGATAGATGAAGACGGGGTTGCCCTCCACCTTGCCGGGGTCCTGCACGCGCAGGTGGTTCGGGTCGGTGTACATGGACATGATCTTCTTCTTGATGTCCTCAGGCTCGTCGGAAAGGTAGATGCAGTTGCCGAGGCTCTTGCTCATCTTGGCCTTGCCGTCGGTGCCGGGCAGGCGCAGGCAGGCGCTGTTCTGGGGCAGAACGATCTCCGGCTCCACCAGAGTCTCACCGTAGACGGCGTTGAACTTATGGACGATCTCGCAGCACTGCTCGATCATGGGGCGCTGGTCCTCGCCTGCGGGGACGGTAGTGGCCTTGAAGGCGGTGATGTCCGCAGCCTGGCTGATGGGGTAAGTGAAGAAGCCCACCGGGATGCTGGACTCGAAGTTCTTCTGCTGGATCTCGGCCTTGACGGTGGGGTTGCGCTGCAGGCGGGAGACGGTGACGAGGTTCATATAATAGAAGCTTAGCTCGGTCAGCTCCGGCACCATGGACTGGATGAAGATGTGTGCCTTGGCGGGGTCGATGCCCACGGCCAGATAGTCCAGAGCGACCTGCAGGACGTTCTGGCGCACCTTTTCCGGGTTGTCGGCGTTGTCGGTGAGGGCCTGTGCGTCGGCGATCATGATATAGATCTCGTCGAACTTGCCCGAGTTCTGCAGCCGGACACGCTCCTTCAGAGAGCCGACATAGTGGCCGACATGGAGCCGGCCCGTCGGGCGGTCGCCCGTCAGAATGATCTGTTTCATACTTTTCTCCTTTTTCATCAGGCGCATTTTTCCTCAGCCTCTCCGTCACAGCTGACGCTGTGCCGCCTCCCCTGATAGGGGAGGCTCTGGCGAAAAGGGTAAGTTTTCGGTTTTGCCAAGGACTCTCCTATCAGGAGAGCTGGACGCCGCAGGCGGCCTGAGAGGTTCATTTTTATAAGTATATCCCCCGCCGCTTTCCCTGTCAACAAAAGCCGCACCGGAACGGACAAAAAAGAAAAAGCGATGGAAAACTTCCATCGCTTTGCTGGCGCCTCTTGCCTGACTCGAACAGGCGACACCCTGATTAACAGTCAGGTGCTCTAACCGACTGAGCTAAAGAGGCATCTATATAAAACGGCACATGACCGTTTTACTACTATAAAATGGTGACCCGTACCGGAATCGAACCGATGTTAAAGGCGTGAGAGGCCTCTGTCTTAACCGCTTGACCAACGGGCCATACTACCATTGCATCGGGTGCTGTTCCCGACTCGATTATTTTAGCACAGCACACCCGCTTTGTCAACAGGCATTTTCAATTTTTCGGCAAAAATTTCGAAAAGATCAGAACAGCCGATGCACTCTGCCCTTCACAGCCCCCAGAAGGACGTTCAGGTAAAGGCCCATGACGCTCTCCACCTCGCCCAGCTCCATGCTCTGGCGCTGGGGCAGGCCGGCCAGCGTACCGCGGTAGAGGCAGCGCAGCTCGGGCAGCTCGGCGTAATCGCTGGGGTGCATGAGGGTGCTGGGCTTTGGCAGCTCCAGCGCACCGCTCTTCTGGAGCACCTCGCTGACGAACTGGGAGCAGAAATAATGCCGACGGCGCTGCCAGCGGATATGCATCCAGCAGAGCAGCAGACCCAGCGAATTGAAGCGGTAGAGCTCCCCGTGGTGCATCATGTGCTGGGTGCGGCGCTTGGCGCGGGTGTAGGCTTCATCCGTCACTTCCAGCGCGTAGAGGGCGCAGGGGATGTTCTCCCGCATGAGGAACACGCCCCGGTTCAGGTACTCCCGGCTGGGACCTGCGGGGAACATGGTATAACCATTCTTGCGGGTAGAGCTGTAGAGGGTGCTCAGGTCCTCGTCGAAGGCGAGGGAGATGTGGGTGTACTGCGCACCGGTCAGGCTGTACACGAGGTTCGAGAGCAGGGTGCCGGAGCGGGTAAGAAATATGTAAAGCGTCTTCATCGTCGTTGTTTCTCCATGCTGGCGGCTCATGGCCGCGGGTCAGATTGATTCAGTATATCATAAGTCGTGCGTTTTTTCCAGATAAATCGCAAAATATCCACAAATATTTTGTGTCTCTACTTATAATACGTTTTTTCGCGGCCCAAAATTGCAGCCTCTTCTCTCCTGATTTCCGCTCCTTGTATCCCAAATCGACAAAATTTTATCAAAGATTTGTTTTTGGCTTAAAATCTTTAATTTGTGCAGGCAAACGGGCCAGGATTTTTACGAAACTGTCTCAATTACCACGGATTCTTAATAAGATTTGTTGCTTTTACCCGAAGAAAACCGCCCCGCCGGTTGATTTCAGCCCTGATTTATGTATAATGATATACAGGAGAATACGCATCTGTATTTCTTTTCGTCGTCCTTTTGCGGTGTCCTTTTGGCTGAGGGCAGCTTACCGCTGGTGTCTGGGCGATGGATCTGAACGAAAGAAGAGGTATAAGTATCATGGCAAAGTTGGATCTGAGCAAGTATGGTATCACCGGCACGACCGAGATCGTGTACAACCCCTCTTACGAGCAGCTGTTCGACGAGGAGACCAAGCCCGAACTGGAAGGCTACGAGAAGGGCCAGGTCAGCGAGCTGGGCGCTGTCAACGTCATGACCGGCATCTACACCGGCCGCTCCCCCAAGGATAAGTTCATCGTCATGGACGAGAACTCCAAGGACACCGTGTGGTGGACCAGCGACGAGTACAAGAACGACAACCACCCCGCTTCTCAGAAAGCCTGGGAAGCTGTGAAGGAGATCGCCAAGAAGGAGCTCTCCAACAAGCGCCTGTACGTCGTGGATGCTTTCTGCGGCGCCAACAAGGACACCCGCATGGCCGTCCGCTTCATCATGGAAGTGGCCTGGCAGGCACATTTCGTCACCAATATGTTCATCAAGCCCACCGCTGAGGAGCTGGCAAACTTCGAGCCTGATTTCGTTGTCTACAACGCTTCCAAGGCTAAGGTCGAGAACTACAAGGAGCTGGGCCTGAACTCCGAGACTGCTGTGCTGTTCAACATCACCAGCAGGGAGCAGGTCATCGTCAACACCTGGTACGGCGGCGAGATGAAGAAGGGCATGTTCTCCATGATGAACTACTTCCTGCCGCTGAAGGGCATGGCTTCCATGCACTGCTCTGCCAACACCGATATGGAGGGCAAGAACACCGCCATCTTCTTCGGTCTGTCCGGCACCGGCAAGACCACCCTGTCCACCGACCCGAAGCGTCTGCTCATCGGCGATGACGAGCACGGCTGGGACGACAACGGCGTCTTCAACTTCGAGGGCGGCTGCTACGCTAAGGTCATCAATCTGGACAAGGACTCTGAGCCCGACATCTACAACGCCATCAAGCGCAACGCTCTGCTGGAGAACGTCACTCTGGACGCTGAGGGCCACATCGATTTCGCCGACAAGAGCGTGACCGAGAACACCCGCGTCTCCTACCCCATCGACCACATCCAGAACATCGTCCGCCCCATCTCTTCTGCACCCGCAGCCAAGAATGTCATCTTCCTGTCTGCCGATGCATTCGGCGTCCTGCCCCCGGTCTCCATCCTGACCCCGGAGCAGACCCAGTACTACTTCCTGTCCGGCTTCACCGCAAAGCTGGCCGGCACCGAGCGCGGCATCACCGAGCCCACCCCCACCTTCTCCGCCTGCTTCGGTCAGGCCTTCCTGGAGCTGCACCCCACCAAGTACGCTGAGGAGCTGGTCAAGAAGATGCAGAAGAGCGGCGCAAAGGCTTATCTGGTCAACACCGGCTGGAACGGCACCGGCAAGCGCATCTCCATCAAGGATACCCGCGGCATCATCGACGCTATCCTGAGCGGTGCCATCAACGAGGCTCCCACCAAGAAGATCCCCTACTTCGACTTCGAGGTTCCCACCGTGCTGAACGGCGTGGACACCGGCATTCTGGATCCTCGCGACACCTATGCTGACGCTTCCCAGTGGGAAGAGAAGGCCAAGGATCTGGCTGGCCGCTTCATCAAGAACTTCGCAAAGTACGAGGGCAACGAGCACGGCAAGGCTCTGGTCTCCGCCGGCCCCCAGCTGTAAGCTGACGGCACCTCTTACATAAGGCTATAAGTCAAAACCCGCCCGGGTTCCCTGTTAAAAGGAAGCCGGGCGGGTTTTTCTTGTATTATCTCGCGTTTTATGATACTCTATGAGTGAAAAGGCGCTGTATTGCAAATACAGGTGGTCAAACTCCTCCCGGCATCTGATGTCCGGAGGTGTTCAATTTTTTGTCTTCCTCCGGACGGTCTGAATGTTTACACAGGATAACCCAAAGGAGGATTCCATTATGGAAGTTTTGAATATTGTTTTTAGCGCACTGAACCTTCTGGCTACAGTCATCATCGGCGTCATCAATGTGACATGGATGATTTCACGGGATGTCTTTCGGGGCAGACCTCGAGCGAAACATTATTCCAAAAGCAAAAAAGATTGACCGCCTCTGTTCCCCAACGGATCGGTCAATCTTTTTTAACTAGATGCCGGTAAGGAGCTGACCATTTTGCAGGCAGTGCCTTTTCCTTGTTTTTAGTATAGTAGCAATTTCCTCTTTTGTCAAGCATCTCTCCACTCGCAAAAAATGGCGAGGCCTGTTTTTTTTTTGCGGAATCATGTTATACTTAGTCCAAATTCTGCACGGCGGCAGGAGGCCTTTCGGGATATATAAGGGGTATTGCTTATGAAAAATCAGACGGTCAACGACTACTTCCGACACCACTGGGTGAAGCTCATGCTCTTCGCGCTCTTTACGGCGGCGGTATCCTTTTTCGCGCCGCTGAAAAACTTCCAGCTCAAGTGGCTCATCGACTCCAAGAGCAAGCAGGAGGCGCTGGGCTATATGGGGCTGGTGTTCCTCATCACCTTCACCAGCTGGTTTTTCGAACGGCTGAGCCGCCGCTCCTTTACAAAACTCGCCTGCGGTGCCGTGGAGCAGGTACGGGGACAGGTCATGGAGCGGGTGCTGCGCCGCCCGGTGTCCCAATATCAGCGGGAGGGCGACGCAGCCTATCTCTCCCTGCTGACCACCGACCTGCGCACCCTCTACGACGACTATTATATGTCCCTCTTCAACATTGCATTCTGGGGCGGCATCATGCTCTGTGCGCTGGGGATGTACCTTTACATCAGCCCGGTGATGCTGGCGGCCATCCTGCTTGTGACCGTGCCGCCGCTGGTCCTGCCCCGGAAGATGAATGAGCGGCTCAAAGCCTCCCGAGACGCTTTTTCGCTCCAGATGGCGGGCTACACCCAGCAGCTCAAGGAGCTTCTGGGCGGGTTCGAGGTCATCCGGGGCTTTCTGCGGGAGGACGCCTATGCCGCCCGCCACCGGGACGCTGCCCGGCAGGCCCGCGACAGCGAGCAGGCCTACCAGCAGAGCCTCAACGCCATGGTGGTCAACACCTCTCTCATCAGCAACCTCATCTTCCCCATCGTCATGCTGGTGGGTCTTTTTCTCGCTTTCGACGGGCGGCTGACGATGGGCACCGTCTCCACCGCCGCCAGCATGGCGAACTTCGTCATCACGCCCTGTAATCAGATCGCCCAGTGCTGGGCCAAGGTCAGATCTTCGAAGGGCATTCGTCAGCGGCTGGAAGCAGCCATGTCCGGCCCGGAAAAAGTCTCTGCGGGCCGGGCCATCGATAAACTCGAGCACATCGAGTGCAAGGACACCGGCTTTGCCTACCCCGGAGCCGCTGCACCGGTGCTGCGCGGCGTCCGGCTGACGGTCTCCGGGCAGGAAAAAGCCGTCCTCGTAGGAGAAAGCGGCTGCGGCAAGTCTACACTGGCAAAGCTGCTGTTCCAGTACTACCCAGACTATACCGGCAGCATCCTCTTCAACGGCCAGCAGCTGCGGGACATCGACCGTCAGAGCCTCTACCAGCGGGTAGGCTACATTGCCCAGACAACCTATCTCTTCAATGACACCCTCCGCAGCAACATCTGCCTCGGCGCAGACTTCCCCGAGGCTCAGCTTTCCCACGCCATCGGGACGGCGGGCCTCACCGACTGGGTGAGCACCCTGCCCGACGGCCTCGACACCCTCATCAGCGAGAACGGCAAGAATCTCTCGGGCGGGCAGCGCCAGCGCATCGGCATCGCGCGGCTGGCACTTCGCCGGTACGACCTCATCATCGCCGACGAGATCACCGCCAGCCTCGACCCCGACACCAGCGGACAGGTCATGGAAAATCTGCTCGCTCTCCCCTGCATGGTGGTGGCCATCACCCACGACGTCTCGGGGGCGTTCATGAAACAGTTTGACAAGGTATACCGGGTGGAGCACGGAAGCGTCACACAAGCATAAAAGGAGAGCCTGTGCCGGGTTTCAGCACAGGCCCTCCTCTTGTTTTTACCGGTTATTTTGCCGCGTCGAATTCGGCCAGAATATCTTCCGTGGGAGCCGGGGTCACGAGGCTGACCACCACGCAGACGGCCAGCATCTGGCTGTCTGCCGTGGACATCGTAGCCGCCAGGATGCCTGCAAGGATGAGTCCGGCCAGGCAATGCCTGCCAGTTCGGATGAAGAAAATGATGAAAATAAAGAAGATGACAGATTATTTTGCGGCTTCGCCTTCGGGGAAGATGATCTTGTTCACGAAGAAGAAGATGACCATCGAGATGCCGCCGTTGAGCACCGTGGTGCCGATGTTGTAGATGAAATCAGGCACCAGCAGACCGGCCGCAGCCACCCAGATGCAGTTGATGGAGTTGACGATGCAGGTGATGAGGCAGAAAGCCAGCAGATACCAGCCGATCTGCTGGGCGAGGCTGCCCTTGCTGCGGAAGACAAAGTTGCGCTGGATGGGGAAATTGATGCACTCGCCGATGACCATGGCCACCATGTAGGCGCAGAAGTAGGGCAGGCCGCCGTGGGCGGCGTCGTAGCCGAGGATATTCCACTTGAAGGTCTCGCCGAACAGGGTGATGTCGATGCCCGGCCAGCCGAAGTCCACCACCGGCAGGCTTGCAAACGCCTTGGGAAGGAACTGCAGAAGCAGATATTTGAACACGGTGATGAGGTTGGACACGATGACGAACAGTCCACCTTCCCGCACCCATTTGGCTGCGGCCGGATGCTTTGCGGCAAAGTTATTCCAGAAATTCATGACCTTATTCCTTTCAGCTGTTTTTGAGCCGGTTTTCCATCTGGCTGTTCAGGATGAGATTCTTGACGAACTCATAGATGACCCGGAGGATGCCCACGAGCCAGAAGCCTTTCAGCTCCCAGACGAGGCCGTCCACCATGCCCATGCTCACCATGCCGTTGGTCATCTTGGCCAGCGCGCGCAGCGGCATATTATACTGGAACACGGTGTTCAGGTCGGGGGTGCCTTTTGCAAAGCTGCTGTCCAGACGGCAGCGCAGCACCTTCTGTGCCACCCAGCCCAGCGGGCTGCGGCCATGGTCCATCTCGCCCAGCGTCATGTTCCGGTCGATGCGGACGACATCCTCCGGCACAGGGCGGCCCAGCAGAGCCTCGAACTCGGCGTCGGTCACATAGGTGATCTGACCGGAGACGTAGTGGAGCAGGTCGAGACCCTCGTAGGGGTCGGGAGCATCGGTCCCCTTGACGGAGACTTCCGCTGTCAGGCGGATGTCTGCGCTGGATGCACCCACGCGGAGCTGATAGCTTCCGCCTTCGACTTCCCAGCGGTCAGTCTTGACGTTCCAGTAGCGGAACGCCTTGTCGTCCAGAGCGATGCTCACCGTCCTGCTCTCGCCGGGGGCGAGGAAGACCTTTGCAAAGCCCTTCAGCTCCTGCGCCGGACGGAAGATCTTTGCGTCCGGCTTTGCGACGTAGAGCTGAACGATCTCGGCACCGGCACAGCTGCCGGTGTTGGTGACAGTGAGGGTCACGCCCTTCTCGTCTGCCTTCAAATCACTGTACTCGAAGGTGGTGTAGCTCAGGCCGTAGCCGAAGGGGAACGCCACCGGCACACCAGCGGTCTGATAGTACCGGTAGCCCACATACAGGCCCTCGCGGTACTCCACGTTCCGGCCCTCGCCGCCGAAGTTCGCCTTGGCGGGGGTATCGTCGTGAGCCTGCGCCCAGGTCTGGGACAGCTTGCCGCAGGGGCAGAGCTTGCCGGTGAGGATGTCTGCGGCTGCGCCGGCACCTGCCTGTCCGCCCAGTGCGCCGTAGACCAGCGCCCTGCACTGGCCGACCCACGGCGTCTCTACCGGCGCACCGGCGCTCAGCAGAACGACGACGTTCGGGTTGACGGCAGCCACAGCGGCCAGAAGCCGCTGCTGGTTCTCGGCCAGCTTCATGTCGGCGCGGTCAAGGCCTTCGCTCTCCCGCAGCTCATCGAGGCCGAGGCAGAGCAGAACGGTGTCAGCCTTCTTTGCGAGGGCCACAGCCTCTTCCAGCTTCTCGGCGCCAGCCGCACCCTGACGCTCGAAACCGGAGGCATAGCCCACGAAGGTGATGCCGCTGTCGTCGGCCTTGATGCAGTCCAGCAGGGTTTCCACCTGCAGGGCGTTGACGGCGCTGGAGCCTGCGCCCTGATAGCGGGGCGTCTCGGCAAAGTCGCCGATGACGGCCAGCTTCTCATTGGGCTTGAGCGGCAGGATGCCGCCCTCGTTCCTGAGCAGGACGATGCTCTCTGCGGCCGCGCGGCGGGCAAGCTTATGGTGCGCGGCCGCGTCGAAGGTGCGGGGCGCTTTTTCCACCGCAGCGTGGGTGGAGAGCACCAGCTCCAGCATCTCCTCGAGGCGGGCGTCCACGTCGGCCTCGGAAATTTTGCCGTCCTGTACGGCCTTCATCAGCTCCCGGATGGAGTCGCCGCCGGGACAGGGCATTTCGAGGGTGGAGCCGTTCTTCACGCCGAGGGCGTGGTCATTGGAGCCGCCCCAGTCGGTGACGACGGCCCCGTCGAAGCCCCAGTCCTTCCGCAGAATGTCCTGCAGCAGGTGGGCATTCTCGTTGGCGTAGGTGCCGTTGATGAGGTTGTAGGAGGTCATGATGGTCTTGGGCTTTGCCTCTTTCACCACGATCTCGAAACCGGTCAGATACAGCTCCCTCAGGGTGCGCTCATCGAGCACCGAGTCGCTGGCCATGCGGCGCAGCTCCTGACTGTTGACCGCAAAGTGCTTGGGGCAGGCAGAGATGCCGTTTTTCTGGATGCCCCGCACATAGGCAGCGGCCATCCTGCCCGCGAGGATGGGGTCCTCCGAGAAATACTCGAAGTCGCGGCCGCAGAGGGGGCTGCGCTGGATGTTCAGGCCGGGGCCGAGCAGGACAGCCACTTCCTGTGCGGCGGCTTCCTCGCCCAGTGCCTCGCCCACGGCTTCGCCCAGCTTCTCATCCCAGCTGCACGCAGTGGCGGAAGAGGTCGGAAAGCAGGTTGCCGGAACGCTGGGGTTGAGGCCCAGATGGTCGGCGGCACCGGCCTGCTTGCGGACACCGTTGGGGCCGTCCGAAAGGGTGATGGCCGGGATGCCCTTGCCCGGCAGAGCGCGGGTGGTAAAGACGGTCTCGCCTGAGAGCAGGGCGCATTTTTGCTCTAAGTTCAGGGTTTGGATGATGTCGGTATGCTTCATCGCATTTTCCTCATTTTATCCTGAGCAGGGCAAAGGCCCGCTGTCTGGTGCAGCGGGCCTTTGCCGTTGGTTCAGTTCAGGTGCTGCATGGAGAGAGGGTCCGGTTTAGACTTCTTCCTCTTCTTCCTTGCGCTTCTTGTAGTTCTTGATGGCGGTGTACTCCAGGCCAACGATGAGCAGCGCGGCCACGACGTCAGCACCGATCAGGACGATCTTCCACTTTGCCATGCCGGGGTTCAGGTTCTCAGCCTCATAAGCGCGGCTGTTGACCACGGTGTAGAGGATGTTCTTGGCAGAGGTGCGCATTGCCTGCTTGCTGCTGTTGGTCAGAACGGTCACTTTGTTGTAATCGTTGCCGGTGGTGCAGAGCATCAGGTCGCCGCCGTTGCGGACAGCCTGATCAGCGGTCATGTAGCCGTAGACACCGAAGTAGTCGGTCTCGACGAAGCCGAGGAAGCCCCACTCACCGCGCAGGACGTTCTGCAGCAGCTCCTTGCAGCCGCCAGCCCAGCGGCTGCCGATGTAGTTGAAGGAAGACATGACAGCGTGGCAGTCAGCATCCTTGACAGACATCTCGAAGGGCTTGAGGTAGATCTCGCGGATAGCCTGCTCGTTGGACCAGGTAGCCAGCATAGAAGTACGGTTGCCTTCCTGATCGTTCAGGGCGAAGTGCTTCATGTAAGCGTAGACGCCGTGCTCCTGTGCGCCTGCGATGGCGTTTGCGGCCATAGCACCGGACAGGACACCGTCCTCCGAGTAGTACTCGAAGTTACGGCCTGCAAAAGCGGTGCGGTGGATGTTCATTGCCGGGCCATACCAGCCGGACGTGTTCATCTCGTTGGCCATCTTGCCGATGCTGTCGCCGAAGTCGTGTGCCAGATCTTTGCTCCAAGTCATGCCGATGAGGGTAGCAGCCGGGAAACCGACAGAGCCGACGCCGGTGAAGTTGTTGTTGATGGACGCAGGGCCGTCACAGTCGTTGGTGCGCACCTTGCCGATGCTGTCCACAGCTGCAGTCTGATAGCCGCCGAAGCCGATGGTCTGCTGCAGGTCGTCGATGCTCATCTCATCCAGCAGGTCATCCCACTTGGAATCGTTGTAATCCACGCCGCGCAGGTCAGCCAGCTTGAGGCCGTTCTTTGCGCCGGTGGTGATGTCCTCTGCGTTGGGGTCATCGTCCTTCTCGTAGTTGACCTCAGTGTAGGTGTGTGCGTTGTCGAAGACAGCCTTGACCTCATCGCTCATGTTGTAATCAGCAGGAGCGGCAGTGGCCTCAGCATAGTTTGCAAAACCGTCCGCACGGGACAGATAGGTGATCTCGCCCTCTGCGAAATCGAACTGATTGGTCGCTGCAACAGCGTCGCTCTCGCGCTTGTTGGACTCGTTGTAAACGATGTCGGAAGCAACAGTGTAGGTCTTGGAATCCAGAACATTGTGGGAGTCAGAGTTGGTGCTGATGATGTAATCGCCAGCCTCCAGCACATAGCAGCCGTTGTTCTTGTAATCGTAGGAAGCCAGATCCTCGACCGGGATGGTGAAGTCGATGGTCTCGCTCTCGCCGGGGGCAAGCTCGCCGGTCTTGGCGAAGTCCAGCAGGTTTGCGGAAGCCTTCTCAATGCCGCCGTTGGTGTACGGAGGATCATTATAGATCTCCACAACATCCTTGCCGGCAGCAGAGCCGGTATTGGTGACGGTGACAGAGAACTTCAGGCTGCTGCCGTCGCTGGTGATGTCGCTCATCTTCTGGGTGAAGGTGGTGTAGCTCAGGCCGTAGCCAAAGGGATAGACAACTTCCTTGTCATAGTCGATGAGGCCCTCATCGGCGGCAGTCTCATAGAACTTGTAGCCGACGTAGATGCCCTCAACGTAGTTGACGAAGGAGGGAGTGGTACCCTCGGGGTCAAAGCCACTGGCGTTGGAATTGAACTCGGAAGTGTTGGTGTACTTGAAGTCGCCGAAGTTGTTCCACCACGGAGAAGCGGTCAGGTCAGCAGCATAGGTGTCAGCGGTACGGCCGGAGGGATTGACCTCACCGGCGACCACGCGGCCAAAGCCCTCAAAGCCGGACTGACCGGTGCCGGGGCAGAGCAGGACGCCCTTGATCTGGGGGTAATCCTTGACCCAGTCCATCTCGAAAGCGTTTGCGCCGTTGTAAACGACGACGACGTTGTCGAAGTTGGAAGTGACGAGGTCGATGAGCTCTTCCTCGCGGTTGGACAGCTGCAGGAAGTGGTCGCCCTTATCCCAGTCATTGCCCTCGTTCAGGGTGTCATCATAAGTGCCGTTGTAGTAGCCGGCACCCTTTTCACTGCCGCGATACTCAGCCACACGGCGGATCCAGCTGCCGTCCACGACAGCAGACATGTCGGTGGGAAGGTCTGCGCCCTCACCGCCGACGCGGGTGATGACGACCATGGCGGTGTCAGAATATGCCTTGGCGTTTGCCATCATCTCGTCGGTGTACAGGCTGACATTCGGCTCGGGCAGGGTCCAGTCCTGCTGTGCCATGCCGACGCTGGGGCGGGTGGAGCAGTAATCGGTGTAGAACTTGCTCAGCTCGTCGTTGGTCTCGATGCCTGCATCGTGCAGACCGGTGAGCAGATCGGTGACAGGGTAAGCGTCGTTCAGAGCGCCGGAACCGGTGCCGCCGTAGCAGGGGCTGGTGGAGGCCCAGCCGAAGACGTTCAGCTTGGAGCCGGAAGCCACAGGCAGGATGTTGTCATCGTTCTGAGCCAGAACGATGCCCTCCTGGGTGATCTCATTGACCAGCTCGGTGGCCTCTGCGGAAATCTCCTCGCTGATGGAGCCTTCACCGGAGACCAGATCCAGCATGGTGGACATGGGGCCGGTGCAGATGAGGTTGACGACAATCGCCAGCGCCAGCAGAATGGCGAGGCCGGACTGCGCACGGATCATCTTCTTTTTCGCTTTGGGCATCTTCCGCACCGCGAACATCACGAGGAGCGCGAGTACGAGGACGACGCCGAATGCAATCAGATAGTTCTGAATGTTCGAAACTACCTGCATTACATCATCCAGATTGATGGACAACATAATTTTCTTCCTCCTTATTCTGAATCCATATTTCCCGGGCACAGCTCCCGGAGCGTTGCCTCTATTATAAATGGATTCAAAGAAAATTCACAAACATCTTCACAATCTGTCATTTTGGAGGCATATTTTGCAGAAGTTTCAATTTGATTTCAAATTTTATTGTGCTAATCCACAATTTCGAGCGCGGTTTTATTGTGCAGAATAACAAAACGTCTCTGTCATCGCTGTGCGATGACAGAGACGTTTCTCACGATGGGACCGGCAGCAGGATCCGCAGGGTGAACCAGCCGTCGGCCCAATGAAGGGTCATGGTGCCGTCGTGGCGCTGGGCGGCCGCCTGCACGCCCTGCAGGTCGTAGCCGCCGTGGGCGTTGTGGACGGGCAGACCGTCCGCGCCCAGCTCCACGGGCTGGGCGCAGTAGTTCTCGAAGCGGAGCATCACGCAGCCGCTCTGGTTGTAGATGGCCACCCGCAGCAGACGCTTTTCGGGGTCGGGCTCGGCCAGCACGCTCTCGATGGCGTTGTCCAGCGGCGCACCCACGAGGGTACACAGCTCCCGCGTGCTCAGAAAGCCCAGCTGGCTGCCGTCGGCCACGCTGGTCATGTTGATGCCGCGCTGCTGGCAGTCCATGCTTTTGGCGGTCAATAGGGTATCCAATACCGGGTTGCCGGTCTTGTTCTCGGCCTCATACTGCCGGAGGCCGCTCTCCATCCGAGCCAGAGCCGCGTCCTGCTTGGCCCGGTCGCGCTCGGCGCGGATGTCCGCGATTTGAATTTTCAGCGCGTGATAGCGGCTGTTGATGAGCCGGATGCCCTCCTTGCTCCGCTTGTACTGCTCGTACTGGCGGTGGAGCACCTCGTCCATGGCGGCAAGCTCGCTGTGGAGCGCCGCCTCCCGCAGCTGCTCGTGCTGGACCGTCAGGATGAGCACGCCACAGATGTCCACCAGCGTGCGGATGTAGTAGACGCTCATGTCCACCTCGCGGTCGCCCAAGAACAGCAGGTTGCTCACCGCGAAGACCATCGCCGCCATGACGACGACCACGAGGGCCGCTTTTCCGCTGATGACGATATGCCCCTTGGGACTGGTGTGCTTATGCTCCAGCACCCAGATGCAGCCGAAAACGCCGCCATAGACCACCACCAGAAGCAGCAGTGACAGGCCGTCGGCCCCGTTGCGCTGAGGCCAGAGGAAGCAGTGCAGCTGCCACTCGGCGCTGGCGGCCAGCTCTGCCAGAACGAAGGCCCGGGCGCAGACATAGCCCGCTTCCAGCAGGGAGATGGTGCGGGTGACCCAGAGGTATAAATACTGTATCCCCACAGCTGCCGCCATGCAGGGGATCCACCACGCCAGCGGGACGCTGCCCGTGGCCTGCAAAAAAGCACTCAGGGCCAGCGCCCATGCCGCACTGGCAGCGAGGGTGGCCGTTTTGCCGAAGCGGATGCCCAGCGGCAGGGCGTAGATGCCCACGGCCAGACACTCGGCCAGCGCCGTATACAGGCGCGGGATGTTGGGCAGTACCGTCATGCGCCCTCACCCCCGATGTGGTCGGCCAGCGCCGCGAGGAAGGCTTTCCGCCGGGGGCGGCTGACCTGCAATTCGTAGGGCCCCACCTGCACCATCCCCTGCTGCACGCTCTTCACCTGTGCCAGATTGACAAGGTAGCCGCTGTTGCAGCGGGCAAAGGGCCGCTCGGCCAGCTTTTCCTCAAAGGCTTTCAGGGTGCCTGCCGCCACGAAATCGCCCTCTTCGGTATAAAAATGGACGCGGTGTCCCTCGCTTTCCAGATAATAGATGAGGGACGAATCCAGCCGCCGCATCCCGCCCTCCACCGGCAGGGCCAGATAATGCCGTGCGCGGCGGCGCAGCTGTTCTTCGGCCTTGCGCAGCTGCTGCGAAAATGCAAAATAAGGCACCGGCTTGAGCACATAGTCCAGCGCGCCCACGGCGTACCCGCCGATGGCGTACTGCGCCATATTTGTGATAAAAACGATGATGACGTCCTTGTCCAGCTCCCGCACCCGCCGGGCCGTCTCCATGCCGTCCAGATGCTTCATCTCCACGTCCAGAAACAGGATGTCGTACACCGGGCGGTAATCATCCAGCAGCTCCATGCCGTCGGCGAACTCCGTCACCGCGAACTCGGTGCCGTACTGCCGGGTGTGCCGCTGCACATAGCCCTGAAGCTGCGCCCGCACCTCTGCCTCGTCCTCGACCAGAGCAATGCGTATCATTGCCGCACCTCCTTTTTCCGCAATTTTTCTAGTTTTTATTGTAACACGAAATAGGGCGTGTGGCAAATAGGAGAACGAAAGGAGGCCCCGCAAAGCGGGGCCTCCCGACAGCTTATTCGGTTTCCTCTTTGATGCTGTCTCCAAACAGCACCCGCAGATAGTCTCTGCGCCCGTAAAGCACACGGTCGATGAACACATCACTGCCATTCACATGGTAAAAGATCAGATAGCTTCCGCTGACCAGAAACCTCTCGTCACTGTTTGCGTCGGAGACGGAGGCTAACGGCGCTCCCATCAATGCATGTTCCTGCAATATCCGAATTTTCTTTGTAATTTTAGCCACTGCCTTTTTAGCCGCAGCTGTATTTTGCAACTCATCCGAAATATAATCCCGAATCTCTAAAAGATCACCTTGTGCTTTCGGTGCTACTATCACTTTATTCATCGGCAATTCCGAGATTTTTCTCTACGGCCTCCAGCGTCAGCCAACCTTCCGTCTCCCCTGAACGGCGGCCCTTGGCAATTTCGTTCATGAGCCGGATGGTAGCCTGTGCCTTTTCATAATCGTGCATATCCACGATAGCGTACCGGCCGCGGCCATTCTTGGTCAGAAAGACCGGTGCCCCTTCCTCGACATCCCGCAGCACCTCGGTATAGTTTCTCAAATCGGAAATAGGTTTGATGTTCGGCATAAGATCAGCTCCTTTCAAGTCTAGTATAACAGATGCGCTGTAAAATTCAACAGCAAATTTGCAGCGTAATAAAACAGCAGCCCCGCTTCATCTGCCGCGAGGCTGCTGTTCTGTGATTGGAAAATTTCAGGCTCAGTTCGTCTTGACGGCCACAAGGATACGGATCTTCCTGCCGCCGGAGCAGCCGAAGTTGTCGTACCAGCCGATGAGCTTATAATCCTCGGTGTTGATCTTGGGCAGCGAGGTGGCGAAATACTGGCCCTTCGACCACAGATACACCTGCATATCGTCGGCGGTCTCATAGCGCTTGTCGCCGCTCATGACCGAAGCTGCGCCCAGCTTATCGATGACTACCGGCGAGAGCTGGAGCATCCGGTTGATGGTCTTGCCGTCGGCAGAACGGCCGATGGCGATGCCGCCTGCGATAATGGGGTACTTGGTTGCGGTGCTGTAGGCCACCTGCTTGCCGCCGGAGTAGCAGACGTAGGTCGCGCCCTCGCCCAGATAGTTGAGGAAGTCGCCCAGCGTACCGCCCACGCTGTCGCCGGTGCGGCGGAGCACATAGCTGAACAGCTGGTCCGTCTTGCCGGTAAGGGTGTTCCAGGTAGAGCTGACGACGCTGCCGTCGATGAGGCCGTAGAGCACATCGCTGGTGCTGGGAACAAGGATGTTCTTCAGATCCTGGAAGGTCTCCTCATCGGTCTTGTCTACCTTGGCGGTGGTCCCAGCGGGGAGGCCTGCGGCCTCTCTTGCGGCGTCCTGTGCCTTGTCGCTGATCTTTTTGTCGATCTTCTTGGCGGCTTCGTCCGTCAGGCGGCGGACAGAATCCAGCGCAGCGTACTCCCACAGGTCACCGGTCACATCGTCGAGGATGACCCGGTCGATCTGGCCCGCAGAATTGGTGGTGTAGTAGCGGACGTCGCTTTCACTCAGAGTTACCCCCGATAGGCGGCTGGGGCGAACTGCCCCAGCCACACCCTCCGACGTCGTATCAATGATCTGCACGTTGTCTGCAAACGGGGTGTCGCCCAGCGCGGTGCCGTCGGCGCTGACAGTGCCGCTGGTCGAGCGGGGCGAGATGGACTGGACGCTTTCGCCGTCACTGTCCACGCTGATCTCCACCAGCTTGCCGGCCGGGAAATTGAGCTTATTATCCACATTGACGGTGCGGGCGGTGCCGTCGGTACACATGACCGAGACAGCCTGCTGCACCTCAGCGCTGTTCGTCTCCACAAGGGTGCGGGATGAGGACTGGACCACACCGTAGAACACAGCGTCTGCCGCGTCGCCGGTGAGGACGGAGACGGCTGCATCGTTCATGCCCAGCAACAGAGTGACCACCTGGCCCACGCCGCCGCCGGACAGGGAGGACAGCTGGTAGGCCACAGAGGGCGAAGCGATGGTGTAGGTGACGCCGGCCACGGTCACAGAGGTCGGAGCGCTGGCCGAGGGCGAGACCGCCGTCACACGGCCTGCGGCGCGCTTGTTGTAGATCCAGACGGTACGGGCGCTCTCGTTATAATAGTAGACATCATAGGGAGAGAGGGCCGCAGAGGTGGTGACTTCGTCGTTGCGGTAGATGGCTGCCGGGGCGAAGGGCAGGACGGTGGAAGTATCTGCCACGAAGGGGCCTTTGACGTTGTCCAGCAGGACAGAAGAGATGTCCACCTGGCCGTTGCTCACCGCAAAGCCCAGGGTGGAAGCGTAGACCTGACCGCTGCCGTTCATGGCGGTGAGGGCGTTGTAGAAGAGCATGGTACCCTGCTCGAGGGTCAGAGTCTCGCCCTGACGGGCATTGATCTCATTGCGCAGGCCCAGCGCGCCGGCCTTGCTGAGCTGAGCTGTGGGGAAGGTACCGCCCAGCTTTGCCACATCATAGCCCAGCAGGCGCAGCGCCATGGTGCAGGCTTCTTCCAGTGTGACGGTGTTGTCCGGGCGGAAGCTGCCGTCGGAGTAGCCGGTCATCCAGCCGTTCTGGACAGCGGTGCGGATGTAGACCGCATAGGGAGAGTCGCTGTCTACATCGCTGTAGAGGCGGCCGGTGCGGCCCTGTGCCGTGGTGGTATCGCGGTAAGCAGAGAATGCGGTGAGGAGGCGGGCCGCCTGCCCACGAGTGAGGGGCGCACCCAGAGAACCGGCCTGCCCGGCGGTCAGACCGCCCAGTGCCGTCGCCGTCTGGACTGCCGCGTTGGAGCCGACCGCAGAGGCGGGCAGCACCAGCATGGAAACAGCCACGCAGACAGCCAGCAGGAATGCGAGGAATCGTTTTTTCATGGTAAACTCCTTAATCATATCTGAGCGCTTCGATGGGGTTCAGGCTGGCGGCACGGCGGGCCGGCAGGAAGCCGAACAGGATACCGATGCCGCAGGAGATGCCCACGGCGATGGCTGCTGCGCCCGCCGAGGGGGTGACGTTCAGGGTAATATCCGTCAGGATATACGGAAGGATCTGGTTGATAATGGCCGACACGACGTAGCCCAGCACGATGCCGAGGCAGCCGCCCAGCGCCGACGTGACGCCGGCCTCCACGACGAACTGGGTCAGGATGGTGCTCTCCTGTGCGCCCAGTGCCTTGCGGATACCGATCTCACGGGTGCGTTCGGTGACGGACACCAGCATGATGTTCATGATGCCGATGCCGCCGACCAGCAGCGAGATGCCCGCAATGGCCGTCAGGACGCCCACCATGACGTTGATCATGGAGGACATCTGCGCCATTGCCGCACTCAGGCTCTGGACGTAGACATAGTCGTCCTTGCTGACCAGCTTCTTGATGCTTTTTTGCATATACTCCTGTGCCTCATCCGAGTGGTCCGCGTCCTGCAGGACCACATAGTACTGGCTGACACTGCTGGTGTTGTTGACGCTCATCAGGGTGGTATAGGGGATAAGAACAATGTCGTCGTTGCCGCCCTCGTACTGGGCGGCGGGTCTGGAGCGGCCCTCCAGCACGCCCACGATGCGGTACTCGCTGGCGCCTACCTTGAGGGTGCTGCCGAGACCGTTGCCGCCGAAGATCCTGCGGTCCACATAGTCGCCGATGACACAGATATTCTTGTTGTCTATCAAATCGGTGTACTGGATGCCCCGGCCCTTGGCCACCTTGTAGTTGTTGATGGTCGTGTAATCTTCGTTGACGCCGCTGATGTAGGTGCGGCGGTACTTCTCGCCCGCCACCCGCAGCGTGTCGCTGCCGGCGCTGGCAATCGGCGAAAGACCCTTATAATACTCGGGCTTTTCATTGATGATCCTGTACACATCGTTCACTTCCACCGAGCGGGTGCTGGCGGTCATGATGTCGACGGCCAGAATATCGCTGCCCATGTCGGAGTAGAAGTCCTGCATCATGTGGGTCATGCCGTTGCCGAGGCCGACGATGACGATGACGGCCATGACGCCGATGATGATGCCCAGCATGGTGAGGAAGGTGCGGACTTTGTTGCTCAAGACGTTCTGGACGGCCTGTTTGAAGGTCTCCTTTATCATGCCTGCGTCCCCTCCTCTCCGGCTTTCGGCTCTGCCATCATGAAGTTCGGCTGAACGACTGCCTCGGGTGCGTGGGCGTCGCCATCGTAGACGACGCGGCCATCTTCGAGGCGGATGATGCGCTCGGCCTGCACAGCAATGGAGTTGTCGTGGGTGATGAGGACGACGGTATTGCCCTGCTTGTGCAGATCCTGGAGCATTCCCAGAACTTCGCGGCTGGTGTGGGAGTCCAATGCACCGGTCGGCTCGTCGGCCAGGATGACCGCCGGGCCGCGGGCCAGCGCACGGGCAATGGACACACGCTGCTGCTGACCGCCGGAAAGCTGGTTGGGCAGGTTTTTGAGCTTATTGCCCAGACCCACCCGCTCAAGGGCAGCCTTTGCCGTCGCGTGGCGCTGTGCGGCGGGGATGCCCGCATACACAAGGGGAACTTCCACATTCTCCAAAAGGGTCAGCTTCGGCAGCAGGTTGTACTGCTGGAAGATGAAGCCCAGCTTCTCGTTCCGGATGCTTGCCAGCTCACGGCGGCTCATCTTGCCGACATCCCTGCCGTCCAGCAGATAAGTGCCTTCGGTAGGCACGTCCAGACAGCCGATGATGTTCATACAAGTGGATTTACCAGAACCGGACTGGCCGACGATGGCCACGAACTCGCCCTTGTTGATTTTGAAAGAGACGTGGTCGGCGGCCTTTACGAGGGTGTCGCCCATCTGGTAATACTTGCAGACCCCATCAAATTCTATCAGCGTGCTCATTCGTCATCTCCTTCGGCGGAGGCCATCGTGTTGCTGTAGAAGTCGGTCGCGCTGACGCTGGAGTTGTCGTAAGCGATGGTATCGCCCTCCTGCAGGCCGCTCTTCACTTCGATGTAATCGTCATCGCTGATGCCCGTGGTCACCTTGACGTAGACGAAGCCGTCGGGAGCGGTCATGGAAGTCTCAGCATTGGCAGCGCTGGGCGAATCCTTGGTCACCAGCACATAGCTGCCCCGGACGAGGGCGGCGTTGGGCAGGGCCAGAACATTCTTGACGCTGGCGGTGGTGATCTTTGCAGTGGCGTTCATTCCGGGCAGCAGCTCGCCCATGTCGTCGATGCGGACGGTGACGGGGTAGCTGGTGGAGCCGTTGGCGGTAGTGCCTGCCACGAGGATGCTGCTGATGACGCCCTTGTAAGTCTCACCCGGGACGGCGTCGGCGGTGATGTCCACCTCCTGGCCGACCTTGAGGGAGCGGATCTTCAGCTCGTCCACGTTGAGCTTCATTTCCAGATGGCTCATATCGTAGATGGTGCAGAGGTTCTGCATAGCGGTGTCGTTGGCGCTGAGCTTGTCGCCGGCCTTGACCTTCTTATCCACGATGGTGCCGCTGATCGGGGCGTCGATGGTATAGTGGCTGATGGTCTTCTCGGCAGAAGACATCTGCAGCTCGGCAGAGCGCAGGCTGTCAGCGGCGTTTTTGGTCTGCTTGTCCAGATCCTTGCCGGTAATGCGGAGGATGACGTCATCCTGACGGACGGTGCTGCCCTCCTTGACGCAGAGTTCAGACACGGTGCCGGAGGCAGCTGCCGCGACAGTCTCCTCGCGCTGGTAAGTAAAGTGTGCGGAGTTGAGGGAGCTGACGCCGTTCACCTGTGCCACAGCGGCCTGTGCGGTGGTCAGGCTGCCCGCGTTGGGAACAGCGATGGTGACGGTGCAGGTCATCAGGCTGGCGTCGCCGGCAGGGTTTGCGCCGGAAACGGAGCGGATGGTGCCGTTCAGCGTCTCAAAGGTGGTGTCCGGCATGACCTGTGCGGCCTGACCGGCGACAAAGCTCTGGGCCTCTGCGGCAGGGAAATCCACGGCCAGCAGCATCACGGAGGTGTCGCGGATGGTGGCCACAGTCTGACCAGCCTGCACGGCGTCGCCTGCGGCGACTGCAAAGGAGCTGACCTCGCCGCTGATCCTGGTGCGGACGTTCTGCATATCCGCAGCGTCATCGTAATTGCGCTGTGCCTGCTCCACCGAGAGCTGTGCGCTCGCGAGGTTGTTTTCCACATCCGAAATGTCGATGGTGTAAAGAATATCGCCCTTCTCGATGCTGTCGCCCAGCTCAAAGTCGGCGGTGAGCACCGTGCCGGTGACGAGGGACTTGACGGTGTAGGAATCGGCGGCGTTGATGGTGCCGCTGCCGTCGTAGACGTTCACGATGTCGCGGCGTCCCAGCTTCTCCTGCGTGTAGGCAAGGTCTGCCGACGCACTGCGGCTCCTGCGCGGCACGATGACCGCCACCAGCACCGCTGCGGCTGCGACCACCGCGATGCAGCGCTTTTTGTGGGTCTTGATAAAGTGGAACACCTTATTTTCTCCGCCGGTATTCTCCTGCGGAGAAGCGTCCTGTGTCTTCTTGTTGAAACCTAGCATGAAAAGCCTGACCTCCTGTGTTTCATGAAAAAGAAAAGTTCTTTCTGCCTGTTTTCATTCGTTCTGCGCTTTCCCCCACGGCGTCCGCCAAAAACGTCCTGTCTGCGAGATGCTGCCCCGGGTTAGCGGCGCAAACCGTTATAATGATACCACCTAACAAAACGGACTACAAGAAATTTTTCCTGCAAAATCTGCAACTTTTTTGAAAATTTTTCCATCATCTCTGTGTCTGGAAGCTGGAACATCAGACAGAGCTTTCGGATGAAGCGTTCATCCACTCGCTCCGGCCCTTCGTGCAGCGGCTTTTGGGATACCGTCAGAAATAACCTGACGATCCGTGAGATGACGGCTCTGATGGGCGGTGACGGCACGATGGAGTAACAAGCAGAAAAAGACTTCCGCTTTGAGAATGACCCTCAGGCGGAAGTCTTTTTACTTTCTGAAAAAACAAAAGAAAAAGCACCAAGCATTTCTGCCTCGTGCTCTTTGTGGTGCAGTTAAGCAATCCAAATCCGAACCAATTTCCCTTGTCACAGCCTCTGTGGCTTGGGCAAAGGAAACAGTCTCCGTCCCTTCCTTGTAGTTGAAGGTAATGAGCATTTTGTCATCGTACAGGTAGATGGCGTTGATGAAAGTATCAATCAGCGCCTGGCGCTGCTCCTTTTGAGAAAGGTCCAGCTTGCGGAACCGAGTCAGCCAGAACCGTACACAGTCCTCGCTGAGCTTGGGCTTTGCCAGCCGCTCTTCGGCGATCTTGGCTTCCAGCTCTTTCTTCTGCGTTTCCAGGGTTTCCAGCCGTTCTTTGGTGGAACTGGTCAGAATGCCAGCCTGGATGGCGTTGAGCATATTCTGAATGCCCGTTTCCGTCTCCCTGAGCTGTTTCTCATAGAGGGGCAAACGAATGTTTTCTTTGTTTTGCAGCTCCATTACGCTGGAAACAAGGGAATCAATCACGGTATCATCCATGATAAGAGCTTTGGTTTTTGCAATCACCAAGTCTTCCAGCCACTGCTTCCGGACAGTCTTCTTTTGACAGGACTTTCTCTTTTTAACTGTCGCGCATTTATAGTACCGGTGCACGTCCCCGGAACGGCTGGTACCGCTCTCCCCGAACATCAAGGAACCACAGTAACCGCAGAACAGTTTGGTAGTCAGAAGATAGTCATCCTCTGCCTTACGCCGGGCAGGGGCCTTTTTATTTTTGGCCATCTTAATTTGCACATCCTCGAATAGTTCCGGTGACACAATCGGTGGAATGGCATCTGGAATCAAGATATCCCGGTATTTCAGTTCACCTATATAGCGGCGATTCTTCAGCATATGCTGGACTGTATTGTAGCTCATAGGACCGCCGCGAGGATTTTTAACCTGGTGTTCATTCAGCCAGTCCCGTACTTCGGTCATAGTGGAGCCATCGTTGTACATTTTGAAGGCCTCATGAATGAGTGGTGCAACCAAAGGGTCAGCCTGAAAATGTTGTTTCTCATCAATCCAATATCCAACCGGAACCGCTCCACCGGTAAACTTGCCTTTTAGAGCATTTTCTGTCATGCCGCGAATGACTTTCTCCGAGAGGTCTGCTGAATAGTATTCGGCATATCCTTCCAGAACGGACTCCAAGATAATGCCCTCCGGCCCATCCGAGATGATCTCTGTAGCCGACATCAGTTTAACGCCATTCTTCTTGAGCTGAGTCTTGTATCGGGCGCTGTCGTATCGGTTCCTGGCAAATCGATCCAGCTTCCAAACCAAAACCATATCAAACAGCTTCCGCTCGCTGTCCCTGATTATTTGCTGGAACTGGGGGCGATTATCCGTTTTGGCAGAAATGGCACGGTCAATATAGTGCTTCACTACGGTGATATCGTTCTTCTCGGCATAGGCCGTACATTCGCGGATCTGTCCTTCGATGGATTCCTCCCGCTGGTTGTCGGAGGAGTAGCGGGCATAGATGACAGCGGTCATAGCAGCCTCCTTTCAGACAGCTGTGTCAAAATCAGTTTCGTATAATACATACCATATCTCCCGCTCATTCGCAAGGCAATTTTTATTATAAACTATATTTTAAGTGCTTTTACAACTTCAAGCTATTGCAGACTCTTTGGTAAAGACAAAAATCCAACAGAATGAGCATGTATCTGATATAAAAGACGCTGATCATTTAGATAAAATAGAACTGCAAAATATACATAATTTTGTAACTATCAAGAGATTTATTCGGGCAAAAAACAAAAAAGGAGGAATTGTGTCGTAATGAAAGCAAAAAGGCTAGTGGCTGTTTTAACAGCCGTCTCCCTGATGGCGGGGCTTTGCGGCATGGCTGAACCGAATGCAGACCAGAAAATAAAACTGGAACAAAATTCGACCAGCACACCTGCTCTGGGAGGTAAACTGTTATATGACGGATATACTCTGCAGTGGGCAGACGATTTCAATGGTTCAGAACTAAACCGGGATGACTGGAATATCGAACTGCATGCCCCTGGCTGGGTAAACAATGAGCTGCAGGCTTATGTGGATTCCCCCGAAAATATTTATCTTGAGAATGGAAGCCTGGTCATCAAACCTATAGAACAAAAGAATCCCGATGGGACAGTGTCCTATACATCCGGCCGGGTAAATACCCAAAACAAGCATGATTTCAAGTACGGTATCTTTGAAGCACGGATTAAGGTGCCTGAAGGCCAAGGGTTCCTGCCCGCCTTCTGGATGATGCCAACCAACGAGAATCTGTACGGGCAGTGGCCCCGCTGTGGCGAGATTGACATTATGGAGGTACTGGGTGACGACACCGACAAATCCTATGGCACCATCCATTACGGGAATCCTCACAGCGAAAGTCAGGGCAGTTATCAGCTGACGGCAGGCAGTTTTTCGGAGGAATACCACAATTTCGCAGTGGAATGGGAACCGGGCCGAATCAGTTGGTATGTGGACGGGTGTCTGATCCATACTGAGAACGACTGGTATTCTGCCACCGAGGGCCAGGGTGAAATCACATACCCCGCTCCTTTCGACCAGCCTTTCTATCTCATTCTCAATCTGGCTGTGGGCGGAAACTGGCCGGGCAACCCCGACGAAACCACCGACATTGCCAGCGCTGCTCTCTATGTGGACTATGTGAAAGTCTATCAGAAGGACAGCTACAGCGAGGATGTGGTCAAACCTGAAAAAACGGTGGTTCTGCGTGACCCGGACGCAGAGGGCAACTACATTATCAACGGTAATTTTGCAGTACCCGAGAGCCTGTCGGACCAGCAGGACTGGACTTTTCTCACCGCACTGGGCGGTGAGGCTCAGGCGGAAATCTCCGGCCACGAACTGCATATCATCACGTCCAGCGAGGGCACGGTGGACTACAGCGTCCAGTTGGTCCAGCCCAATTTGCCTCTGAAAGAGGGCGGCGTTTATCAGGTAACGTTTGACGCATCCGCCAATGCGCCGCGAACCATGAAAGTGGACATCTCTGCCCCAGACCGCTCCTATCAGCGGTACATGGAAGATACCGTCGTCCAGCTGACGCCCGAGGTCCAGACCTACACCTATACCTTCACCATGACCGCAGACGATGACGCCAACGGACGTCTGGAATTCAATCTGGGCGCGGCCGGGTCCACGGCTGGCGTTTCCCTCCGCAATGTCTCGTTGAAGAAGATCGGTCAGAATGATCCAGGCAAGGAAAAAAAGGTCGTCCTTGCTGACGGCAACTATGTATACAACGGCGGATTCCAGGAGGGCGAAAACCGCCTCGGTTACTGGAACATCTGGAAATTGGGCGATTCCCGCATCCGTGTTACCAACGACAACAACGTCCGTCGCCTGGAGATTACTGCCGGCAAGTGGACTTCTGCCTTGAACCCGGTTGTGGTGTATCAGAAAGATCTGGCGCTGACAGCCGGCGACTTTGAGCTGAGTTTTGACGCAGAAGGCCCTGCCGACAAAAACCTTTCCGTTTGGGCCGTTGGGCGTCGTTTCCAGGCCGTGCTCAACGGTTCCGACACCACTTATAGCTATAAGCTCTCTCTGGAGAAAGAGCCTGTTTGCCGGGATATTGCCTTTGTCATTTGTGGGCCGGGTGTATATTACATCGACAACGTACGAATGGAAGAGGACAGCCTCATCAAAAACGGCAGTTTCAATGCAGGTTTTGCAGGATACGAACTGTACGCTTACACAACATCCGATGTGAGCTATGTGGTGGACAGCCTTAACGAGGATACCGCTGCCGATATCACCATTCAGAATACCGGCGACGAAGCCTGGAAAATCCAACTCAAACAGAACAACATCGAGTTGGAGGAAGGCCAGTGGTATCGTTTGTCTTTCCAGGCCAAATCCTCTCTGAACCGTCCGCTGATGTTTGCGATTCAACGGGACGGCACGGCAGACAATGACTGGACCCCCTATTCGGGCGAAACCATCGTACAGCTGGGTCAGGAATATCAGACCTATGAGGTCTGCTTCCAGATGACTTATCCCACTGATATGAAAGCTGTGCTCAGTATCTCGATGGGAGCCGTGGGCGGAGAACAAATCGGTCAGCAGCACCGTATCTGCATCGACGAGATCCATCTGGACAAGATCGAAGCTCCTGCTGTTTAAAATTTCATTGCAGGCGACCTCAGCTGTTGTCCAACGGCTGAGGTCTTTTTAATCCGGAATTCCCTGCATAAAAATCCCACAACCCGAAACAAAATCAAGGAGGCAGACTCAAATGGAAGCTAAAACCACAAATCCGACCACTATTCCTGCAAAATGCGAAACGCTATCCTACGATGGATACACACTGCAATGGGAGGACGACTTTAATGGCCCGGAGCTGAATCGGGAAGATTGGAATGTGGAGCTGCACGAGGCCGGCTGGGTAAACCATGAACTACAGGCCTACATAGATTCCCCCCAGACCATCTACATCCAAAACAGCAGCCTGGTGCTGAAACCGGTGGAAAAGAAAAATCCAGACGGGACGGTGTCGTATATCTCCGGGCGGGTCAACACCCAGCACAAGCACGATTTCCTGTACGGCATTTTTGAGGCACGGATCAAGGTGCCGGCAGGCCGGGGGTTTCTGCCTGCTTTCTGGATGATGCCCACCGAGGAAGAACGGTATGGTCAGTGGCCCCGCTGCGGCGAAATTGATATCATGGAGGTGCTGGGACACGACACCACAAAAACCTACGGCACCATCCACTATGGCAACCCTCACCAGCAGAGCCAGGGCCATTTCGCCCTTCCATCCGGCGGTTTTGCAGAGGAGTACCACAACTATGCCGTTCAGTGGGAACCGGGCAAAATCAAATGGTATCTGGACGGGGAACTGTTCTTTACCGAGACGGAGTGGTATTCCTTCACCGATGGAAAAGGGAAAGTTCCCTACCCCGCCCCCTTCGATCAGCCTTTTTACATCATTCTGAACCTGGCGGTGGGAGGAGACTGGCCCGGAAGCCCTGATGTGACAACCGACATGGACCGCGCAGCCCTTTGGGTGGACTGGGTCAGAGTGTACCAGAAAGACGAATAAACGCTCATCATCAAAACACCCCCGGCTATCTTTTGGTAGCCGGGGGCGTTTTGCTTCTATATTTTAACAGCGAAGATTAGCCGCGCAATCGCCGGGTCAAAGCCATCAGGCGTCCTGCACTGGTCCGGATGTCCGCCTCGGAGAGGTCGCCCCGAGCATAAGCAGCCCGGATATTGGCATCGTCATCGGGATTACCCGGCATAATAACGTCGTTGCCTGCCCAGGCACACTTCCAGGGAATGCTGCCATCGGCGGGGACTGTGGTGTTCCAGTCCGACATAATCAAGCCATCAAAGCCCCACTCCTGCCGGGCCACAACAGTACACAGATCCCGGTTATTGGCGGAATAAACACCGTTGATCCGATTATAAGAAGTCATGATCGCAGCAGGAGCGGACTCTTTTACCACAATCTCAAACCCGCGGAGATAAATCTCACGCAGGGCCCGCTCTGAAACCTGAACATCCACACCCATCCGGTTGTCCTCCTGGTTATTGCAGGCGAAGTGCTTGATGGTGACACCGCACCGGCCATCCTTCTGAACACCGCGGGTAACAGCGGCAGCCAGAAGGCCGGAGAGAACCGGATCCTCCGAATAATATTCAAAGTTGCGCCCACACAGAGGATTGCGATGGATGTTCATACCGGGCGCCAGCCACAGATCCACTCCGAGCTCCTTCATTTCACAGGCAATGGCCTGGCCGAATTCCTCCATCAGGCCGGTGTCCCAGCTCTGGGCCAAAGCAGTGCCCACTGGGAATGCTGTACAGAACTGGTACCATGTGTCGGCGTTCTCGTGCTGGACCGGCGTCTCCAAAAAACCGTTTTCCAGAGAGCCCAGTACCCCTACTCCATAGACCCGGCCAGTGGCCCGGTCGGTCTGATAGCTCTGCCGAAGCCGCAGACCCGCAGGGCCGTCGGCCATAATGAGGGAGGGAATGCCTCTGGTCTGCTCCAAAACCTCCGAGGTCTCTCCCGCCGAGCCGGGCACCCGGACGCCTGCCGAGCCCAGGGTGCTGGTCCCCTTGGTGATGTTGCCGTAGAGCAGCGGAATCAATTCCTCCACAGGGCCTTCTGCCCGGGGCGATTCGACCCAGACCGGCTGCGGCTCAGGCCGGGGTGCAAAGTCATAGACCGGCAAATCCTCTCCCGGGTCTGCAGCCTGCCGGGCCGCTTCGGCAGCCCCCAGCTCCTCCAAAGGAACCTGTACCGGGCAGATGGGGTGGGTCTTTTCGATGCAGACGTCTTCCCCTACCCGGATGACGGCGCAGGGCGTCAGCGCGGCGCTGCTGTTCCCGATCCAGATGCCATACAGTCCCTTTTCCACCATCCAGCCCTGCTTTTCCTCAGAGAAAGAGGCAAAGACTTTTTGGGGGATGGAAATGGTCAGGGTCTGGCTCTGTTCCGGCGCCAGCAGAAGGGTTTTGGCAAAACCGGCCAATCGGCGCAGCTCCCGGGCATCGCCCTTCTGGGGGCAGGACAGATAGACCTGCACCACCTCCCGGCCCGAGAAACAGAAGCCCACATTTTTTACCGAAGCACTTACTTCCACGGCTCCGGGCTGTACCTGCAGCCCGGTCATACGGATCTCAAAGCTGGTGTAGGACAAGCCGTATCCGAAGGGAAACAGAGGCTTTACACCAAAGCTGTCAAAATACCGGTAGCCCACATAGATGCCCTCCCGGTAGACTGATTTTGTCAGGTCGCCGCTGAGGATGCCGAAATGATCGGCTTCGGGATAGTCGCTGTACCGCCGGGCCCAGGTGGCGGTAAGTTTGCCCTCGGGGGTGACTTTTCCCAACAGGACATCCGCCACGGCTTCTCCGCCCTGCTGTCCCGGCTGGGAAATCTGCACCACTGCCTCAATATGGGTGGCCACATCCAGCAGACCGGCCAATTCAATGGGCCCGCCGGCATTGAGCAGCAGAACGATGGGCAGACCCACACTGTTCAGGCTGCGCAGCTCCTCCCATTCCTGGTCGCTAAGGTAGTAATCCCCTTTTTCCAGCCGGCGGTCCTTCCCTTCCCCCGAAATCCGGCTGAGGACATAGACCACCACCGAGGCGCCTTCCACGTCCTGGGGCAGGACGGGACGGCCCTGGGGGAGAACAAAGGGATGGGAAGCGTAGGCGTCAAAGGGATTTTCCACCTGTTTGGCTGCTTCCAGCACCTGGGCTTTCCAGGCAGCGCGGGCAGCTTTGTAGCGGGCTTCGTAGTCTGCGATCCAGCTTGTACTGGTGATGGTGGGGCCGGCCGCCTGCAGCCCCTGGAAAATCGATACATTGGCGCGGTTATTGACATCGCCCGAGCCGATGCCTCCCTTGACGGTCCGGCTGGCGCCGGTGCCGAACAGAGCTACGGAACAGGCCGGCTCCAACGGCAGAACACCGGTATTTTTCAGCAGGACGATTCCCGATGCCGCAGCCCGGCGGGCCAGGGCGGCATGGGCGCGTTCACGGGCAGACGGGGTTGGCTGATGCGTGCCGCTGTGGACAGAAATACAAGCCATAAAAACCTCCTGAACATGACACTGCACGAGAAAAGCCGCCATAGCAGAAATCTATGGCGGCTTTCCTCAGCACTGTGTGGAGAAATGATGAAGAAGATGAAGGAGACCGCGATGAGAAGCTTGTTACTCTTTGACGCCGCCGAGGGTAATGCCGGCAATGATGTACTTGGAAAGCAGCAGATAGACCAGGATGATGGGGACGATGGCCACCATGATCATCATGTAAATCTTGCCCATGTCAAAGTTCATGTAATCGGCGCCACGGAGGGTAGCAATCAGGATGGGGACAGTCATCTTGTCCTTGGACTGGATGATCAAAGCCGGGACGAAGTAGTTGTTCCAGGAGCCCACGAAGGAGAAGATGGCCTGGACTGCAATGGCCGGCTTCATGATGGGAAGGACAATTCGGTTGAAGGTGTGGAACTCGCCCGAGCCGTCGATCCGGGCCGCCTCCACCAGGGACAGCGGCAGAGAGGACTTCAAGTAGCTGTACATGAAGTAGAAGACCGCCGGCGATGCGATGGAAGGGATAATCAGGGGCCACAGGGTATCATACAGGCCCATGTTGGTCATCAACCGCAGGAAGCCCATGGCGGTGACCTGGGTGGGCATGACCAGAATGGCCATGATGAAGGTAAAGGCAAACTTTTTCAGCTTGAAATTGTAGGCGTACAGTCCGTAAGCCGTCAGAGCCGAAAAGTAGGTGCAAAGGGCCGCCGAGCTGGAGGACACGATCAGACTGTTGAGGATGCCCTTGAACATGGGGAAACTACCGTCGTTGGCCACGTTCTTCAAATTTTCCAGGAAGTAGTTTCCCGGCAGCCAGGAGAAGCCTTTCTGCAGGTCCGCGTGGGAGCGGGTGGAGTTGACAATCAGGATGTAGAAAAAGAATAGGCACAAAAAGGACAGGATGGCCAGAACGACATAAGCGAGGATGGTCTCACCGGTTTTGGTTCTGTGATGTCTCATGCCTTGGCGCCTCCTTTCTGTTTGGCGGGCTTGACAGCGGTGTCATCCTTGCCGTTGGTCATCCGGTAGACGAAGAAGCAGAGAATGCCGCTGACGATGAACAGGAACACCGACAGAGCGCCGGCCATGCCGTAGTTGCGGCTCTTGAGGTGGTTGTTCAGGAACATAATCAGGGTCATGGAGGTGCGGTCGGGAGCGCCCTGGCCGTTGGTGAGGATCTGGGGCACGTCGAACATCTGGAGGCCGCCGATGATGGAAGTGATCAGGGTGTAGGCCAGGATGGGGCGGATCAGGGGCAGGGTGATGGAGAAAAACCGCTTGACGCTGCCACAGCCGTCCAGCTCGGCGGCCTCGAAAATTTCGGGGCTGATGCCCATGATGGCGGCCATCAGCATGATGGTGGTGTTGCCGAACCACATCAGGAAGTTCATCAGCCCGATCAGGGCGCGGGTGCCGAAGGTTGTCCCCATGAAGTCAATGGGCGCATCGGTGATCCCCAGGCTCATCAGGATGGAGTTGATGGGGCCGCTGTTGGAGAACAGGGCGAAGAACAGCATGGCAAAGGCCGAAGCCATAATCAGGTTGGGCAGATAGATGACCACCTTGAAGAACTGTTTGCCCCGGATTTTCAGCCGCATATCGGTGAACCAGTTGGCCAGCAGCAGGGCGATGACGATCTGGGGCACAAAGCCGATCAGCCAGAGGATCAGGGTATTTCCTGCATATTTGAGCAGATCCGACTCCAGCAGACTCCTGTAGTTTTCCAGGCCCACAAAGTTGGGGCCGATCTCTTTGATGCCGGAGCGGTAGTACTCATAGAAGCTGTAGCGGATGGTATCCACCAGCGGGATCAGGGAAAAGATGAAAAAGCTCAGGAAGAACGGGATGATAAAGATATATCCCCATTTTGCATAGCTCAGGTGTTTGCGTTTTGGTTGTTTCATAGGTCACCGTTCCTTTCTCGTAAAAGACCGCCGCCGCAAAAGTGCGCGGCGGCCGGCCTTCCAAAAGAGAGGCAGCTTACTCTGCCCACTCGACTGCGGTGATATCAGGATAGCGCTCCATGATGGCAGTCTCGAAGTTTTCCTTGGCCCGGTCGAAATCCACGTTGCCCTGGAAGTAATCGCTGAATGCGTTCTGAATCAGCTCGACGCAGCCCTGGTCGTAGGAAGACAGGGGGGCAATCTTGATGTTCTCAGCCACCGGTGCAAAGTACTCATAGGCATTCTGGCCGCCCAGGAAGCTGGAAGCAAAGCTGTCGTCGGTGGCAGCGTCCCGCATCCCGCTCATGGTATTGGTGAAGTCCAGATAGTCCTTGGAGATCTTCAGCAGGTTGTCTTTGTTGGAGGTCAAAGCCAGGATGATATCGCGGACATGCTCCAGGTTGTCGGTGCCGGTGCAGGCGTGGATGTAAGAGCCGCCCCAGTTGTATTCCTGGGGAGGATTGGTGACAGCCCAGGCTCCTTCGGGGCCGTCCCAGTTGGGGGCCAGGGTGAAGTCGATGCCCCAGGCCGGCAGCAGGAAGGCAAACACCTTGGAAGCAGAACCCATGGCCTTGTTCCAGTCGTCGTTGAACTGGCCCTTGACCGTCTTGTCCAGGTAGCCGGCGTCCAGCCATTCCTTGGAATCGCTGATCCAGTTCATGATCTGCTGGTCCACTTTGCAGACCGTCTCGCCGGGGGCCACCCAGGACTGGCTGATGCTGTTGCCGTACAGACGGAAGGTGTCGGCGTAGGAAGAGAAGGTGAAGTAGCCCTTGGCCTTCAGCTCTTCCGCGGTGGCTTTGAGGGTGTCCCAGTCTTTGACTTTTTCGCCCACCGTGGCCGGATCATCGGTACCAAAGACGTCCTTCGCAATATCCCGCCGGTAGACCAGAAGGCCCGGGCAGCACTGCCAGGTGGAGCCGCGCTGGACCCCGTTCTGGTCCGAAGCGGTGGTCTTGGTGAAGGGGTACTGGTCGGCCAGGTCGGTGTCGGGGTCGATGCCCAGGTCGGTCAGGGGCATGGCCACGTCGGCCTCGGCGTCGGTGTATTTGTAGACGTAGTCGGTCTCGGACAGGAAGATGTCCACCTTGTCGTCGGTGGAGCCGGATGCCTGGTTCAGCAAAGCTTCATCCAGCTTCTGCTGGTAGACGCCGTCCTGGTTGGGGTTGATGATCCAGTGGATCTCGGTGCCGTCTTTCAGGGTGGTGACGGTGCCGTCGGACGAAGTGCTGGCCACTTCCGAATAAACGGCTTCCAGACGGGTGCGGAACTCGTCGTTCCAGCTGTAGATATTGATCACTTTGCCTTCCGCCGCAGCCTCTGCGCCGCTGCCCGATGCAGCAGTGGAATTCCCGCCGCAAGCGGCCAAAACGCTGGCAGCGCCCACGGCGCCGGCGCCCTTCAGGAACGAGCGGCGGCTGATGGCGCAGGATTTCTTCTCATTCATAGTACGAACCTCCTCTGTAATCTCATGGCCCGGGCCTCGGTGCCCGGCGTCTTTTGTGCCCCTATTATAGCGAAAGAAATCCCGCCGGATATATAATTATTCCATAAAAAATATCAAATTCTTGACAACGTTTTGTGCTGATAGATAAATAGGGTCATGATTCTGACACTTTGATGCATGGTTTTGATTTTTGCCGCAGACGCCTTTCTATATAATAAAAACCGACATCCTACCATAGAAAGGAGAAGTATCATGAACCATCTGCATTTCGTGGACAAGTACGGCAGCTTCACCATGGACAAGCCGGAAAATGTCAGTTATCTGTACTTTCCGCTGGCCTCCGAGACAGGGCTGAAAAGCTCCCTCACCCCCAATCTGGGAGGGGACGCCAAAATTGACCAGGAGACCTTTTTGCTGGAACCGGTCAGCGCCGAAAACCTCCACAGCAACCGCGGTGTGCGGAACTTCTGGCTGGTGGATGAGGACGGGCAGGCTTTTTCGGTGTCCGGCGCTTCGGCCCGGCAGGAGGCCGACCGCTTCACCCCGGCCCAGGATGACAGCCGGCTCACCGCCGGCCTGATGTGGCAGACGGTGGAGCGCACCGCCCAGGACCTGGGCCTCGATACCGAAGTGACCGCCTTTTGTCCCCGGCAGGACAATGTGGAAATCCTCTGCATCACGGTGCGCAACCAGCAGGAACAGCCCCGCTGGCTCACCCCCATCGCAGCCGTTCCCCTCTACGGCCGCAGCGCAGACAACATCCGGGACCACCGGAATGTGACTTCGATGCTCCACCGGATCTGGACCACCGAAAACGGCGTCATGGTCCGGCCCACCATGTCCTTTGACGAGCGGGGCCACCGGCCCAACCACAAGGTATATTATGTAGAAGGCTTTGGGCCGGAGGGCCAGAAGCCGGAGGCTTTCTACCCCACCGTGGAGTCCTTCCTGGGCGAGGGCGGGACTTATCTCCATCCCCGGGCTGTTTATGAGCAGTATCCCGGGGTCAAAGCGGGCAGCCGGGCGGAAGGCCGGGAGGCCATGGGAGCATTCCGGTTCCCGGCCATCACCCTGGCCCCCGGACAGGAAGCCCATTATGTCCTGCTGCTGGGGGTGGAGGACAGCGAAGAGGCCGTCAACGCCATTTGGGACAAGTACCACAGCTGGGAACAGGTGCAGGCCGTGCTGGATGAGACCCGCAGCTACTGGAAAGAGAAGGTCAATGTCTCTTTCCGCACCGGAGACCCGGACTTTGACAACCTGATGAAATGGGTTTGTTTCCAGCCCTTCCTGCGGCGGCTCTTCGGCTGCTCCTTCCTCCCCCACCATGACTACGGCCGGGGCGGCCGGGGCTGGCGGGATCTGTGGCAGGACTGCCTGTCCCTGCTGCTGATGGAACCCGGGGACGTGGGCCGGATGATCGAGAAGAATTTCGGCGGCGTCCGGATTGACGGCACCAACGCCACCATCATTGGGGCCGGCGACGGCAATTTCATCGCCGACCGCAACGGCATCGCCCGGGTCTGGATGGACCACGCTCTCTGGCCCCAGATGACTACCAAGCTCTACATCGACCAGACCGGCGACGTGGAAATCCTCAACCGGCAGGCACCTTATTTTAAGGACGCTCAGGCTGTGCGCGGCACCCAAATCGACGCCGAATACCAGCCGGAGCAGGGCGGCTGGCAGCGGACCAGCCAGGGCGAAGTCTACACCGGCACCATCCTGGAGCATCTGCTGATCGAGCAGCTGGCCGCTTTCTATGAAGTCGGCGAACACAACATCTGCCGTCTTCGGGGCGCCGACTGGAACGACGCGCTGGACATGGCGGCTGAGCGGGGCGAAAGCGTCGCCTTCACCTGCGCCTATGCCGGCAACCTGCGGGAGCTGGCCGGGATGATTCGGCTTCTGGAAAAGACCACCGGGTCCAAAACCACCCAGGTGCTGGAAGAGCTGCTGGTTTTGTGCGGCGACCAGACCGAAACCTTTGACGACGCCCGGGCCAAGCAAACCATCCTGACCCAATACGCAGCCCGCTGCGCCCATCAGATCAGCGGCAAGCGGGTGGAAGTGTGCCTGTCGGATCTGGCCGACAGCCTGGAGCAAAAGGCAGACTGGCTCACCGGCTGGCTCCGGAAACACGAGTGGATTTGCGCCGGCACGGCGGAGGGCTGGTACAACAGCTACTATGACAATCACGGCCGTGCGGTGGAAGGCATCTTCCCCGAGGGCGTGCGGATGATGCTGACCGGCCAGGTCTTCGCCATCATGGGCGGCGTGGCCACCGACCAGCAGATCCGGCGGATCACAGCCAGCGCTGACCACTATCTCTACCGGGGGGAAATCGGCGGCTACCGGCTGAACACCGATTTTCATGAGCAGAAATTCGACCTAGGCCGGATGTTCGGCTTTGCCTACGGTGAAAAAGAAAACGGGGCGGTCTTCTCCCATATGGCGGTGATGTATGCCAACGCCCTGTACCGCCGGGGTTTTGTGCAGGAGGGCTGGAAGGCTCTCAAGACCCTGGCAGACACCGCTCTGGACTTCGACACCAGCCGCATCTATCCCGGCATCCCGGAATATTTCCGGGCCGACGGCCGGGGGATGTATCACTATTTGACCGGCGCCGCCAGCTGGTACATGATGACCATGATCACCCAGGTTTTCGGCGTCCGGGGCGAAGCAGGCGATCTCCTGCTCCAGCCCAAACTCACCGCGGCCCAGTTTGACGCCGAGGGCAGTGCCTCGGTCCATGTGACCTTTGCAGGGCGGCGGCTGGAAATCCGCTGTCAGAATCCTGGGCGGCTGGAATACGGGCAGTACCGGGTTCAGAAAGTCCTCTGCGGCGACGCCGAGCTGTGTGCAGGCAGCTGTGACAGCGTCATCATCCCCCGCCGGGTGATCGAGGCTCTGCCCGCCGAGCAGAAACAGGTTTTCACTGTATATCTGGGATAAAACAGGCAGGAATGATTTTTTGATAACGCCCAAAAGGCAGAAAGCAACGAGTATGAGATACGGATATTTTGATGACAAAGCCCGCGAATATGTGATCGACCGCCCCGACACCCCCGCCCCCTGGGTCAACTATCTGGGGTCGCCGGCCTACGGCGCCATCATCTCCAACAACGCCGGCGGCTACAGCTTCGAGCGGTCGGGTGCCAACGGCCGGATTCTCCGGTATGTGTTCAACCAGTTTGACCAGCCGGGCCGGTATATCTATCTGCGGGATGATGAGAGCGGAGATTTCTGGTCCGCTTCCTGGCAGCCGGTGGCTAAAGACCTGAACGACTACCAGGTCAAGTGCTGCCACGGCATGGGCTACACCCGGATGGAAGCCAGCTATGCAGACATCTCCTCCAAGGCCGTCTACTATGTGCCCCAGGGCAAAGCTTATGAAGTCTGGGCCCTCACCGTCACCAATGACTCGGACCGGGACCGCAGCCTGACCCTGACAGGCTATGCTGAGTTCACCAACCACAGCAACTACGAGCAGGATCAGGTCAACCTCCAGTATTCCCTCTTCATCGGCCGGACTGTGTTTGAAGGCAACCGGATCACCCAGCAGATCCACGGCAACCTGGACGCCCTGGCCCAGGGAGAAGATGTGGATGACAAGACGGTAACCGAGCGGTTTTTCGGCCTGGCCGGTGCGCCGGTCTCCTCTTACTGCGGGGACAAGACGGCCTTTCTGGGGGCGTATCACGGCTATGGCAACCCCCAGGGGGTGGCAGCCGGGGATCTGGGCAATCTGGAAAGCTACAACGAGAACAGCTGCGGCGCCCTCTCCTGCAAGGTGAAGCTGGCTCCCGGCGAGAGCAAAACCATCCTGTTTGCAACCGGCATGAAACCCTCGGCCCAGGCTGCTGCCATCCTGGCGGGCTATACCGACCCCGCCGCTCAGGTGCAGCAGGAAGTGGACGCCCTCAAGGCGGAATGGTACAGCCGGTTCAGCCACCTGCAGGTGGAGACCCCTGACCCCGCCTTCAACACCATGCTGAACACCTGGAACGCCTATAACTGCTTCATCACCTTTATCTGGTCCCGGGCTGCCTCCCTGATTTACTGCGGCCTGCGGAACGGCTACGGCTACCGCGACACGGTGCAGGACATTCAGGGCATCATCCATCTGGAGCCGGAAATGGCCTGTGAGAAGATTCGCTTCATGCTGTCGGCCCAGGTGGACAATGGCGGCGGCCTGCCCCTGGTCAAGTTCACCCACAACCCCGGCCATGAGGACACCCCCGACGATCCCTCCTATGTGAAGGAAACCGGTCATCCTGCCTACCGGGCCGATGATGCTCTGTGGCTCTTCCCCACCGTCTACAAATATGTGGCTGAGAGCGGCAATCTCGCCTTCCTGGACGAGGTGATCCCCTTTGCCAACAAGGATCAAGGGACTGTCTACGAGCACCTCAAGCGGGCGGTGGAGTTTTCTCTGAACCATCTGGGCCCCCACGGCCTGCCCGCCGGCCTGTATGCCGACTGGAACGACTGTCTGCGGCTGGGCGCCAACGGCGAGTCGGCCTTTGTGGCCTTCCAGTTCTATTACGCCATGCGGATTCTGCGGCAGTTTGCCGCCCACCGCGGCGCCGACCAGGATGTCCGCTGGCTGGATGAAAAGCTGACCGAGTATCAGAGCCGCATCCAGGAGCTGTGCTGGGACGGCGACCGGTTCATCCGGGGCTTCACCGAGGCCGGCGAGCGGATCGGCGAAGCTGCCGCACCCGAGGCCAACTTCTGGCTGAACCCCCAGAGCTGGGCCGTCATCAGCGGTCTGGCGGATTCCCACCAGGCCGACACCATCATGGAAGGAGTCAGCCAGCGGCTGAACACTGCATACGGCGCCGTCCTGATGGACCCGCCCTACCATGCCCACGCTTTTGACGGCGCACTGGCCGTGATTTACAACCCCGGCACCAAGGAAAATGCCGGCATCTTCTCCCAGTCCCAGGGCTGGCTGATCCTGGCAGAGGCCCTGTGCGGTCACGGAGAGCGGGCTTTCGGCTACTTCACCGAGAACGCCCCTGCCGCCCAGAATGACCGGGCCGAAATCCGCCATCTGGAACCTTACTGCTACGGGCAGTTCACCGAAGGGCCGGCCAGCAAACACTTCGGCCGTTCTCAGGTCCACTGGCTCACCGGCACAGCCTCCACCGTGATGGTGGGCTGCGTGGAAGGCATTTTGGGCCTGCGGCCGGATCTGGACGGCCTGCGCCTGGCCCCCGCCATTCCCAAAGAGTGGGACAGCTTCACCATGGAAAAAGACTTCCGGGGCCATCGGCTTCACATCTGTGTGGAGAACCCCGGCCATCATGAATCCGGCTGCCGCAGCCTGACCCTCAATGGCCAGGCCATGCCGGACAACTACATTCCCGCCTCCGCCCTTCGGGACGAAAACGACATTATCCTCACCATGTGATCCACAAAAAAGACCGCCGGGTGCTGCCTCTGGGGAGAAGGCAGCACCCGGCGGTGCTTTTGTTTCCGGATTATCTAGACAGGCCGACGCCGTTCCCGGCGAGATCCGGGCGGGGAGACTCTGCCCCCCATTCCACCATATAGTAGGTGTCACGGTATTTCTTGGGGGTCATCTCCACCACCTCCCGGAATTGCTGGATAAAATGGCTCTGGGAGGAAAAAGAAAGCCGGTTGGCAATGTCAATCATGGAGTCGTTGCTGAACCGCAGCAGGTTTTTGGCCATATCAATTTTGCGGTTGCGGATGTAGGCGCTGACCGAAACCCCGGTCTCTTTTTTGAACAGCCGGGACAGATAGCTGGAAGACACCCCCAGCGCGTCCGCCAGATCCTCAATGGTGATCCGCTCCTTGATATGGGCGTAGATGTATTCCTTGCAGGCATTGATGTGCTTGGAGTTGGTGTTGCTGTGGTGGTAACGGCGCATCTTCTCGGTGTAGTCCATCACCATCTCGTCGTGCAGGTGCTTGATCTCGTCGGCGGTATGGATATCGTCCAGCTTCTGGATATAAAAATCGCTCAGCCGGAATGCCTGTTCCCGCTCCATGCCGTGCTGGCGGCACATCCGGGTCACCATGGCCGTGGTGACCACGAAATGATATTTCAGGTTGGTGATGGGGTCCCTGGACAAAACGCCAACCCCTTCTGTATCCATAAAACGGCCCTGCTCGCAATTTTTGCGGACAGCATCCACATCGCCGTTGGCCACGGCACGGTAGAACAAAAACTCCTCGCCGGGTTCACGGTGCTCCATCTCATCGATGTCATCGTTGGCCTCGATTACAAGCCATTCATCTTTGTAGCTCATTGCCGCATCTCCTTGAACCGCTTCTTGCTGTTCTGCTTAAAATCCCGCGTTCATGGAATCTTATTATGGTCAAATATACTATAACACAGCAGAGAAAACTTCTCAAGTTCTTAAAGATAGATCTTATCGCCGAATCTTGATTCGGTAAATACCTGAAAGCTGTTATGCGTTCACCAATGGAAGCCCAAAGTTTCTATTCTGTCCAACGGATTAAATCTATTCTTGTAGGATTTTCCAAATCGTTCGACAAATCGTTGACATTTGCGTTTTTCAGTGATACCCTGTTCCACAACAAAGCCGCTTTACTCAATGAAAGCTACTACATAACTTTGTTTGTCCGCTCCGCAGCTTCACCAAACCATTTTGCCGCCATCCACCCACGACAAAATCTTTTGGTGCTGTGGAGCCTTTTTCTTTTCGAGAGACTTGCAGCCGGGTAACCGGTTTGCAATTCTTCATACGCACCTTGACAACCGCATCAGCCGTCCGGACTGGATACAGCGCCATGACTCCGCAGAAATGTGGGTGAGCCTGACAACGCCGCTGCAAAACAGGGGCAGGAACTTGATCCGGGGTGAACGGCGAACAATCACAGACACTTCCGTTCACATTCACACTCCCATGCCCGGTTTTGAAAACCTGTATCCACTTTTGAATCTGAATTTTCAAAACTTACGGAAAAAGCAGAAAGCAAGTATCGACCCGTGGCCACAATTTCACAAATTGAAATTGCGCCGCACGCTCCGGTCGTACTTGTTGGGGAGTGCCTTCCCCAAACCCTGCTCTGCACGCTCCGCGTGATTCCCGGCTGCGCCGTCTTTGTCTACATAGCTCCAAGGAGGAGCTGCCCAAACGACAAGGAGATACAATGACCAAGACAAAAACCTGTCCGAACCAGAACACCATTCAGAAAGACGGCCCGCCGAGGAAAACGCAGTTCATCAAGTTCAGAGTTACCCAAGAAGAAAAGCGAGAACTGGAGATCATGTGCGAGATTCTTCACGTCAACATGTCCACCCTGCTTCGTCGCTGCTTATGCACCAACCCCATCAGGCAAACCATTGTTGTCACCGGCGGCGGAGAAGATGCACTGAAACTTCTCTCCGACCTGCTGGGACAATGCGGCAGGATCGGCAGCAATCTGAACCAGCTTGCCCGCCACTTCAACAGCGGCGGCAAAGATTCAGAACAAATTCGGGCACAGCTTTTGACCGAATTGTCTGCACTCACACTCTTTCGGCTGGACGCCGAGAAAAAGATGGGAGAACTGTATGGCAACCATCAAGCATACAAGCTCGAAGAACTCCGATCTTACGGCACCTGAACACTATCTGACCTTTCAGCACAACGAGTACACCGGTCTCCCCCTTCTGGATGAGAACGGCCGGCCCAAACTGCGGGAGGAGTACTTACTGGATACCCTGGAATGCGGCGGGCAGTCCTTTGCCATGGCCTGCCTGCTGGCAAACCGGAAGTACGGAAAGAACTTCTCTCCCGACGATGTGAAGACCCACCAGTATATCATTAGCTTCGACCCGCGGGACGCTGCGGACAACGGACTGAACCTGGAAAAAGCCCAGGCCCTTGGCCTGCAGTTCTGCAAGGAAAACTTTCCGGGTCATCCCGCCATTGTCTGCTCTCACCCTGACGGGCACAACGGAGCTGGGAATATCCACGTTCACATTGTCATCGGCAGCGTCCGAATACGGACTATCCCGAGGCAGCCCTATATGGAAAAGCCCTGTGACTGGCAGGAAGGCATGAAACATCGCTGCACTGCCGCGATGCTCCGGCACCTGCGGGTCGAGACCATGGAGCTTTGCCAGGAAGCCCGACTCTACCAGATCGACCTGCTGAACGGCACCGGTGAACGGATTACTGAAAAGGAATATTGGGCGCAGCGGCGCGGCCAACGCCGCCTCGACCATGCCAACCAGAAGGCAACCGCTTCCGGTCAGCCTATCCGGCAAACCAAATATGAAACCGAGAAAGCGGCCCTTCGCCGGCAAATCCGTTCTGTTCTGACCAAGGCTACCAGCTTGGAGGAATTTTCCGCCCAGCTTTTGCAGGAGCACGGCGTCACGGTTCGTGAGAGCCGCGGCCGGTTCAGTTACCTCACCGCCGGCCGCACCAAGCCCATCTCCTCCCGCAAGCTGGGCGATGATTTTTCCAAAGATAAAGTTCTGGCTGTTCTCGCAGAGAATGCCGAACGAAAGAAAACCGCCAAACTCTACAGTTCTGATCCTCACCCCGACCGCATCAGCCGCCTGATTGACATTCAGGCCAAGCTAGCCGCAGGCAAGGGCGCAGGCTACGAGCACTGGGCCAAGATTTTCAATCTCAAACAGCTGGCAAAGTCCATGGTTCTTTTCACCCGGTACAACTTGAACAGCGAGGAAGAACTGGATACTCGCGTCAAAGAACTGGCAGAAAAGTATGGCGAGGCCCACAAGGTGGTGAAAGACCTGGAGAACCGTATCAAAGCCAACCAGGAACTAAGCCGCCATGTTTTGGCCTATGTCCAGAACAAGAAGCTTGCCCAGCAAATCAAGACAGCAAAGAACCCGGAAGTCTTTCGGGAACAGCACCGTGCCGAACTGACAGCTTACCAGGCGGCAGCCGCCTATTTCAAGGCTCAGAAGATAACGAAACTGCCCAGCCTGAAACAGCTGGAAACGGAACGTGAACAGCTGATCTCGGAAAAAGCCCGGTTCTATGAGGCGTACCGTGAAGCAAAAAAGGCATGGATAGAACTCAGCACCGCACAGCAAAATCTGGCGTCCATGCTTCGGCAGTACGAACGCCACCAGATACAGGAAGGAGGGTTGCATGACACAGACATTGCGCATTGACCCCGAATTCAAGGCACAGATTCCGCCCCTGACCCAGGAGGAACGAAGGCAACTGGAAGAAAACATTTTGGCAGAAGGGGAGCTGCTGGCCCCGATCCTTGTTTGGAACGGCACCATTGTGGACGGGCACAACCGCTATGAAATTCTGCAAAGCCATCCAGAAATTCCGTGCAGCGTTCGGGACTTGGAGCTGGAAACGCGGGAGGAAGTTCTCGTCTGGATTTGCAAACATCAACTTGGCCGCCGGAACCTGACGCCCGAACAGAAAAAGTTTCTGATGGGCAAGCAGTACGACGCTGAAAAGCAATCCGCTGGATTTCATGGAAACCAGCACACGCGCCCGGTCCCGTCTGCTGGTGCTCAAAATGAACATCAGCAGACCGCTGAGAAAACCTGTGAACGGATCGCGCAGGAGAACCATGTCAGCGCCAGTGCTGTTCGCCGGGCAGCATTGTTCGCCGCAGGCGTGGACCTCGCAGAGGAGTTGTGTCCTGGCATCCGACAGCGGGTTCTTTCCGGCGATTTGAAAGCACCGGATGCACTCTTTGAGCGGCTGGCCAAGGCTAGACCGGAGGATTATGACGCCCTTCTGGAGCAGATCAAGAACCCTCAGTCCAGAGCAAAGCCTGCCGCCAAGCAGAAATTGTTTCAAACGGAGAAAAGTTCATCAAGCGAGCCGATGTTGGCACCACACCAAGGCGAGAGCAAGCTGGTCCCTGAGGAGGCATCTTCCCTTTACAGCCAGCTGGCCGATGCCTCAACGGCCATGCAGGAACGTTGGGGCACCATCTTCAAGCAAATGCCCACACTGCTGACTGACTCAGAACAGAGAAAAGCCGTTCAGGTTATTCTGGAAAAGCATCTTGCGTATCTGGCGGCGTTAGGTTTTGATCTGTCGGGTATGACGGAATCAAAACGTGAACAATCTGCCTAGCTTTTCTTCCAGCCCACTCTGGCAGGATGAGATCAGGGCAGGCTGATGCGCCCGGATTACGCCCGCTCATAAAAAAGAGCGGGAAGTGAAAATCTTCCGCCCTACGCGCCCGCCTGCAAAAAGGCATCTCATCTTTTGATGTAATAACGTTATTTTTATAAGATTTTGCTTTTTGCTTTGCCGCCCTATCATCCGCCCAGGAGGGCGGTTCCGGGTACGTCTGGGCGGGTAGGGCGGATCGGGCGGGTATTTTTGCATTCCTGCTTGTAATTTTTCCAGCTTCCAAAGGATGGGGGCTGGATTTTTCACACTTGGGATTCCAAAATCCCGTATCAACTGGGTGTGTGGACCGGAACAGGAGGTGTCGTTGAACAAAAAGAAAAAAGCTGTAAACCACTCTTGCTACCCGGATGAAGTCATTGAGCGGCTGGCCCGATGTTTCTATCCAGCGATTCTGGAAAGCTTCAGCAATGAGGAGGACCAGAAAGCCTTTGCCGCATGGCAGGCAGAGCAGGCCCGCTGTTCGGCAAAAGAAAAGCAGGACGTTCCCGACGGGAAACGCCCTGCCATCCATAGACGCTTTTTTCAAGTTGGGTGCGTCCTTCGGGGCGCACCCTTTTTCTTTTATAGTCAAGATGGAACGAATCAGGCTAAGCGAGCTCTCAATTTCTGGCAATGTTCTTGGCGAAGCTCTCTCTGAGAGGTGCCCTGATTCAGCTTCCCGAATAAAACCAAAAATCCGAACCCTTCTCCCACAGGAAAAAGGTTCGGATTTTCTTGATTTGGTGCATCTCCAGGGACTCGAACCCTGAGCCCACTGATCAAGAGAGCAAGCCGCCGGTTCGTCTCAATTCATGGAAGTTTCGAGTCATCGTATTTTTTAATCAAAACAACGTGATTCTTCACCCGGTAATTTCTGCATCCTTTGTCGGATTTTGCACCGAGAAGTACCCTCTGCACGGTTTGAAACCGTGCAAAATCCGTGCAGAAACCGTGCACTTACTCTCCGACAAATAAAATCACCCTCTTCCACACCGGCTTGACGGCACTGGTTTGAGTGGCCGCACCCCGCTTTGTACCCGAACAAACAAAAATACAGAAGCCGCACGTCCTGTCAATGCGCGGCTTCTGTGTTAAAAAGGGGGGTTGATATGGTTCTAGCGGTGGTTCTCAAGCCTCCGGCATCTGATACTCGTGGGTCTGCATATACTCTTCTACCTGATCCAAGGTGGGCATGGCATCGGAGCAACTATGGCCGGTAATGGTGATTGAAGCAGCTGCTGCAGCATACTTCAGTGCTTCTTCCAGACTCTTCCCACGTATCAACGCATTGTTGAAAGAGCCGGAGTAGGAGTCTCCCGCACCAAAACTCTTGAGCACCTTTGTTGGATAGATACCGCCCATGGTGCGGCCCTCGGCGGTATAGAGATGAGAGCCTTTTTTGCCCTGCTTGATGGAGACAAGGCTTACGCCCTTCTCCAGCAGCCAGTGAGCACTCCGGTCGTCATCATGGTTGCCCGGGTGGAAAAGTTCTTCCATCTTATCAAACTCTTCCCGGGTTCCCAGCACCATATCAGCCTGCTGGGCGGCGAGGGTAAAATAGATACTGGTCTCGTCGTCATTGTCCCAGGTTCCGTCACGGTAGTCGAGGTCAAAGGCAACAACCACACCGTTCCGCTTTGCCATGGCGATGGCGAGGAACACAGCCTCCCGCGCCGGAGAATGGGAGAGAGATGTACCCGAGATGAGCAGCAGCTTGTGACTGGCGATATAGCTCTCGTCCAGCTGAGCACAGTCGATGTGAAGGTCGGCGCAGTCGGTGCGATACATGAAACAGTTGCACGAACCCTCTTTGATCTCACCCATGGTCACACCGGAACGGATGCCAGAGGCGGCTGTCTCGATGTGGGAGGTATCCACCCCCTGGTCATCCAGATATCTGACGATGAAGCGTCCGAACTGGTCATCGGACACCTTGCCAATGTAGCCAACTTTCAGACCCAGACGCGCCATGGCGACAGCGGTGTTGGCGGGAGAGCCGCCCACATATTTGGAGAAGGTCTTTGCTGCCTCCATGGGGCCGATCTCATTGGCATAGAGATCGATGGTGGCGCGGCCAAAGGCTACCACATCATTGGGCTTCTGAAAATCAAATTTCAGCATAGCGGCCCTCCCTTATGCATCCTCATGCTCCAGCGTGTCCAGCAGCTCCATGGCTTCCTTCACGGACAGACCATTGTGTACCACCTGTCCCAGAGTCTTGACCAGCGGGGTCACGTGGGGGTATTGGAACACGAAGCGTCCGTAAGTCACGCCTGCAGCACCGGCATCCATGACATCACGGGTCATCTGAATGAAATCCTGCGCGGTCTTGCAGCCGTTGCCTCCGGCAATGGCCACCCGGGTGGGGGCAGCCTGCACCACCCGGGCAAAGCTCTCGGAGTCGCCGGTGTAGGTTGTCTTTACCAGATCCACCCCCAGCTCTGCAGCAGTGCGGGCAGCGTACATCACGTTCTCCACGCTGCGCTGGTCGTCCCCGGTGATATGGTTGCCGCGGGGATAGATATGGCTGATGAGGGGCATCCCGTTGCGGTGAGCTTCCTCGCTGATGCGGCCCAGCATGGCGATCTGCTGCTCCTGATTGTCACCGCCCAGGATGCAGCCCACCGACACGGCATCGGCACCCATGGCAATGGCTTCTTCCACACTGGCCACCTGCACATCGCTCTCGTAATGGTAGACGCCAAAGGTGGTCAACTTGAGCACAAGACAGGTCTTGCCTGCGTAGGGAGCAAAGCAGTGTTCTGCAATGCCCTTATGCATGGTGATGGCATTCGGACCGCCGGCCACCATCTTAGCAATGGTATCATCGATGGTATCCAGACCTTTCATCACACCACGGCCCATGGCATGGTCTACAGTCAGGCCGAAGTACTTACCGTCCTCGGTGGGCATCAGGCGCTTGAGACGAATTTCTTTTCCAATCATAATGCTGTTACCTCGTTGCTGCTGTTTACGCAAGCAGGTTCACAAAGAAGTTGATGTACTGCGGGCAGAGGGTGGTGACCAGGATGGCGATCAGTCCCACGCCCATAAAGGGGATGGCTTCCTTGACTGTTTCTCCAAATGTGGAGTGGGCGATCTTGGTGGAAACGAAGATACCGACAGCAAAGGGAGGAGTCAGGAAGCCAACGCACATATTGACCAGCATGATGGCACCGAAGTGGACGGTGCTGATGCCGTAAGTCTGCGCCACGGGCAGCAACAGCGGGGTCATGATGAGGATGGTGGCGTTAATGTCCATGAATGTGCCCATGAAGAGGAACAGGATGTTGATCATCAGCAGGAAGCCCCCGCGGCTGGAGATGTTGGCTGTGATCAGGTTGGACAGGAAGGAGGAGATACCGGCCAGCGTCATGACCTTGCCGGCCACAGCGGAGAAGGCGTTCAGCAGGCCGATGACGGCAGTGGACGCACCGGCGATGGCGCAGCAGCGCCAGAAGGTGATCTGGATCTTCTTTTTGTCAATGAGTTTGAGGACGGCAAAGTAGAGTATACCGTAAACGCAGCTCACTGCGCCTGCCTCCGTAACGGTGCAGAAGCCGCCGTAGATAGCGCCATAGATGATGATGGGCATCAGCAGGGCCGGGATAGCGTAGAATGTGGATTTGCCGATCTGACGGGCCTTTTCACTGAACGCCACATTGACCTTTTCCGGCTTGACCTGATGACGGCCGATGCGGAAGTAGTTAATGACGAAGTAGCCCACTGCAAAAATGAAGGCAGGGCCGACGGTAGACATCCAGATTTCAGAGATCTTGCCGCCGGAGGCCAGAGCGTACATGATGCCGGGGACACTCGGGGGAATGAGAATGCCCAGAAAGCAGGTAGCCGCCAGCAAAGCGGAGTTATAAGCCTTGGGGTAGCCCTCTTTTTCCAGCTCGGGCACCATCATCTTGCCGATGGCGGAGATGGTAGCCATGGCCGAGCCAGTCAGAACGCCGAAGGCCATGCAGGCGCAGATGGTGATGACGCCGGTGGCGCCGCGGATACGACCCACAAAAGATTTGATCCAGTCGATCAGCATCTTGGAGATGCCGCTGTATTCCATGATGACACCGGCGAAGATGTAGAACGGGATGGCCAGCAGAGCAAAGCTGTCCAGACCGGAGAACGCGAACTGGGGCACAGTGACCAGATTGTAGCCGCCAAAAGCCAGCACCAGTAGAGAGGATGCGCCCAGTGCAAAGGAGACCGGCATCTTGAACAGGACGGCCACCACCATGAAGGAGATCAGGAAGATAAGCAAAGCTTGAAGCGCTGTCATAATTTCACCCTCTTTCTCAGTTGTCCGCCTCGGCGGCAGACTTCTTATCGCCGCCCAGCAGGCAGGCTGCAAGCATGTACACCTCGTGCAGGGCTGCCAGCACGATGCCTACAAATACCGGCAGGTAGACCCAGCCCATGGGGATGCGCATGGTGGGCGAAGTCTGGGTGGTACCGAAAATCTTCATCATATAGTCGAAGAAGAGCTTGGCAAAGACGACCAGGAATGCAAAAGTGGAAATGATGGCTGCGACTTCCAGCGCCTTGAGCCACTTTTCGCGGGCTGGGCCCTTGATCTTCATAAGCACCTGCTTGAGCACATCGATCTCGGTGTGGCTGTTGTCGCAGATAGCGTAGGCTGAGCCGATGTAGGTCAGCCAGATGAAGAGATAGCGGGTGAACTCTTCCGCCCACGCGGCAGAGATAAACAGGAAATACCGGCAAACCACCTCGATGAAGATGGCCGCGACCAGCAGGATTGTGATAAGAGCCAGCAGGAAGGTCTCGATGCCCAACAGTCTGTCGTTGACCTTCTTCAAGCCCTGCAGCGTTTTGTTATTGCTCTTCACAGCATTTGCCTCCTTTCATAAACTGTCGCCCTCGGGCACTCCCCGCAAGGCGGCAGGATCACTTTACATCAAAGTATGGAGCGCCACACAGCCTTACTTGTTCTTGTAATCACCGCTGGTGATGGCGTCCATGATCTCGTCGCTGTAGGTGCCGCGACTCTCTTCCCAGATCTGCCGGTAGATCTCCTGCAGCTTGGCCTTCATACCATCGGAGGGCTGATCCACGGTCCACTGGCCGCTGGCCACGCCGTCGTTGGTGATCTTCTCGGTCTTCTCACGGAAGAACTCGGTGAACTCGTCAGAAGCCTCCTGTGCAGCCTCCTTGAAGGCGGTCTTGTCCTCGTCGCTCAGCTTTTCCCAGAAGGGAGAGCCTGCGATGAAGCAGCCGCCGGAGTAGCAGTAGTTGAGTTCGGTGATGTGGGTGATGACATCCAGAACGCCCTGGTTGGTATAATTGAAGACCGCGTTGTCCAGACCATCGACGGTACCGGTCTGCAGGGCATTCAGCACCTCAGAACCGGCGATCATGACGGGCAGTGCGCCGCACTTCTCATAGAAAGAGACAACAGAGGCGACGGACGGGGTGCGGATCTTCAGGCCGGCCAGGTCGGACATCTCGGTGACGGGGCGGATGATGTTGCCCACCTGACGGAAGCCGTTGCAGTAAGAAGAGATGCGGATGAGGCTGTTCTGCTCCATGATCTTGGCCACTTCGTCGGCGATCCAGCCCTTGAGGTAGTATTTATCTGCCTCGTCGTAGTCAGCCACCAGACCGGGCAGCCATGCGAAGCCCAGCGCGCCGTCCAGCACGCCGTCCATGGTCATATCGTCGCTCATCAGCACATCCAGCGTACCCATCTGCAGCATCTGTGCCATGTCGGAGCCGTTGCCCAGAGAGCCTGCGGCAATGACGTTGGCCTGATAGCGGCCGCCGGTCTTGTCGGAGATGAGCTCAGCAAAGCGTTCCACATAGGGGGCGCGGTCACCGGTGACGTCTGCAGTGACCGAGAAAGCAGCACTCTCAGCCGATACAGCAGCAGAGCCTGCACTGCCGGTGGTGGAAGCTGCGGTGCTGGAAGAGCCGCCGCAGGCGGTCAGACCAATGGCAGCAGCGGAGATTCCGGCGGCCTTCAGGAAATCACGGCGGGAAATTTTCTTGGTGCTCATAAGATTATTCTCCTTTTTCTTTTTGTTTTTATATCCTGTGTTTACAGTTCGTAATTATCAAAGCTTCAGCGGAGGCAGGCCAGCTGCTGCAGGAACGCGATCTTGGCCGTATCTTCCAACAGCTCTGCCTGGTCGAAGCACTCTTCCATGGTCTTGCCCATAACGAGGATGCCGTGGCCTTCCATCAGGAAAGCCCTTGTATCTGCCGATGCGTTGGCCACCGTTTCTGCCACGACATCGGCCAGCTCTGTGGAACCGGGTGCCCGGTCGGGCACGATGGGCACCTCGCCGAGCTTGAGCTTTGCCGACTCGGTGTAGAGGGGCAATGGCTTTTTCTGCAGCGTCCAGAGCACCGAATAGGTGGGGTGGGCGTGGATGATATAGTTGATCTCGGGGCGGAGACGGTAGACATCCAGATGGAACCGCGTCTCCTTAGAGGGCTTCAGCCCCTGCGCTGCTCGCTTGACATGACCCTCAGCGTCGCAGAGCACAAGACCTTCGTAGGTGACTGCCCGCAGCGGCACGTTGCTGCCGGTGATAAGCATATCACCTCCCAGCCGGGCACTGACATTTCCACCCGCTGCACTTACCAAACCCTTCTGGTAGACCAGCGCCGAGTAGCGGATGATGTCATCGGCCGATTTCGGCCAGACGATCGATTCATGTTCCATCAGTAAACGACCTCCTTCCGGCAGAGCATCTTTTCCAGCGTATCCTCACGGCCCATGCTGCCGCCCTTGAGGGCGAACTCCCGACCTGCGAAGCAGCCGTCCAGCATCAGGCCCTGTGCCACGCCGGGTTCCAGTGCGCAGCCGAGCTGCAGATGCTCAACGCCGAACTGCCGGAGCACGCCCTGCGAAGTCTCGCCGCCGATGATGACCAGCCGGTCGAATGCGGCATCGTGGTCAAACGCTGCCGCAGCCTGTGCAAAGCACTCCATGATAGCTTTGCTGGTGCCGGGCTTGTAGGAATATTTTTCCACCTGCGGGAAGAGGATGACGCTCCCCTGCCCAAGCAGCTGCTCTGCTTGCTTTGCGGCCCGCTGCGGCACCTCTTTGCCGCCCTCGATGTAGGCGTCGATGTCCAGCGGCACGGTCTGCAGCCCACGCTCCGCAGAATAAGTGATCTGCTTATGAGCGATGTCGTAGGCCGAAGCACAGAAGCAAAGGCTCCGGATATCCCGCACAGGGAAGGTGTGGGGCTGCGCCGGGCCGTAGAGATATTCGGCCAGACCGTCTGCGATGCCCAGAGAGCCGGTCCAGAACACCTTGGGGTATCGGGGCGCCAGCGTCTTGAGCAGATGAAGGACATCTGCCCGGGTGATGGCGTCGAACACCAGAATGCGTGTTTCCTCGGCCAGCTGATGTTCCACAGCGGCCAGTAGCGTTTCCTCGCCGCCCTTTACTGCGTCGATGTCCACCAGACCAATCTTCTTGTCGGTGTCCTTTCCCAGAATTTTGGGGATGTAGGATTCCGTCGGTGGGAAGATGGGGTCGTTGGCATAAACCGACTTGGGGAGGATCTCGCCCTCACAGTACTGATTGCCATAAAGGGTAAAGGTACCGAGGTCGGGAGCGTTGTCCACAATGAACACATTGTAGTCCGGCCAGCCGTCCAGCAGACCATCCAGCTCGTAGGAGTCATTGCCCCGGAAGCCGGTGCCAATCTTCTTCATATAGAAGCCGCCCGGTTCGAGCCGTCTCAGAAGGTCTGCGTGGAGCTGTCGTGCCTTGTCCTGCGCGGTGTTGCGGGAGGAGAGGTTCACGGTCAGGATCTCGTCGGCCTCATGTTCCAGACCGCACCGTCCATTCGTACAGATACGAACCTTCCGGCCTCGTGCGGTGAAGTAGCTGCCGGAATCAGCAGCGCCCGTCAGGTCGTCTGTTATCTCTGTCAGTCTCACAGCTCTGCTCCTCTCTGTTTATTCAAACATACTGTTTGTTCGTTCTCTGAGCAGAGAATAATATTCTCCCCTGGATTTGTCAATAGTTTTTGTTTCATTTCATGACATTGCACACATTTCCGGGCATGTTTTGTTCACTTACGCCATTAAAATCACGCTATTTCTGTTCTTTTGAACATTTGTTGCATTGTATTCTTTTCTCCTTGGCTCAAGTATCCAGCATCCTTGCAAAGAATCTTTTCTACGTCATATTTTGTTTATTCAAACAAGGTTCTTCTGAATTTTCCGGTTCGTTCAGATGGCTTTCACCCGCCTATCAAGCACAAAAAAGTTATATCTCGCTCACTCAAATCATGTTCAAATGAACACAAAAAAGGGGGCTGTTGCAAAATAGCGCAACACAAATAGCTATAACAATTTCAAAAATAAGCGAAAAAGCAAACAATGCAAAAAGCAAGTGCATCACATCTCCATCAAAAATTCTGGTTTTCGAGAAAAAATGTTGCACTTGCTTTTCTTTATGTGAGATTTCATTTTAAATTATCGCGTATTATCGTAAAAATAGAGGGCGCTGCATTTTACAGCAGCCCCCTCATCTTCATTTTATCAGACCATTTTGAGCTGAGTCTGTGCACTTGCCAGAATCTTTTTCCACCCGGCAGGAAGGTTGGTATCGGTGATGACCAGATCCATATCCGGGATGTCCGCAAAGTGGTTGGCCTTTACCAGCCCGAACTTGCTGGAATCCGCCAGAATGATGTTCTGGGCCGAGGATTCAATCATAGCCTTTTTGTTCTCCACGATGTTGGCGTTGATGCAGGTGATGCCCAAACTCTGGTGGACCCCCGACACCGAGAGAAAGGCCTTGTTGGCCCGGTGGCGGCGGATGAACTCCACCGCCTCGGGGGAAGTAAAGTTGTAATCCTCCGGATGGTAGTACCCCCCGGGGAAAATCGCATGGACATTGGCGTGCTTCAACAGCTCGGCCAGAATGATGAAATTATAACAGAGCACCGTAAACTCAAACTCGGTGGGCAGATAAAAGGTCATGCGGGAGACCGTGGTGCCGTTATCCAGAAACACCCAGTCCCCGGGGCGAATCAGGGAGGCCGCATACTTGGCAATGCGATCCTTCTCGCTGAAATTTTCCAGCCTTGCTCGGCGTAGGTCGTAGGTCTCCCCCTCGTAGGAGTAGCCGTTGCCGCCCTCCACCAGAGTGGCGTAGCCGTAGCTGCGCTCCAGCACATGGTTTTTGCGCAGCAGTTCCAGATCCCGCCGCACTGTCATCTCCGAGACCCTCAGCGTCTCAGCCAGCTCTTTTACCGAGATCTTCTGGTATTTTTTCAAAAGATCCAGCTCCTGAACCATCCGCTTTTCCTTGCCGCTTTCTGTTTTCAACACCAAAACCTCCTCACAGGTCGTTGTCTGCCTTTATTATGCACTTTTTGACTGTTCAATGCAACAATAAGCTGTTCGTTTTTCTTCAATTCAACCTTTTCCACAAGTTTTTCCTGTGTTTTCTATCAAAAACATCCAGTTTTCGGGGCTTTGGAATCAAAAGTATCATGAACTCCGGTATGAAGTGAAGCCCTATCTGGACGCGCTCCACCGTGCGCCTGAACTGGTGCGCGACTTTCTGGAAAAGATTCTTGCCCCCAAGCAGGAGCGCATCAGGAATGTGCCGCAGCAAAACCGTAAGCGTGGGTAGGATGTAGAACTTTAAGCTGAATTTTTAGATGATATGACAATATAAGGAGAAATGCTTATGGATTTTGACCGTAATTCTATGACCGTCCCTGTGCAATCCTCCGATTATACGAAAAACTTCTTGCAAAAGGACTCGAACCCCACTACAATGGAAGCGGTCACTCAAACCAATGCCGTCAAGTCTCCGACTGACAGCCCGGCAACCACGAAGCTGGTGTACACGGTGGAAGAGATTGCACGAATGCTGGCCATCAGCCTGCGCTCTTCCTACAACCTGTGCAACAGCACCACCGAATTCCATGTCCTGCGGGCAGGCGGAAGCATCCGCATCCCGAAGGACAGCTTCGATGCGTGGCTCAACCGGGCAGCTTGATAAGGAGGCAAACAGTATGGCATATATTACGAAGCGCTGCAATTCTTACAGCGTCCGCTACACCTACGAAGATGAGCACGGCAAGAGCTGCGACAAATGGGAGAGCTTTCCCACCAAAGAGGAGGCAACGAACCGAAAGAAGCAAATCGAACATGAACTGGCGGCTGGCACTTTCCTGATTCTGTCCTCGGTGACGGCGGCAGAGTTCCTCATGGATTGGCTGCCCAAGGAGTGCAGCAAGCACAAGTGGGCACTAAAAACCTACGAATCCAACCTCTCCACCATCCAGAACCTTATCATTCCCTATATCGGCAGCATGGAGATGCAGAAACTTAAGCCCTACCACATGGAAAACCTCTACACGACCCTGAGCAAAACGCCCTGCGGTTCGTATATTAAGGGCAAGAAGCAGGAGCTGACCGAAAAGCAGAAGCAGCGATTTCTTTCCGGCACCACCATCCATGAGGTGCATCGGCTACTGGGTACTGCGTTCCAGTATGCCGTGGAATGGG
>OGOE01000111.1_pt1 | contig 102634 bp, 104 predicted proteins | sample 1552611 | NCBI WGS metagenome assembly OGOE01 (sample SAMEA2580129, study PRJEB22360) | human gut metagenome | biome: human gut; feature: human-associated habitat; material: faeces | place: Denmark | collected 2008/2010
TCAGACTCGTCCAAACCCGGGGAATGGTTTCGGACGCCACGTCATTTATCGCGCCGCAACGCTCCCAGCTTGCCGGTCGACGCTTCCACTGAACTCAGTGGAAGAAGTGTCGGGTACCGGTCACATACATGGTGACGCCGGCCTTGCGGGCCGCCTCGAACACTTCCTCATCACGAATGGACCCACCAGGCTGGACGATGGCCTTGACACCGGCGTTGATCAGAATCTCGGCACCGTCGGCGAACGGGAAGAACGCGTCGGACGCGGCCACCGCTCCCTTGGTGCGGTTGGCTCCGTCAGCCAGCGTGTTGGCACGCTCGACGGACAGATTGGCGGAATCCACACGATTGACCTGGCCCATGCCGATGCCTACGGTTGCCTGATCGTGGGCGATAAGTATGGCGTTGGATTTGACGCACCGGATGGCACGCCATGCGAACACCAGATCCCTGACGGTTTCAGCGTCGGCCGGCTCGCCGGAAACCAGCTTCCACGCGTTCGGATCGTCTCCTGAAGCGTCAATCAGATCGGTGGACTGCACGAGCAGACCGCCGTCAATCTGACGGAACTGGGTCTTGGTCTTCGGAGGCTCAGACACCTTCAGGATACGCAGGTTCTTCTTCTTGGTCTGGAGCAGTTCAAGCGCATCGGCGTCGTAATCGGGCGCGACGATGACTTCGGTGAAGATTGGACGAACACTTTCGGCCATTTCCATGGTGACCTTGCTGTTCGCAGCAATCACACCGCCATAGGCGCTCATCGGATCGCATGCGTGCGCCTTCTTGTGCGCCTCTGCCACGGTAGCGCCGATGGCCAGACCGCATGGATTGTTGTGCTTGACCACTGCGACGGCGATCTGAGGCGCGAAATCCCACACGGCACGCCATGCGGCGTCGGCATCGACGTAATTGTTGTAGCTCATCGGCTTACCGCCAAGCTGTTCGGCGTGTGCGAAGCCGTTCTGGTTGAGCGGATCCAGATACAGCGAAGCCTGCTGGTGAGGGTTCTCGCCGTAACGCAGCACGTGCGCGCGGTCCCACGTACGGGTGAACGTGGCCGGGAACTTGGCCTCATTCACTTCGGTCTCGCCTTCGGAAACCGGCTGTTCGATGGACGCCGGCTTCGGCCAATGCTTCGCGGTCCACTCGTTGATGGTGGCGTCGTAGGCGGCCGTATGGGCGAACGCCTTTCCTGCGAGCCAGCGACGCTCATCAAGGGAGAAGCCCTCGCCGTTCTCGATGCGGGAGGCGACGAGTGCATAATCGTTCGGATCGGTGATGATGGCGACGGTGGCGCTGTTCTTGGCTGCGCCACGCACCATGGACGGACCGCCGATATCGATCTTTTCGATGGTGGCGGCTTCGTCAGCTCCGGAGCGGACCGTGTCGGCGAACGGATACAGATTGACGACCACCAGATCGAACGGCTTGATGCCAAACTTCTCGAGCTGGGAGGCATGGTCGGGGTTGGTCATGTCGGCGAGGATACCGGCATGGATATGCGGGTCAAGGGTCTTGACGCGGCCATCAAGGCATTCCGGGAAACCAGTGACTTCGGAGACCTCGGTCACTTTGACACCCAGCTCAGCCAGACGCTTCGCGGTGGAACCGGTGGAAACCACCTCGGTGCCCGCCTTGATGAACGCTTCGGCAAGCACCTCGATGCCTTCCTTATGGAAGACTGATACCAGAGCCCGTCGTATCGGTCGATTCGTTGTTGTCACCCTGATCCTCCTTGTTATTGTTGTTCGAGGCGACCGTGCGAAGCGCACGTGTTTCCTCACGGCTGTTTTCCGTGGATTCGGGGGCGGTCTCCCTCTTTCCACGTTCGCGTATACGCTTCATCATCCAGCGTATGGCGAAAAATATGCTCACGGCCACCAAAGTCAGCAGCCATGCGGAGAACAAACCCATGGCGGTGGGTTGTCCCACCTTACGGGTTGATGCGATCACGTCTACGCCGACGTGCGCAAGATGTTTCGATCCCAAGCCTCCGTTTCCCAAGGCGAACAGCAAGCTGGAAGCCACGGACACGACGGCGCTGGTAATCGAAAAAGCAGCAATCGGATAGGCAAAACTCAGCACAACGCGTTTGACGTCGATGTTCCGTCCTGATTCACCTACTCTGATATGGAATCCCTTATTAAATAACATGACGACCATGCCGGTAGCAAAAGCGGATGCCAATGGTATGCACATCAGCGCGATTCTCACCCAATCCGTCTCAACCGCCTGTGGCATCATACCGAAAAGAGGCAAGGCGGGGAGCCCGTCGCCCTGTCCGGTCCATAATGTGAATTCGGCTAAATCGCCGATTGAGAAGCCGGCGCCGAAAGTCCATGAGACAGCCCAAATCATCAGATTCGGAAGCCATGCGAGCATACTGATCGTGGTAAGAATACGAGACCCGTTCTGCATGCCCGAAAGTTCATATAGCTTCGCTATCGATGATTGATTGCTTATTGCCCAAAAAACAACGACGATCAGACCGACCAGCAGATACGCCGCCTCCAGCAGCAGCCCTAGGACGGAACCGATGACCATGGTCTTTCGCACCGGCGATGACACATGAGATCGAATCCATTCGGTACAGGCTTGGGTCCATGACGCATTCGGAATCGCCGCGACCGCATATCCGAGGATGAAAACAAGCGCCGTTTTGATGGCGATCATCGTCATCGAATCAACGATTTCGATATTTATGCTTCTGGCGAAGAAGATGTTTACGGCTTCCCAAAAGACCAGACCGGCCGCGAATCCACGCAGACTCGTGCCGAATCTTCTGGCGAGCTGCGCGATAAGGGCGATAAACAGTACCGTCAAAAGCAACGGCACAATCGTCAACGTGATGGCATCAGTCTTGAACCCGATACCTTGGCTGAGCAGCACCAACGCCTCGGTAAGAGGCACCGAGAAGGCGGAGAGATTGTCCCCGCCTTCTTCCATGGATATGACCAGAAGCATTAGGGCCATATAGCAGCCCAAGGCAACGGCGTAAATAATCATGGACACTGCCGCGACGGCAAGCCCTTTCAGCCAATACTTCAGGTTCGTCATCATAGCGATTGGGAAGCGAGCACCTCTCGCATGATTTCAGCGGTCTGTCCGGGAGTACGACCGACACGGATGCCAACGGCCTCAAGGGCTTCTTTCTTATCCTGCGCGGTGCCCTTGCCGCCGGAAACGATGGCGCCGGCATGGCCCATCTGCTTGCCTTCCGGCGCGGTGAATCCCGCGATGTAGGCCACGACGGGCTTGGTCATATGTTCGGAAGCCCACTTGGCAGCGTCCTGTTCGGCGCTGCCACCGATTTCGCCGATCATGACAACGGCTTTGGTGGCTTCATCGTTCTCAAAGGCTTCCAAAGCCTCCTGCAAGGTCGTGCCGACGATCGGATCGCCGCCCGCGCCAAGGCATGCGGTGAAACCGATGTCAGACAGCTCCCCCATCAGCTGATAGGTCAACGTTCCGGACTTGGACACCAAACCCAACGGGCCGCGGGACACGATGCCATCTGGAATAATGCCGAGGTTGCAGCCCTTGGCGTCCTTAGAAGATGGCAGCGTCAACAGACCAGGACAATTCGGCCCAACGATGCGCACGCCCTTACGCAAGGCCAACTCGACGAAATACGCGCTGTCCGCCACCGGAATGCTTTCGGTGATGACGACAATCAGTTCGATGCCGGCTTCAATGGCCTCAACGACGGCGTCCTTGGCGAAGCGCGGCGGCACGAACACGACGCTTGCTTTGGCTCCAGTGGCTTCGATGGCTTCAGAGCAGTTGGCGAACACGTGAATGGTGGCGTCCTCGCCATTTTTGGCTTCAGGGAAGGTGACGTCCAGCCCAGCCTTGCGGGCGTTCACGCCACCGACGATGTTGGTGCCGGCCTTGAGCATGCGGGCCGTGTGGGTCATGCCCTGATGCCCGGTCATGCCCTGGACGATGACCGGAGCGCCATCTTCAATGAAAAGCGTCATTTCAGCGAACCTCCTTGGCCGCGAAACGTGCGGCCTGCTGTGCGGCTTCCTCCATGGTCTGAGCGACGTGCAGGTTGGCGCGGCCGGCTTGGGCCAAAATGTTCAGACCTTCCGCCGCCGCATTGCCATCGAATCGCACGACGATAGGCTTGCTGCTGCCAAGTTCGTCAAGCGCCTCGAGAATGCCCTTCGCGACCTGTTCACACGAGGTGATGCCACCGTACACATTGATGAGCACGGATTCGACCTGCGGGTCGGACAGCACGATTTCAAGACTATTCGACATCACTTCGGCGGAAGCGCCTCCGCCGATGTCGAGGAAGTTTGCGGGCTTGACATTCGTGCCCTGATCCTCGCCTGCGCCTGACACCGCGTCAAGAGAGCTCATGACGAGTCCCGCACCATTGCCGATCACACCGACGGAACCCTTGAGATGCACATAATTCAGTCCATGTTCGCGGGCTTTTTGCTCATATGGATCGACATGAATCGGATCGGTGAAACGTTTCCAACCATCATGGCGGAACGATGCATTGTCATCAAGGGAGATCTTGGCGTCCAGCGCGCACAACGACTTGGAAGATTCGTCATCCGGATCGCCGATCTTTGCAAGCGGGTTGATTTCCACAAGCGTGGCGTCGTTCTCCTTGAAGCAACGCCACATTTTCAGCAGAATCTGCGCGGCCTGATCAACATCGGCATGATAGAAGCCGATGCTTTCAGCCATCTTGGTGGCCGCTTCCAAATCGAAATCGTCAAGAGCATCGATATGCAGACGCTTCACGGATTCCGGATGCTCTTTGGCGATTTCCTCAACCTCAGTACCGCCATTCGCAGTGGCGAGCACGTCGAAATCACGAGAGGACCGGTCCACTGAGATGGAGACGTAATACTCGTGAAGGATGTTCTTCGCCTCGGCCACCAGCACGCCGCTGACCTTGTGCTTGTGAATGGTCATCGGCAGAATGTCTTCCGACGCGAGAATGGACTCGTCACGGGTCTTGGCGAGCTTGACTCCGCCGGCCTGGCCACGGTGTCCAATCTTCACCTGCGCCTTAATCACATTGGGATATCCAATCTGGTCGGCCGCTTCGGCGACTTCATGGGAGTTCTGGGCGAATATTGCCTTAGGAGTCGGGATACCCTGTTCTTCGAGCAATTCCCTGGCTTGATACTCATAGAGATCCATGGATCATTCCCTTTGGTTGTTTGTTCTGAATGGTTGACGAAAACGGAGTTATTAGGCAGGCATGCACACCAGCGAGCTTGTCGGATAATCGCCTAGCGATTTCATGCCGTCAATACCGGTAAGTTCCATGACGAAGCTGAATCCAGCAACGACGCCTCCGCACTTCTCGATGAGGCTACGCGCCGCATTGGCGGTTCCACCGGTGGCGATCAGATCGTCGACGATCAATACGCGCACTCCCTCATGGACAACGTTGGTTTCGATTTCCATTGACGCCTGACCATATTCGAGGTCATAGCTTTGCGACATGGTTTCTGGAGGCAATTTGCCGGCTTTACGGACCGCGATAAACCCCTTTCCGAGACGGGCGGCCAACGCTGGACCGAACAGGAATCCACGGGCTTCAAGGCCGGCGACCATGTCGAAATCATCGACGTCTACTGGCAATGCCGCTTCAAGGGCCCCCATCAAAATACCGAACGCGCGCGCATCAGCCAACACCGGCATGAAATCGCGGAATAGGATGCCCTCCTTCGGAAAGCCCGGAATAGTACGTATTTTCGATACAAGATATGCTGCGTCTTCGGCTCCAACTTTGTTCAAGCCCGAAACGGTGATATCCGATGCTGCCATGACAGTGGTTTCCTTCTACCTTGGTTTACGGCACTTTGAATTATAGGTTTCCCGTGCGAAAAAGAACGGCGAAAACCTCAAAAATGAGATTTTCGCCGTCTAAAAATCAAAGAAATCAATCGTTTTTCTGCTCGTCAATGGGCTGCTGAATAACATCGGCATCCTGTGCGGGCTCTTCAGTCGCGTCGACGACAGGCTTCTGGTCGGGCTCGTCTTCCTTGGATAGCGGATTGCCGTTCTCATCGACCTCATCATCATGCACGTATGCCGGACGGACATATTCACGGCTGATGGCGTTGAAGCCGAAACGCAGTTGCGATCCTTCGGAATCAACGACGATCTCCTCGTATTCCGTATCGACGGAAACGACCTTGCCGATGATGCCACCGATGGTGATCACTTCAGTGCCGGGCTGCAGACTAGAACGGAAATTCTGACGTTCAGCTTGCTGCTGCTTGGCTTTCTTGGACTGCCAGAACATCATGCCGAACATTACAACGATAAGAACAACGAGAAAAAGGATATCCAAAATAAACTCCTCGGAGTCAGGGTCTCAACCGGAACACATTACTCAAGATGTGAAGTCTATGACATCTTATTGACATCATATGCGGATTCGTCGGGAGTGATACCAAGATGCTCCCATGCCTTGCGCGTGGCCACGCGGCCTTTCGGCGTGCGGATGAGGAAGCCCTCACGTACCAGATACGGTTCGCATACCGTTTCCACCGTTTCCGACTCCTCGCCCACCATGGCCGCCAGATTGTTCAAGCCGACGGGGCCTCCGTTGAAATTGGTGACGATGGCCTTAAGCACTGCTATATCCAGACGGTCAAGACCTTCGGTATCGATCTGATAAAGCGCCAACGCCTCCTTGACATCATCGGGACGCACCGATTCGAGATCGTGCACGATGGCCCAATCCCTAACACGACGAAGCAGGCGGTTGGCAATTCTCGGCGTGCCGCGGGAACGCATGGCCAGTTGGCGAGCGGCCCCGTCCTCCAACTGGATTCCCAACACTGCGGAGGAACGCTCAATCAGCTTTTCAAGCTCCTCATGCGGGTAGAAATCCAGATGCGCCGTGAAACCGAACCGCGCACGCAGCGGCGAGGGAAGCATGCCCTCTCGCGTGGTGGCACCGATAACCGTAAACCGAGGCAATGTCAGCGGAATGGATGAAGCTCCAGGGCCTTTGCCGACCATCACATCAACACGGAAATCCTCCATGGCGATGTACAGCAGTTCCTCGGCGGCACGGGGCAGACGGTGGATCTCATCGATAAAGAGCACCTCGCCGGCGTCCAGCGAACTCAGAATCGAAGCCAAATCACCAGCATGTTGGATGGCGGGACCGGAAGTGACGCGGATTGGAACTTCCAATTCATTGGCCACAATCATGGCCAAAGTGGTTTTGCCAAGTCCCGGAGGCCCCGCAAGCAGGATATGGTCCGGAGGAACGTCACGTTTTCGAGCAGCATCGAGGAAAAGCTGCAACTGCGCTTTGAGCCTTGGCTGTCCGATGAATCCCTCGAGGATATGAGGACGAAGCTCCTCGTCGCTGACCGGTTCGTTGCCGACGGGTGCGGCGGAAACCATACGGAGGGATTCCTCGTTCGCCCCGGTGTTCGGCTGTTCGAATGTATCAGTGTTCGTCATAATGGTCCGTTTCATCTACCTCTATCCAACGATGTCAGCGCGAGCTTCAGCACGCGTGGAACATCCTCGGCGTTCAACGGCGTCTCGATTTGATTATCGGCGCAGACCGTCTGCACCGCATGGGCAGCGTCCTGCTGGTGCCATCCCAAAGACATCAGACCTTCGACGACCTGTTCGGCCCCAGTGTCTTCAGGAGTCGAAGCGGTTGCGGAAGAACCCTCGATCTGGCTCAGATCAATGGAACCTTTCAGTTCGAGGATGATTTTCTGCGCGCCTTTCTTGCCTAATCCCGGAGCCTTGGCCAACGCAGTGGCATCACCATCCGCCACAGCCCTCGCAAGTCGATCGGGAGGCAAAGTGGACAGCAACGATAGCGCGACTTTCGGTCCGATGCCACTGACCTTCTGCAATTGCAGGAACATGCGTTTCGAGGCCAGCGTGCCGAAGCCGAATAAAGTGATGGCGTCCTGGGACACATTCAACGAAGTGTAGACCTTGATTTCCTGGCCGGCGTGCATGGAAGCCAAGTCGGCGGATGGCATCCTGACCTCGTAGCCGACTCCCCCGACCTCGATAATGGCCGATACGGCGTCTACCGACTCCACATGGCCACGTAGCATGCCAATCATTATGGACGTCTCCTTCGCACAGGTCTAGAACATCTGTTCGATACAGCTTACATGCCTCTGCGGACGCCTTGTCTGCGCGCTGCTTTTTGCGAAGCCTGCGCCCACTGTCGTTGCGCCGCCGTGAGATGCTGTTCGCGTTCGCCGCCTTGCAGCGCACCAGCCGGACGCAACGCGTGACAGATCGCAATAGCCAGCGCGTCAGCCGCATCAGCCGGCTTTGGCAGCGTGTTCAATCCCAATATCCGCGCCACCATACGTTCCATCTGGATTTTCTCTGCTTTGCCGTTGCCGGTGATTGCAAGCTTTGATTCCGTCGGCGTATGCAACGCCACAGGAATGCCGCGTTGCGCCGCAGCGAGCATCGCCAACCCTGCCGCCTGTGCGGTTCCCAGCACCGTGTTACGGTTTTCTTGCGCGAACACTCGTTCGATGGACACCGCATCGGGAGCAAATCGTTCGATTTTTTCCACCAAGCCGTTGTAGATGGCCAGCAGACGCAGATCCTGGGAGGTTTTTGGATCGGAACGCACCACATCCACGTGGATAAAAGAAAGCCGGCGGTATGCGCCGGCTTCAATCACGCCGACCCCGCAGCGAGTCAGCCCGGGGTCGACGCCAAGAATAATCACGCTGGATTACTCCTCGTCAAGCTGGGCCATGACCTCGTCGGAGGCGGTCCAGTTGGAGTAGATGTTCTGGACATCGTCCAGATCATCGAGGTTGTCGATGAGCTTGGAGACCTTCTGGGCATCCTCAAGGCTCAGCTCGACCTCGTTCTTCGGCATCATGACCAGATCAGCGGAATCGTAATCGAAACCGGCGTCCTGGAGAGCCTTGCGCACGTCGATCATGTCGGACGGATCGGTGATGACGGTGAATACCTCACCATCGTCGGTCACGTCTTCGGCACCGGCTTCGGCGGCCTTCTCGAACAGGTTGTCGAAGTCAACGCCTTCGGCCGGAACAACGATCTGTCCCTTGCGTTCGAAGTTGAAGCTCACGGAACCAGTGGTGGCCAAGGAGCCATTGCCCTTGGTCAGGGTGGAACGCACGTCGGCGGCCGCACGGTTGCGGTTGTCGGTGAGGCATTCGATGATCAGGCCAACACCTGCCGGGGCGTAACCCTCGTACACGATGTCTTCATAGTTGGCGCCGCCGGCTTCCTCACCGGAACCACGCTTGACGGCGCGCTTGATGTTGTCGGCCGGCATGGAGGCCTTCTTGGCCTTGTAGATGGCGTCATACAGGGACGGGTTGCCGTCGGGATCGCCGCCACCCATACGTGCTGCGATCTCGATGTTCTTGATCAGCTTGGCGAACAGCTTGCCGCGCTTCGCGTCGATGGCGGCCTTCTTGTGCTTGGTGGTCGCCCACTTGGAATGACCTGACATAATGCTCCTAGGCAGGTTGCGGATGTTTCAAACGAAATGATTCTAAAGCGGTTCGCCGACAAAATGCCGAATACGAACCTGTGGCATTTCGCTTTTCGAACTTTTGGATGGGGTCTGCCCCCGGCTGTGACTACTGCCGATATGTTTTCTCCCCTATGACCATTTGGCGCTTGGCTTCGAAGATGCGTTGGAATACGGTGACTAATCCCAATCCGGCCAACAGTATCATGGCGATGGCGAGCCACAATCCCTGACGCGTCAATCCGGTGATGGCCATGCCCACCAGAATGATGGTCAAGCGATCGGCACGAGTGGCGATGCCGTTTTTCACCTCATAGCCGACTGATTCGGCACGAGCACGGGCATATGAAGTGACGAACGATGTCATCACGGCCACCGCGGCGGCGGCGATACCGATCATGCTCGTATAGTCAGGCGTGTTGTCGATGGCCGTATGCCACCAGTCACGATGCATAAGAAAGAAGATGATCACGCCTACGAGCATCGCCCAATCAGCGATGCGATCGAGCGTGGAGTCGAGAAAAGCCCCGAATTCGGTCCCACCCGTGGTAAGCGCGGCGATCGAGCCATCCAACGAATCGGCAAGCACAAGCAGAGTCAGAACAACCGCTCCCCCAAATAGCCATCCGGTCACACCGGTGGCGATGGCCACGACGATGGTGCCGACAGCACCAATCACCGTCACCGCATTGGCGGTCAGTCCTATGGCGATCAACGCTTTGGCTATTGGCTCGATGAGTTTTTTGAACGGCGCACGAAGATGCTCAAGCATGTGTTACTTCCTTCTCGATGAGAAAATGAGAAACGGCGCACAAACCTCTTGTCGAGATTCGTGCGCCGTTTCACGGTTCATGGTCGCGTGCGACTTGTTGCCATCGGTCTCGCTCAGTCGGCGAGGGCGGCCTTGAAGTCGTCTGCGGTGTTGACCTGGACGCGCTTCTTGATTACGGTCAGAATGTTCGCCTTCGCCTCATCGACCGGCACGCCGTTCAACTGGCTGCCGTCGCGGAAGCGGAAGCTGACCGCGTTGTTGTTCATATCCTCTTCGCCGACGATGAGGATGAACGGCGCCTTGGACTTGGATGCGTTGCGGATCTTCTTGCCGAAGCGATCGTCGGACAGGTCGATCTCGCAACGGACGGTCTCCTCTTCCAAGCTGGCGATGAACTTCTGCAGGTGCGGGGCGAACTCGTCCGCGACCGGCACGCCAAGCACCTGGACCGGGGCGAGCCACGCCGGGAAGGCGCCCGCGTAATGCTCAAGCAGCACCGCGAAGAAGCGTTCGATGGAGCCGAACAGCGCGCGGTGGATCATCACCGGACGCTGGTGCGTGCCATCGGCGGCGATGTATTCGAGCTTGAAACGTTCCGGAAGGTTGAAGTCGAGCTGGATGGTGGACACCTGCCAGGTACGTCCGATGGCGTCACGGGCCTGCACGGAGATCTTCGGACCGTAGAAGGCTGCGCCGCACGGATCGTCGACCAAGTCCAAACCGGATTCCTTGGCGACCTCGGCCAGCGTGTTGGTGGCTTCCTCCCAAATCTCGTCGGAACCGACGTACTTGTGCGGATCCTTGGTGGACAGCTCCAGATAGAAGTCATCCAGACCGAAGTCCTTCAACAGGCCGAGCACGAAGGTAAGCAGGCTCTTAAGCTCGTCCTTCATCTGCTCGCGGGTGCAGTAGATGTGGGAATCATCCTGAGTCAAGCCGCGCACGCGGGTCAGGCCATGCACTTCGCCGGACTTCTCATAACGGTACACGGTGCCGAATTCGAACAGGCGTAGCGGCAGCTCACGGTAGGAACGCTGGCGGGACTTGAAGATCAGGTTGTGCATCGGGCAGTTCATCGGCTTCAGGTAGTAATCGAAGCCTTGCTTGATGACGTTGCCGTTCTCGTCCTTCTCCTCGTCCAGACGCATCGGCGGATACATGCTGTCCTTGTACCACTGCAGGTGGCCGGAGGTCTCATACAGGCCGCCCTTGGTGATGTGCGGGGTCTGCACGAAGCTGTAGTGGTGCTTGCGGTGCATCTCACGGGAGTAGTCCTCCATGGCGTTGATGACGGCCGCGCCCTTCGGATGGAAGACGGCAAGGCCCGGACCGATCTCATCCGGGAAGGAGAACAGGTCCATTTCCGCGCCGAGCTTGCGGTGGTCGCGCTTGGCGGCCTCCTCCAGACGGGTCTGGTATGCCTTCAGGTCCTCCTTGGTGGCGAAGGCGGCGCCGTAAATGCGCTGCAGCATCGGATTGGCCTCGCTGCCGCGCCAGTATGCGGCGGCGGAACGCTCGATCTTGAACGCCTTGATGTAACGGGTGTTCGGCAGGTGCGGACCACGGCACAGGTCCTTCCAAACCACATTGCCTTCACGGTCGACGTTATCGTAGAAGCTCAGTTCCTTGCCGCTGATTTCGGTGGCGGCTTCCGGGTCAAGATGCGCTTCCTTATCCTTGATAAGTTCAAGCTTGTAGGGCTGGTCGGCTTCCTCGGCAAGAGCCTCTTCCTCGGTCACCACGCGGCGGCGGAAGGACTGGGAGGACTTGATAATGCGCTGCATGCGCTTTTCGATTTCCTTGAGGTCCTCCGGAGTGAAAGGGGTCTCGACATCGAAATCGTAGTAGAAGCCGTCTTTGATGACCGGTCCAACACCAAGCTTGGCGTCAGGGCGAATCTCCTGCACGGCCTGGGCCATGACATGGGTTGCGGAATGGCGCATGATGGCCACACCGTCCTCGCTATCGAGCGCGATGGGTTCCACAACGTCGCCGTCGTGCAGCTCGGTATAGAGATCGCGGGGTTCGCCGTTCAAACGCACCGCGATGATGTTCTTGTCGTCGGAGAAGAGCTGGACGCCGGTCTGGTCTGCCGCCACCTCCTTCTTTTCGCCGTTGAGTGTGATGGAGATGGTCTGTTCAGCCATGAGTTGTCCTTTGCTATCGGGGTCCGCGTTACCAATGTGCAGGCCTGGACTATATATCAACGATGAACAAGATAGGGTCAAGCGCAGACAACGGCACGCCATTTCGGTGAACGGAAGAACAACGCTGATTGAATGTCGCGAAAGGAAAGGTCCTTTACTGTTTACTGTCCGATGACGTGCGCATATGTATACTGCGGAGCCTGACGTGTGGACTTGATCATCACTTTGTCAGAGGGGCTGACCGATACCGTAGCGCCATACTTCACTTTGAGCCGCGACCCGACGCCACCGGCCAGATTGACCGCGTTCTGCAGATTGTCGCTGTCGCCGATCGCGCGAATGGTGAATGGGGATTTCAGTTTGGTGCCATCGCAGACGAGACTGCCGGCCGTGCCACTGATGTAAGTGCTGGTTACCACGCGGACATTGTTGATCTCAATGACCTCGGCACCACTGTTGCGCAATTCCTCAAGCAACGTGAACAATATCGCGGAGTCAATCTTCTGTTTGGAACCCTGCGATATGCGGATGACCACGCCTTCTCCCGTAGCCGCGAGACGGCCGGATAGGATGCCGTTGGTCTGCGCGTTCTGCTTGGCGATTTCCGCGGCTTTCTCATTTTTGTCCGCGGTGTCTTTCAAAGCGTTCAGCTGGCTGGAGAGTTCGTTCTTACGCTGTTCGAGCTTTTGGACCTGAGCATTGGTCTCGCTGATGAGCTTGGTTAATTCATCTTCGCTCATCGTCTCATAGGTGGATGTCGTGTTGTTTATCTGGATCACATAGCCGAAGCCAAGCAAGGCGCACAATATCGTGACCAGAATGCTGGAATACAGTCGGGTTCGTGTGACCTTCGCATCAAGTGAGATTCGCTTCTTGGCCTTGACCATGGGGAACGCACCGGTTTGGGTGCTGTCATTGTTCTGGTCCTTGACCCTCTGCTCATGGATTCTGGACAGCATGTCCTTGCTGTTCGCGTCTTGTCCGCTCATACCGCATCAACCTTTAAAGATGAAGCGTCGAATGGAGGACACATTGGTAAAGATTCGTATGCCGAGCACTACGATCACTGCGGTCTGCAGCTGGGAGCCGACTCCCAACTGGTTGCCGAGGAACACCAGCAGCGTCGCGGTGATGACATTCGAGAAGAAGGAGATCACGAACACTTTATCGGAAAAGCTGCGTTGGAAATACGCGCGTGCGGCGCCTAGCAACGCATCCAACGCGGCCAATACCATAATCGGCAGATACGGTTGGAGCTCGATGGGGATGTCCGGACGAACGAATACACCGATTACCACGCCGATGATAAGTCCCAAGACAGCTGCCATTACTTGTCCTTCCTCACATGCGTCGTGTCGCCAGCCACTGCAGCATCAAGTGTAATCGATTTGCTTTTGCTTATCTGCGGATAGATGCCGGCCTTTTTGAAATCGTCATACAGTTGTTTCTGCGTTGTCTTGCTTACCGATTTCGCCAAGGTCGCCTGATTGCCTATCGCCTCGATTCGATATGGGCTTTGCACCGAATTGACTCCGATGAGAATCGTCGATCCGGCGGTTCGAATCGAGGTTTGCACGCCAAGGCGGTTGCCGTTGATCGCGATCGCCTCCGCTCCGGATTGCCATAGCAAGGAGACAAGCAGCTGCAAATCGGAATCGGTGACGACTCGAACCTGGCTGCCATTTTCTCTTGGCAGTGAGGAGTCGGCATTGTCGCCGCTGACGGAAAGCGGGTTGGCTACGGTCAGGACAATGCCTTCCCCTTGCACCGGAAGCGTTCCATTGACCATTTCATCATCCTGCATCGTCTGGTTTAGGGACCAGCTTGCCAAGGATTCCGATTCAGATTCGATTTGCGACCGCAAGTCGTTGACGCCCTTGGTGAGGTCGCCGACCCGCTTCGTTTGTTCGGTCAGCTGGCTTGCCAACTGCTTGCGTACTTCTTTGCGTGGGTCAGTGCTCAGCTGGCGCACGAAAACGCTTCCCGCGGCACCCACAGCGATGCAGATGAGGAACACCAGAATCCTGGTGGCCCAAATCGAAACCGCCGAACGTTTTTTAGTGGCCAGGCGGGAGTCCGAATACAGGACGTCCATCGGACGATTGGTCAAATCGTCAATAAGCCGAAGCGAATCGTCATCGACATGTCTATGGCGTTGCGGCATGGCGGGTATGGAGGCCGGTTGCACATGATGGGATGACAGGCCGACGAAGGATGACGAAAAAATGGCACGATGCTTTGTGGGTACGTTCTCCGGGGAAACGGGGAACGACGCGAAACGTGGAGCATCGGACTTCATATATGCGTCAATCCTTGCTGTTTGTATCGTTCTTCAACAGTTGGATGCCTTGGCGCATGTAGATGTACCCTGCAAGCCAATACAGTCCAACGCCCCAGATTCCGGTGGCAAGACCGCATAGATGCAGTGTATCCGCAGCGGAGTTGGACCAGATGTCGGCGAAGATCAACGCGACGATGGCGATAAGCAGCATCGCGGTACCGGCCTTGCCTACGAAATGAACAGGCAATGGGCCATAATCGTGCTGCGCCAAAACCAGTATCAGAACAGCCATGATCAAATCTCGCAGGCCGACGACGATCAGCATCCACCATGGAATGATGTTCGCCACACCCAAAGCAAGAATGCTGCAGAAGATCAGCAGACGATCGGCAATCGGATCGAGAATTTGCCCGATTTTGCTCACCTGATTGAATGATCTGGCGATCAGTCCGTCCAAACCATCGGATATCGCCGATAGCGCAAGCACGACCAAGGCGGTCACCATCCTGTGATGAGAGACCAGCATCGCGATAAAAGGAATCGAAATGATTCTCAGCAGGCTGATGAAGTTCGGAACCGTGAAATAGATGTCTCGCGGTTCCGGACTGTATTGCTTCTTAATAATCAGTTTGCTCATATTACAAGCAACACTACATTCTCGAAGCCTGCAACGCGGTGACTATTATGCCACGGGCACCAACTTCATACAACTGGTCCATAAGCTGATTCACCTTCGCCTTCGGAACCACCACACGCACGGCCGCCCACTGCTTATCATGCAGAGGCGAAATCGTCGGGCTTTCGAAACCCGGAGTGATATCCACTGCGGCGGACACCTTCTCGACCGGAATGTCGTAGTCCATAAGCACATTACGCTGGGCAGTGAGCACGCCTTGCAGACGCCTGCTCAGAATCGTCAGCCGCTCGTCATCCGCCTCAAGACGAGGGGAACGAATCAATACGGCTTCAGAGTGCATCAACGGTTCAGCGAAAATGCGCAGTCCCGCATTACGCAGAGTGGTCCCTGTGGAAACCACATCGGCGATCAGATCGGCGACGCCAAGCTGAACGGACGATTCGACGGCGCCGTCAAGGTGCACGGTTTCCGCGTTGATGCCATGCTCGACCAGATAGTCGTGTACGAGCTTGTCGAATGTGGTGGCGACTCGCTTGCCTTCAATATCCTCAAGCTTGGTAATCGGCGAATCGTTCGGGGCTGCGAAACGGAACGTGGAGGCTCCGAAGCCAAGCTGCATATGCTCCTCCGCATCGGTGCCGGAGTTCACGAGCAAATCATGCCCGGTGATTCCAACGTCGATGGTGCCGCGACCGACATAGACCGCAATGTCGAGGGGACGCAGGTAGAACAACTCAACATCATTGTCGGGATCCTCCACGACCAACTGGCGAGGGTTGCTCCTCAAACGGTAGCCGGCTTCCGCCAGCATGTTCCAGGCGGGTTCGGACAGCATGCCCTTATTAGGCACAGCGATTCTTAGCATGTTTCTCCTCTAAAAAAGGCCACACCTTCAACTGGCATGGCCCCGGGTTTCTCACAGGTTCTTGTAGATGTCCTCGAGTGTGATGCCACGATCGATCATCATGACCTGCAGATGGTAGATGAGCTGGCTCATTTCTTCGGCCGTGCGATCAGCACCCTCATATTCGGCGGCGATCCAGGTCTCTCCAGCCTCTTCGACGATCTTCTTGCCGATGAAGTGCGTGCCTTTGGCAAGCTCGTCGACGGTCAGGGAACCGGCCTGCTTGGTGGCGGCTTTCTCGCTCAATTCCGCGAACAGCGATTCAAAAGTCTTCATATTCGTATGCTTCCTTGTATGGTGGGCGTTCACGCCTTGAAGGCTGCTTCGGCCTTCTCGCGGATGGAGTCGATAGCCTCGGCCGGATTCTCGGCACCGTACACGGCGGAACCGGCGACCAGCACATCGGCACCGGCTTCGGCAACGATATGGGCGGTCTTGGGGCTCACGCCACCATCGACCTGGATCTTCGTCTTCAGGCCACGGCGGGTGATTTCGTCACGCAGACGACGAACCTTGGCCATCTGGTTGTCAAGGAACTTCTGACCGCCGAAGCCCGGTTCGACCGTCATGATAAGCACCATGTCGAATTCGTCAAGGATGTCGAAGATCGGCTCGACCGGTTCGGCCGGACGGACCGCGAAGCAAGCCTTGCAGCCCATGTCGCGCAGCTGACGCGCAAGACGAACCGGAGCATGCGTCGCTCCCATATGGAAGCTGACGGAAGCCGCACCAAGCTTGGCGTATTCCGGAGCCCAACGGTCCGGATCCTCGATCATCAGATGCACGTCGACCGGAAGGTCAGTGACTTGGCAGATGCGAGCCACAATCGGCTCACCCAACGTCAGATTCGGAACGAAATGATGGTCCATCACGTCCACGTGAACGAGATCGGCGTTGGAAATGGCCTTAAGGTCACGTTCCAGATTGCAGAAGTCAGCGGACAGGATGCTAGGTGCGATTTGAATAGTCATGGTTCTCATTCTATGGAAGGTAATCGACTTGATGTTACTTGTTGTCGGGCTGGTCATCGGCATATGAGACGGATGAGCCATCGTTTGCCGTGATTTCATCCTTGGTTTTCGTAAGGTTGGCCTTCGCGGTCGGGAGACCGGTTTCTCCATCCTCGACGAGGCTTAGCTCAATCTCGGTGACGGTGCGCAACTTCTCGGCAAGCAGCTCGGTGGACTTTCCCATCTGCTGAATAACGATGAAAGCCACCACGCCAAGCACGAACACCGCCATGGACACCCATACGTTGATGCGCACGCCAAGGAACTCGTGCGCGAAATCAATGCGCAGAGCCTCGATCCAAGTGCGTCCCGCCGTGTACCACATGATGTATATGGCGAACAAGGACCCGGCCTTGAGTTTTTTCATGATTTTGGAACCAAGGAAAACGATGAGCGCAGCACCGATGAGATTCCAAATCATCTCATACAGGAAGGTGGGGTGGAACAGCGTGCCTGTCGGGCAGGTCGCTCCGTCATAGCATTGTTCGCTGTGACCGATGGCGCTTCCCTCCATATTCAACTTCAAACCCCAAGGCAAGGTCGTCGGCGCGCCGTAGAGCTCTTGGTTGAACCAGTTGCCCAGACGTCCCACGGCCTGCGCCACGAGCAATCCTGGCGCGACGGCGTCACCGAGCAGAGCCACTGGATAATGCTTGTGACGACACCATGCCCAAGCGGCAAGCGCTCCAAGCAGGACGCCGCCCCAGATGCCCAGTCCGCCATTCCAGATGCGGAACATCTCCACCCAATCGCCGGTCGGTCCGAAGAAACGTTCCGGAGTGGTGATGATGTGGTATATACGCGCACCGATGATGCCGCTCGGCACCGCGACAAGCGTGATGTCGAGAATCTGATCGAAATTACCGCCATATCGTTTCCAATGAACGGTTGTCATCCATACCGCCAGCACGATGCCGAGCAGAATGCACAGCGCGTAGAAATGGATGGTCACCGGCCCGATGGAAAACTGCGAAATGGTGGGTGACGGAATGTAAGCAAGTGTCATGGTTTCCTGATGGTAGTCCACGTATACGATATGGTACGTGGACTACCAGTATGTTGTCTTTGGACTGGTTCAGTTGCGGGCGTTGTGGATGCCTTCGGCAAGCTCCTCAGTCTTCGCCGCCAAGGCCTTGAGACCGGTGGCTTCGTCGACTGCATGCTTGCCGGATTCGTCAAGCATGGTATGCACCAGAGCCGAGCCTACGATGACACCGTCCGCATACGATCCGACACGAGCCCCCTGTTCCGCGGTGGACACACCGATGCCTACGCACACGTTTTTCGCACCGGCCTTGCGGGTACGGGCGACCAGTTCCTTCGGGGACGCATCGATGGTGGAGCGTTCTCCGGTGACGCCCATGCGGGCGGCAGCATAGACGAAACCCCGCGCATTGTCCGCAACGACTTTCAGACGGTCTTCGGTGGAATCCGGAGATACCAGGAAGATGCGGTCGAGTCCGTGACGGTCGGAGGCTTCGATCCACTCGCCGGCCTCGTCCGGAATGAGATCCGGGGTGATGAGACCGGCTCCACCGGCGTTTTCGAAATCACGTGCGAATCGTTCGACGCCGTAATGGAAGATGAGGTTCCAATAGCTCATGACCAATGGCACTCCCCCGGCGTTCGCCACTGTTTCCACCGCTTTGAATACGTTGGCGATTTTTTCACCATTGTCGATGGCGATTTGCGATGCCGCCTGGATGACGGGACCGTCCATGACGGGGTCGGAATACGGCAGCCCGATTTCGACCGCGTTCACGCCGTGTTCGACCATGGTGCGGAAAGCTTTGAGCGAATAATCCGGATCAGGGAATCCGTATGGCAGATATCCGATGAATGCCGGCTTGTCGGCGGCTTTGAATTCATCGAACATGGTTTCCGTCGGGCTTGGCTTGTGGCTGATGCCGAGTGGCTGGCCGGACGGCGTGGATGATGTTGCGTTCGTCATGATGGTTGCTCCTTTTCTCACTCGCCGTCCGCGTTGTTGCCTTGCGCGCCGTTGGATTCCAAGGCTTTGGCCTGCTCGTCGGTCAGGTATCCGAACCATTTGCCGGCGGTGTTCATGTCCTTGTCTCCACGGCCAGAGATGTTGATGATCATGACCGGATGCTCATACCCTTTGGCCTTGAGGTCTGCAGCTGCCTTGTACGCGCCGGCCACTGCGTGGGAGCTTTCGATGGCAGGGATGATGCCTTCGGTTTCGCACAGATCCTTGAACGCGCTCATGGCTTCCTGATCAGTGGCCCAGGAATAGTTGACGCGGCCGATATCCTTGAGCCATGCATGTTCGGGGCCGACGGAGGCGTAATCCAAGCCTGCGGAGATGGAGTACGTGTCAAGGGTCTGGCCTTCGGGGTTTTCCAACAGATAGCTCTTGGCTCCTTGGAACATGCCCAGTTCACCGGTACCTGGCGCGAATCGAATGGCATGGCGACCGGATTCGGGCCCGTTACCGCCGGCCTCGTAACCGTACAGGTTCACTCGTTCGTCATCGAGGAAGGCGTTCATGATGCCGATGGCGTTGGAGCCGCCGCCGACGCATGCGCAGATAGCATCGGGATGGTCGATGCCATACCAATCCTGCAGCTGCTGTTTCGCTTCCTCTCCAATGATCTTTTGGAAGTCGCGCACCATGGATGGGAACGGATGAGGTCCTGCGACCGTGCCGAGCAGATAATGGGTGTCTTTGACGTTGGTGACCCAGTCGCGCAGCGCCTCGTTGATGGCGTCCTTGAGGATGCGATCACCCAAGGTGACTTCGACGACCTCCGCGCCAAGCATGCGCATGCGGGCAACGTTCAGCGCCTGACGGCGGGCATCGATTTGTCCCATGTAGATGCGGCACTTGAGTCCCAGCATGGCACAGACCGTGGCAGTGGCCACACCATGCTGGCCTGCACCGGTTTCGGCGATCACACGGGTTTTGCCCATGCGCTTGACCAGTAGGGCCTGTCCAAGCGCGTTGTTGATCTTGTGGGCGCCGGTGTGGTTCAGGTCTTCACGCTTGAGGAACACACGGGCATCAAGACCGGTTTTCTCCTTGAGCCTCTGCGCGAAACGAGGCGCTTCAGTCAATGGGGACGGACGTCCAACATACTGCTGGTTCAACCGCGCCAATTCCTTATGGAATTCCGGATCGGCCCTGGCTTCCGTATACACGCGTTCAAGCTCGTCGAGCGCCGTGATCAGCGCTTCCGGAACATAGCGTCCGCCAAACTGTCCGAAATATGGTCCTTCATGGCTTGCCAACGGGGTCTGTTCGGATGCCTTCACTCTTGCTCCTGCCTTTACTAATCGTTCCACTGCCTGCTCATGGTTGGCCGCGGTGGCCACGCCTTCTCCCACCAGCACCGCATCCGCGCCGGCACGGGCGTAATCCTCAAGCTCAACCGAACCGAACACACCGGATTCCGCCACGCGAATCACATCGTCCGGCAAATCCGCGGCCAGTTCGTTGTACTTGTTCACATCCACCTTGAGGTCTTTAAGATTGCGGGCGTTGATGCCAATGACCTTGGCCCCGGCATTGATGGCCCGTTGAATCTCCTCACGGGTGTGTGTTTCCACCAGCACCGTCATATTGAGGCTATGCGCGAGATCGAGCAGCGACTTGAGCTTGACGTCGTCCAATGCGGCGACGATGAGCAGCACCAGATCGGCACCATGCGCACGTGCTTCCCAAATCTGATATTCGGTAACGATGAAATCCTTGCGCAGCACGGGAATCCTCACTGCGGCGCGCACCTTGTCGAAATCTTCAAGAGAGCCAAGGAACCGACGGCCTTCAGTCAGCACGGAAATCGCGCTTGCACCTCCCTGCTCGTATTCGCGGGCCAAAGCGGCCGGATCCGGAATATCGCTCAAATGGCCTTTGGATGGGGAGGTACGCTTGATCTCGGCGATGACCGGAATGCCATCCGCCTTTTTCAGCCACTGGCGCACATCGATTGGCGCTGAAGCCTCGAACGCCATCCGCTTGACCTCAGCGAGCGGCACGTTGTTTTCTCTTGATCGCTGATCCTCGACGGCTCCCGCCACCAATTCATCGAGCACAGACATTACTGCTTCCTTTCACAACACAATTGAACGGTCAGAATGTGACTCACAACTGGCGAAGCTGCGCGGCGATCTGTACCGCTTCAACGCTGGCTTCGGCCTTGTTGCGAGTCTCCTGCCACTCACTGGCCGGCACGGAATCGAGGACGATTCCAGCTCCGGCCTGCACGCTCGCTTCATGGTCGCGAATGAATGCAGTTCGAATGGCGATGGCCATATCGAGGTTGCCTGAAAAATCAAAATAACCGACGGTGCCGCCGTAAATACCACGGTCGGCCGGCTCAAGTTCATCGATAATCTCGATGGCGCGCGGCTTCGGCGCTCCGGACAGCGTTCCCGCGGGGAAGGCGGAAGTGAACACGTCGAACGCCGTCATATGCGGATCGACCTGCCCGGTAACGGTTGAGCAGATGTGCATGATATGGCTGAACCGTTTGATGTCCATCAAGGAAACGACTTCGACGCTTTCCGGACGGCACACGCGGCTCAGATCGTTGCGGGCCAAATCGACCAGCATGATATGCTCGCTGCGTTCCTTCGGGTCTGCCAATAGTTCCTTGGCGAGACGTTCATCTTCCTCAGGAGTGGCGCCTCGTGGTCTGGAACCGGCGATTGGGAAAGACATGGCATGGCCGTTGTCCACCTTGATCAGTGTTTCCGGGCTGGAACCGATGACGTTGAAATCACGTCCTTGAGCATCGGTGAGTGCCATGAAATACATGTACGGGCTCGGATTGAGGGTACGCAGCACACGATACACATCAAACGGATCGGCGGGAGAATCAATATCCAGTCGCTGCGAAATGACCACTTGGAACACATCGCCATCGATGATATGGCGTTTGGCCTCTTCAACGGAACGTTCGTAATCGCTTTTCTCCGTGCGGAATCGCAGTTGGGGCTGGCCGACCGACTCGTCGAGCACATTGACCCGGGCTTCGTTTTCGACGGGTGCGGCAGCCTTGCGCTGCATATCATCCAGACGTGCCAGCGCTTCATCGTAGGCGGCATCGGCACGAGTCGGACGGTCATCGACATTCACGGCATTGGCAATCAGCCATACCGAGCCAGACACGTGGTCGACTACTGCGATGTCCGTGGCGAGAGCCAGAACGGTTTCCGGCTGTCCGGTCTCATTCGGGGCTTCGGCACGGAGCGTCGGTTCCCAATGTCGGATGGAATCCCATCCGACAGTACCAACGAGGCCACTGGTCAGATTCGGCAATCCCTCGACGTGCGGAGCCTTCAATGTCTTCAGCGCGGCATGTGCCACTTCGACAACATCACCGTCGGTGGGCACTCCGACAGGCACCTGTCCCAGCCAATCGGCTTTGCCGTTGTTCGAACGCAGCTGCGCCATGGAATTCACGCCGATGAAGCTGTATCGACTCCACGCTCCGCCAAATTCAGCCGATTCGAGGATGAACGTACCGGAACGGCCTCCTGCGAGACGCTCGTAGAAGCCGACTGGGGTCAATGAATCAGCCAGCAAACGGCGTACGATGGGGATGACACGGTAGCCTTGGTCGGCCAATTCATGGAACTGCTCACGGCTTGGCCATGTAGCACCCCACTTGAGGGTCTGTACGCTGCATTCGCTCACCGCTGACCCTCCTGTTCTTTGGTTCGATGGCCCACGACCACAGGCAGCTGTCCGCCTTCTTCAAAGCAGGAACGTTTGCCGGTATGGCAAGCCGCTCCCACTTGGTCAACTTCTACCAGAATGGCATCTCCATCGCAATCCAGCGCGAAGGACTTCACATACTGGGCATGTCCCGACGTATCGCCCTTACGCCAATACTCCTGCCTGGACCTCGACCAGAATGTGACGCGTCCGGTGGTGAGGGTACGTCTGATGGCTTCGTCGTTCATATAGCCGACCATCAGTACCTCTTTGGTATCGAACTGCTGGATGACGGCCGCGACCAAGCCTTTGTCATCGTGCTTGAGACGCTGTGCGATGCGCGGGTCGAGAGTGGTGGTGTTGTCGTATGCTTCGTTGGTCATGATGGTATTGCGATTCGTTGTTCAGTACTACAGGGTTGGTTTGCGTAGTTTCCGTGGTTCTATTCAGCGTACGGTGTATCCGGCTGCCTTGATGGCGTCTTTGACTTCACCGATGGTGACTTTGCCGTAATGGAAAATCGAGGCAGCGAGCACGGCATCGGCGCCCGCCTCGATTGCCGGCGGAAAATCCGAGGCTTTGCCGGCGCCGCCAGAAGCGATAATCGGGATTTTGACTTCCTTGCGGACAGCTTTGATCATCTCCAGATCGAAGCCTTGTTGGGTGCCATCGGCATCCATTGAATTAAGGAGAATCTCCCCCGCACCAAGTTCTTGGGCGCGCTTGACCCACCAAATGGCGTCAATGCCAGTGGATTTGCGCCCGCCCATGGTGGTGACTTCGAAACCTGACTGCGTATGTCGTTCTCCCTGTTCGCGACGTGCATCGACGGACAGCACAAGCACCTGATTGCCGAATCGTTCGGCGACACGACTGATGAGGGTAGGGTCATTGATGGCCGCGGTGTTGACGCCGACCTTATCCGCACCGCAACGAAGCAGGGAATCGACGTCTTCAGGGGTACGTACGCCGCCGCCGACAGTCAGTGGAATAAAAATCTGTTCGGCGGTGAGGCTCACCACATCGACCATGGTCTGCCTATGGGAGCTTGACGCCGTCACATCAAGGAACGTCAGTTCGTCCGCGCCCTGGCGGTAGTATTCCGCGGCGAGTTCGACCGGGTCTCCTGCATCGCGAAGATTCTCGAAATGCACGCCTTTGACCACTCGTCCCGCATCGACATCAAGACATGGAATGACTCGGACCGCCAGTGACATGCTGCTCTACTCCTTCACGCATAACGGTTGCAATGATTGCAAGAGTAACCGCAATACGTTACGTCGGTTCATGCGGATTCCGAGTAGCGGACAGAACCGGGCCTTTCGGAGGAATCAGTCACGTTCTTTGGCTGCAAGCTGTCCGCATGCGCCATCAATGTCCTGTCCTCTGGTATCACGCAGCGTGGCTGTGATGCCAGCGTTATGGAGAATCTCAAGGAATCTACGCTCGTCTTCTGGTTTGGACGCGGTCCACTTCGATCCCTCGATCGGATTGAGCGGAATCGGATTGACATGCGCCCAATCATCTCCATAGTGGTTCAGACGCTTCGCCAGCAATTTGGCATGTTCCGCCTGGTCGTTGATGCCGCGCATCAAGGCGTATTCGATGCTGACTCGCCGTTTGGAAGCCAGATAATAATCATGCGCAGCGTCGAGCACCTGTTTGGTGTTGAAACGCTTGTTCATGGGCACAAGTTCATCGCGCAATTCATCGCTCGGCGCGTGCAGGGATACTGCGAGACGTACTGGGATGCCTTCTTCGGCCAGTTTCCTGATGCCAGGCACCACGCCAACGGTGGAAACCGTGATGTTACGTGCGGAGATGCCGAAGCCTTCGGGAGGCATGGAACTAATTTGGCGGACTGCGCTCAAGACGGATTTATAGTTGCCCATTGGTTCGCCCATGCCCATGAACACGATGTTGCTCAGTCGTCCGGAGCCTCCGGCCACTTCACCGTCACGCATGGCCTTCGCGGCCACACGAACCTGCTCAACGATTTCGCCTGCGGACATGTTCCTGGTCAGTCCCAGTTGTCCAGTGGCGCAGAATGGGCAACCCATGCCGCAGCCGACCTGGCTGGAAATGCAAAGCGTGGTTCTGGTGGGATAACGCATCAATACGGATTCGATCAGCGACCCATCAAACAGGCGCCACAACGTTTTGATGGTGGTGCCTCCATCGGCGACTTGGCGTGTCACCTCATGGATGAGTTCCGGGAAGAAAGCTTCAGCCGCGTCGGAGCGTCTTGCCGCCGGAAAATCGGAAAATTCTTCCGCATTGACATCAAAATGGCCATAGTAATGATTAGCCAGCTGTTTGACCCTGAATTTCGGCAATCCAAGTTCCTTGGCCTTACCGATACGTTCCTCTTCGGACATATCGGCGAAATGCAGTGGCGGCTTGCCACGGCGGGCATGGTCTTTCGACAGCACATCCCGGAAGGCGCCCGAAGTGCCTCCAGGAGTGATGCCTGTTTCCGGCTGATCATTCATGGAATTCACGGTTATTGGCCCTTTCTCACATTCCGGTGGCCCACAGGAGCACGCACACGAAAGGAGCGCACAGGAGGATGGAGTCGACACGATCCATCACTCCGCCATGACCTTTAAGCAGATGGCCCATATCCTTAATACCAATGTCACGCTTCAGCATGGAAGCGCATAGGTCGCCGAAGGTTCCGGCTATACCGATCATGAAACCAGCGACAATAGGCACCCACCATCGAACCGTCCAAACGGATGGCTCGTAAGTGCAAAACATCACCACAAAAGAACCGGCCATGGCGAACAAGATGGATCCTGCCAGGCCCTCCCATGATTTCTTCGGTGAGATACGGGGACTGAGTTTATGTTTGCCAAGCCATGCACCTGCAAACAGACCACCGGTGTCACTCAGCGCGGGCATGAAGACAAGCATGATGGCATGTGCCACCGGATGACCGTTGAACGTCAACGGCATGATCAGGCAGGAGGCAAGCAGCGGAATGTACAGAACGGTGAACATGGAGACTGCCACATGGCTCAGTCGGCTGTGGCGCACTTCACCCTGTTCATGATTGAACGACGATTCGAGACGAGCACCTGCATCGGTGTGCGACAGTTTGTCCGCCACGGCCAGGGAAAGCCGACTGCCGAACGTCACCTTGGCACTTGCGGCGATCGCTACAAGCAGCAAGGAGGCCAGTACACAGACCGTCATAGCCACAATATGATGCTTGCTGTAGTAGGTGGCCAGCAAAGTCACCGCGGAACATGCCCACAGCGCCACCACGGGAATATGCAATCCCGCGGTGGCGAAATCGACGCGCAGCTCCCACAATGCGAGCACCATGAACAGCACGACAAGATAGACGAACAAATCAACGCTGATCAACAGGCATGCCAAGATGATGGCGATCAGGACGACCGCCGTGGCGATGGCCTGCGGCATGTTGCGTCCGGTTTTCTTGTTGATGGCGTTAATGGCCTCTTCGGCTTCTTTTTCGCGTTGCTCCTGTTTTTCCATCGTGGTCTCTCCTGTGGTACCGTGCGTCGATTGATGATTATGGAGATTCGAAGGAATCAGACCTCCATGATCTCCTTCTGCTTGGTTTCCAGCAGAGCGTCAAGCTCGTCGGTGGTCTGCTTGGTGACCTTGTCGAGTTCCTTGAGCAGACGATCGCCTTCGTCCTCGCCCATGTCGCCGTCTTTGATGGCCTTGTCAAGGGATTCCTTGGCCTTGCGACGAATGTTGCGCACCGCGACCTTGCCGTCTTCAGCCTTGCCCTTGGCAATCTTGACGTATTCCTTGCGACGCTCTTCGGTCAGCTCCGGCATGGTCAGGCGAATGACGTTGCCGTCGCGACGGGGGCTGGCTCCGAGATCGGAATCACGAAGCGCCTTCTCCACGGCGTTGGCCTGGGACGCATCGAAAGGAGTGACCGCCAAGGTGCGCGGCTCCGGAACACCGATGGTGGCAACGGCCTTCAGCGGGGTCGGTGCGCCGTAATAGTCAACGGTGATGCCGTTAAGCAGCGCCGGATTCGCACGACCGGTGCGAATACCGGAGAAGTTCTCCTTGGTGGATTCCACGGACTTGGCCATCTGCGCCTTGGCCTGATCGACGATAGTTGCCATTGTTTGCTCCTTTAATATTGTTGGTTTAATCGATATTCGGCTTTGAATGTCGTCACTCGGCGAGGGTGGATTCCGCGGTGGAAACCATGGTGCCGATCTCCTCGCCCAGCAAAGCCTGGGTCACATTGCCGGCGCCCTCGAGTCCGAAGACGCGGATGCGCTGCTTGTTGTCCCGCGCCATGGAAAGCGCCGCAGCATCCATGACCGCAAGATTGTCGACCAATGCACGGTTATAGCTCAGCGTGGCGAAGCGCTTGGCGTTCTCGTCTTTGCGCGGATCGGCAGTGTATACGCCGTCCACGCCGTTCTTGCCCATCAGCACCTCATCGCAGTGGATTTCCAGAGAACGCTGGATGGACACGGTGTCAGTGGAGAAATACGGCATGCCTGCTCCGGCGCCGAAAATCACCACGCGTCCCTTTTCCAGATGACGAATGGCCTTAAGCGGAATGTACGGCTCGGCGACCTGTCCCATGGTGATGGCGGTTTGCACGCGCGTGGCCTGTCCCTCCTGCTCGAGGAAATCCTGCAGAGCGAGGCAGTTCATCACCGTTCCCAGCATGCCCATATAGTCGCCGCGGGAACGATCGATGCCGGCCTGCTGCAGTTCGGCGCCACGGAAGAAGTTGCCGCCACCAACAACGATGGCGACCTGCACACCTTGCTTGACCGCGGGAACGATTTCCTCCGCAATACGACGAACGACGGTGGTGTCGATGCCGACTTTGCCTCCGCCGAATGCCTCTCCGGACAGCTTGAGCAGTACCCTGCGGGGATTGTCGCCAGTGTTTTCGCCAGTCATGAAATGCCTTTCTTACCCGAAAACCCATGAAATTTACCGTTTTCAAGACTATCGGCAAACACAGACACCAAAAACACGATGGGGTTTAGTGCAAAAAAAATGTCCGCAATCCTGTTGGATTGCGGACATTGGAGATATGCCAAGCCCACGTTCGAAAGCGTGAGCTCAATTCACATCAGATTCACTCGGCGTCGCCCTTGCCGACCTCCACACGAGCGAAGGAAAGCGCGGTTCCCCCGACTTCCTTGAACAGGTCGCCGACGGTCTTGGACGGATCCTTGACGTACGCCTGCTCAAGCAGCACGGTCTCCTTGTAGAATGCGCCGAGACGGCCTTCCACGATCTTCGGAGCGATCTTCTCGATCACGGCCTCCGGCTTGCCCTTGCTCTTGAGCTCCTCCGTGGTCTTCTCGGTGGCCACGCGACGCTCGGATTCCAGCACATCAGCCGGAACATCCTCGCGGGTCAGCCACTGGGCGCCCATCGCGGAAATCTGCAGAGCGGCCTCATGAGCCACAGCAGCGCCGGCTTCATCGGTGGCAATCATGGCCACGATGCTCGGCGGCATCTCAGCGGACTTCTTGTGGGCGTAGACCTCGACATGCGGGCCCTCGACCTTGGCGAACTGGCCTACCTTGACGTGCTCACCGAACAGAGCAGCGGCTTCCTCGACGGCTTCCTTCACGGTGGTGTCACCGGAGGCTGCTGCCAGAACCTCATCCACGGAGGATGCTTCGGCCTTGACGGCGTCATCGAGCACGCTACCGGCGAATTCCACGAACTTCGGGGTCTTGGCCACGAAGTCGGTCTCGGAGTTCAGCTCGACCGCATAGCCGGTCTGGCCGTTGGCGGATTCGACAACGGTGGAGGCGATGGTGCCTTCCTGAGCCTTGCGGCCTTCACGCTTGCCAGCGGCCTGGATGCCCTTGGCGCGGATGATTTCCTTGGCGCGAGCCACATCGCCTTCGGCTTCGGTCAGGGCCTTCTTGACGTCCATCATGCCGGCGCCGGTTTCCTCGCGCACCTGCTTGATCAGAGCTGCAGTGATTGCTGCCATTGATTTGTCTCCTCTGAAAATTTGGTGATGCCCCGATGATGGGAGGCATAGCACCTCCCATCATAGAGCATGGTCTCACTCGGCCTTGGTTTCGCCTTCAGCCTCAGCCGGGGCTTCAGCTGCCGGAGCGCCCTCGGTGAGGAGCTCCTTTTCCCAAGCAGCCATCGGCTGCTCGGCTTCGCCTTCGGCCTTGGCGGCCTTGCCGGAACGCTCCAGCAGACCTTCGGCCACTGCGTCAGCCATGAGGCTGGTCAGCAGTTCGATGCCGCGGATGGCGTCATCGTTGGCGGCGATCGGATACTCAACGGATTCCGGATCGGCGTTGGTGTCGACGATGGCGACAACCGGAATGCCCAGCTTGTGGGCTTCCTCGACGGCCAGAGCTTCCTTGTTCACATCGACCACGAACATGGCGGACGGGGTGCGGTTCATGTTGCGGATACCGCCCAGCTGCTTAGCCAGCTTGTCCTTCTCACGCTCGAGGAGCAGCAGCTCCTTCTTGGTCAGACCGGAGCCGTGCACGTCGGTGAAGTCCATTTCCTCAAGTTCCTTGAGGCGGGAGACGCGCTTGGACACGGTCTGGAAGTTGGTCAGCATGCCGCCGAGCCAACGCTCGGAGACATACGGCATGTTCACGCGGGTGGCCTGAGCGGAAACAGCTTCCTGAGCCTGCTTCTTGGTGCCGACGAACAGCACGGTGCCGTTGTGGGCAACAGTGGCCTTGATGAAGTCGTAGGCCTTGTCGATCATGTCGAGCGACTTGAACAGGTTGATGATGTGGATGCCGTTGCGCTGGGTGAGGATGAACTGCTTCATCTTCGGGTTCCAACGACGGGTCTGGTGGCCGAAGTGCAGGCCTGCCTTCAGCATGTCGCTCATAGTGATCTGAGCCATGGTATTGCTACCTCTTTCTTTGTCGGTTCTTGCCTGGTCATGCGTTCCTGCGTGCAGCCAATGCCTTGCAGGCATCAGCCGACCGACACAGGTCGTCGCGAGCATGACGCGAATTGGTTGCGCACCGGTTGACAATAATTGGGCGGTTTGAAGCACTCGCGGCAGCGCTTCTCACCAAATTGGCGCACAAATATTAAAAATACCATGGGGCCACGTCTTTCTGACGTGGCCCCATGGTTGAATCGTCGTTCGCTGTTTCGATCACTTGCGATGGGTGCGCATGTAACGCATCGCCTCGCGGCGTTCTTCCTTTTCCAGACGATCAAGATAGACGTGACCGTCCAAATGATCAGTCTCGTGCTGCAGCATGCGGCCCATGATGCCATGACCTTCCAACACTACCGGCTTGCCGTCCAGATCAATGCCCCGCACGCGAGCATAATCGGCGCGACGAGTCTTGTACCACAATCCTGGAACGGAAAGGCAGCCTTCATCGCCATATTGCTCTCCGCTGGTCTCCTCCAACACCGGGTTAAGCACATAGCCGATTTTGCCGTCGATATTGTAGGAAAACGCACGCAGACTCACACCGATTTGGTTGGCGGACAACCCGGCGCGTCCCGGGTCATCAACGGTATCCAACAAATCCTGCACCAGATGGCGCACCGCGGGCGTGATCTCCTTGATGGGATCGCATGGGGTGCGCAGCACTGGATCAGGTACGACTCGAATCTCACGGATTGCCAAAATTAACGCTCCTCGTTGTTCTTGGTTGCGGAAGGCTCGACGGACGGTGCCGTCTCGTCATCCGGTTCATCGGACTGCTTCTTGATTCTCTCCTGCATGGTATCAAATGCCTGCCGAACCTTCGGGCTGACGGATTCAGAAGCCTGCCGCATGCTTTCCGACGCCTGCTTGACGGTTTCGGTGGTGCGGTCGAGAATCTGGACGGTCTTCGGCAACGGCCTGTTGGAGGGTTTTGGCGCGTAAATCACGTTTTCGATGACGTCTGCGTAGCGCTGCAGCACCTTGGGACGAACAACTTTCAGGCTTGCCGTCAAGGTGCCGTCCTGTTGGTTGAATTCCTCATCGAGAATCTCGAATTTTCGTACGGATTCCGCACGGGAAACGTTCGCGTTGGCCTTTTCGACATACTGCTGCACGAAAGCGCGCACGGCATCGTTTTCCGCTACCTGCTTCATGGACATACCGGCATCAAGACTCTGCTGGGAAAGCCAAGAACGAGTCATATCAGGATCCAGTTCAATCAAAGCGCTGATGAACGGCTTGCCATCGCCAATGACCACAGCATGGGACACGATAGGACAGGTGTCGATGATGTCCTCCATCGGGGCGGGGCTGACGTTCTTGCCTCCGGCTGTGATGATGATGTCCTTCTTGCGGCCGGTGATATACACGAATCCATCATCGTCGATGGCCCCCAGATCGCCGGTCCTCAGCCAACCATCAGGCATTTTGACTTCAGCGGTCTTCTCAGGATTCTTGTAGTAGCCAAGAAAAACATTGGGGCCCATGACCTGCAGCTCGCCATCATCATCGGTGCGCACACCCATACCCGGCCCGGGCTTACCAACGGAACCGACGCGATTCGCATTTTGCCAGTTGACGATCATCGGAGCCGCGGTTTCCGTCATACCGTACCCCTGAATGAACGTGATGCCATCCATGCCATTGAAGAAGTGGGCAAGGTCGACGTTCAGCGGGGCGCCGCCGCATGCCAGATATTTCAGGTTCGGACCAAGCGCGGAACGAATGGACTTGCCGACGACGGACATGAAGAAGGAATGCTCGGCTCGGGCCACCATCGAATGATGTCCCCCGTCCTGCTCGTCCTTGGACCATTGCACGAAATGATCGAACGCCTTGGCGAAGACCCTGCCGCGAATACCCGCACCGGCCTTCTGCGAGGCAGCGTTGTACACTTTTTCGAACACACGTGGCACGCCAAGCAAATACGTCGGTTTGAAACTGCGCAGATCGGCGAGCAGATGCTTGGCTCCAGGCAGATAGCCGACCACGCCTTGTCCGCCAATCGCCACGTATTGGATATAGCGGGCGAAGCAGTGCGCCAACGGCAGGAACAGCATCAACCTGTTGGGCTGGTACAGCATCTCGTCAAGAATGATGTAGCCATTGAGCACGATATGCGTGAAGTTGCGATGGGACAGCATCGCACCCTTCGGACGTCCCGTGGAGCCCGATGTGTAAACGATGGTGAGCATGTCGTCCGCCTTGATCCGGGCAATGACCTGATCAAGGGTATCGTCATCGACGCCCTCTCCGAAATCGGCGACCGCGTCAAGACCGTCCGCTTTGAAATTGAACACGTAACGCAGCCCTTCATGCATGTCACGAATCTGTTCGAGCGTCTGCGTGTGGACGGAATCTCCAGCGAAGGCAATAACCGGCTCCACCTCTTCCACGATGGAAGCGGCCTGCTTGGCCGAATCGGTTTCATAAATCGGAACGCTTACCGCGCCGATGGCCGCGCATGCGAAATCGACCACACCCCACTCGTAACAGGTGGGAGAGTAAATGACCACCATGCTTCCGGCTTTGACTCCAAGACCGATAAGGCCCTTCGCCACGGCGCGCACACGAGCGAGCATCTGGCCTGCCGTCACATCATGCCATTGCCGAGTCTCATCATCCTGCCATTGTGCGATAAGATCATCCGGATTCTTCTGCGCACGACGCGACAGCAACGCATATACCGTGTCATCATCCGTGGTGCTGTAGGCCGGCTCTGGTACAAATTCTCTCAACATGGTTCTCTATAGTAGTTCCCGTATGCTTAAGGCACGCTGAAAGCCCTTGGCATCGACTGCGAACATCGACGCCAAGGGCTTTTTGCAGATTCCTACCGTATCATCGCATCAATGCGATCACCCGAAATCAGCCAAGACGCACTTCCACGTGGAGCCTTTGAGCCTGAATGCGGTGTTGCATCTCAACCGCGTTTCGCCGATGTTGAGCAAAGCCGCACATTCGAATTTCGTGGTCGAAGTCAACCAGCCGTTAATGGCGGACACGTTGATGGGAAGCAGACCAATCTTGGCATATAGATTTGCGTCTTCCTTCATATAATGGCCTATTATGGAAGCTGCGATTTTAAGCCTACGCATACAGTCCTCCGTTAGAATACGCTCTACATGCGCCGGCTTTTGCCGACCACGGAAGATGTCGATGGCATCGCACGACATGCGCGCGCCCAATAACGCCAAGGAATAGGCTTGCTTCGCGTCCCACGGTGTGGAATCGGACCGGATAACATGGAAGGGCACCCGCATGCCGGATAATTGTGTTTCCAAAAACCCATCATATGAAGGAAGCTTCTCGACGGATTTTCCTATGCACTGCAGCCATTGGCCATTGTTTTCCGCTTCTTTAAGACCGACATACGAATCAGGGTCTGACGGTGGGATTTCGTCAGGCTCATTGCCTTCTATCTCCTTGTCGTCTTCCGGCTCCCGCTCAGAGCCGGACTGCCATTCCGGAGGTGAAACGCCATCGTCAGATAAGTCGTCCATTGCCATGGATCCCTCATTTCTTTACCTATTTAATGTCATCCAACTCTCTTCACTGAGAAGGACCAAAAACATTAATACATAAAGACAATCCCCCCGTCAAGTCGACGGAGGGATTGTGGATAACTTTTTTTATCCACAGGACGAAGCTATCTGATCAGTGGCTCGAAGCGACCGTAACCGGACAACGTTGGAAGCTCTTCAAATCGACATAACCGGTCGTGGCCATGGCTCTGCGAAGCGCCCCAACAAAATTGGTGGTTCCGTCGGCGTTATGGCTCGGGCCGAACATGACCTCCTGCAAGGAACCTACGGTGCCCACGTTAGTGCGGAATCCGCGCGGCAACGTCTGGTGGCGGGCCTCGGCGCCCCAATGCATGCCTTTGCCAGGAGCCTCGGAGGCGCGTGCCAGAGGCGAGCCCAGCATCACCGCATCGGCGCCCAGCGCGAATGCCTTGACGAAGCTGCCGGAATCACCCATACCGCCGTCGGCAATCACCTGCACATAGCGTCCGCCCGATTCGTCCATGTAATCGCGGCGGGCCTCGGCGACATCGGCGATGGCTGTGGCCATCGGCGCGTGCACTCCAATCGTGTTGCGGTTGGCGGATACCGCACCGCCACCGAAGCCGACAAGCACGCCAGCGGCTCCCGTGCGCATCAAATGCAACGCAGCCGTGTAGTTGGCCGCGCCGCCAACAATGACGGGGACATCCAGGTCATAGATGAATTTCTTAAGGTTCAGGGGCTCATGGTCCTTGGAGACATGCTCCGCCGACACCACGGTGCCACGAATGACAAACAGATCGACACCGGCCTCAAGCACGGTGGAATAATAATCCTGCGTACGCTGCGGAGACAGCGCGCCGGCTACGGTGACGCCGGCATCACGAATCTCATGCAGACGTTCGACGATGAGTTCCGGCTTGATCGGCTCAGCGTAAATCTGCTGGATGCGTTCGGTGGCCTTGTCCGCAGGCAGCTGCGCGATTTCGTCCAGCAGCGGCTGGGGATCGTCATAGCGGGTCCACAATCCTTCTAGGTCAAGCACGCCAAGCGCGCCCATCTTGCCCATGGCGATGGCCGTGGCCGGGCTGGTCACGGAATCCATCGGGGCGCCGATGACCGGCACGTCGAATTCATAGGCGTCGACCTGCCAAGAGGTGGACACATCCTGAGGATCACGGGTACGACGGGAGGGAACGATGGAGACATCGTCCAGCGAATAGGCCAGACGGCCCTTCTTGCCCAAACCGATTTCAATTTCCTGAGACATGGTTTCAAGGCTAATGCTCAGCTATGACAGTGCCTTCGCGCGTGTCCCCACGGTTTTGGACATTTCCATACGGAATTAACACACATGTAATAAGACGGAACCCATCACCTTCAATTCCGACAGGGAGGACAAACCATGGCCAAAATCAAGGTCGAAGGCAAAGTCGTCGAACTCGACGGCGACGAGATGACCCGTGTCATCTGGAAAGACATCAAGAACCGTCTGATCCTGCCGTACCTCGACGTGGATTTGGATTATTACGATCTGGGCATCGAAAACCGCGACGCCACCGACGATCAGGTGACCGTCGACGCGGCGAAGGCCATCCAGCGCGAACATGTCGGCGTCAAATGCGCCACCATCACCCCGGACGAGGCGCGCGTCAAGGAGTTCGGCCTCAAGAAGATGTGGAAGTCCCCCAATGGTACCATCCGCAACATTCTCGGCGGCACCATCTTCCGCGAGCCGATCGTCATGAGCAATGTGCCTCGCCTGGTCCCGGGATGGACCAAGCCGATCGTCGTGGCACGTCACGCCTTCGGAGACCAGTACAAAGCCACTGATTTCAAGGTTCCGGGAGCCGGCACCCTCACCGTAACCTTCACTCCGGAAGACGGCTCCGAGCCGATTGAGCACGTCGTTTACAATTATGGCCCTGACGGCGGAGTTGCCCAGGTGCAATACAACGTGAACGATTCCATCCGAGGCTTCGCACGCGCCTGCTTCAACTATGGTCTGATGCGCGGCTATCCGGTGTACCTGTCCACCAAGAACACGATTCTCAAGGCGTACGACGGCCAGTTCAAGGATACGTTCGCCGAGGTGTTCGAAAACGAATACAAGGACAAGTACGAGGCGGCTGGCCTGACCTACGAGCACCGACTCATTGATGACATGGTGGCAAGCTCCCTCAAGTGGCATGGCGGCTATATCTGGGCTTGCAAGAACTACGATGGCGACGTGCAGTCGGATTCCGTCGCACAGGGATTCGGCTCCCTTGGCCTAATGACCTCCGTGCTGATGACTCCCGACGGGCAGACCGTCGAAGCCGAAGCCGCGCACGGCACCGTGACCCGCCATTATCGCCGTTGGCAGAAGGGTGAAAAGACCTCGACCAATCCGATCGCCTCCATCTTCGCATGGACCGGCGGTCTGAAGCATCGCGCCGACCTTGACAACACTCCGGAAGTCAAGCATTTCGCCGAAACTTTGGAGAAAGTCATCATCTCCACCGTCGAAGGCGGACAGATGACCAAGGATCTGGCCATGCTCATCGGACCGGACCAGCCTTGGCTCGATACCGAGGGTTTCATGAACGCCCTCGACGAGAATCTGGCAAAGTCTCTGGCAGAGTAATCTATCTGAGCTGTCGAAAGCCCGTATGCGCAATCACACACGCGTACGGGCTTTTTGACGTCCGGATATTACAATCGATGGTCAGTATAAGGAACGTCTATTCTTCCGCAAAGGACATGGCATGATTCTGCATCGCACAATCCCGGCGAAACGTCTGCTCGCTCTGCTGGCATCGGTCTGCATGGCAACAGCCATGGGGGCCTGCTCGCCCAACGGTGATTCGCAATCGCAGCAACAGCCGTCATCACAATCCAGCGCAACAGCCGATGCCGGCAATGTGGCGATTTTCGCTCCGACAGACAGCATCACCATCTCTCAACAGACGCCATTGAGCAAATGGGAAAAACTCGTTCCCGAAATCGTGTCCTCGTTGAAACGGACCGGTGTCAAAAGCGGCGACATCACCGTGAAAACCGCTTCGAACCTCGACAAACAAAGTCAAAGCGTCCAAGACTATGTGGTGAATCACATCAACGGGACCGAGCATTCGTCCACGAAAGCCAAAACCACCTTGGTGGTGGCGCCTGTCGCCGAGATGCCGGAATCCGACAGGCAATACGGCGACTATGCACGGCATGATATCACGTGGAACTCCGACGCGTCGGATGAGGACGAACAGGATTATGCGCAATCAGCGCAACGGCTGGTTTCGGCGTTGCAGCTTGCGCAGAATGAAGGAATGAAGGTCGTTCTGATCTCCAATACGCTTCAAGGGTATGCGCCGGACGTGTACGTGCCGATGACCACGGCCGAGCAGATTGGAGAACTGCAAGCCAAAGAGCTCGTCAACAAGCTCGAGCTCGACAAGGCATCGTCCGATGCCCCCAAGCAAATCGAGGTACTACTCCCCTACGACGCGGCCGACGGACATGATGCCAAAACGGACACGTCCTTCGCCCAGAACATGTTCAAAGGCATCTGGAAAGTGCTCGAACCGTATTTCAAGGACGGCAAAGCGGCATCTCCTTCCGAGACGCTCACCGCTTCGACCACCAAGGATGACTGGCGGTCCGTGGCATTCGATTCGTCAAAAGCCGAACAAATCAAATCGGTGCTTGCCGAACGTCTCGACGCGGACAAGGACGATTCGCACCCTGTCCACCTTGATGGCGTCATCTCCTGCAACGACTATGTGGCGAAGAACATCGCCGACGAGTTGGACAAACTCGGCTACACAGGTTCCTCAGCCGATATCAACCCTTCCATCTCAATCTCCGGCATCGTGGACAGCATCACGGGCAAAAAAGACCTGAAACGGCAGGCAGTGCCTGACCCTGCGAAGACGTCGTCATCGGATGACGACAGCGATTCCGATAACAAGGAAAACGCAAAATGGCCGATCATCACCGGCTATGGGGCCTATATCAGTTCCATGCCGAACATCGTCAACGGCAAGCAATGGATGACCGCCATGGAGAACCGCAAGGCGTTGGCCGATGACATCGCGCAGACATGCGTGCGACTGAACACTTCGGGCAAACTTTCCAAACTCGGTTTCATCCGTTCCGCAACGGTCGAGGGGAAGAAAATTACGACCATCCATGAGGAGACATTGGCGATCAGCGCCGACAATCTCAAGAAAACGCTGATTGAACCCGGCTACATTTCGCTGGCGGATGCGGGCCTATGATTCTTCCGGGATTCTTCCGGATATGGTGGGGGCCGATGGCATCACTCGGATGTCACCGGCCCCCACCATATTTCGAACATCATTCGGCGTGAGCCGCCGGCTTCCTCGGCACGTAGATGACCTTGTCGATCAACGTCCGGTAATGTTCAACCACTGCCTGCCTGCGGGCCTTCATGCTCGGCGTGACCAAACCGTTCTCCTCAGTGAACTCGTCGGGAACGATTTCGAACTTGCGGATTGATTCGGCACGTGAGGCGAGCTCATTGGCTTTGTTGACGGCACGCTCCACTTCCGCACGCACAATGGGGTTCTTCGAGGCTTCATCCAAATCAGCGACCTGTTCCGCTCCCTTGGATTCCAGCCATAGGTTCGTCTCCGCCAAATCAAGGGAGATGATTGCGGCGATGAATGGCTTGCGATCGCCGATCATGACGCATTGGCTCACCACCGGCGAAGTCATGATGGATGCTTCCATCTCGCATGGGGAGACGTTCTTGCCGCCTGCGGTGATGATGAGATCCTTCTTACGCCCGACGATGGAAACGAAGCCGTCATCATCAATGGAGCCGAGATCACCGGTATGCAGCCATCCATCGACAATTTGCTGCTTGGTAACGTCAGGATTGTTGTGGTATCCGGCGCATACGGCAGGGCTCTTTATGCACAGCTCCCCTTCTTCGTCGACCCCCATGGTCACGCCTTGCAGAGGCAAGCCGATGGTGCCGATCTTGTAGCCTTCGGTCGGATTGACGCTCGAGGGGGCGCACGTTTCGGTCATGCCGTAGCCTTCCAATAGCGACAGACCGACACCGTTGAAGAAATGCGCGATAGAGGAATCAAGCGGCGCTCCGCCGGAGACCGCATACTCGACGTGGCCGCCGAACACTTCCATGATTGACGAATACACCAGCTTGTTGTACAGGGCATGTTTTGCGTTCAGCGCGAGTGGAATGCTCCCACCGGACTGCTGAGCATGCGACCAATCGCATGCCGTCTGGGTGGCGTCAGCGAAAACACGTCCCTTGAAACCGGCTCCGGCCTTCTGCGAGGCCGCATTGTAGATCTTTTCGAAAATCCGCGGCACGGCGAGGATGAACGTCGGTTTGAACGCCTTGAAATCGGCGAGAATGGTCTTCAGATTGCTGGACAGACCGAGTGAAACGTTTTTCCGGCAAAGCAGAAGAACTGCATGTATCGGGCGAATACATGGGCGAGCGGCAGGAACAGCAGCAGTCGACGATTCGGTTTCATGGCGATGTCCGGCATGGAGTTGACGCCGGAATAGGTGATGAACACGAAATTGGCATGCGTCAGTTCAACGCCCTTCGGGGTGCCAGTGGATCCCGACGTATATACGATGGTGGCTAGATCGGAGCCTTTGACCGCTTGTTCACGTTCAAGGAATTCGGCGTCGGAGACCGCGCGGCCGTATTCGATGATCGTGTCAATTGCACCAAGTCCGATGACGTACACGTCGCCAAGATCCGGGCACTGATCACGGACGGATTCGATTTTGTCGCGCTGGAAATCATCCTCAGCGAACGCCATCTTGACATTGGCATCATTGAAAATCATCTTCACCTGCGCCGGCGAATTCGTTTCATAGACCGGAACGGTAAGGGCGCCGATGGACATGATGGCCACATCAAGCGCGGTCCACTGCCAGCAGGTATGCGCGATAATGGATACCGAATCTCCAGGCATTACGCCACGAGCGATAAGTCCTTTGGCGAGGGCGACGACCTTGTTTTTGAACTCCGCAGCGGTGAACGCCGCCCATTCGCCCTGAGCGTTCTTGTATTCGACAAGATTGTCGTCAGGAGTGCGTTCCACACGCTCCTCAAGTACTGAGAAGATGTTTTTGTCCGAGTCAATTCCCTGTTCCAAAGGGCGCGTGTATTCCTTGATCATAAGCTTCTCGCTCCTCGAAATCTAATGTACAGACAGCATCATAGCCGGAATACCGCACTTTTTCTTTAAGGCCACGACCCCAGGACAACGACAACACCCGTGGATATGGCCGTTACAACGGTTTCAGTTCAACCCGCATCGACCTCACTCTGCCCGACGGATCCGCATAATCACGTCCTCCGCTCTTGAGGCCCCAATGCAGGCATCCATCGGCGCAATGTTCCGAGCCACCTTCAACACGAGCGAAACGCTCCCCCTTGGCGATGACGGCCCCGACCGGTCGCGTAGTGACCGCGGGTTCAAACGTCGACGTCAGGCTTCCCGTTTCCGCACCGTGGCGAAGCGTTACCACGGATTTGCCCGCCACTTTGCCACTGAAGGCGACCACACCATCCGCGGGCGCGATGATGGCGTCTTGCGGCCGTGCACGCAAATCCAAACCGCGATGCCCAGGCAACCATTGTTTAGCCGGCGCATCATATTCGCCGATTACTTGCGCGTGATCCAAAGGCCACTGCATTGATGTGCGGCATGCCTCTTGTGCGACTTCATGCGCCACGTCATCAGCCGATTGCGCGTATGCCAACGCCGTAGGTTGCGCGCAGCATATCGTGAACGCGATGTTCGCCAATACGCATACGGCCATCGCCGCGACGCACCGGTGCCGGTTGCGCTTGTCAATGTCATCGGACATCTTATTGTGTCGAACACGCCGACGGTATTCCCATTTGTTCATGAGGCCTCCTGTGGTCCGCGTCTCTATCCGGGAATCGATATCATGGCACGTTCGAAGACCGCCCGTCGACTTGGAACGACCTTGTGGTCGGAGAACAACACTTATCCACAGATGCCGGGCGTGTCGCGCCATGACATGCCAAAACGCCACCGAACGTGGCATACGATGGGACGCATGAGTGACAACACTACGCAACGCAAGGCATTGCAGCAGTTGGAGAGCGAGCCGTCCGAGGAACGCATCGCCTACTACCGCAAGCCATTCATGGTGCTATGGGCCGCCATTCAGGAGGCTTCAAGCGAGCTGCAGGACGATTACACGCTTTCACCCGAATTGTCCCAGTTATGGGTTGGCGAGCAAATACGGCAGGTTTCGGATTCGCTAGTGGATCGGCTCGCGGAAATCGCCGTGGCGCATGGCGAGTCAAAATCGAATGTGGCACGTGCGGCCAACGCAAGTCCCGACAACGTCATACGTCGCTTCCCTCGACTCAAGGCTGATGCGGCACACGACCGCACACTCATTGACGACGTGCTCGATTCGTTGGAATAGCAGCGAAAAGTTCTTACGGAAACAAAGAAGCCCTTGGAAAACCAAGGGCTAAGAAGCTCCTGCGACTGGGCTTGAACCAGTGACCGTTCGATTAACAGTCGAATGCTCTGCCAACTGAGCTACGCAGGAATATGTTCCGGGGTACCCGAAACTGCGCTCCTGCGACTGGGCTTGAACCAGTGACCGTCCGATTAACAGTCGGATGCTCTGCCAACTGAGCTACGCAGGAATGTTCCCACCGGAAGACTTGGCTTCCGTGCACAAGTCACATATATTACACGAATCAGCCATTTACGCAAATCATACGTATCACAGCGTGTCGCAACGTCACCATTCAAGCTCTTCGATATCCATCGGATGCTCGTTGACCTCAATCGATGACACACGTCCATCATGCATGCGAATTACACGGTCCGCAATCGGCGCAATCGCAGAATTATGCGTCACGATCACCACTGTCGCGCCCTTCTTGCGGCTCATGTCCTGCAGAATGCGGAGCACTTGCTTGCCGGTGTTGTAGTCAAGCGCGCCGGTCGGTTCGTCACACAGCAGAATCTTCGGATTCTTCGCCACCGCTCGAGCGATCGCCACACGCTGCTGCTCGCCGCCCGACAACTGCGCGGGAAAATTGTCGACGCGGTCCGCAAGCCCTACGTCGGCGAGCGCCTGTCGGGCGTCTTGCGCGTCGGGAACGATTTGTGAGGCGAGTTCCACGTTTTCGCGTGCGGTGAGGTTGGCGACGAGGTTGTAGAACTGGAATACGAAGCCGATGTCGGTGCGGCGGTATGCGGTGAGTTGTTTGGGTGTGTAGTTGGAGATGTCTTTGCCGTCGATGATTACTTGTCCTGAGGTGTTGGTGTCCATGCCTCCTAGGATGTTGAGCACTGTTGATTTGCCTGCGCCGGATGCGCCGAGGATAATGGCGAGTTCGCCTTGTTCGATGGTGAAGGAGACGTTGTCGTTGGCGGTGATGGTGGTGGATCCCATGCGGTAGAGCTTGGTGCTGTTTTTCATTTCGATGTATGCCATGTTCCGCTCCGTTTTCTTGTTTGGCGTCCATGCCGTTTTTGTTTGTTGTTTTTAATATACGACTAAAGTGGTGTTTGTGGTTCCATGCCGAGGGGAAGGATTTTCCATGGATGTCTCCGATGATGCCGACCGTTTGCAGACGTTGTTGTATAGTTCCTATTCCGCCGATGTTGTCCGGCAGTTGGAGCGTCCTTTGTTGGATGATGGTGTGCCGTTGATGCGTATGGCTGCTTCTGCGGTGGCTCGTGTGACGTTGTCGTTGCTTGATGATGAGGATTTGGATGTTGAGGATGCGCGGGTCACGGTGTTGGCTGGCGCTGGGGACAATGGTGGCGATGGCTTGTATGCGGGGGCTGAGTTGGCGCGTGAGGGTGCGCAGGTTACCGCGGTTGCTGTTGGCCGTTCGTTGCATGAGGATGCGTTTAGGGCGTTTGTTCGTGCGGGTGGGCGTGTGTTGGTGTTGGATCCGGCGGCTGATATTCCTGGGTGCACGTCTGGTTTTTCCGCGGGTGAGGCTGGTGAGCGGCTGCAGGCTGCGGTCGAGTGTGCGCGGGGTTCGCATGTGGTGCTTGATGCTATGACGGGGATTGGCGTGGCCGGCGCGTTGCGTGGTGTCGCTGGCACGTTGGCTTCGTCTTTGGGTATGGATGGCGTGTTGCCGGACAAGCCTGCGTTGCCGAACAATGACCCTTCCGCTGATTTGCCGTTGGTGGTGGCCGTCGATGCGCCGTCGGGTGTGGGTGTTGATGATGGTTCGTTGCCGGGGCCGTATATTCCTGCGGATGTGACGGTGACGTTCGGTGCGATGAAGCCGTGTGCGATGGTGCCGCCGGCTTCGTATGCTTGCGGACGGATCACGTTGGTGGATTTCGGTTTCGATGTCGATGATGCTGTTCCGTTTGCCGAGATGACGGATGGCGATTTTGTGGCGGATTCGGTTCGTCTTCCGTCTCTTGCGGATGGCAAGTATTCGCGTGGAGTGGTTGGTTTGGTGACTGGTTCGGCGCGGTATCCGGGTGCTGCCGTGTTGTCGGCGAGGGCCGCGGCGTGTGCGAATGTGGGCATGGTGCGTTATCTGGGGCCGCAGCGTGCGCAGGATATGATATTGGCCGTGTTGCCGGAGGCTGTGTTGGGCAAGGGTCGGGTGCAGTCGTGGGTGGTTGGATCCGGTGTGCCCGCCGAGGGTGACGTTGCTTCCGGTGATGACATGCAGCGTGCGACCATTGCCGCGCTGCTGGATCATTACGCGTTGGAGGATGGCGATGGCTCGCGGAACGAGCGGGCGGAGGGCATGCCTCCCATTGTGGTTGATGCCGGCGCGTTGGATTTGCTGCCGTGCCATGTTGTGCCGCAGGTCGTTATCACTCCGCATGCCGGCGAATTGGCCGCATTGCTGAATCGGTTGGATGCCGATATGGCCGATGTTGTTTCCAGGCAGTGGGTGGAGGCCCGGCCATTGCGGGCGGCGTTGCGCGCGCATGAGCTTACGGGGGCCACGGTGCTGCTTAAGGGCGCGGTCACCATTGTGGTTGGAGCTGATGGAGATGGGAACACGCGGATCATCCTGTCCGGGCGCGCGCCTGCCTGGATGGCCACCGCCGGTTCGGGCGATGTGTTGGCCGGCGTGTTGGGCGCGTTGCTGGCGCAGCAGGACGACATGCTGTCCGACGATCCGGCTTTGGTTCCGGAGGTCGCCGCGGCCGCCGCGTATATGCATGGGCTTGCCGGCGCGATGGCCAGCGGGTCGGAGCAGCGCGGATGGCATCGTCCGCATCTGTATGGGCATGCGGGCAAGACTCCGGCGAGCGTGATCGGGCATCCGATTGTTGCCGGTGATGTCGTCGCGGCTGTTCCCCGGGCTTTTGGCGAGCTGCTCCGCTGACCGTTTCGTGGAGGGTTATTCCACTGATTTCAGTGCTTCGAGCATGTCCACCGTTTCGAGCTGGCGGTATACGATCCAGCCGAGCACGGCTAGTGCCACGGCCACGACGATGGCCGGGGCCCCCAATGCGATCCAGCTGATGGCGGGGTCGAACATGACTTCGTCGGGTGGCACTTCGGTGATGATGTATCGGTGCAGCCATTCTCCGAAGCCGTATCCGGCGAGTATGCCCAGCAGTGACAGCAGGATCGTTTCGCGGTAGATGTACATCGTGGTCTCGCTGGTGTGGAAGCCGAGCACTTTGATCGTGGATAGCTCGCGTATGCGTTCCGACACGTTGAGGTTGGTCAGGTTGTAGAGGATCACCACGGCCAGCAGCACGGCCACGAGAATCAGCACTTCCATGATCTGGTTGAGCGATCCCACGATTGTGGACACCATGTTCTTCTGCGTCGTGTTCTGCACGACGCCGCGCACGGCGGCCAGTTTCATGAATTTGGCGCCTTGGCGTTCCGTGTTGGCGTTGCTGTGGTCTTTCAGTCTGACCATGTATGCGTTTGTGTTGTACTGGTCGCCGAACACGTGTTCGTAGCATTGCGCGTTCATGAATATGAAATGGCCGATGTACATTTCGCTGATGCCGGCGACTTTGATGGTGCGTTGCGCGCCGTTTTCGTCGTTTACCGTGAAGGTGTCGCCGACCGAGACGTTGAGCATTTCGGCGAGCCGTTCGGAGATTACCGCGCCATTGTTGACCAGTATCTGTGGTTGGTGTGTTTTGCGGTCGCGTAATGTCAGGTATTCGTTGAAGTTGTATGCGTCGTCGGTGGCCAGCAGGGTGATCGACTGCTTATCGTTCTCCTTGCCTGCGGTTTTCGACAGTTCCTCGTAGCGCACCGCTGTCGAGGATTGGACGGTTTTGCCCTTCAGCGTCGTGGCGATTTCCTCGCGTTGCGCGCTGTTGGTGTCGGATTCCTCGGCGACGATCAGGTCGTAGTGGATGAGTTCCTCGAACTGTCGGTTTCCTATCTGTCCGATCGAGGATTGGACGGCGAGGCCGGCCGTCAGCAGGGATACCGCTCCGCATACGCCGAAGATCGTCATGAACATGCGTGTTTTGTATCGGAAGATGTTACGGGCAGTCACTTTGTGTGTGAAATTCAGACGGTTCCATAGTGGTGGGAAATGTTCCAAAAGAATTTTCGAGCCTTTGGCCGGCGGCTTGGGCAGCAGTAGGCTCGCCGGTTTTTCGCGCAGTTCCTTGGACGCGGCCAGCCATGCCGGCACGACGGCGCTTATCCATGCAAGTGCGAATGCGGCCATGGTGATCCAGGGGTGGAATTTGAGCATGATGTCCGGCATGGTGAATCCCGCGCTGTATGCGTGGGCGACGATAAGCGGCAGCAGCGTGTGGCCGGCGAGCACGCCGATGCATGTGCCCAGGGTGGATGCGGCGAATCCGTATACGGTGAATTTGAGCATCACATCCGTGTTGCCGTAGCCGAGCGCCTTCAACGTTCCGGAATTGGTGCGTTCCTCGTCCACCATGCGTCCCATGGTGCTGAAGGTGACGAGCGCCGCGACGAAGTAGAGGAAGATCGGGAAGATGTCCGCCAGTTTCGCCACGATGCCTTCGATGACCATGTACACGCGGTAGCCTTGCGAGGTCAGGCCTTCGCGGCGGCCGCTGACGGAATAGGCCGGGACGGTGAGATTGTCGATCTTCTCCTCGGCGAGGGTTATCTGCCGTTCGGCTTCGGATATCTTGCGTTCGGCTTCGGGCTTCTGCGCGTTGAATTCAGCGAGTTTGCTCTGGTATTCCGTTTCGGCCTTGTCGATGTCCCTCTGGCCTTGGATAAGCTGCGTGACGCCGTCTGCGACTTGCTTGCCGGCCTGCGACACCGCTTTGCCGAGCTCGTTTTGTTTTTCGGCTATCTGTTTGGATGCCTGTGCGAGATTGTCCGCATTGCTCCGATACGCCTGCGAGCCTTGGTCGAGCCGCGCTACGGCGTTCTGGTATTGTTGCAGTCCCGCATTGTAGGCGTTCAGCTGTCTGTTGTATTCGGCGCAGGCTTCGTTGTACTGGTTGATCGCCATGTCGTATTTGCCGCGTATTTGTTCGTAGAGTTTGCCGGTGATGCCGGTCTGTTCCCATTTGCCGAGCGTCGCGCCGACTTTGTCGAGCACGGTTTTGCTTGTTTCGAGTTGTTCTCGCGCCGCGTCCAGCTGCGTTTTGCCGTTCGCCAGCTGGTTCCATGAATCGGAGAGCTGGTTCTGTCCTTGAGCCAGTTGCGTCCGTGCCGCCTGCAGTTGCGTCTGTCCGGAGGCGACCGACGCGTTGGCCGAGGCCAGTTGCGCTTGCGCCGTGGCCAGCTGGGCCGCGGCCGCCAAGTCCCACATCGACCAGCGTCTGCACTGGATCGGCCGCGTTCTTGACGAGTTCGGAGGCGAGTTCCACGTTCTCCTTGGCGGTGAGGTTGGCCACCAGATTGTAGAACTGAAACACGAATCCGATGTTGTTGCGCCGGTAATCGGTCAGTTGCTTCGCGTTGAAGTCCGAGATGTCGACGCCGTCGATGATGACCTTGCCTTCGGAATTCGTGTCCATGCCGCCCAGGATGTTGAGCACCGTCGATTTGCCGGCTCCGGATGATCCCAGAATGATCGCAAGCTCGCCGCGTTCGATGCCGAAACTCACATCGTTGTTGGCGGTGATTGTGATGTCGCCCATATGGTAGCGCTTGAAGCTGTGCACCATTTCGATATATGCCATCGTCGGCCCCTTCCTAATGCTTTCCACTAGGACACCCGTCTATTCAGACAACATGTTGATTTAATTTCGGATTGATTGTATGTTCGAAATGGTCGGCATGACAATCATCACAATCTCCGAAAACGTCTAGATTAGCCTTTTTCAAAAACCCAAGCGAGCCTTTCCGCCCCAATGACTTTCAGGAAACGCCGCACGCGAAGACGAAAACGTCCTTCACGAACATGGGTACGGTACACTGGCGGAAGACAGACGCACGCTACAAGAAGGGTTTCCCGATGACCGTTGCAGTTCCGACCATCACCGACGTCGTTTTCGATTTCTGCGGAGTGTTGCTGGATTGGCGGACACGGACATGCCTTGAAGGCAGATTCGACGACGCGACCGTCGACCGCATCTGCGCCGACGACGACCCCTGCGGCTTCTTCGGATACGAGGACCGTATGGACGCCGGGGAGGACTTCGATTCGATATGGCCCGATGTGGTGGCCGAGCAGGGAGAACGCGTCGCCGGGATCTTCCGTTATTACATCGCGCATTACGACGACGCGCTGCCACGCATGCTGCTCGGCATGGAGCGGCTGCTGCGCGATCTGAAGGCGGCCGGCTATGGCGTGTGGGGATTGACGAATTGGTCCCATGAGACGTTCCATTTCGCATTCGAGAAGTTCCCGCAGCTTGCCGAACTGCTGCAGGGCACCGTCGTCTCCGGCGTGGAGAAGATGCACAAGCCGAACGCCGACATCTACGAACTGGCGATGAGCCGTTTCGGCCTAAGCCCCGAGAGCAGCGTGTTCCTCGACGACACCGCGAAGAACGTCGCCGGGGCGCGGTCGGCCGGCATGCACGCCTTCCGTTTCGTCGACGCCGACCAGGCGCGCAGGGACCTGGAATCCTTGGGCGTGCGCGTGTGAGCGCGGCGGACGTACGCCTGCGTCCCGCGGAACGGGCCTCGGCCATGCGCCCATATCATCGTCCGCTGTAGGCCGCACATCCACCGACCGCGTGTCCACTATGCAAAACGAAGCGCTATAAATCGTCGTTTCGTAAAGCGACGCTGGTATAAATGGGCGTTATGACCCTCCTTCAGCTGAAATACATCGTCAAAATAGTGGAATGCGGCTCCATGAACGAGGCCTCGCACGAGCTGTACGTATCCCAGCCCGCGTTGAGCTCCTCGGTGAAGGAGCTTGAGAACGAGCTCGGCATCGAGATCTTCACCCGTTCCTCCCAAGGCATCGCGTTGACCGTGGACGGCGCGGAATTCCTCACCTACGCGCGTCAGGTCCTCGATCAGGCGTCGCTGCTGGAGGAACGGTACAAGAACGCGAAACCCCGCAAACAGCTGTGCTCCGTGTCCACGCAGCATTACATGTTCGCCGTGGAGGCGTTCGTGGAGATGATCGACTCCACCAAGTCCGACGAATACGAGTTCACCATCCGCGAGACCCGCACGAAGGACATCATCAACCAGGTGGCGAACATGCTTTCGGAGATCGGCATCATCTACCTGTCCGACTTCAACAAGGACGTGATTGGCAAGCTGCTGCGCGAGAAGCATCTCGAGTTCCATCCGCTGTTCCGCGCGCCGTTGCACGTGTTCATCTCGCGCGACAATCCGCTGGCCGGCAAGAAGAAGGTCACCATGGACGATCTGAAGCCGTTCCCGTTCATCCAATACGAGCAGGGCGAGGAAGGCAGCTTCTTCTTCGCGGAGGAGGCCGTCTGGCCGGAGTACTCCCCCAAGCAGATCAACGTGACCGACCGCGCCACGATTCTGAACTTCATCATCGGCCTGAACGGCTACACGGTGTGCACCGGCATCGACAACGGCGATCTCAACAACGAGAAGATCGTCACCGTGCCGCTCGACACCGATGAGACGATGCTTGTCGGATGGATCACCAATGAGCGCGCGAAGCTGTCCAAGGCCGCCGAAACGTACTTGGAGAAGCTCAAGTCGGTGGTCGCCAGCCACGGCTACACGCTCATCGACTGACCCCGGAACAGAGGAACCACAACGAAAAGGCACTGTACTGCCCGAAAGCAGCACAGTGCCTTTCTGTCATATCCGAGATTATAACAGCCGATGAGCGCGGTTCAGCGCGAACGCCGCAGTCAGGCGCCGTACTGTTCCAGGTACGCGTCGGCGGCGGCCTTGATCTCCGGTGTGACGTACGGGGTGCCGTCGGCGTTCTGGATGTGCTGGCCGGCTTCGAAGATCTCCTTCACGTTGGCGATGGCGAACACCGGGAAGCCGAATTCGGCTTCAACAGCCTTCACCGCGGACGTGTCGGAATCCTTGGTCTTCTCCATGCGGTCCACGCTCAGTACCAGGCCGATGACCTCGACGTTCGCCTCGGCCTTGAGCTTCGGGATGACCTCGCGCACAGCGGTGCCGGCGGTCATCACGTCGTCGACGAGCAGGACCTTCATGCCGTCCGCAAGCTGCGTGCCGACCATCATGCCGCCGTCGCCATGGTCCTTCTTCTCCTTGCGGTCGAAGGTGTAGCCGACCTCCATGCCATGGGCGGACGTCAGCGCGATGGCGGTGGACACGCCCAGCGGGATGCCCTTGTAAGCAGGGCCGAACACGGTGTCGACATCCTTGGGCAGGTTGCCCGCCTCGATCTCCTCGACAATCTTCTCGGCGTAGAACGCGCCGAGACGGGCGATCTTGCGTCCGTCGTTGAATGCGCCGGCGTTGATGAAGTACGGCGACTTGCGGCCGGACTTCAATGTGAACTCGCCGAATTTCAACGCCTGCGATTCCAGCAGGAACTCGGTGAAACGATGGTCGAGCGATGCGGTCATTTGCTTGTTCTCCTTACATTGATCGATTACGAAATTTCAGCGCCAGGTCTCGCCTTTGGCGAGCTTGTCGGCGAGTTCGGGACGTTCGTCGAGCAGATCGTCGAGTTCGCGGGCCACGCGCAGCGGCGCGGTCGGCTCGAACAATGCGGCCGCGCCGACTTCGACGGCGTTGGCGCCGGCATACAGGTATTCGAGCGCGGTCTCGCCGGAGTCGATGCCTCCGATGCCGATGATCGGTATTTCTGGCAATGCGGCGCGCACGCGCCATACCGCGGCCAGCCCGACCGGCAGGACGGCCGGGCCGGACACGCCGCCGGTGACGTGCGTGATGACCGGCTCGCCGGTGCGGATGTTGATGCGCATGCCGAGCAGCGTGTTGATCAGGCTCAATGCGTCGGCTCCGCTTTCCACCGCGGCTCGTGCCGGCACGGTGATGTCGGTGACGTTCGGGGTGAGTTTGACGATCATCTTCTTGTCGGTGAGCTTGCGCAGTCTGGTGATGAGGCGGCTCAAAGCCACCGGGTCGGTGCCGACGCTCATGCCGCCTGCGGACACGTTCGGACAGCTCACGTTGATTTCCAGCATGTCGGCCGGGGAATCGTCGAGCTTGGACACGACTTCCGCGTAGTCGTCGTCGCAGTGTCCGGCGACGTTGGCGATGACGGTGGCGTTGATGGCCTTGAGTTTCGGCAGATCGTCCTCAAGGTAATGGTCCACGCCGGGATTCTGCAGGCCGACGGCGTTGATGTTGCTGGAGGGGCCTTCCGCAGTACGGATGCCAGGATTGCCTTCCCATGGCACCGGAGACACGCCTTTGGTGGTGACGGCGCCCAGCTGGCTCACGTCATAGAACCAGCGCACGGCAGCATATTGGAACGTGCCGGAAGCGGTCGCCACCGGATTCTTCCACGGGATACCAGCCACCTGGGTGGGATGCTTCCATTCGTGCTGTTCGTACAGGTTCGCATGTTGTTCTGCGGTCATGCTCACTCCCCCCATCCCAATTGTTCGCGGGTGAACACAGGTCCGTCCGAGCAGACCTTCAATCGTCCTTCGGCGGTGTCGACGGTGCACAGCACGCATGTGCCGTATCCGCAGCCCATGCGCTGTTCCAAGCTCAGCTGTGCCTCGATGCCGCGTTTCGCCGCCCATGCGGCGACGGCCTTCATCATCGGCAACGGCCCGCATGAGAGGATGACCGGCTTCAGCTCGCCGTTCACCAGTTCATTTTCAATACGGTCAAGGAGCGTTACGACATTGCCTTCGGATTCGTCGATGCTGTATGTCTTGTCCGCGTACCGGCCGACGTATCCGTCTCCGAAACGCACGTTGCGGTATCCGAACACCGCGGTGCTCGTCGACCCCTCCGATTCGGCGATGGCCTGCGCGGCGCGCACCAGCGGCGGCACGCCGAGACCGCCGGCCACCAGCACGTAGTTCGCGTTCTCCTTGGTGTTGAAGGAGTTGCCGAGAGGACCCATCACCCGAATGGTGTCGCCCGCACGCAATTCGGAGAATTCGGCGGTGCCTTTGCCGACGACGGCGAAGATAAGGCTCACCTCATCGCCATCCACTTCTGCCACGCCGAACGGGCGGGGCATCAGTCTGCTCGGATTGTTGGAATACACGTCGACGAACTGCGCCGGCTTGGCATGTCCCGCGATGAATTCGTCGCGGAATGTCAATCGGTACACGCCATCGGCCAGCATGCGGTTGTCGACGATTTCGACCGTGTGCCTGCTGGGGAAGAATCCCGCTTCCCTCGCCTGGCCGACGGTCGGCATGAACGTTGCTGCGGCGGTCATGACTCCCTTTCCTGTGTTTCGTTCGATTGTTCTGGTAGCTTACGGCAGTACCGCGCGCAGATTGTCGCGCATGTCCTTCGCGGCCTCGCGCGCCGATTCGGCGACCAAGTCGAGCGCATCGTCTGCGCTCATGGATTCGCTGTATTTGCCGGACTTCTTCCAGGCTCCGATGATGCCACGCGACGAATTGACGAGCGCGCCCATGCCGTCTTTGTCGAACATGCTGGCCACGCCTTGGGCGGTACCGCCCTGCGCGCCGTAACCGGGGACCAGGAAGAACGTGTGCGGCATGCGCGCCCGCAACGCCTTGCCTTCCTCGGGATGGGTGGCTCCGACCACCGCGCCGACACGGGAATACCCGTTCGCGCCGATGGTTTCGGCTCCCCAGCCTTCCACGAGGTCGGCGACATGCTCGTACACGCGCTCGCCTGAGGCGAGTTCGAGTTCCTGCAGTTCGCTGCTGGATGGATTGGAGGTGCGTACCAGTACGAAGATGTCCTTGTCGGCACCAGTGGCGGCTTCGACGAACGGGGTGATGCCGTCGGTGCCGAGGTAGGGGTTCACGGTGACCGCGTCCTCATGCCACGGGTCGAAAGCGTGCTCCCCCGCGTTCACACCGCTCAGATGGTGGGCGTAGGCGGCTGCGGTGGAGCCGATGTCGCCGCGCTTGACGTCGCCGAGGACGTACAGTCCCTGCTGTTTGGCGTATTCGCAGGTCATGCTGTAGACGTCGATGCCGGCTGGTCCGAGCGCCTCATACATGGCGATCTGCGGTTTGACGGCCGGGACGATGTCGGCTACTGCGTCGATGATGGCGCGGTTGAATTCGAAGAAGGCGACGGACAGTTGGGCTGCCGGCGCTTCCGTCGGATCCTCCACCTGTTCGGCGATTTCCTCGGCGAAGCTGGCCACGACCTGCTTCGGCACCAGCGCTTCGGTGGGGTCGAGTCCCACGACGCTTGGATTCTGCTTGTCTTCGATGGCTTCGATCAGACGGTCCATCAGTCCTCCTTGTCGATGCGGCTGAAGGCCAGCTTCGAGCCGATGATGGTGGCGAGCGGCCGGCCGGTGACCTGCCATCCGCCGAATGGGGTGTTACGTGCCGAGGAGTGGAACTTCTCCGGGTCGACGGTCCATTCCTCTCCGGTGTTCAGCACCACGAGATCCACCTGGTCGCTTTCGGGCACGCGGCCCAGATCAAGCACGCGCTTGGTGTCGTCGTCTCCCGGCACGGCGTCGGCGTAGTCGTCGAGTACCGCCGTGATGTCCGTTTTGTCGTGGCCCATGAGTTCGGCCGGACCGGTGGACATGAGTTCGATGAGACGTTCGTCGGAAATGAATCCGCCGTCGACAAGTATCTTGTGGCAGACGCCGTATGCGCATTCCAGCCCGATGATGCCGTTGGGCGCGTCGAGGAAGCCGAGTTCCTTCTCTTCCATGGTGTGGGGCGCATGGTCGGTGGCCAACAAATCGACCGTGCCGTCGGCGACGGCTGCGATGGTGGCCTGGCGGTCCGCTTCGGAGCGCAGCGGCGGGTTCATTTTGGCCAAAGTGCCGTACTTAAGCAGCGCCTCGTCGTTCAATGCGATGTAATGCGGCGCGGTCTCGCAGGTGATCGGAAGTCCTTCGGCCTTGGCTTTGCGGATGGCGTCGAAGGAGATCGCGGTGCTGACGTGCTGGAAGTGCACGTGCACGCCGGTTTTGCGGGACATGTCAATGTCGCGTTCGACGATTTTGAGTTCCGTGTCCTCCGGAATGCCTGGAACGCCAAGCTTGCGGGACACCGGACCGTCATTGACCGCGCCGGTGTCGTGGTGTTCGCAATGCTCGATGAGGTACAGTCCCGACTCCTTGACGTTTTCGAACACCTGTTCGAGAATGCTGGGGGTCACCGCGGAACCGTCATCGCTGATGGCGGTCACCGGATGCGCCAGCTGGTAGGCGTCCTTATGCTCGTCGCCATGTTCGGGCAGGTAGCCGATCCAGTCGGCCACTTCGGTGGCCTCATGGCCGGCACGCCCCTTTGAGGCGCATACGCATAGGTCGTAGCGCACCGGCAGTTTCACGCCATGAGCGGCCTCGTAATGCTGCAGGTAATCGATGACCGTGTCGTATTCGGCGTCGAGCACTTCGGAGGCGCCCGGCTGGCCGGCCTCCACCTTCACGCCATCCATGGCCGGCACGGTGTTTGGCATGATGAGCACGTTCGTGTATCCGCCGGATGCCGCCGCCGCGCAGCCGGAGATCATGGACTCCTTGTAGGTCTGTCCGGGATCGCGGAAATGCACGTGCGGGTCTTCGAATCCGGGGGCGATGGTCATCGCCGAGGCGTCCACGGACGCGTCCGTGTCGGAGGGGACGACGAGGTCAATGACTTCGCCGGTGTTCCAGACCTTGATGTCGTGAAGGGTGAGGGTCATGATTTCAGAACTTCGCTTCCTCGTCGCAGTAGTCGCAACGGTATTCCTGACGGTCGGAATGCACCAGATGGAACATCTGCACCGCAGGCTCGGTGGTGGTGACGCAGCGCGGGTTCACGCATTTGATGATGTTGACGACATGTTCCGGCAGGGTCGGCTTCTTCTTTTCGACGATTTTGCCGCCGCGGACGATGCCGACGGTCGCGGTGCGCGCCACGAGGCCGAGCACGTCGAGGTCGATGGATTCGGTCTCATCCTCGATTTTGATGATGTCCTTCGTGCCGTACATGTGGCTGTCGGTGTTCATGATCAACGCGAGCTTGGTTTTGGACGGGTCGATCTTCAGATACTCAAGTACCTTGAGCGCGGTTCCGGCGGGCACGTGATCGATGATGATGCCGTTCTGAATGCTGGTGACTTCCATCAGGCTTCAACCTCCTTGGCTGCGAGCGGTTCGTATCCCGGCAGTTCGTCACCGACCACCGAGCTTTCCAATGCCATGCGCATGAGCATACCGTTCTTGACCTGTTCGAAGTAGGCTGCACGCGGATCGTCGTCGACTTCCACGGCGATTTCGTTGACGCGCGGCAGCGGGTGCAGCACGGCCATGTCCTTCTTGGCGTACGCCATCTTGGCTTCGTCGAGGATGTAGGTGTCGCGCAGACGCAGATAATCGTCCTCGTTGAAGAAACGTTCTTTCTGCACGCGGGTCATGTACAGCACGTCAAGATCGCCGATGACGGAGACCAGATCCTTGACTTCGGTGTAGGAGCAGGATTCGGTGGCGTTGATGCGGTCAAGCACGTACTGCGGGGTCTTGAGCTCGTCGGGGCTGATCAGCACGAAGTTGACGTTGCCGAAGCGGCACAGTGTTTCGATCAGGGAGTGCACGGTGCGGCCGAAGGTCAGATCGCCGCACAGGCCGACGGTCAGGTTGGTGACACGGCCGAAGCGCGATTGAAGCGTGGCCAGGTCGGCGAGCGTCTGCGTCGGATGCATGTGTCCGCCGTCGCCCGCGTTGATGACCGGCACGGAGGCGGCGCGGGATGCGACCAGCGCGGCGCCTTCCTTCGGATGGCGGATGGCCACCACGTCGACGTAGTTGGACACCGTCTTCAACGTGTCGGCGATCGTCTCGCCCTTGGTGACGGAGGCGAGCTGGGCGCCGGCGAAACCGATCACCTTGCCGCCGAGGCGCAGCATGGCGGTTTCGAAACTCAGACGCGTGCGCGTACTCGGCTCATAAAACAAAGTGGCAAGCACCCTGCCTTCGCAGGTGTGTGCCACTTCTTTACGATGGGAATCGATGTACTGCGCTTTGTGCAGCATTTCCTGAATCTGACGAATGGAAAGATCATCGAGAGTGATGACGCTTTTTCCGACCATCGGCGTTTCGACCGCCGGTTCGAGTACTGAGGACAACGGCTCACCTTTCATGCAACTTGTGGTTGAAGGTGGCCACTGAAAGTGACCTAGCCAACTATAGCCCGAAACACTGACCCGGAGCGTTCACCGCGTGTTCACCGAGCGCCCGCTCGAATCGTTTCATGAAAGGCCGTAGAACAGACGTTCCGTCACGTCGCGCGCCTTGCGCATTACGGCAAGCAGATCGTTTTCGAAATGCTGTCCGCGATTCGCGTCGTATCCGAGATAGACGGCGAGTCCTCCCAGCGAATACGTGTCATCCGGCAGGATATCCGCCTGGTTGACGCGCCCGCTCCACAGGTAGCTGCCGTTGCGCGCGGCCGTGCACATCCACCATGCGCGTCGCAATACGACGGCGTCGCCGGCGGAAACCAGCTTGCGCCGCTCCAACTCGTCCAACGCCTGCATCGTGCCGTTGACTCGCAGGTTCGCGTTGTCGCCGGCATGCTGCAACTGCAGCAGCTGAATCGTCCATTCCACGTCGGACAGACCACCTTTGCCCAGCTTCAGGTGACGGTCCCTACGCACGCCGCGCGGCAATCGCTCGGCTTCCATACGCGCCTTGAGCTTGCGTATTTCGGCGACCTGCGCCTCCGTCAAATCGATCTTCGGATAGCGCAGCGGGTCGGCGACGTTCATCAGGAAATCCTCGGCGAGCGCCGCGTCGCCTGCCGCGTAACGCGCACGCAGGAGCGCCTGGTGCTCCCATGTGCTCGCCCAGGAACGGTAGTATTCCTCGCAGGACGCGTAGGAGCGCACGAGGGGTCCGTTTTTGCCTTCGGGCCGCAGGTCCATGTCGAGTTCGATTTTGGGTTCGAGCGTGGTCGGTCCTTGCAGGATGGCGCGGAGGTCTTCCTGCACTTTGCGTGCGAAGAGGTTGGCTTGGTTGTCGTCGGCGTTATCGGACGGCCGGTAGATGATGATGACGTCGGCGTCGGAGCTGAAGTTCACTTCCCTGCCGCCGTAGCGTCCCATGCCGATGACGGCGATTGCCGCCGGCGCTTTGTCGAGTCCCATTTCCTGCGTTTGGTGGCGGATGGCCCAGGTGAGCGATGCGTCGATGGCCGCGTCGTATACGTCGGTCATACCCGCGAGCGACGCCTTGTCGTCGATGACGCCGCTCATCCACCCTAGTCCGATGCGTTCGATTTCGTGGCGTCGCATGGCGCGGATGGAGTTGGCGAAGTCGTTGATGCTGCCTGCGTTGCGTTCGAGTGAGGCGTGTGTCTGCACGTCGAGGCTTTCGCGTGAGCGTGGCTGCAGGTCGTTGTCGCTGCCGAGCCAGGTGACGGATTCGACGGATTTGTTGAGCGCGTCGCCCAGGAACCGCGAATTGGACAGGATGTGGCACAGGCGTTGCGCGGCGGACGGCGAGTCGCGCAGGAAGCCGAGGTATTCGCTGTCCGTGCCAAAGTGTTCTTCGAGTTTGCGCCAGTTGAGCAGTCCCATGTCGGGGTTCTGCCCTTCGCCGAGCCATTGGAGGGCGGCGGGCAGGAGGATGCGGTTGATTTTCACGGCACGGGAGATGCCGGCGGTCAGTGCGGTGACGTGGCGCATGGCGGCGTCGGGGTCGGCGAATCCGATGGAGGCGAAGCGTTCCTGCATGGCGTTGGCGGACAGTTCCACTTGTTCGTCGTCGAGGCCGGCGTTGATGGGCAGCATGGGCCGGTAGTAGATGTCCATGTGCAGGTGGCGCACTTCACGTCGGGTTTCGTCGTATTTGTCGACGAGTTCCTCGGGGTGCATGTGGAAGGCCCGGGCGAGTCTGCGCAGTTCGAGGTTGTGGTTGAGTTCGTCGTCGTTGGTGTCGCGTTTGCGTTCGATACCGCCGAGACTGGCTTTGCCGAGGTCCGGGAACAGGTGGGTGCGTTTGAGCGCCCACATTTGCTGGCGGTGTTCCATGACGCGTTCGAAGCGGTAGTCCCAGGAGAGCTTCTTGGCTTGTCTGCGTGAGACGTATCCGCCTTCGGCGAGGCGTTGCAACGATTCGAGGGTGGAGCTGGTGCGCAGGGTCTCGTCGGCGCGGCCGTGGACGAGTTGGAGCATCTGCACGGTGAATTCCACGTCTCGTAGGCCTCCGCGGCCGAGTTTGATTTCACGATCCTTCAGGGGCGCGGGGATGAGGTCTTCGACTCGTTTGCGCATCTGCTGGCAGTCGTAGACGAAGTTGTCGCGTTTGGAGGCGGTCCATACGAACGGTCGGGTCATGTCCATGTACGCTTGGCCGAGGTCGGGGTCACCGGCCACGGGGCGGGCCTTGAGCAGGGCTTGGAATTCCCAGTTTTCCGCCCACTGTTCGTAGTAGGCTTCGTGCGATTCGAGTTTGCGTACGAGCGGGCCGTCCTTGCCTTCGGGGCGCAGTCCGCCATCGATCTGCCACAATGTAGGTTCGGCGACGCCCATGATGACGGATTGGCATACGCGCTGCAGGGTGGTGGCCATTTTGGTGCCGACACGGTTGAGGGTCATGCCGTTGGTGTCCGCGTCCGCCGGTTCCACCACGTAGATGAGGTCCACGTCGGATACGTAGTTGAGTTCGCGTGCGCCGAGCTTGCCCATGCCGATGATGGCGAAGCGCACGTGTTCGCTGCTGTCCACTTCGTCGCGGGCGATGGCGAGCGCGCCTTCCAGGGCCGCGTCGGCAAGATCGGACAGTTCCTGGCTGATTCTCGGTTGTATTTCGATTGGGTCGTCCGCGGTGGCGTCCTGCGCCATGATGGCGGCGAGCTGTTTTCTGTAGGTCTGTCGTAGCGCGGTCGCCGCTTCGGCGAGTGGTTTCGTGGCTTTTGGCATGCGATTGTCGGCCGGGTCGGCACCGACCGCTTCGAGGACATGCGCGCGGCGTTGCGCGTGGTTGTACAGATGGCTTTCGCATGAGTCGCTGGCTGCGGCCATGACGAGTTCGGGGCGGAAGCGCATGAGCTTGCCCATTTCGTCGGACACGCCGAGCACGGTGACGAGTCGTACGAGTCCGGCGTCGTCGGTGATGACCTGGTGGAAGTCGCGGCCTTGGCTTTGCAACGCTTTGATGATGTCGACGAGGTTGCGTAGCGCGATGTCGGGCTCGCAGGTCTGTTCCAATGTTTTCATCAGCAGGCATAGCCGGTCGTCGTCGATGCCGTCGGCGCGCAACTCGTCAAGCAGCGTGCGTGCCGTGTCCAGATCCTGCAATCCCGCCCGAATCAGATCGAGCACCCCAAACTGATGCGTAGAAGAAGCCATGGTTCCCATAGTAATCGTTCATATCCGTAAGTATGGCGAAAGGGATGGTTTCCGACAGTTGCCGGAAATCATCCCTTTCGTGTTTGTTGCATCGTCTGAATCAGACGAAGAATGGTTTGACGTTGGACCAGATGCGCCGGCTGACGCATGGATGGTTCATCGTGTACAGGTGCACGCCGTCGACGCCGCGTGCCGCCAAGTCGCAGATCTGTTCGGACGCGTAGGCGATACCCGCCTCTTTAAGCAGCGCGGTGTCGCTCCCCCACTTGTCAAGCAGGACGGCAAGTTTTTCAGGAACACGCGATTCGCACATCTTCGACATGCGCAGCACCGACTTCGCGTTCATCACCGGCATGATGCCGGCTTCGATCGGAACGTCGATGCCGGCGGCACGAGCCTTGTCCACGAATCGAAGGAAATCCTCGTTGTCGTAGAACAGCTGGGAGATGAGGTGGCTTACGCCCGCGTCGACCTTCTTCTTGAGATTGTCGATATCCTCCTCAAGCGTGGCCGCCTGCGGGTGCTTTTCCGGATAGCAGGCGCCGTAGATCTTGAGATCCGGACGCTTCTCGCGGATGTAGGCCGCCAGATCGCTCGCATGGTCGAACACTCCTGCCGGTTCGGCTCCTTCCACACGGTCGCCTCGCAAAGCGAGCACGCCGGAGACTTTGGCCTGGTCGAACAGGTCGAGCGCCTCGTCCACGTCGTCTTTGTCAAGGTATTGCGCGGTCAGGTGCGCCACGGCCGGAATGCCGTATTCGTTCACCGTGTGCGCGATGCGTGCGGTCAGCGTGCGGTCAGACGATTTGCCGGTGCCGTAGGTGACGGAGATGAAGTCGGGGTCCAGCCCCTGCAGGCCATCCAACGTATCGTAGATGGTACCTACAGGGCTGGTGCGCTTGGGAGGGAACACCTCCAGCGAGAAGATTGGCGAATGCATGTGATTCCTTGGAAATCTTGCCTGTTTATGCCTATGCCGGCCTTACTTGGCGAGTTTGGCGCGCACGGCCTTGGCCGCTGCGACGAGGTTCTCCAGGCTCGGCCAGGTTTCGGCGTTGCCACGGGTCTTCAGGCCGCAGTCCGGGTTGATCCACACCTTTTCGACGTCCATCTTCTTCAGGATCTCGTAGATGCGGTCCTCGATCTCCTGTTCGGACGGAATGCGCGGAGAGTGGATGTCGTACACGCCCGGGCCGGCTTCGGTTTCGAAGTTGGCGTCGTGGATGGCGTCGAGCACCACAAGGTCGCCGCGGGAGGCTTCGAAGGAGATCACGTCGGCGTCCATCGCGTCGATGTCCTTGATGATGTCGTTGAACTCCGAATAGCACATGTGCGTGTGGATCTGCGTGGTCGGCTTGACGGCGGAATGCACCAGACGGAACGCCGGAATGGCCCAGTCGAGGTACTTCTTGTGCCAGTCGGTCTTCCTCAGCGGCAGCTTCTCGCGCAGTGCGGCCTCGTCGATCTGGATGACCTTGATGCCGGCCTTCTCCAAATCGAGCACTTCGTCGCGGATGGCGAGCGCGAGCTGCTGGGTCTGCTGCTTGTGGGTGATGTCCTCGCGCGGCCAGGACCAGTTGAGGATGGTGACCGGACCGGTGAGCATGCCCTTCATCACATGGTCGGTGCGGGACTGCGCGTAGGCGCTCCATTCCACGGTGATCGGGTTGGCGCGGGATACGTCGCCCCACACGATCGGAGGCTTGACGCAACGTGTGCCGTAGGACTGCACCCACGCGTTCTTGGTGAACAGGAAGCCGTTGAGGTTCTGGCCGAAGTATTCGACCATGTCGTTGCGTTCGAATTCGCCGTGGACGAGCACGTCGAGGCCGATTTCCTCCTGATGCTTGATGCAGGCGTCGATCTGGTCCTTCATGAATTCGTCGTATTCGGCCTTGGTGATCTCGCCCTTGCGCAGCTTGGCGCGTTCGGCGCGCACTTCCTTGGTTTGCGGGAAGGAGCCGATGGTGGTGGTGGGCAGCAGCGGCAGGTTCAGCGCCTCACGCTGCTCCTTCTGGCGTTCGGCACGTGCCGGCTGACGTACGAAGTCGGCGTCGGTAAGGCTTGCGATTCGCTTGGCGACCGCAGGATCGGCGGCGACGCGGGTGCCGTCGAACAGCGCCTGGTTGGCTGCGAGTTCGGCGGATGCCTTCTTCTCGTCGTCGGAAGCGTCGGCGAGCACGGCGACTTCGTGCAGTTCGTCGAGCTTCTGGACTGCGAAGGCGAAGTGCTTGCGCACGTCGTCGGCGAGACCGTCCTCGCCTTCGGTGCTGAACGGCACGTGCAGCAGGGAGCTGGCGGTGGAGACGGCCACGTTGGCGGTGACCTGCTTCAGCGCGTCGACCAGGCCGAGGCTCACGGCGTAGTTGTTGCGCCAGATGTTGCGGCCGTTGATCACGCCGGCGAAGATGGTGGTGTTTTCTGCCACGCCGTACTTTTCGACGGCGGCGAGGTTTTCGTCCTTGCCTTCGTTCAGGTCCAGGCCGATGCCGTCGAAGCCGAGCAGGTTGACGGTTTCGTACACGTCGGCGATATGTCCGAAGTAGGTGTTGAGCAGCACCTTGACCTTGCCTTCGCGGGCGGGCAGGATCTTGGCGTACAGGCTCTTGAACAGTTCGACATCGCCCGGCTCCTTGTCGAGCACGAGGTACGGTTCGTCGATCTGGATCCACTGCGCGCCCAGTTCGGCGAACTTGGCGACGACTTCGGCGTACACCGCGGCGACCGCGTTGACGAGGCCCTTGTCGTAGTCGAGCTCCTCGGCCTGCGGATTGCGGGCGAGCTTGAGGAAGGTGTACGGGCCGATGAGCACCGGCTTGGTGGCGATGCCGAGCGCCTTCGCCTCGTTGAATTCGTCGAACGGCTTGGTGCTGTTGAGCTTGATGTCGGTGGCGGAGTCGATTTCCGGCACGAGGTAGTGGTAGTTGGTGGTGAACCACTTCTTCATCGGCAGGGCGGTCACGTCGCCCTTCTCGCCCTGATAGCCGCGGCCCATTGCGAAGAGGGTCTCTTCCGGGTTCTCGAAGGCGAGACGCTGGTAGCGCTGCGGAATGACGTTGAGCAGGATGGCAGTGTCGAGCATCTGGTCGTAATAGCTGAAGTCGTTGCTCGGAATCAGGTCGATGCCGGCGGCCTGCTGCAGCTTCCAATGCTTGGCGCGCAGTTCCTTGGCGGTGGCACGCATCTCGTCGAGGGTGGTGTTGCCCTTCCAATACGCTTCGATGATTTTCTTCAGCTCACGGTTCTGGCCGATGCGCGGGAAACCGGAGACGGAAGTAAGAGCGGACATGAATCCTCCATCTGATATGAACAATGCAACCCGCTCAAGCTATCACAAAACCGCCAGCTATAAGACATCAAGAAAATTTGAGTGTCGTTATAAACTGTCCTTATAGCAATGAGGTTTCTACATGCGTTGCCACGCTTGGAGTTTCGTGTTTCCACCACCTGAGTGTCACTCAAAGTAGACTCTATTTTTCTGCTTTCTCCGTATGATACACCCGCCGGAAACACGAAAACGCCCCTCCCCCAGCATCAGCTGAGAGAGGGGCGCGTGTTAAAAAAACAGGTGCAAAAATTTCCACAAGCATTCGAATGCGGGAATTTTCTCACACCCGAAAATCACTCACGGTTAAGTGTTGTGCCTGAAACAGGTGCAACGCTTATTTTTCGTCGGAACCGTCCATGACGGTGATCCTGAGCTTGTCGAGCTTGGCCTTGACGGCCTTCTCGACCGCGGCGGCGATCTGGTCGGGGTCGGCGCCCTTGCTCTCGGCGAGGGTCTTGACCGCCTCGGTCAGTGCGGCCACCTGCGTGACCAATTGGCTGGTCTTCGCATCGATGCCGGCCACACGGTCGCCCAATTTCGCGCCGCCCTGCACCGGCTGTTCGACCACAAGGTTGCCCAAGGCCGACGCGTGGGTGTTCCTGTCCCACTGCGAAAGCCTGAACAGCTCCTTCTTGGTCGCGTTCGCCGCCGCGTCCGTGCCCTGCAGTCGGTCACGCATCAGGACACCATTCTGATTGAAATTCCACACGTCTTCTGCGCTCATATCGTCTCCTCCCAAAAGCTCGTTAGCGCGTTTGATTATCCTGTCCACCGGCAGCGCGTTGACACACCTGTCGGGACACCCGTAGTGGTCCGTGCCAGGCACCTCGCGGTGCAGGACGATATTGCCGGCACGGTTGCCGCTGGCATCGTGCCAGAGGGTCTTCCACCCGTATCGGCGGGCGATGTCGGCGCACAGTCTGGCGCTGGCCTCGACCTCCGCGTCTGTGACGGGGATTCCGGCCATGCCGCCCTCGTGCTCGATGGTCACGCCGCTGCAATCACTCTGCCAATTGGCGTCCGCCCAGCTGCCCTGCGTCTCGTCCACCCACTGGTAGACGCTCCCGTCGCCGCCGACGCCATAGTGCGAGGCGGCCTGGAAGCTGGAGCGCATGAAGCACGAGTCCGTGCCAGCCAATCGGCCGACCATGATATGCAGGGTGATGTGGTCCACGTGCAGCCCGTTGCGCCCAGCGTAGTGGTTCGGACTGCCACGCCATAGTGCGAAGCCTGCGCCGGTCATCAGAGATTACCGCCCGGCACAAGATCGGAGTCTGCCACGGTGCTGTCCGTGTCCGTCGATTCGGCTGATTCGGCGGCAGTCTTCGGCGTGGTCTTGGCCACGGCTGCCGCCGCGCTCAACGCGGCGCTTTTCGCTGCGCTGATGCCATTGACCACGCCCTCTTTCTTCAATGCATCCACGAGCTGCTGGCCAGCAAGGCTCGCGCTGGTGATGTTCTGGTTCTTCCACCAGCCGTAAATGGTTCCGGCGATGCCGATGACACCGAAGATTGAAGCGCTGACCTGCTCGTTGGTGAAAGGCAGCGGATTGATGCCGGCCAAGGACAGGCCGGCGTTGACCAGAGCGTAGAGCGTGACCACGATGGTCACTCCGGCCTTGACACGCTCGCCGGTCAGACCAGGCAGATTACTGGTTGTGGTGTTTTTGGTGGCATGGTCTGCCATGATTGCCTCCTTCAGGCATAAGGAAAGGCCACCTCCGTGGAGATGGCCTTGAAAAATGATTGTCAGCGCAGGTGCGCGCCGTGGTTGAAGACGAGGACGAGCGCACAGAGGATGCAGAGGATGCCGATGGACGTCATCGCTCCTCCAAGGTCTCGGGTGCGACATCCTCGCGTAATTCGTCCGGGAGATGCGGCTTCGGATGACGTTTGAGGAATTCCGGCTCGATGATCTCGCAGAACAAGCCAAGCCAATGGAAAAGGTCGCGGGTGTAGGCCGTGAGCGTGAAATACTTCCGCTGCTGCGATTCCAGATGCTGTATCTGCTCCTCCTGCGATTCGACCTGCTCGCGCAAAGGCTTGATGACTGAATCGGTCAGAATGTCGCAGGCTTGGGCGGCTATCTGCGCAGTGTCCTTGCGACGGCTGGAGATGGCGCCGATGATGGCGCCCACTCCCCCGCCTCCGACCAAGGCGACGAACAGCGACGTCCAGAATTCCGTGCTCGACAAGAGATCAAGCGGCGGCATCGGCTCTCCCATGGGTCGAGCCTCTTCGACTGCCATCCGCGCTTGGATGGCCGAAATCGAATTTGATTTGAGTCAACATAACCTCCTCAAAAAAAGAGAAACCCGCCTGAAACGACGGGAACAACAAAACAGACAAGGAAACAGGACGCCTAGCCCTCGGCACCATCACTGCGCCAGGTCTTCACCTCGGTCACATCCGCCAAGTCGGACACGGCAACCGTCCTGGAATCCTTGGTGTCCATGTCGGCGACAACGACCTCGGCCGCCGTATCACGACCCGTGAAAGTCACGATCACGCCACGACGGTAATCCGTCCAGGTCTCACCGGACGCGTCCTTATGGTCGAAAGACAATCCAAGCCGCAGAAGCTGATAGACAAGACTGTCCCTCGCCGGACGCAAATCCAGCACTCCATCGGTTTTGACGACATCATCCATACTTACCTCCATATTCCAAAAATCATCTTGTGACGATCTGACGTCCGTCGATGTACAATGCGCCAGCGGTCGGGCCCGTGGCGAGCGTGTGGTTCCCCGTCCATTTCAGACTCCAGCCCGCGGCGGAGAGCGCCAAGCCCCAGCCCTGGTCGTTCGTGAACTGCAAGCCGCCGGAGCCGATGGACAGTTTGCCGTATTTCACCGTCTCCAGATCCAGACCGGTCCGGGCCGAGCATTCGACATGCGCCCCGTCTGGCGCGGTGATGCTGATGCCGCCCGCGCCGAGCTGGATATGATAGGTGACCGTCTTGTTCGCAGTAGGCTGCACGGTGATGTCAAGACCGTCCTGTGACAGGATCAAATGCCCGGACCCGACGCCATTATCACCGGCCACCTGCAAACTGTGCCGGTCGATGCGTGTGAGCAGCTTGCCGTCCTTGTCAAGCAGGTCGAAACTGCCGTCAGTGCTCACGAGGGCGCTCACGCCGTTGAACACGCCGTTTTTCTGGTGGCCGGCGCGGACGCCTGCGGAAGTGAGGCTGATGCAGTCCTCCAGAACCCCGACACGCGATTGGGCGTCGGAGGCGTTCGATTGTGCCGTATTGGCCGAGGCTTGCGCGTTCTTGATCTCAACCTTCGTGGCGAACTTGACATCAAGCGACTCATTGTTCTGCGAGACTTTGGAACTGATCTCCTGCGTGACGCCGCTCTTGGTGGCGTAAGTGCCTGCGACGGTGCTGGTTATGCTGTTCTTTGCGACCGTGATATCAGATTTTGTGGCCAGCCCCGACCCGTCCGTGCCCTTGTAATTCTGCACGACGCCCAAGGCCACCGACTTGCTGGTCTGGTCGACGTAGCTGCGCGTGCTGATCGTATCGTACGCGAGGTTCTGGGCGGTGCCGTTCGTGGGCTCCGTGTCCTGTATCCTCGTGCCGCCGCAGTTTGGGCCGTCCTGCCACGCCTTGTAGTCGCCCTGGAGCGTGTAGTGCCCGTTCCAGTAGTTCCATGGCAGGTACGCCCAGATGTCGCAGGTGGTCGAGCTGAACGCCATGACCTTGACCTTCACGTTGTCCGCGTCGCGGATGCGGTTCACGCTCACGCCGAACGCGCCCGATGCGGACGCGGACGACTGATAGCCGTCCTTGACGAAGATCTCGAACTCCGCGTTCTGGCTGGCCAAACCGTTGTATCCGTTGCCGGAGTACACGTGCAGGAGGACGCTCGACGCGTCGCCGCTGCTGGTAAGATAGCCGAGCTTGACCCATTTCGCCTTGCCGGCCGCGCCGGTCAGTGTGAACATACGGGTCGCGCTCTTCCTCAACGCCTCGGTCGCGGCGAGTGTCGTGTAGGTCTGGCCGACCGTCGATTTGATCGAGGAGGCCGACTGGTCGATCCTGGACTGCACCTCGGCTTTGGTCGGATAGTCCCCCTTGGTCTGGTAGGTCTTCGCCACGCTAGTCTTGAACCCGTCGAGATTCTGTTCCAGGCTGCTGACCCTGCTCGTGTCGGCCTTGCCGCTGATCCGCTGCGACAGGGCCGTGTTGATCCTGTCAACCTTCTGGGACACCTGGCTGATGGTGGTCGTGTTTCCTTGGGCGGTCTTCGCGACCTCCGCCACCTTGCCTGTGATTTCGTCGGCCTTCTGCGTCAGGGCGGAATTCGTGGCGTAAGAGCTCATACCGTTCTTGGACTGGTATTTCTCCGACACTTCGCCGCGGATCTGGTTCGCCGTCTGCGTCAGGGAGGAATTCGTGGCGTAATCTCCGGCTGGCTGAAGACCGGTGACATCGGTGCAGACGACATTCGCCACATACCACTGCGTCGGACCATTACTTGCCGACTGCTCGATCTGGAAGAACACACATCCTCTGGATTTCCCATTCGGACAGGAGAAACGCCATGTCGCAGCAATCCATCCGTCGCTAAGGTCTGACGTCGATTCAGCTCCCCGATATGTGTCAAAGGAATTTCCGCCGGTCTGTGCAGTGTACCAGATGCCAGCATTCAGTGGTTTGTCTCCCTTTAATCGCTTGATATGAGCGGTTATCACATAGGTATGACCCGGAACTACAGGAAAACTAGTGGCATTATTGTGATGATCACGGCTGGCGAGTAGATTCACTCCGCTCCCATTCGGCGCAGTGACATTATTCACCCGAGATGTGATCTGGGGCTTGTCGGGGTCGAACGTCGGATTGACCCAGAGGTTCGAGCCACGGCCATAGGTCTGGCTTACAGTCGTCTTGAAGCCGTTCAACGACTGTTCCACGCTGCTCGCCCGACTCGACGCGTCGGAGGCGGTCTTCGCGACCTGCGTCAACGTGGCCTTGTTCGAGTCGGCCGTGGATTTCACCGTGTTGACGGTCTGCACGGTCGAATCCAACGTCTTCGCGGTCTCCGACAGTTTCGAGGACAATGTGCTGGCCGTCTGCTCCACCGAGGACGCCTTGCCCATCGCCCCGGAAGCGGTCTTCGCGACCTCCGACACCTGCGCCTTGATGGAATTCGCCGTCTGGGTAAGAGAACTGTTGGTTGCGTAATCTCCTGCGGGCTGAAGGTCCTCTGGGGCTGGAGACCAGTCAGTTGGTTTAGTGCCTTTTTCGAGCTTCCATCGATATTTTGGAAAGGCATAAATACCAACTAAGATGGTAGCTGCATTTGTATCAGTCGTAAAGGTAATATGACCTTTATCTCTGATTGATATTGAAGGAACTACAAAATTGATAAGAGTACCTTCGGAATCAAACTGACTGATACGACCAATGTAATTTGCAGTATCAGTCATTGAATCATATGCACTTAAAACATATGTTGTATCCGGATCGACTATGATTGGTTTTTTAGATGACGAATCGCCATTCCATTCGGAATCTGAAACTGAAGCATCTGGACTTTTAAGATTTCCAGTTACGATATCTAGATAAGTCTTAATGAAATTCGATTTAACAAGAAGGTTCCGTCCACCAATCGTAAGATTGTTGAAATCATTCTTGGTAGTATAAGTCTCAGCAACAGTGGTCTTAAACCCATTGAGATTCGCTTCGAGACTCGTAGCCTTGTCAACAGCGCTTTGAGCCGTCTTCGCATTTGCCGTAATATTCGCGCTAAGCGAATCCGAAGTAGCCTTCAGACTCGTCTGGGTTGCATACAGAGCATCGTTCTGTGCCTTAGTCTGGTAATTTTTCGACAGATTCAGAGTTACGGCGTCAGCGGTCTGTTGGGCCTTGGATGCGGCTGTCACGGCACCATCGGCGGTTCCCTGAGCTTTGGTCACTTCGGCGGAAATGCTATCGGAAGTCGCCTTCAGACTCGCCTTGGTCGCATATATCGTATCAGCCTGGGATTTTGTCTGATAGTTCTTTGTCAGATTTGCGGAAATACCATCGGCGGTCTGTTGGGCCTTGGATGCGGCTGTCACGGCGCTGTTTGCGGTTGTCTTGACGGACTCGACATTCGCCGTGATTGATTCCGCGGTCTGAGTCAGAGAACTCTTGGTCGCATAGGTCTCGGGAATATCGATCTTCAGCTTATCGACATCGCCCTGGGCCTTGTTCGCACTGGATTGTGCGGCATCGGCTGCGTTCTTCGCTGTGGCTGCATTATTGACTGCGGTATTTGCCGTCGATTGGGCCTTACTAGCAGCGGTGTTCGCTGCCGTTGCGGATGCCTGTGCGTTATTCGCGGAAGTCTGTGCATTGGCTGCATCCGCCAATGCCTTGGTGACATCGGTATCCTGATTCAGCTCCCAAGTATATGTCACGCCGTCGTCGGAGCCGAACCGGTACGCCTTACCGGTGGCCTTGTCGTAGTAAAGGTCGCCGGAATGCTTCTTCCTCTTCGCGTCGGTGGTCCAGTCCGAAGCCGGCTTGTTCGTCAGTGTCGGAACACCGGTTCCCTGCCAGGATTCGATGGCGTTATCCGCAACGTTCTGGAGAGCAGACAACGCATCTTTCGTTGCATATGTCTTTGATACGGAAGCCGTGATGGAATCAGAAGTCTGTTTCAGACTGGACTGGGTCGCATAGAGCTTATCGGCATCAGCTTTGGTCTGATATTCGGTCCTCAGAGTCGTGCTGATCTGATCGGCCGTCTGCACAGCTGCGGAAGACTGCTTAAGCGAATCGTTTGCGGTTTTGCCTGCTGATTCGGCAGTGGTCTTTGCGGCGGTTGCGGTCTGGGTCGCAGTGGTGCTCTGGGCAAGAGCGGTCTGCGAATCCTTGTATGCGGAAGATGCCGTAGTCGATGCCTCGGTAGCAGTCTGCTTGGCCTCCGTGGAGACACTCAGGGCATTGTCGGACTTCTTGACAGCATTGCTGACTTTCGTCGTCAGTTCTCCGAGTTCGGTGGTGTGCTGTTCGATGACCGCATTAGCGGAATCGAGATCCGATGCGACGTTCTCGGCCTTGGACTGGGCTTCGGCCGCGGCCTGTTTCGCTGCGATGGCCTTCGCATCGACGGCCTGGATGGATTTGTCCAGATCGGCGGTGGATGCATTGGCTTTGTCGGCCGCCTTCTGGGCCGCGTCTGCTGCGGACTGAGCTTTGTTGGCGGATGATTGGGCGGCCTTGACGGTGGAGTCCATCTCGGACTTCGCATCCTGGACCTGCCGGGTCAGATCGCTTCGGACCTTGTCGGCCTTGGCTGCGGCATCCTGCGCCTGCTTGCGCGCGTCGTCGATGCCCGCCTGCGCGTCCTGGCGGATCTGCTCGCCCTTGGCGATCGCCTCGTCGGCCTTCGCCATGGCCTTGTCGGCGGACTGCTGCGCGTCCTGCGCGGCCTTGTCGATGCCGCTCGTGTCCACGAGCGGCAGTTGATTACCATCCTGGTCGATGCGATTCGCGCCATCCTGCGCGCCATCGCCAATGATGACGTCCGTGCCGCCCGTGCCGGGGATGCGCACGGTGCCCATCTTGTGGGTCTTCTGGGTCAGGGCGAGGCGCATGGCCTTCATGCCCAGGCTCAGGCCGAGCGTCGAATCGTCTGGATTCAATTCCACATGAGAGGACATTGCCACCTCCAAAATGTCAGGCCATGGGATCATCCATGGCATCGAAAATCAAGCTCACCTTGTCCGATTGGTCGCCGCTCATCTGCATGAGACGGCATTCGTACACGCCGTCGGAAAGCGATGGGAAGCCTTGGATGTCGAGACGCATGGTCTCGCCCGGCCAAAAGCTCCCGAGTGGATGCAATGGCGTGCCGTCCACGCTCACGTCATTGGCGTGCAATTCGCCTTTGATCTGCATGAGCGGCGCGTGATTCGCGGCAAGGACGCCGTCTGCATGCTGGCGCAGCAGGTTCGCGTCGGCGGCGTCCGTGTCGCTGTAGGTCATCTCACGGAGCGGGAATGGCTCATGATTGCCGTTGACGAGGCTCAGGTCTTCGGACAGGTGGCAGAGCTGCGCCTTGTCCGTGCCAGAGCCGGACGCGTAGACACGGTGCACGGCGCCCAAGTGGTCGATGGTCATGTTTTCCAAGGTGCCGCCATACGGGCTGCTGGAAAGCTCGAGGATAGTGTCCTGCGCGATGTTCGGATCCGCGTCACTCCCGGCGAGGAAGTCGAAGCGGATGGTGTCGCCGGAGAGTTTCGGACGCAATTGCAGGTCGGGCCCGTTTTCGACGTTGGCGATCTTGTCCCACACGTCGGAGCATTTGAGATTCTGGATGTCCCAGCTGTCATATTCGCGCTGGTGCGAGCCTTTTTCGCCCCTGTAGTGCCAGTCGATGGGCAGTCCGCCGCCCGGCTTGGCATTGGTGCACAGCCACCCCGCCTCCGCCGCGATGGCGCGCAAGGAGAGATTGTTGAAGTTGATGACGTCGGTGCTGGTGCTGCCATTGGCAGTGCCGTAGACTCCCTCGCGCACCAGATACCGGTCGCCCAAGAGCCCGTAAATGCTCGTCAGGCTGAAGTCGGTGTCGAGTGGCCCGTCCTTGCGTTGTCCGATGAGGCCGCACAATATTGGTGTGCCGATGGCATCCTCCGAATCGAGCGGACTCGTCCAGCAGAGTGCGACGCTGCGCCGGTCTGGCGCGAGGAGCCGTGAGCGTTCGCCTGGCGAATTGGCCGGCACCGCGGTCCATGGCACCTTGAGACCGCTCACCTCGTCCTGTCCCACACCCTTGGATTTCGTGGTGGAAAGCGATGAGTCGGCCACACTGACCGACCAGCTGAAATTCGGCAAGTCGATTGGACACAAGAGCTGTCCGCTGATCGTATCCACGATATACGCGCGCCAAGCCATGAGTGCGCCTCCTTAGCCGACGTTCACGCCACGGTCCCACACCTCGAGCGTGCGGCCGGGGTAATTCTCCTTGCCGTCGCTGTGACAGATGAAATAGACATTCTCGCCCCACGTGACGCGATGGTTGCGGGTGCGCACGGTATGCCATCCGGCCTGCAATTCGACCAGCGCATTCAAATGCACCTGCTGCCACGCGCGGGACACTTGGAATTGGCCGCCGCCACCGGAGACGTCCTGCCCGTCGACCTGAAAGCCGACATACCAGCAGGCCATCTGTGTGGCGTCCTCGGTGGGCTTCTTGGGATTGTCGTGTCGGCAGGCGGCCGCCGTGGCCGTGTACCTGAGCTCCACCAGCCTGTCGGTCGGCAGATAAAAGCTGGTGTCCTGCTCGAAATAGTCCTTCCCACCGTCGCCCATGTTTGCGGGGCCCTCGTAGTTTCGGACGTTACGCGCAATGAGACCCTTGCTCGCGCCGTAGGGCATGGCGTAGCGTTCCGCGCCATCCGTACTGCACGATTTGGTTTGTGTCATGCCGGCGGGCACGAGCATGGCCGCCAAACGCACCACATCGGACGGCACCTGGTCGAGCGGCACGTCTGGGTCAGCGGCCGGCGTGCCCTGAGTGACGCCGAGCACCACCTGATTGTCCGCGTCTCCCTTGTCGAGGTCGTGGGCGCGGAGCCAAATCACGTCGTATCGGCTCAATCCGGCGTTACCGGCGGCGACTGCGGGAGTGGCGCCGCCCGGCCAATAAGCGAGCACCGCCTCGCCCTTCTGGCCGTCAGGCTGAATCAATGCGGTACCGGCGCTCACCGTGTAGGTGAGCCCTGTGCCTCCGGTCACGGTAAGCCCCTGAATGATGCCGTCACTGGCCCACTGGGCGCTGATGATATGCCGATGCACCTGAGGGCTGACGCCCTGCGATTTCGCGTCGGGACGAATGCCTAAAGCCGTGGTCATAAGTGTTGCACCTCCGAATCGGAAAAACGTTTAAATGTAGGTGTCATGGCTTGAGCAGCTGACCCACCCGCTGCCTGCGGTGGCGAGATTGACCGTCAGACTCTTGCCGGCCGGTATCGTCATCCACCCGCGCTGTGATAATCCGCTGGTCACGTCCACGCCGCCCATGGTGGCGGTGCGGGAGCGGGTGTCCAGCAATACTGGTGTGCCGGTGTGGATGGCGCGCGAATAGGCGATGGTGGAATTACGCCCGTCGCACGCCAAGCGGAGCGTGCAGCCATCAGGCCACTCTCCGCACAAGGTGTAGGTCGGATATGCGCGGCTAGTGCCCTGATTCGGCAAGCGCATCACCGTCGCACCATCCGACGCCACGCCATACTGCAGCGGATATGCCAAGCCACCATTAGCCGCGCCGTAGCTCAAGCCGCCCGACTGCACCACCGACGCGCGAGCCTCACCCGAATGCGCCAAAGACGACAGGCGCTCCGGACGCTCGAAAACGATGGTGATGGTCGAATCGGCGATGCTGCCGGACCGATAGTCAGGCTGCTGGGTAAGCACCATATATCCGCCACTGCAGCAGGTATCCTCGGTGCCGTCGACCACGCGCATCCTGACCTGACGATGCACGAGCCTGCGCACACTGTCCGTCAAAGCGAGCAGCTCGTCACGGCTGGAGGCGTTGGCATTCCAATGCAGAGTGACGGCACGGCTGGCGTAGGAGATGTCATCCTCGCTCACATCATGTCCACCGTCGCCCTGCCCTCGCGCCGTCACATTGACTTTCGCGGCGGGAGTCGACCACCAGCCCTCGATGCCGCCTTTCGCGATGCACAGGCAGTCAAGATCGCCCGAACCCTCGAAACGCACCGGCTCCAAGCCGGAGGCCGACAATTCCGCAAAATAAGCCACATCGGCCTCCTTTTATCGCAATTGGTGTCGCGCGGTGCGCACGAGGATGCTCGCATCAGCCCATGGATCCGAGCGTTCGGGGATGTTGACGTTGAGGTTCACGGTCCGATCGCCCTTATCTTTGACGTCAGCGCCGAAGATCTTGACGATCTGCTCTCGCGTCAACACGAGTTCGGGCTGCTTGGTCTCGTTGGCCACGAGGTGCCGTCCGGGTGGCAGGATGCCGCCGCGATCGTACAGGGTCGGTCTATCGTCTCCGACGATGCCGCCGAGCGCGTAGCCGCCCGCACGATTCATTCCGGCCAACGACCCATACCGATGGATCGCGTAATTGCAGCCGGCATAGATGTTGGCGAGCGGGTCGGTGATGCCACGCGAGCGGTACGGCCCCGCATAGGCATTGAATGTGCCAGGAATGGTCTGCATCAGGCCCTGCGACGGCATACCCGCTTTGGCGTTGGAATCCCAGTTGTTGATGGCGTTAGGATTGCCGCCGGACTCCTGATTCATTCGGCGTAGCACGGTGTCGGCCCAGCTTGCTGGCTGGCCCAATTCCTTGAGCACCTGCAGGACTAGGCTCCTCCAGCGTTCCACGCCGCCACCGACCGAACCATGATATTGGCCCGCCTCGGATTTGCTGGTCCACTTGGATGCCAGGTCGGACGCCATCGACTTGACCTTGTCGACAAGAGCCGTAGCGGCACTCACCGGCAGTCTGCCGACCATCTGGCCGAACTGGCCGCCGCTGATTCCCGCCACCTGCGATTTCACAGGCGTGAGAATCTTCGACGTGACCCAATCCACAGGATTCTTCACAAAGGCCTGAGCTGTCTGGGACAAATCCTCGATGAATTTCTTCGCTCCGGACACCGCCTTGCCAATCTTGGAGGCAATGCCACCTTTGGCGAAGCGTTGGACGCCATCAAGACCCATATCCTCACGGACGGCCTGCACGCCATGGTGGCGAGCCAAAGCGTTCCAGCGGTAGACGTTCTCCGCGCCTACGGCCTTAGTCCATTCCGGCACCATCCACGCCTCGCCCGGCGAGGTCATCGCCGGGATCGAATCGACACCGGGAGCGTAACCGGGGTTGATGCCGCCGACGGTGCCGCCGGTTGCGAACTTCACCGTCGGAAGGGAGAGTTTCAGGCCGACGGCGCCGGCCACCGAATCCCATACCTTCTTGATGCCGTTCGTGTACACCGTGTTGACGACGAAGGCCACCGGAGCCCTTGCGGCCTCCTTGACCTGATCCCAGCTTCGTTTAATCCAATCCTTGGTGGACTGGAAGGTCTGGCCGATGGCATTGACGGCATTGGAGATAGGAATCTTCACGTTGTTGTCGAACCACGTGCCGACCGAGCTGAAGACGCCGGTTATCCGGTCTTTGGCCGTCTGGAAAATCGACTGGAAAGTGCCCGGAATCCCCTGGAAGAAGCCGGTGATGGAACCGGGAATGCCGGCAAACCAGTCACATACCACCTGCCACCTGGATTGCACCCATTGGCCAGCGGAGTCAAAGAAACCGCCGACAGCGGCCGGAATACCCGAGAAGAAACCTCCGATTGAGGATCCAACACCTGAGAACCAGTCGCAGATGCCCTGCCATTTGGCCTCAACCCACTGGCCCGCCGAATCAAACCATCCACCAATCGCCGATGGAATACCGGAGAAGAAGTCGCCGATCTTCTGACCTGTGGTCCCGAACCAGTCCTTGACACCGTTCCAACGGTCCTCGACCCACTGGGCCGCGCCGTCGAACTTCGATTGAATCTTGACCATCAGGTCGCACCAATTGGTGTTGATCCAATCGCCGGCGTCGCCCCATGCCTTCTTGATGCCGGCCAGAGTGTCCTGCTGGGCTTTGACCTGCGCTGCCGTATTGTCAGCCTGTGCCTGCCCTGCCTCGGAGAACGCGCCTTTGATGCCGTTCCAAGCCTTGACTCCGGCATCGCGTTGGCCGGAGCTCATCGAAGCTTGCGCGGAACCGGTATTACCTGCGAACCCCTGCTCGTCGGCTTTCTTTCGAAGGCTTCCGAGTTTGTTCATTCCGGTTTTCGCGGCACCCACGGCCATTGATGGCCAGTTCAGCGGATTCAGGTTGTGTTCCCATGTGGAGTTCTTGATTCCGAGGAACTTGTTGTTTTCCTGTGCGGCCTTGTACCGTTTCTGGTAGTCGGCGTATGACTTGTCGCCCTTGCTGAAACCGGGAATTTTGTTCAGTTGACTCCATGCCCACTTAGGAGTGCCTTTTTCGACGTTCTTCGCAGCTGAAAGCATTGCGGTTCCACCGGCTGCGATTCCAACCTTGCCGACGGTAAGCTTTGACAGCCATTTCGGAGCCTTCAGCCCGCCGAGGAACTTGCCGAACGATTTCAGCGCGTTGCCAGCGGTCTTGATGCCTTTTCCGGCGATGCCGAAGCCTTTGCCGATATCCTTGGCGACACCGAAGATGTTCTTCAGTATCTTGAATCCTTTACTACCTAACCACAGGTAGATGGCCGTATCGAAGATGGTGCCCTGCTGGTCAGCGGACAGACCGTTCCACGCCTTCTCGATTGATGCGAGCAGGTCGAGCAGTGGCTTCAGACCAGCAAGCGCCACATTGGCGGCTTTCAAGGCCTTGTTCAAGTTCGACTTGTCGCCATCCGCCGGGGTGTTGAAAAATTCACCCAATCCGGGAAGGTTCTTCAGCACCTCGCTGGCGGAGTCGCGGATGCCGAGGAGGCTGTCTTTGAAGTCGATGAGTGTCTGGCGGTCTGCGTTCTCGAAGGCACGGTTGAACTCGTACGAGAATTCACCGGTCTTGATGAAATCGGTGAGACCTTTATACCCCCACCGAATCCGCTGGTAAGCGTCTTCGATGCCCGCATACGACTTCTTGTCGATGTGGAAAGATTCAGCCAATTTTTCGTTGACTTTGCCGGTCTCGACGAATTCCAATGATCCGGAGACCGCCTTGGCCACAGCCGAGCCGACATCTCCGAATTTCGCCGTAAAGCTGTTAATGACGCCGCTGATGCGGTCGACACCGAACGCCTCGATAATCTTCTCGATGGCCTTCTGGACGCGGTTTTTCGCGTTCTCCATCGCAGTGCCGATGCCCTGTGTGGCGTCTTTCGCCTGCGTCGTGAAGCTGGCGTACTGTCCGTAGCCGTCCTTATTGAGCTTGACGAGCGCCTTATTGAAGTCCTCGAAGGTGACCTTGCCACCCTTCATCGCCTCATATAGGTCGTTCTGCTTCGCGTTTGCGCCAAGGATGCTCTTGGCCAATTGGTTCATCTGGCCAGGCATTGCATTGACGACACTTCGCCATGCGGCGGCATCGACCTTGTTCGCGCTCAACATCTGGTTGTACTGTTCGATGGCGTCGGCCTGCAGCACTGTGTCTTTGCCGCCGGCCAGGACGGCATTGTTGAACGCCAATGCGATGCTGGTGGCCTCGTCCAGATTCTTGGTCAACGGAGCAAGCTGCTGGACCATGCCGATCATGCTTGATGTGGTGGTCGGCAGGCCGTCGATGCTGGCGCTGATGCGTTTGATGGCTGCGGCAGCGTCATTCGAGTCGTACCCCAAATTCTTCATGACTTTGGGGAAATTGTTCATCGTGTCGGCGCGTTTAATGGCGCCTTCCACATTGCTGGTGATGATGTTTGAGACTTTGCTGAATGCCGACTGCGCGAACCCGCTGATGGCTCCGAACTTCGCGGCTCCCCACGCGGTGAAGAAGCGTTCGGAATCTCCGACTCCCCTTGCGGCAGTGGTAGTGACGCTTGATTGCATGCTACGGAAGGAATTGATGGCATTGCGCGCCGATGCCGCGGCGGACGCGAAAAATCCCGACTGCTTGGAAGTGCTCGCGTTCAGATTCGTCTGAGCGTCGTGGAGCTGCGTCTGAGTCTCTTTCAGGCCTTCGCTGGCGGCTTTGAGTTGTTCCTCAGCCGATGTGACGGCTTCGGTCTTCTGCCTCGCCTTGCTCCTTGCGTCGTTGAGTCGTGCTTGGGCGTTGATGGCCTGTGAGGAGGATTGTCCGCTTTTGACGATGGTTTCCTGCAGTTTGACTTCGGCGGCCTGTACGCGCAGGTCGGCGCTTTTCTGCTCGTCGCGCGCTTTTGCGATCTGCGACGTGCACTGGCTGACCGCCTGCGCGGCCTTCTTCTCAGCCTGCTGCAGGCTCTTGACCTGCTCTGACAGCACGTCACGGCCAGCGGCCTGATTCATGGCGTCGGAGAATTTCTTGCCGGCATTCCGTCCTGCGGAGGTGGCCGCGGCCGTCACACCGCTGTTGAGCTTCGTGCCGAAAGCGCTCAGATTCGGGAGCACATCGATCCATGCGGCTGTGCCGGCCATGAGACCACCTCACTGTTCAGTTTTTCGATTGATCGCCCGTGACAAGCGCCATGAGCTCGCTCCGCTCCTGCGCGTGTAAGGCCTTGCTGTCGACAGACGACTGTTCGCGTTTGGACTCAGCCACCACGACAGCCGGAGGCTTGGTGCGAGGCCTGATGTCATCCTCTTCAAGGGGATGCTCCACAAATGGAGCGCACTGGGTGATGGTTAGCTGGATGTCACGGAGCATGTCGCCCAAATCGTGCAACAGCCATTCCGACTCACTCCAGCCATCACCAGCCAAAGCACGAAAGAAGACGTTGTCCGGCGGCATGTGGATTATCAGCGCATGCAATGCGCGGAGACTGATCTTGCGTTGCCAGAACTCTTGGATGGGGTCACGCGGCGCGTAGACCGCGCATAACGCGGCCTCCAATTCCTCCGCGTGACCATCGCCGTCAAGGAGCTCTAAAGCGTTGTAGGGTTTCCCTCGCTGTCCGTCTCATGCACTTCATCGGCCGCGTCGTCGAGCAGGAGGAAAAGCAGGCTGATCTGTCCGCCGGCCTCGATGAAATCATCCCACTGGGCGCCGAGCAGCGCTTTCGCCAAGTCGAACTGGTCGTCGGACTCCTGCGCCTTCGCGAATGCCTTCTTCTCCTCATTCGACTGGAAAATTGGAGCGTGGATGCGGAATTCCTTCGCATCCGGCTCGTCGTTGATGGTGAACTCGATCCACTCCCGAATCTTCGGGTGGGATTCAAGATACTTCGCCTTCACGGCCTTGAGGCTGCGGACCTTACGCTTCTTGTTGTCGGTCATTGTTCAATCCTTTCAAAAAAATCAGTGTTCCTTTCGGCGAGAGAAGAAGGGAAAATCCCGCACCGGTGAAAGGAATCAAAAGCCCGGTGCGGGAAGAATCAATGTCAGTCGGCGACCGGCTGTGACTCGGAGGACGCTGCCTGATCGGACACCGGCTGCGACTGGGAGACATCAGCACGAAGCGCGGCACCGGCCTTGGCGATCTTCTCGCCCTCGTAGAACACCTTGCCGGTCTTCGGATCCTGGAAGAAGGTGAAGGTCTGGTCCTCACCCTCGGCGTCGGAGCGGTTCTTGGTGTTGTCGCCCTGATTGGTGACCTTGACGCGATACCCGGCCTCGATGCGGTAATGTGCCGCGTCGCCCACACCGTCCTGACCGATCCAGATCAGGCGGTAGTACGGGAATTCCGTGGTTTTTTCATCGGTGAATTCGAAGCCCTCATCCTTGTTTTCCGGCCACTGGGAGACGGGCAGGCCGTGGGCCAAGGCCTTGACCCATGCGTTCATTTCCAGGAAGGTGAGCTGCAGGGTGCGGGTACGTCCGGTGATGTCGGAACGCACCGGCTCCAGATCCTGCACCGCACTGGTGTCGGCGGACTCGATGCCGCGACTCATCTTCGCGCCATCAGTGCTGATGTAGCCCATCACCTTGAAACCCTCGGGCAGCTGATTCGGTTTGTTGGTTGCGGTGTCGAAGAAAGGATCCGGCATCGCGGTCGAATAGTCGGCGATAGCGAGCAGCTGAGTGCCCCACTTTCGCACGTTTCCGTTATTGTCATTGAGAATGCTTGGCACATCGGTGATGGCAGCCATCATTTCCTCCAATCGTTGTCGTTATTTGAGACTGGTTTTTGGGCGCATGTCGAGAGATGCCGTGGCGGTGCAGCGAAGCACGCCGGCGGCACGCTCGTATGCGATTTGAGAGAATTCGGTGATTCGGGCGGCGTCAACGTAGCCGTAGCGGTTGCCTCGGCCTCCGAGCCTGAAGATGGAAGCTTCGATACGTCCGGTGATGTCGGCCATCGACTTCCAGTCGGCCGCGTACACGTCGATGTCGACGCTTCGCGTGCGCGTATAGTCGGCACCCTGACCTCCGCCGGGCGCCGGCGTGACCATCACACAAGGCAGATGGTCTTTCATGTCATCCGGCAGCTTCGAAACCGCCGAGATGCCGACATCGTCCTTCAGCCAAGCGATCAGCAAAGGGAGCGGGTGGGGCCATTGGCCTTGCAGGAGCATGAGTCAGTCCCCCATCTCCGCTATCGCGCGGCGCAGGAAGCCCTTCTTCGGCAGCTTGCCTCCGAACTCCTTCTCCGTGGCCTGCTCGTCACCGACGATGACGCGGGCGAAAGGCCTCTGGATGTGGCTCGGCGACTTCGTACCGGGACGTTTGCCCTGTACGACGCGCACGCTTTCCGCATAATGCCGATCACCTTCCTTGAGGGCGATGCGCTTCACAACCGGAGCGAGCCGACGTGCCTTCGCGTTCAAAGCTGAGGTGACAGCCGGATTGGACAGCACGTTTTTGCGCATCCAATCCTCATCGACCATGAATTTCCCGCTCATGACGTCACCTCCGTCATCCACCACTCGGTGTGGTTGCCTATCCCGTCAGGCGTCACATAGTCGAATGCCGCCGAAGCGGGCTGGAAAATGCGGCCATTCCACTCGATGCGCGAATCGCCCGTGAGCAGACTCGCGACGAGATCGCCGGAATGGCTGAAGCACTTGAATTGCGGCAAGTGGTTCGCGTCCTGGAAGAGCGGCAGGTCGGTCACTGCGACCGGCTGCACGTTGCACCCCTCGAGCACGGTTTTGCGCGTCGCATACTGCTGCTGGCCGAATTCGTCCGGCTCGCCGTCCACGACTTTCGTCGTGATGGTGAGCGTATGTCCGTGGATACCGTCCATGTCAGTCCACCTTGTATCGTGCGACCATCGCCGCCCACTGGGCCGTCGTGCCGACCGTCAGAGCGGACGAATAGGTGCGCTGTTCGGCGCCGGTGGTGTAGGACACGAGTCCGGGCAGCGTCTGGTAGATGGCCGCGGCCTGTTCGAGCACGACATCCTGGATGCCTGTCGGTACCGGGTCGTAGCCATGCCGGTACGTGACCTCCACGCTCCGCCACTTGTCCGGAATCGGCCGGTCGAGGCGTATCGCGCCAGACGTGGACCATTCGAAATCAGTGACCTGCCGGCCGTCGATGACCAGCTCCGTCACCTCGTGCACCGGGAGGCATGGCAGTGTGAGAGCCCTGCCTCCGTCGGAGTCGAGGATGATGGTTTCTGTCATCATGCTGATCGGATTGTTGGCCTGTTCGCGGAATCTGCCGGAGGCAAGGTCCAAGGCGAGTTTGAGTTTCTCGTCATCGGCCTTGCCTCCGGTCTTCAAGGCGAGATCATAGATGGAGGCCAGCGGATCAAGCGTCGACTCCGCCATCGGTCACCTCCCGGTCACTTGTGGTCCTGGCTGGAAGTGGAATCGGCGGCGAGCTTGACCACGGCGAGACGCTTCGGTTCGCGGATGAAGAGCATGTTGCGTTCCTCCGCGCGCACGTAGGTCAGGTTGTGGCGGGCGTCATCCTCGTTCTGGTTGAACGCTTCGATGGTCAGCGGCACGTAATTGAGCAGCTGGACGGTGGAGAAGTCTCCCATGACGGCGGTGCCCTTCGGCAGTGCCTGCGATTCGATGCGCGGAATGCCCCACAGGGTGCTCGGACCCATCGCGAAGGGCCCCTGACCGTAGAAGCGATCCTGCTTGTCCTTTGTGAGGTCGATTGTCTCGTTGTCCTCCGGGTTCAGGACGATGGCCTGGATGTTGGTGCCGATGGCGGACAGGACGCGCTTCGCATGGCGCGCGGTGGTGAAGATGTCCGTGTCGAAGGCGACCTGCTGGGTGCCGGTCGTGTTCAGGATGCCCTTCTGCGCCACATCGGTCGAAGAATCGCCGTTGAGGATGGTCTTCTCAAGATAGGCGTTCAGGTTGCGCATAAGCGTCTGGTTGATGAGCGTGCTGATGATGCCGTCATCGTGCAGTTCCTGGTTGGTGACCTTGAAGCCGTCGGCGCAGGTCCATTCCTTCGCCTCGGCCATCTGCGTGCCGAGCTGGGATAGCGGCTTCTCGGCGTTCTCATTGACGGATGCGGCGGCACTGGTCACGGAGATGAGCTGACGGTACTTGATGTACGGCGAATCGGTGGAGCCGCGTGTGATGAGGTCAAGGAAGACGTTCGGCTGCGGATAGGTGACATCCGTGTAGCCCGGCAGCACGGTCGGGTTCACGGCGCCCGGCAGCGCGGTGGACAGCGGATTCGGATCCTGCTTGACGCGGATTAGGCTCTTGGCGATGCGCACCGGCGTGCGATCCGGGGTGGTGGCGTTCTTGAAGGCCTTGTAGGCGTCGGTGTGGATGAATGCCTCGCCGATGGACTTCGCCACGACCGGCTTGCCGGACACGTCGTCGGACGGTTCGGACGCGGCCAGCATGCTCTTCAAGGCTTCGGAAGCCTCATGCTCCTTGTCGATCCTCGCCTTCAGGTCGTCGGCCTTCTTGCGCAGGGAGATGATCTCCTCGTTCTCGTCCGCGGTGAATTCGCGGCCTTCGCCCTGCGCCTTGTTAGCGATCGCCTTCACGCGGGCGATGGTGTCCTGCAGTTCCTGCTTCATGCTCATGTTGGAATCTCCTTCGGTGATGAGCTGTGTTTCCATTTCCGCCGCCCACGCGGTCAAATCGGGCAAGTTCTCAACGTCGGCCGGTTCGCCTTCGCTTGGCTCTGGTTCGTCGGCTTCTTCGTCGGTGGTGTCCTGCGACCGTTCCTCGTTCATGACCTCGCGGATCATGTTTCGGAGCTCGTCGCGGTCGAATTGCTGCATTGAAAAAGGCCCCGGACCATTCGGTTCGGAGCCTTCGTTTGAATCAGTGTCCTGCTGGACTGTGTCGGCCGGCGGGTCCTCGCTTTTCGTGCTGACCAGTCGCGTTTCCGGGTTCGCGCCCTTGAGACAGAGACTGACCTCGAAAAGGTCGAATTTCGTGATGGGCCAGACGAGATCGCCATCCGGCGCGGTTTGCACGTCGTCATACCATGCCTCACCGCCGACGCTGAACTCGTGCACGCGGCCGTCCTTCAAAAGCTTGAAGCACTGCAGGCCGTTTGGACTGCTCAAATCAAGCTGGCCGTCAATCACAAGGCACGTATCGGTCTGCCGCATGTCGGTGATGACGCCGACGTTCGCGTTCGGATCCGTCCAATTATGGCTGAAGAGGATCGGGATGGTCTTGCCGGTGCGGAAATTCGCGATCGAATCATCGAAGGCGTGCGGCAGCATCATGTCACCCTGCGAATCGACCACGTTGAAGGTCGATACGACCGCGGTGAATTTGCCTTCGCCCAAAGACTGGCCGTTGCCCACGCCCATTGGCTCGGACTTGGCGAGAAGCGTCTTCCTCCGGCTCTCGGAGAGAGGACACATGTCATTCCTGTGCATTTGCACCTCCAAGATTCTGCGAGCCGCTGTCATGAGGGCTCGCCTGAGTGCCGCCGCCACGGACGGTGTTCAATTGAGTCAAAATCTCGTCGTATTCCTCGCCCTTCGGCTCGAGACCATGATCCGCTCTCGCCTCGTTGACGCTCATCCACGGACCACCGACGGCGGATGACGTGACCTGCGCATCGTCGATGAAGCTGCCGCGCAAAGCGGATTCGATATTGAATTCGATGAACTGGCCCGGGAAGAATCGACTGCAGATCTGCTCGTTGAAAGCACCCTGCAATTGCTCAAACAGTGGGCCCAATGTCTCGCGGTAGAGCGCGTCGCGGAAGGCCTGCTGCGAAGCGTATTTGCCTTCTCTTGCGCCGACCATCTCCGGCGGCACCTGATAGGCGGACGCCACCTCGATGTCGCTCAAGGTGCGACCCTCGACCTCCTGCGCGTCCTTCGGCGTGAATTCCGTGCCGACCTTCTGATATTCGATGCCGCGCAGGATAGGGCTCTCGCCCTCCTTGCCGCCGCCATCCATCCAATTCGCCAGCTCGGTCTGCAGTCTGCGTCGCGCATCGGAGGACAAAGCCTTCTCATTCAGATCCTGCGACCAGTAGCCGGGCATGCGCAGGCCATGCTTCCACAATTGCCGACGCCACTTAACGGCCTCGGTGTGCTCATCCAAAGTCTGCTGCAGTGTGAGCATCGGACTGATGCCATCGAAACTGCCGTAACCCTTGTCGCGGAAGTATCCGAGCGTGGTGTCCGGATCGTCGAAGCGGATGTACCCGTCAGGATTGGATACCGGGTCGGTGGTGGTGAAGCCGTCGGCCTCATCGATAATGCCCGGACGCCTGTGGAACCGCCATTGTGAGGTCGGGAGCCTTTCGAGCGTCCCGTCTGCATCGGAGTAGACCACCAGGAATCGGTCGAAAAGCATCAGATCGGCCACGATGTCGTGAATCAGACGGTAGGTGCTCGTGCCAGCCGCCGGATTCGGATGATTGACCAGCTGATGCAATGGCCCGTCGGTGAGCATTTTGCGTCGACCGTATGGCTCGCCCTCGAATGCCTGGATGTGGACGCGGGCTACGTTTCGCGCGACGAATTCCACGACCTTGCGAACGCTCGGCTGCGTCGAATAGATCTCGAAGGCGCGAGGGCCGCTCGACAACGGCATTCCGGGGTCGACCACCGGCCATGGGCCGGTCACCGTGGCACCATTCCTGCCGGCGAAGTCGATTACACTGCCGGAGCCTTTGAAGAGGAGACTCATTCGCTCACCGCCTTAGCAAGTCTCAGAATCACAAAACCGGAAACAATCCAGCCAAGAGGAATCCAGAAAAGAAAACAGCCGGTGATGATGAAGGCGAGTCCGAGAATCTCCAGAATCAACTGCAGGAGGTCAAGCAAAAAGGCTTTCCGTCTCATAAATGCTCCTTTCCGGCGCGGGGCGGGTCAATGCCTCGCTCAATGCGTTCAGGGTCGCGGCCACGCCGTCGATCTTGTCGCCGGAGTTCTGCTTGTCCGGCTGGACGTTCCCATTCGTGTCGGTCTTGACTGCGAGATTGTCCACATTCCACCGCAATACGGGGTTGCCGTGGTGTCGGAAGAGCGGAGCGTCCTTCGTGCCGGTGAGCAGCAATCGCTGCATCTCCTTGAGCACCGGGCTCAAGGTCTTCGTGCCCTGCCGGACGATGGTCAGACGATCCACGTCCAACCCGGCCTCCTGCAGGTCATTGGCGACCTGCGTTGCGTTCCACGGGTCGTAGCCGATGGTCTGCACATCAAAAAAGTCAAGGTCATGCAGGATGCGCTTCTCCACGAAGGCGTAATCGGTCACGTCGCCGGGCGTCAGGGTCAGCCAGCCGTCACGCACCCACACGGATGCCATGCCCGCCGTGCGCTTGTCCAATGCCGGCAAATCGGACTCGGGCGCCCAGAATCGCAGAAGCACGTCATATCCGTCGCAATCGTCCGGGAAGAGCAGCGACCAAGCCGTCAGATCGGACACCGCGCCGAGATCCCAGCCGCCATAGCAGACGCGGCCTTTGCACGCCTCGGCCATCTGGTCGGGCGAAGCGTAGACGGCACCGGCATTGCGGTCCCACGAGTCCAATGTGATGAAGCGTTCTGACTGCTTCGTGCGGATGCCGAGATGCAATCGGAGGTAGCTGGCGAGCTGCGCCGGCGAATTCCGCGCCTGATTGGCCTGAGCCGCCAAGTATTCGGCGCTCGGGCTCTTGCCGTAGCCGGGGTTCGCCTTCATCTGCGTTTCGACAGCGAATGGATTATCAGTCTCGTCGGCACCCCAGACCACGCCGTAATACGTGTCATCCTTGATAGTGCCGGCAGCGAGCTGCTCCACGTATTTGCGCGTCTGATCGTAAATCGTGTTCGATTTGCCATCATCAGGCGTGGTGATGCGCACACCCAAAGGCTGGGTACGCGAGCCACGACCCGTCTCCAATGTTCGCACCAGATCCGGCGTCTTATGCACATGAAGCTCATCGACGATGAAGCAGTGAAGATTCATGCCATGCGCCGCATCGGCGGCACTGGAAATCACTTCCATGTAACTGCCGGAGCGATTGTGGACGATACGCTTCTGATGCGCCGTCATCACACCCTTCAAAGCCGGCGTCTTCTCCACAAGCTGTTTGATCGGTTGGAAGACGAAGCCAGCCTGATGTTCGGTGGACGCGGCGCACACGACCTGCGCCCCCGGCTCACCATCGGCACCAAGCATATAGACTGCGATGCCACCAGACAGCGTCGACTTTCCGTTCTTACGCGGCACATCGACATACAAATCGCGGATGATGCGCACCCACTGTCCGTCGGCGTTCTTCTTCACCCATCCGAACACTGGGGCGAGGATCCACACCAGCTGCCACGGGTCAGGGTCAAGCGGCTTGCCAGCCCACTTGCCCTGCGTGTGACGGAGTGTGTGGAAGCTCAATAGCACCTTGTCGACGCGAGCGGGGTCGAACACTGCGCCATCGACGTTCCTTGGCTCCGGTGTCTTGATCTTCGGCACCTGCCATTCCTTCGGCAGGTCCATGCCACGCTCCAGGCAATACCAAGCGACCTCGGGACTGATCTTCAGACGTTCCAGAGTCTCAGCGTCCGGCAGTTCAGGTGAACGGGTTGAATTCTTCATCTTCCTCGGCCTTTCCAGCTACATTCGATTCGCTCGCCGGAGTCAGGCCGAACTCATGCGCGAAAGCACGAATCGTATTCTGCGATTGGGTCAGCACGGTAAAAGCGGGATTGAGCTTGCGAGCACCACGCTCCGTCTCGATGAGCACGCCCTCCTCGTTGATGCACTCCTGCGCGGCCCTCATCGAAGCCACAGCAGTGCAATACGCCACGAGCGCATCCCGATCCTCCGGCTTGATGAGCTTCAACCGCGCGAGCTTCGGAACGATTCGCCGCCAAGTGTTCAACGCCTCGCCGCACAGCCACGCCGGCACCGACGGAGCCTTATGCTCGAAACCTGCATCGTCCTCCGAAATCTTCCTGCCGCCTGCATCACGATCAGGACCGCGACCATTGATGACCCTCAACTGGAGAGGCTGCCGCTGCGGTCCACGAGCACCCATGACAGCCTCCTTCACATGGTGGTTTGACCCCTAAAACCTGAGACGCGCGAAAAAGAGTTTCGGCGGCGCCCCTGGTCGAACTTTTGTTCGACTTTCGGGACGCCATACCCGTCAGTGGAATATCCCGGGGTAGTTCCTTCGGTCTTCTTGGTCTTTAAGGGTCTTGCATTGGTCACAGAGTGTTTGTGTGTTGTTGATGTCAAGGAATGCTCCACCTGCGCCGACTGGGATGATGTGATCGACATTGGTTCCCTTGCGGTTGCATCGTCTGCAATTGGGCTCGAGCTTTAAGCGTTCGGCTCTGACGTGCGTCCATTCGGTGTGGTGTTGCCTCAAGGCTCTCGTGTGTGTGCTGATGGATTCTGCCATGGCTTGCGTTGGTGCCGGTCACAGCGTCCTTGATGTGTAGCTTTGCGGCTGCATCCTGTGAAGGCGCATCGGGCTTGTGGTCTCGTCGGCATCAGTCGGCGACTTCGATTCCGAGTCGGGTCAAGGCGTTGAGGAAGTCGTCCTCGTATATGCGCAGACCCCACGCTTCCAAAGCATCCCCCCTGCTAACCCGCATGCCCACCTGTTCTCCTTGGTCGGCTATGCGTGTGAGTTGATGTGCGATCTTTTCGAGGGCTTCTTTCATTTCTGCTCCTTTCGGCGTGTCATACCTATCTCGCTTGCATAACTTATGTATTTTTGATACAATAGTTTATGTCAACAGGAAAGGAGGTGAGCATGAAATGGACGGATATCGTGACCGCCATCAGCTCGGTGGTGAGCAACATCATCGCGCTGGCGGCGCTCATCATCTCGATACGGCGCAGACCACGCCATAAGAGATGACGAAAGGGTTCCGAGCAGACCTAGTGCCCGGAACCCCGGTTCCATCCTATTTCATAGCCATCATGAAAACAAGCACCATATTCGCCGTCTGCGGCATCACATGCGGACTGCTGTCGGCCATGCTCGGCTTCGCGGGAAAACCATGGCAAGCCGGATTGTTCGGACTCGCGGCGGGCATCTGGTGCATCGCCACGCTCATCATGGACAGACGGGGCGGCGATGACGACTGAATACCTCGGCGTCAAACAGGTCGCCGAAAGACTCGGCGTCGCGAACGCAGCAGTCTACGACCTGCCGGAGCCGGACGTGCGCATCGGCCGCACACGCGGCTGGCTCCCCGAAACCATCGACCGGTGGAACGCGCAACGTCCCGGTCGAGGCGTCGGAGGAGGCAGGCCACGCAAGCAAAACGACAAATAAACAAATGGTCCGGAAGTGATTCCGGGCCATTCCTTTTCATGGGTGGCTCCGGAGAAATTCAACTTCATCTCACGCCGACGGAGAAATCATCAATGTTCTCGATGATGCCGTCGATATATCGTTCGCGTTCTTCTTTCTCACTTTTGCCAAATATCTTAAACATGCCAGCCAATATGCATGACACCACGCCGATAGCCAAAATCAACCAGTTGCCGTGACCTCCGGAAGAACTAGAGTCCACCGCGAATTGGATTATCATCGGGATTCCGATACCGATTGCGCACCAAAAAGCGTTGTCTAATTTACCATTGCCATCCGGAATTCGTCTGATATCCCTTTTCAGATGCTTGAGGTCGGTCGTACGCACCGGTATCGCCTCCTCCTTTGGCATCTTAACGCTCGTCGAAAATGCCGCTTTCTGTTGAGATAGCCCTTGAAGCCCTTGAAGGTTCGAATTCACGATTTGCCCTTCCCCTGCTCCGTATGATTCGGCTCCGAAGGAACGGCACCAGAGATTATCGCGTTCATGAAAAAGGTGTATCCACACGTCTGACATACGACAGCGGTGATGGGCGTGACCTGCGAATCTCCGCCAATCACAATATCTCCTGAATTGAATTCCCTGAGTTCCAGGGCTTGCCCCACCCCCCACTGCAGGCCGCCACAAATCGGACAATTCCGCGGTTGAGTCCAATGCGACGCAAGCCATTCCATTGCCTTCGCGGATTCGTCGTTGCGACGTTTCTGATGTTGTTCGCGTGTTTCTTTTTCGATTGGCATGTCAGCAAGTCTAGGACCGTCCCACGCCAGCGGATTCAACGCCAATCGAAAACATGATGACATGGGACGACCGAGTGCCTCCGGCGGGAGTCGAACCCGCGCCCACACGCGGCCACAAGGAAGAGAATCCAATAAAGACTCTCGGCCGGTACGATCTACCACTGATTTCTACGAAGGCATGGACAGGCGGTTTGAGCATCACCGCATCACGTAAACGCGGGATTGGCTTGCCTGCCACATTGGGGTATGTCCACTCTGACGGGAGTGGGCGGAGCGTGTCCGATATGCTGTTCGGACAGGACGGGACTGCAACCCAAGTGAATCAGGAGAATCCATTGGAGGATATAAGTGAGGGTCCAAACCGTGTGTATCGGTTTGGACCCTCTAATCCACTGACAATTGTGCGTTGCACTTTCGATTTTGTCAAATCGAATCGCGTCGCAACACCTGCCGATGCACATCCGAAAGCCGGTACAATGGCCGCCCCTTCTCGTTCTCACCGGCCGGCTGAAGCCTGCCACGCTTACGCCACGAGCGAATCGTGTTCGCATTGCACTGGAACCCGCATTCGCGCAGCAGCTCCGCGCACTCCCCCGCCGTGAACGCCCTGCCCGATTCGATGCACTCCCGCAGGAACCCCAATCGCACGTCGACCACGCGGTAAGTGTTGCCGCACACCGGACAGTCAACGATTGCCGCGCCGATTTCGGCGGTCAGCTCCACGCCGCACAGAGGATTCAGGCACCTGCCGATGCCATGCCTGGATGGTGGCACGTCGATGATGCCCAGCGTCTTGCGCACCACCCGCTCCCAGTCACGCCAAATCAGACCAATGTCCGGCAATCGTGAAAGACGATTGCAATCCGCGCAGATACTCAGGCATTTCAACACAGACGGATGAATCCTGCTATCGGCCCACGGCATGGCCGGCGGAGCATACAACCGCCGCCAAAGAGCGACAGCCAAATCATCGATCTCCTGCAGATGGTCAATCACAGACAACCTGACCGGCGTCGGAGCCGAAGCCAAATTGGTCCGGCCGGGCTGATGGCCACCGTAATGTGCGGTGCTGTCCAGAAACTCGCTCAGGGCTTGGATCCATGACGGATAGTCGCGGAGCCATCCTCTCATTACGGCATCGCACTTGTCACACAGCGTATTGCGCAGATTGCACTCCCCGCCGCACACTTGGCACATGCCGGCGAGCGCTGGCTTGTTTTGGTTGGTTTGTGTTGGTTGTGTCTGGTTTGGTGTTGGTTGGGATTCGTTGTTTTGTTCGTTCATTTGTTCGATTCCCTCCGGCGTGGTAGTCTTCTGGTGGTGTCAGGAGCCCGGCCGGAAGGTCGGGTTTTTGTTATTCGTGGTGTTGTTGGATTATCGCTTTGATTTCCTCTTTGGGGATTTGCGGTACGAGTGGTGCGATCTCATCGAGGCTGTATCCGGCCTGATGCCATTTGATGATCATGTCCATGAGGGTTTTCTTCACTTTCATTTCGTTTCCCTTCGTATTTGCTGGATGATCGTCTCGTATGGTTTGCGGTGGAAGATGCGTATCCACCATTCGGGGCGGCGGCCCCATATGGTTTTGACTTCGGTGAGGGGAAACCATGATACGTACCATTTTTGGCAATTTCCGCAGTACAGCACCTCGCCTTCCTCCTTCGGTCTGGGATGCTCATGGTCGAACGCTGGCGGCCTTGGCACCAAATAACTTCGATTGCTCATTTTGTGTCCTTGAGTGTGATGCGTTTCATTCCCTCTCCACCTTCGCCTCGTTAATATCGGCGTCGAAAAAAGCGATGATGAGATTGCAGATGGCGGCCGCCGACGTTTTGAGCTGGGCTTTTTCCTCTTCGTTTTCGGCTTTGATGGCGAAAACGCCATCCTTACTGTTGAAATTGATTCTCATTTCGTGTCCTTCGTGGTTGGGCGGACGGTGAATGCGACGAGTCCGGTCTCGGCATGGAACACCTTGGCCGGCTCGCCAGTCCTCAGGGACATGGCCTGCGCGTAGTCGCCAGCATCGTCGATGTTCTCGAACGTTCTGACGTCTTCCTGGGTGACGACGTTGTAGCTCATCTTGCCGGCTCCTTGTCCGCGCCGCTCACATGGTCCCAGTCGCAGGACAGGCCGGCCTGCTTGCCGTTCGTCGAGTAGACGATGCAGTCCACTTGCCTCGTGTCGGTCAGGGTGACGACGCATTCGCTGAAGTCGTCGTACATGTCGGAGCACCGCCAGTCGATGGACCTGACCGCATGCGCGGTCGTGGAAGGCTCCGACGCGCTCCCGCATCCGGCGAGCGCGAGGAGGAATACCGGAGTGAGCAGGAACAGGGTGATGGCGGGCACGCCGATGCCGGCGAGTGTGAATGGTTTGCGTTTTCTCATTTCGAGTGTTTCCTTCCTTGTTGTCACCATGTCTTTTTCAGGAGTGTGCGGTATCGGATGTAGTCGTTGATGTCGCGTCGGATGCAGTCGCGTACCCTGTGCGATCCACGATGTCCCTCGTACGGATCCTCGGGACAGTCGATGAACCTCAAATATCGGCGGAGCGTGGTCAGGTCGAACTTGCGGTAGGACAGCCACCTGTCCGGGGCCAGGTCGAGGCGTTTGGGGAAGTCGATGTCGAAGTCCACGTTCGTGCCCGCCGGAACCAGCGTGAAGCGTTGCGACAGGGAGTCGAGATACTCCTCCACTGCGTTCGCCACAGCATCCACGCAGTCGTCGTGCGCGGAGCCGTCCAACAGGTCGAGATAGTCCGGTCTGATGATGCGGCGCAGGGATCCATACGAATGTTCGCCCAGCACGTCGGTGCATTCCATGCCGACCTCCAACGGCAGACTGTCATTCCTGTCCGTGCCGGTCGTTTCGAAGTCGAGCCAGAGCAGCGCCTCCGGCTTCCCATTCCGGTCTTTGTCCTGTTTCCTCATGATTCTTCCTTCCAATCGCTTTGCCATTCGATGATTTCGATTTGCGTGAGCCGTTGCGCCGTGCCGTCATCCAACAGCCACCACCAGTCGCCGTTCCAATCGCGTATCGGCGCGTTGAGCGGAGCGCGCCAGCTCGGGATGATGTAGCCGAACCGTTCCGCCTCGGCCGGATGCGCGTGCGTCCAACCATGACAGCCGGTCGTGCCGGAACCGCACAGTTCCACGATGTTGCACGGCAGGTCACGCACGGTCGGGTCGGCCCGACGGCGCAACTGCCGGTGGTGGCCGCTCCTGCCCGGCCAGACGGTCGGGTCGTGCAGGTTGCGTCCGCAACGCATGCAATGCCAGCCCTGTCGTTGTAAGGCGACGTGTTTCGATTCCTGGAATTGCCGGTCGCTCATCGTCGCTCCCTTCCGAACTGGTCGAGCAGGTTGATGCAGGTCGAGCAGTCGCGTTTGATATCGCGGATGCGGTCAAGGTCCATATCGGCGAGCGCCGGGCCTTTGAGCGCGTCGAGTTCCAATCGGTCCGCGGCTTGGATGGCCGAGGTGAGGATGCCGGCCATGTGTGCGATGGTCATGGCGTTCATGCCGCCGCCTCCTGTTCGAACAATTGTTCGGCCAATACGTCGCCGGGCACGTTCGCGAGCTGACGGCGCAGCATGTCCGGGTCCACGCCTTGGTTGAGCAGGTCGGCGACCTTGCATGCGAGCTCCATGTACGTGTCCGTGCCCTCGCAGGCGATTGGGCCGAGCACCCGTTTGACCTCTTCGCTGCCCCACGTATACCGGCGAGTGCCGGTTTTGGGTGTGACGAATCCGCGTTCCTTGCCTTTGACGAGCCAGTTGCGGAATTTCGCGTTCCAGTCGGCTGATCTGGTTCCTGAGTCGAGTGCCCGGTCGCGGAATTTCCCGGCTTCGATGTCGCAGTCGATGCCGAGCTTGTCGGCGAGCGCCCTGTGTTCCTCGGTTGGTTTCCAGTCGGTTGGGATGGGTGTTGTTGTTTTCGCGCGCGGGTCTCTCTCTATAGTCTTTATTGTTTCTATAGATTTAGTAGTATTGTCTGCACGCTGTGTGCACCCCTGATTCATGCCAGATTCATGCCAGTTGCACCCCTGATTCATGCCTGTTTTTTGGGGTGCATTTCGTTCACCCCTGTTTTTTGGTTTGATTTCTTGGGGTGCATTTCGTTCACCTCTGTTTTTTGGCAGGTGCATGTCATACACCTTCGGTCGGCGGTTTGGCGCGATATCGTCGACGATGTGCTGGTTGCCGTATCTCAAGAAACCCTTCTCGCGCAGGGACCGGAGCTTGTTGTGCACGGTGCGTTCCGACATATGCAGCTGCGATGCGATGGTTTTCGCGCTCTTCGCAAAGCCCTTGCCGTCATCGCCGGTCCAGTCGGCCACCATCATCAGAAGACGAAGCTCATAAGGGTCAAGCCCGTACTCGTGATACAGCAGTTTCCGAACATTCTCCATGCTCATGATTCGTCATCTCCTCCGCCGAGATATGCGCCCTTGAGCGCCTTCCTCTCGTCTTCGCTGACCTGGTAGCCGATGCGTTCCAGCACGTCGTACCAGATGCCCATATCGTCCACGCCATGCCGTTGGCGCCAGTAGTTCCAGCCGATGTTCGACTCCCAGCGGGCGGCCAGAACATCGAGGATTCGAAGCGGCCTGTCCTTCAACACCATGCGGATCGAGTCGAGGTTCTCCTTGCATTCCAGCGACCAGTGCTCGTCGTCATGCTCGGTGATCGGCAGGCTCCAGCCGAACGCGATCAGCTCCCTGATGACGTCCTCGCCCTTGTAGGACTGGTACGGGAACACGCTCCTCCAGCCGACCGTGTCAGCGAGCGCGAGCCTGCAGATTCCCGTTTCCGCGTGTTCGTGGGTGAGTGCGCGGAGGTTGTGTTTCAGCCATGTGGTGCGGTTGGCTTTGGCGATCGCTTCGAATTCGCGGGCCTGTCGGTTGAGTTCCCTGCCTCGCGCCTTGATGGCATTGTCCTCGTCGGTCTTGGCTTTGTCTTTTTCGAGCTCGTCGGCGGGAACCGGCAGGTACGTGCAGAACTCATCAAACGCGGAATTCTCGTACACACGTGCGGACGGCCAATCGGATTCCCTGGTGAACGAGGTCCAGAAGTCCGTTTCGATGTTGGATATCATGCGGCCGGCCCGGTATCCGTACGGATGCCAGTTCCAGAAGTTCTTTCCGTCTGGGAAGCTTTCGACTTTGATTCCGGCTTTGGCGAGCGCCTTCTGCGCCTTGTCGTGCCATGCGGCTTTACGGCGTTCCCGGGAGAGCCGCTGGTAGGTCCAGTCGAAATCGTCGGCGCGGGCGAGCTCGCGCTGCATGTCCGGGTCGGACTCGAATTCCGCGAGCCTGTCGAGCTGGTCGAGACTCATCTGGCTGAAATCGGCCGCCACGTCACGCGTCTCCTGCGGAATGCGGGCGATCCTCAACCGTCGGCGCACGAACCGGTCGCTGCGTCCAGTCTTCTCGGCCATCTCCTTGACGCCCACGCCCAGGTCGAGGAGCCCCTGATAACCGTCAGCCTCCTCGATGGGCGTCAAATCGGAGCGTTGCGAGTTCTCGACCAGCATGACCTCGCGTTCCCGTCGCGCGTCCATCCTTTCGATGATGGCCGGCACGGATGCGAGTCCGGCCTGTTTGGCGGCGGCGAGCCTGCGGTGGCCAATGACGACGCGGTACTGCGCATGCCCGTCAATGTCGACCTCTCCCGTCGGCGTGACCAGGAGCGGCTGTTTGATGCCCTGCGAGCGGATGCTCGCCTCCAGATCGGCCACGTCGCACACCTGCCTGCGTGGATTGTTCGGATTCGGATGCAAATCCTCGACGCGCAGATCCTCTATGGTGATGCCCATGATTCCTCCTTAGAATTCCGGTTCGGATTCCGGCTTGCCGAAATCACCGAACGACGACGATTCACCCTGTGGCGAGCCCCACGGGTCAGACGGCGGCAACGAGGCACCGGCAGCGGTGGCTCCGCCCGTATAGCCCGCCGGAGTGGAGGACGGATTGCCATACGCTCCAGCGGTGCCCTTCTGCACCTTGGTCACCTGCGCGGTCGCATACCTCAAGGAAGGTCCGATCTCATCGACCTGCAGTTCCACGCTCGACCGTTTCTGATGCTGCTCGTCCTCCCACGAATGCTGCGTCAGCCGACCCTGGGCGACCACACGCACGCCCTTCGCGAGACTCCGAGCGCAATGCTCCGCCAAGTCACCCCACACCGTGCAACGAAGGAACAACGCGTCCCCATCGACCCACTGCTGCGACTGCCTGTCGAACGTACGCGGAGTGGACGCGATCGTGAAACCCGCCACGCTCCTGCCGTTCTTCGTCGACCTCAACTCAGGATCCGCGGTCAGATTGCCCACCACCGCGATAATCGTCTCACCAGCCATTAGAACCTACCTTTCACGGCGAGAGTCTTGATGATGCGGATGGTCTCGCCACCATCCCTGGTCTTCACCATGTGCGTCAACTGCGCGGCCGCGCCCTGATGGAAACTGTCACCAGGCATCACCTCCAACACGGGAGACGCCACCTCGGACACGAACCGGCCCACCAGTCCGGTGAACCGCACGCCCACCGATTCCAAGATCACCAGCTCCTTCCACGCCTCGGTCTCCATCGCCCGACGGCACGCCTCAGCCACCGCCCTGTCGCCACTCGTCATCCCCTCCATGCCGACGTCCTTGACCGGAGCGTTCGGACTGAAATGCCAATGCGGCAGAATCTCCTTCATCGGTTCCTCCCTTGACCTTGATTGATTGATACGAGATTGATTGATACGAGCCGGACCGCTGGGCGCCATGACAGCAAAGAAGCACGCCCATCGTTCCCACACCACCAAGAAAGCTGAACGAAGCGGGGATGCGGGCGGCGTTGACGGTCCGGCCAAGCGCCGGCGGCGGGATTCGAACCCACAGCGGACTGTGCGACGGCGGAAGACGTGAGAGTGCATGCGTGAAATGCAATGTGAGATGAAGGGACCCACGCTTCCGCCATCCGTCCGCGTCCTTGTACGCCGGCGGATACGGTCAGACGTCGCCATCCACGTCATCGCGTGGAGCGAACCTGACCGTCAGCCACAGGGCCGTGGCCAGATACACGCCCTCAACCACAAGCGCGCCCGTCAGACCGCCGCCATGCCAGGTGAGCATGAGCGTCACGCTCACGACCAGACCGACCACGGCCAGCGCGAACTTCAAACGCCTGAGCGTGTAGTTCGGCCTCCCCTTTTCGAACCCGTTCTCGATGCGATAATCGTTGTCCGTCATCTTGCGCCTCCGATTTTTTGAATGAATGTCCTTGCCTGGTCTTTTCCGATGCTCGCCAGCTCGCGGCTTCCGTCGACGTCGAGTTCCATGAGGCTGGCGCCCTTGCCCGTGACGCGAATCGCGTAGCCGGTCAAGCCGAACATGATCACCGTGTCCTTCGGCGGCGCGGGTGGTGTCAGCAGCGTTTCCGCGTCGATTCTCCTGAGTGCCATCACAGCTCCTTGTTGATCGTGTCGATGATGAGGTCCACGAGATCTGTGACGTCGAGGTCGATGTAGCCGACGATGTGGCCGAGCGGACGGCTCGCGTCGATCCCATCCCATTCATCGCCGACAGCCGGCCTGATGACGTCGCCATAGTCGTCGAATTCGTCGAACACGGCCCTCACGCACGCCTTGCGAATGTCGTTCATGCTTACTCCTCCAACGATTTGACGTATCGGTCCATTTCCTCGCGTCTGATGTGACGGCGGGAAGGCGTTCCTCGTTTGCTTGGCGGACGAAACGTGTCTATGTCGCCCTGGTTGACAGCCTGTCGGAGGCCGTCGTAGTCGATCCCGTACAGGCTCGCGGCCTGCGGGAGGGTCCATGCGAGCCTGTCCTTCAACGGGATACGGCTCGCATCCTTGAGCTCGTTCTGCAAAACCATCACGCGCCTCCTTTGCGTGTGTGATGCCGGGCGGCGTTAGGAGAACCGCCCGGCCCCCTCCTAAAATCGGTGTCATCCCGCATATGCGACGTGCGGGCCGAACAGTTAAGAGAAGCATCAATGAACCCAGCCGAGTACATGCTGCAGTTCTTCAAGATCGAGGAAAGGGACGATGAATTCGACGATGGGATATCCACATCGTTCAGCAGAATGCATGACGCCGAAACGTGCCTAGACAATCTGATCAAGATGAATGTCAGACGGTTGGGCACGACGAAAAGCGTCATGCCGCAGATATGGCAGAAACTGTGGGAGTCATACACAAATCCTTCGGGAACCGGATACTGGGCCGGTTTCTCGACTTCCCAGCAACGGGATGTCCCTCTGGATGCGGCCGAGGCGCAGGCATTGGAGATTATCGCCGACAAGTCGCCATCGCTACCGATCTCCATCGCCGAAGAGGAACGCAAGACAATCTCCGAGTTCCTGGACGAGGCGTTGAAGGCGGTCCGAGAGGATGACAGTCTGCCGACATCGCTGCGAGTGTACGTACTGGACCTCATCTCCGAAGCGAGAAGGAACCTCGACGAATACGCGGCTGGGAAAGAGTTCGACCTGAAGGTCTCCCTGCAGGCCCTGTTCGGAGTGCTGTACATGGCGGAATCACAGACCGGGAAGCCCACTGTATGGGAGAACCTGAAGAGCAAGATAGCGAAACCGTTCATTTCAGCGCTTCTTTCCGAGGGTGCCCGTCAGCTTGTCGCGTCCGGGGCATCTTTCCTTCAGCTTCCCGAGTGACTTCCGGCGGCTTGCAGAACACCAAGCAGTCCTCGTAGAGCCGCTTGCGTGCGAGAAACCTGTTGGATGCCTGCGAGGCGATCATCAGCATCGCGAATCCGAAAAGGATCTCCCAACGTTCCATCCGTCGGAGGCCGGCAATCAGGCAGAATGCTCCGACACCCATGTAGATCAGCGCGAACATCGCCTCGAACGGATTCGGTTTGTCGATACGGCACGGAATAAGAGAGTTGTCGACCGACATCACGCGCCCGCCTTCGGATATTCGAGCTGGAGCGTTTCCTCGCCGAACCGGCGGGCGATCAGGGCAAGGCCCTTCCTCGTGACCTTCACCGTCGGCGGGAACGCGAACGGAGTCCCGTCCTTGTGCGTCCCATGCGACTTCGGCGGAACCATCATCAGATGCCCGGCATTGATACGGCTCTGACGCGCGGACCAATGCTTGTTCTCACGGAAGATCCAGTCATGCCGGTCAAGCCATTCGAACAGTTCCGTCTGCCCGACAGTCCTGCCCAGGTTGCTGAGCAGTTTCGCGGAATCACGAACGGAAAGCGCGTCGTCGATATCGACGAAGTTGTCCCACGCGGATGCCTTGGGCTGGAGTTCGTCGATGCGCGACTGCTGCGAGGCGATCTGCTGGTTCTTTTGTTTGATGGTCTTCTGCGCGACGAGCACGGCCCTGGCCATGATGTCCTCATCCGAATCCGACTCGGACGTCGGGATGTAGCCGCCGGTTTTGCGGATGGGCGGAAGGACCTCGTGAGTCACCCAACGCTGGAACTCCTTGGCCTCCGGCTTCCGCGAGCGCATGATGAGCTTGTACAGGCCAGGCTCGGAGACGATGTTGACCGCTTGATTGCTTCGATTTTCTGACCCTAAGTAATCCTTAGGGTCAATCTGAGCGACTTCATCTTTATCAAGAGCGGTAACCGCCATCGATGGATTGCTCATGCCGAGGATGTCGCATACGTCCTTGGCGACGGACCAGGGCTCCCCCGCCTCATCGGTCAAGGTGCGCAATGATGAGCCCTTGAAATCGAACTTCTGGATTTCATTGTTCATTGGATTCTCCCTTCGATTCATGCGTCGGCGAGCGCTGCTCACGGCTTGATCTGTTTGATGCCGTCGATTGGTTGGAGGAGCTTGATCATGAGCTGGTAGAGGCTCATGCCGAGCATTGCGGCGGCTTTCTCGAGTTGTTCGGTGGTGAACGACCCTTCGCCTTGCAATCGCTTGCTAATGTTTTGCTCGCTCACCCCAAGTTCTTTGGCGAGCGCGGCCTGCGTCTTGCGGTGGCGTGCGAGCTCGCCGCTGAGGTTCCTTGCGATGGTTTCCGTTTCGCTCATCGGTTGCCGCTCCTTTCTGGTTGGTCCGTTCCATTGCGACAACTCTCAATCTACCTATTTAGGTGATTCAATGTATCTACCTATATAGGTTCTTTACAAAATCTACTTATTTAGATAGACTTCAGGCATGGCACGAGGATCTAAAAACGAAGTCACCGAAGACAGCAAAAGAATCATCGATGTATGTCGACAACTGTTGAAAAATAGCGGCATCACAATAGACGAATTCTTTGATTCCAGCGGATTGAGCAACAACTACTGGTACAAGCGCATGCGCTATGAGGCACCGTTGAACACATCCGACGTGGAGCACATCGCCTCCACATTCGGGCTCACCAGCCTCGACATCTACACACGCGCACTCGGCAGCGAGGCCGCCCGCGCCTACGAGGCCCGCGAGCGCGAATCCCAGATCACCGATGATCTCATCGACCGTATCGCCGCGCACCCCGAAGACTATGACATGGCCGCAAACAGGGATCCGAACGCACGTCTCGAGGCCGAGACGCCGGACGAGTGAGCTGAAACGCAACAGAGAACTACGAGACGGACTGAGCATGATTCATAGCCGTTTATAAGGCTTTATAATCATTTACAAGTATTTATAAGCAGTTATTTTCTTTATATCTGGAGGCTGATTGACCATGGAGAACGAACTGCTGCGCCAGGAACTCAATCCGTTCATGCCCGGTGCCGGCATGCAGCCGCCGGAGCTCGTAGGCAGGGAGAGGGATCTTGAGATTGTCGATCGCATGATCGCCCGCACCAAGCTGAACAATCTCGACAGGGGAATCATATTCAGCGGCCTCCGCGGCGTCGGCAAGACGGTGCTTCTCGTCAAGCTCCAGGAGATGGCAGCCGGGAAGAACATGCTTACCGCGAAGATAGAGTCAAGCGGGAATCCCGACGATGACTACGAGGCCATCTTCCATGAGATAAACCTGGCTGCGATGAAAATACACTTGGTGGGTGGCCTGAAGAAAAGATTGGGCGATGTGATATCGAACATCAAGTCGATGTCGTTCGGCGCCTTCGGTCTAAGCGCGAGCATCTCCAGGGAAAGTTCTGCGCAGACAAGCGAGAACCCGTTCAAGCTCGAGCTGCTCATAGAATCCATCACCACGGAATTAAGGAAAAGCAACTCCGGTCTTTATCTATTCATCGACGAACTTCAGGAAATGGCGGACGAACCTTTGGGCACACTCATGTCCATCCAGCACAAGATGGGTCAGAGATCGCTTCCGTTCTACATCATCGGCGCAGGACTGCCCAACCTCCCAGGAGTGCTCAGCAAATCGAGATCATATGCGGAACGCCTCTTCGAATACCGCACCATCGGACAGCTGAGCGACGCCGACGCCGCCGAAGGCTTCCAGAAACCGGCGAGGCGGAACGGACGACCGTTCACCGACGACGCGCTGAACGAGCTCATCAAGGTCAGCAGTGGCTACCCCTATTTCATCCAAGCATACGGTAAGGCCGCATGGAACGCCTCCGGATCGAACCCCATACCACTGCAGGCCGTGACGAAGAGCGAAGCGTGCGCCAGAGCCGAACTGGATGATGGCCTATATTCGGCAAGATGGCAGAGGACCACACCGACAGGGAGACGATACCTGGCAGCCATGGCCAAGATCGGAACTGAATCCCCAAGTTCGACTGCCGAGGTTGCCGATCGGCTCGGGAAGTCAACGGGCGAAATCTCCATGACACGCGACAAACTGATCAAGCTTGGCCTGATCTATTCGCCGGAATATGGGAAGGTCGCCTTCACCGTTCCCGGCATGGGTGAGTTCATTCTTCGCGCCATGCCGTCCGACGGGCAGGTGTACGACGGACGTTAATCATCCGCACGAGGAAACAGCGAAGAAAAGAGGGCATTGAGAGGGAACGAGATCGCGCGCCTGTATATGCGGGCCGGAGAGATGGGGCTGACCGTCGAATCGGCAGAACTGCCGAACGACATATGCGGTCTGTACGACGACCGGCACGGACTCATCCTGCTGGCTGACTGGCTCAACCAGCGCCAGCGCCGCTGCACCCTCTGCCATGAGCTCATCCATGCGAAACACCACGATTCGGGATGCGGCACGCAGTATGGATTGAAGTGCGAGCGCCGTTGCCGCAGGGAGACCGCGCTGACATTGATCAGTCCCGTGGACTATGGGATGGTGGAGCAGGTGTACGAGGGCAATACGTGGATGATGGCCGTGGAATTAGGTGTCACCATCCAAGTACTGTCAGATTATCGGCAGCTGCTCTACGATTCCGGCGTGTGTATGCAGTGAATACCACCAAGCGATTGTTCATGGGGTACGATGGAGTGACCGGCATGGTCGCCAGAGAAGAAAAGAGAATCCAATGACCAACAACAATCCAAATCCGCAGCAGTTCCAGCCGCAACCGGTTCCACAACAGCAGCCGGCGCAACAACCGCCATTCGCGCAACAGCCGCATTTCCAGCAGCCGCAGCAGCCGATGATGCAGCAGCCCTACCGGCAGCCGGCCGAGGAGAAGCATATGAGCGCGCTCGGCATCACCGCATTCGTTCTCGGCGTCATCGCACTCGTGCTCTCGTGGATTCCGATCGTCAACAATGTGGCGTTCGCCTTCGCCATTGCCGGCATCATCTTCGGCTGCTTCGCACTGTACGCCACCAGGAAGAACGGAAAGAAAAAGGGCCGCGGACTGGTCATCGCGGCAGTCATCATCTCCCTCATCAGCGGCGGAGTGGTCCTCTACACGCAATCCGTATATGGTGCCGCCGTGGACAATGCGAGCAAGAGCATCGACGAGGCGAGCAAGAAAGCGCAGCACGAATCCGACAACCTCGAGAGAGGCATCGTCAACGAAGGCGCAAAGGAGCTGAAGCTGCAGGTGACCATCAGCAACGGCAACGCAGAAGTGACCTACGGCAAGGATGGTGGCACCAGCAACGAGACCGCCGCTGGCCAATGGGAGAAGACCATCACCGGCGATGACGCCCAGAAGGACTGGACGCTCAGCGCCTATCCGTCCTTCGACATAGATAACGAGACTCCAGCCGACACGCAGGTGACCTGCACCATCACCGTGGACGGCAAGCAGGTCTCACACCAGGAAGCGACCGGCGACAACGCCAACGTGTACTGCAGTGCCTCCGACAAGCAGTGACAACTTATTCGACATAAAAAACGCACCCATCCACGACTTTTGCGGTTGGGTGCGTTTTTCTAACGCCATCAGGGAAAGAGAGACAGCAAATGAAAACGGGTATGTAAAATAAGTGGTTGGATTCGTTAATTATTCAGTTGGCCGAATTAAATAACCTTGGTTGTTAAAAATCTGGTTGACAAGACTGAAAATGCACTCAAACAAGTTGTAAAATCATTGGTTGGAATCATCTATCAACAGAGAGGTCCAACCATGGCCGAGAAGTCCGCGTTCGACTACGTGAACGAGAGATAGACGTGAAAACGGGTGAGGTTCTCTGATGGAGAGCGTGTTCAATGACCATGTGTTTCCTAAATACATGAGCCAACAGGTCATGAAGCCTCAGATGGATGGCTTCAGCGACCCCACTTTGAGGAATTTCTCGCTGTTGGACTTATCTGCCTTGATGAAGGACGAGCTTAAAGCCGATAGATTCGACGATGAGTTCATTCAATCCTTCCTCAATGCCGCCAAGGAGCTTGCGGCCGCCGGGAGGAGAGCGATCGACAGGCCGGGCATGTATGTGATGCTGGAGCATTCCTACGCGATTCCAGTGATGTTCCTCACAAGGCACTGTATTGAGCTTGCAATCAAGAGGGCGATAAAAAGGTGTGGGGCTGAGCCTAAGAAAGACCACAACCTTACGAGCCTGTGGAACTCTTTGCTTTCGAGGTTTCCGAGGCAAAGGTGCCGTGAGGACAATAGGGCCATCAAGAACATGGGTGCTTTTGTAAAAGCCGTTGCCGAAATCGACAACGACGGCATCAGCCTTCGCTACCCGCAGGACAAATCAGGCAGACTGACGCAGGATAGGCTGCTATTCGTGAACGACGAGGGAGTCGTCTCGTATTTGGAGAAGTTCGTAGAGCAACTTCAACTGATCGACTTCGACTGTCTTGTCGGAAATGGTGAATAAGTGGTTGGGGATCGCTAAATGCCGTTTGTAAAACCATTGGTTGGAATTATGGTTGTATTAGCCCGTTAATCGGATCAGCTTTCAATCATTTTCCAACCACTTATTTTACATACCCATGAAAACCACAAAAAAGGCGATCGCCGCAATGCTCGCCATCATGTTCCCAATCGCACTGGCCGGAGGATGCGGCAGCCAGACCACATCCAACCAGCCGGCAAGCGCCAATAGTCAAACCAACTCGCAAGATTCCGGAGACGATTCGCAGGATTCCACCGATGGTGATGGTGGTTCTCCGCTTGCGGATGGTCTGGCTGGATCCTGCGAGGGCAGTGACCCGCGGTTGCCGAGTGTGAAGCTCGATACGAGCGCCGGATATCTCGGCGTGGAGATACCCGGAAATGACCAGATCAAGCCGGATGAATTCTATTCGTATGATCTGATGCTCACCAACGAGGATGGCGACTCCTGGATGGTGCAGCTATCCAACTACGTGTCATCCGGGGAGACCAACAGAAGCGTGTTCAACATGCAGACGAGCAAGAACCTGAACTATCCGGGTTGGAACAACTCGGATGACAAGTCGGTCTTCTCAACGTCTGTTCCGGACACAGCGATGCGTGGAACGTCCATGGATTGGCAGATGACGCTCAGCATCGACGGCAACGATGTGGCTAAATGCCCTACGGACGGGACGACATCGCTCGAATAAACCAAATCGCAACCCGATAATCCAAACCCCGGCCACCCGCATACGGCGAGCGCGGGGTGTGTCAATACTCTTTCGTGTTGTGGAAAGGCCGTCGTCGTCCGTCACTGGCCGTCGCGGAGGTCTGGCAGGGCGGCGTCGAGCGTCTTGGCGAGCCGCCGTTCCCTCCAATGCGTGTACACGCTGGTGGTGTGGATGTCGGTGTGGCCCATGATGGCGGTGCGCTCCTCGTCGCTCGCGCCGGCGGCGGCGAGGTCG
>OGOE01000117.1_pt1 | contig 100170 bp, 77 predicted proteins | sample 1552611 | NCBI WGS metagenome assembly OGOE01 (sample SAMEA2580129, study PRJEB22360) | human gut metagenome | biome: human gut; feature: human-associated habitat; material: faeces | place: Denmark | collected 2008/2010
CTTGCGCGTCTAACTCATCACTAAAGTAACGAGAATGCGACGCGCCGTTTTCAAAGCTGAGGCGGTCAGTATTGGTAAAAAAAGATATTTAAAAATATACAAATTTATGATATATTGAATACAAAAATGTTACCGATTATACATTTTGACTAAAAATAATAAAAACCAGAGGGGGACAATATATGTCTAATGAAGCAGAAACACAATATAATCCGCAATGTGGGGTGCGAAGAACAATTTTTTCAGATGAGTATGATTTTCTCACAAAAATTGAATCAGTGTGTGCCAAAGAAGATGGAATACATTTTTTGGTACGTACATGGAAAGACCGTATAGCCACAGTTCGTATTACATTTTTGACACCATCGGTATTCAGATTTGTGATGGTGCCGGAGATGACTGCAAAAAGCCACAGACAGACGGTAGTCGAAGATGTACCTGAATCGGAGTTTGAAACAAAAAATGCAGAATTTACAGAAAATGAAGATATGTATATATATGAAACAAATCAGTTAAGTCTTCATTTTTCAAAAAACTACTGGGAAATGTCCATATATCAGAATGGAAAATTATTGACGAAAGAACAGGCTTTTGACACTAATGTCGATAACCGGTGGAAACAGCTTCCAACAGGATTTAGAGTAGATGCATCTGGAAAAAGCATAGCCTCATTTGAGCAGTTTATATTATTCTCCGATGAGCAATTTTGGGGATTTGGAGAGAAGTTTACACATTTTAATAAACGTGGACAAAGAATAGAGTGTTGGCAAAAAGATGCATTGTCTACTAATACGGAGGATTCATATAAAAGTCATCCGTATTTTACAAGCAGCCGGGGATATTCAGTATTGTTAAATACATTTACGCGTTCATCATTTGATATGGGTGCTTCATCATGGATCAGTTATCAGATGGGCAGTGACGATCCTATTCTGGATTATATTTTTCTGGCAGAAGAAAGCAAAGACTATAAGAAGCTATTGCAGCAGTATTTGCAGATTACAGGGCAGATACCTATGATTCCAAAGTGGGCTTTTGGTTTCTGGATGTCAAAATGCTCTTATATGAGTCGTAAAGAAGTCGAGGATGTTGTTGCTGATGCTGAAAAATTTGGAATAGGTATCGATGTAATTCATATCGATGGCTGGCAGAGGCAGGATATGTCTGGTGTATGGGAATGGGATACAGAACGTTTCCCTGAACCGGAAGAAATGATTAAAGAATTAAATAAAAAGAACATACATTTAAGCCTTTGGAATTATCCGTACTTGCAGGAAGATTCGCCGGCATTTAAGGAACTGGCAGAACGTGGATTTTTTATAAAAAATAAAGAAGGGCATCCTGCAATGTTTAAAGCGACTGCAGATTCAGAGTTTTTGTGTGCCTGCTTTGATTTCACAAATCCGGAATTTCTGGCATGGTATGAGGAACGTGTGAAAAAAATCGTCAGAATGGGTGTATCAGTGATAAAAACAGATTTCTCTGAAGCAGTACCTGAAGATGTTGTATTTTACAATGGCATGAGCGGGCGAGAAGGACATAATCTTCTGACGTATCTGTATGCAAAAAATATTTACACATGGATGAAAGAAATTTGCGACGAACGTGGGGAATTGCCAATGCTTTGGGGACGCAGTGGGTATGTGGGTTCTCATACGATTCCGGCAGCATGGGCAGGAGATTCTTCCAGTGATAAAGCAAGTCACAGTGCAATTCTTCAGGCTGGACTTGGGATGGCTATGTCTGGCGTATCTTTCTGGGGTTATGATCTTGGCGGATTTTATAACACAGGTTATATCGGAAATGAGGAACGTCCGAATATAGAAGATTACCTTTCCTCTGTGCAGATGGGATTGTGGATGCCATTATCCAGAGCGCACGGTAAAACACCGCGGGAACCATGGCAGTATGGAGATATGGCATTAAAAGAAGTAAAAAAATGGATTAACTTCAGACATCGACTTGTGCCATATCTTTATCACACAGCCTGCCAGACTCATCAGTCTGGTATTCCAATGATTCGTCCGCTTGTGATGGAATATCCGAAAGATCCAATCGCAAAGATACAGAATCTGTCTTATATGCTTGGTGATGCATTGCTTATTTCACCCGGATTTGACAGAGATGAATATGAACTGTATCTTCCGGAAGGCCGGTGGCAGGATATTGAAAGTAAAGAAGTATATGAGGGAATGACATTTGTTCATATAGAAAACAAAGCTTTTGCTGATGGTGGTACATCTCTTCGGGTTTTCCAGAAAGAAGGAACAAGTATACCATTGTTTACTCAAAAAGAAGTATTGCATGTGCCTGCACAACTATGGAAACAGGAAGATCTTGAATTTATGACATTTCAGAAAAAAGATGTTGATTAGCTATTGTGCACAAAATAGATGCATAAAAATATGAAAAATGGGTAAAAATAAAAAGCTGAAATAATAAGAACTGACTTGACAAAAGAAATTTATCTGTGCTATATTCAACTACAGTTGTAGTGTGTAACTCGATTTTTGGAGGCATTAACTATACATAACAGGAATTGTTTATGTGGGTTAGTGTCTCTTTTTTGTATTCTGTTTCAGAAAAAAGAGTACAGACCGGCTAAAAAGATGCAAAACCGCAGAAACTTTTCTTGTAAAAAGTATAAACTACACAAGGAGTAAAAAAAATGAAGGACAAAATTTTTAGTGTTCTGCAGCGAGTGGGAAGAAGCTTTATGCTCCCGATCGCAATCCTTCCGGTAGCCGGACTTTTGCTGGGAATCGGAAGCTCATTTACCAATGCAACCACGATTGAAACGTACGGGCTGACAAGCTTGCTCGGCAACGGCACAATTCTTCATGCACTGCTGGTGATCATGAACAAAGTAGGAAGTGCAGTGTTTGATAACCTGCCTCTGATTTTTGCGGTAGGTGTTGCAATTGGTATGGCAAAGAAGGAAAAAGAGGTTTCTGCCCTGTCAGCCGTTATTGCGTATTTTGTTATGAATACAGCGATTAACGCAATGCTGACCATTACGGGTCAGATTCTGGAAAACGGAGAAATTGCAGAATCCGTTCTGGAAGGAACCATCACTTCTGTCTGCGGTATTCAGTCACTGCAGATGGGTGTGTTTGGCGGTATTATTGTCGGTCTTGGAGTTGCTGCACTTCATAATCGTTTTTACCGGATCCAGCTTCCGAATGCACTTTCTTTCTTTGGAGGTACTCGTTTTGTACCGATTATTTCTACGATCGTCTATATGTTTGTGGGAATTATAATGTATTTTGTATGGCCGGTTGTACAGAACGGCATTTATGCGCTGGGTGGCCTGGTAACCGGCTCCGGTTATGTCGGAACGCTGATTTTCGGTCTGATTAAGCGAGCACTGATTCCATTTGGTCTGCATCACGTATTCTATATGCCGTTCTGGCAGACAGCAGTCGGAGGTACCATGGAAGTGGCAGGACAGATGGTGCAGGGCGGACAGAATATTTTCTTCGCACAGCTTGCGGATTCTGCGAATGTCGCACATTTCAGTGCAGATGCAACGAGATATTTCTCCGGAGAATTTATTTTTATGATTTTCGGACTTCCAGGAGCGGCACTTGCCATGTACCATTGTGCGAAACCGGAGAAGAAAAAAGCGGCAGGCGGTCTGCTTCTTTCCGCAGCACTTGCGTGTATGGCAACCGGTATCACAGAACCGCTGGAATTCTCGTTCCTGTTTGTTGCGCCGGCGTTGTTTGTCGTGCAGGTTATTCTTGCGGGAACAGCTTATATGATCGCACACATCCTGAATATCGCAGTGGGTCTTACCTTTTCCGGCGGACTTCTGGACTTCTTCCTGTTCGGTATTTTGCAGGGAAATGAAAAGACAAGCTGGATGAGGGTGATTCCGGTCGGCGTTCTTTATTTCTTCCTGTATTATTTTATCTTCAAATTCATGATTAAAAAGTTTGATTTTAAGACACCGGGCCGTGAGAATGATGATGTAGAAACCAAGCTTTATACGAAAGCAGATGTAAATGCCAGAAAAGAAGCGCAGAACGATGGGGTAGCATCGGAGGATGCTATGAGTGAAGCAATCACAAGAGGTCTTGGCGGAAAGAAAAATATTTCGGATGTGGACTGCTGTGCAACAAGACTGCGCTGTACGGTTCATGATGCGGCGAAAGTCAGCGATAGTATTTTAAAGGCGACAGGAGCATCTGGCGTTGTGCATAAAGGAAATGGCGTACAGGTTATTTACGGACCAAACGTAACTGTGATAAAATCAAATTTAGAGGATTATCTGGAAAAAGCTCCGAATACGTATGCGGAAGCAGAAAATGCAGAAGCAGAAAATGCACCAGCCCAAAAAGAGGCGGAGCCAGCGCAGGAAACAAAAGAACAGAAGGTTGTGGATACGATTACTGTCTGCAGTCCGATGAGCGGACTGGCTGGCGCTCCTTTCTCTTCCCCGGGAGGAGAGATCCAGCGCAGTCTTTCCTGTCTGGGCCCGGAGGAGGGTGCGGCCTGCCGATCTTTCTACTGCGCCGGACGAAGCATTTGCGGAAAAGATGATGGGAGACGGCGCTGTTGTAACACCGGAAGATCCTTATGTGCGTGCTCCGGAGGACGGGGAAGTTGCGTTTGTTTTTGACACAAAACATGCAATTGGATTTGTAACCGATTCCGGGGTCAGCCTTCTGATTCATGTCGGAATTGATACAGTAAAACTGAACGGAGAGGGATTTGAGGCACTGGTAGAAAGCGGTCAGACCGTGAAAAAAGGTGATCCGATGCTGAAGCTGGATCTGGAATATCTGAAAACACATGCGCCATCGGTTACGTCACCGGTTCTTTGCACAGAGCTGGAGGAGAACCAGAGAATCCGTCTTTTGACAGACGGACCGGTAAAAGCAGGAGATCCTTTATTTGCGATTGAGATTCTCGCGTAAGCTGTGCCTTAAAAACGGGTGAGAAGAATGTACAGGATAGCAAAAACACTGAACCACAATTCATTTATTGGAGTGGAAGAAGAAAATAACCGGGAATATCTGGTCATGGGGAAAGGAATTGCGTTTGGGAAAAAAACGGGACAGCGTGTGCAGCCGGGAGACGATGTCCGCATTTATTCCCTGACGGAGATGACGGAGAGAGGAAATGCCAGAACCATTGTACAGGGCGTTTCTCCGCTCAGCCTGGAGCTGGCGAGTGCCGTGCTTGACGAGGCAGAAAAGGAATTTGGAAAAATTGACCGTTCCATCGTCTTTCCAATGGCAGATCACCTGGATTTTGCTGTCCGGCGGATTCAGAACGGTGAGCAGATCAGCAATCCGCTCACCGACGATATCCGTGTGATGTTTTACAAAGAGTATAAAGTTGCTTCCTGTATCGGGGAGCTTTTAAAAGAACGGCTTCAGATCGAGATTGATGAACATGAAATCGGCTATCTTGCACTTCACGTTCATTCGGCAATTGTGGAGGAAAATGTTTCACAGGCCATGGAAGTGGCAAGAGCAGTCCGGGAGAGCATTTCTTTGGTGGAGCATATCACCGGGCATACCATTGATGTGATGTCGTTGTCGTATAACCGTATGATGAACCATATCCGCTATATGGTTGCAAGAGCGGTCAGTGGGGAAAAACTGAAAGTAAATATGAATGACTACATGTCCGTAAAGTTTCCGGAAGCCTTTCGGGCGGCGAAACGAATCTGTGAGGAGATGGAAAAGAGGCTGAAACTTCCGATGGAGGAGATCGAAATTGGATATCTCGCTATGCACATAGAACGGATTATGGACAGAGAAGAAGGAGAATAAAAGCATGAAATCATTTGAATATACCATTAAAGATGAACTGGGAATCCACGCAAGACCGGCAGGAATGCTGGTAAAGGAAACAAAAAAATTTGCATCGGAATGCACCATCACAAAAGATGGAAAAACGAAAAAACTGACTCAGCTGATGATGCTAATGTCACTTGGTGTAAAGCAGGGAGATACCGTAACCGTTGCAGCAAACGGAGAGGACGAAGATGCAGCGATTGAGACGCTGAAAGCGTTTTTCGAAGCAAACCTGTAAAAAGTACGCTCGGAGGATAAAAAATGCAGTATTTTCAGGGGAAATCCGTATATAAAGGAATTGTTATGGGACCGGTTGCGGTTCTGAAGAAAAATGATTACCAGGTTAAAAGAGCCCGGATTGAAGATCCGGAAGCAGAAGTAAAACGTGTGAAAGAAGCCGTGGAGGTTTCGAAAAAACAGCTTGGCAGACTGTATGACAAGGCAGTCCGGGAAGTTGGAGAGGCAAGTGCGGCGATCTTTGAAGTCCATCAGATGATGCTGGAGGATGAGGACTATCTGGAATCAATGGAGAACATGATCCGGATAGAGCTGGTAAATGCAGAATATGCAGTGGTAGCAACCGGCGATAATTTTGCAGAGATGTTTGCAGCTATGGATGATGAATATATGAAGGCACGTTCCGCAGATGTAAAAGATATTTCCGAACGTCTGGTCCGCAATTTAAGCGGAGAGGGAGATAACGACCTGAGCTCTATGGAACCATCTATTATAGTGGCAGACGATTTAAGTCCGAGTGAAACTGTACAGATGGACAAAGAAAAAATACTTGCGTTTGTGACTGTGCATGGATCTACCAATTCTCATACTGCGATTCTTGCGCGAATGATGAATATTCCGGCATTAATCGGCGTCCCGATGGATTTAAACAGTCTGAAAACAGGCATGATGGCCGTTGTAGACGGTTTTTCAGGTCAGGTTATCTTTGAGCCGGAGGAGGATGTGCAGAAGGAAACCGAAAAAAGAATGCAGGAAGAAGCAGAAAAACAGAAGCTTCTTGAGGAGTTGAAAGGAAAAGAAAATATTACACCGGATGGCCGTAAGATCAACATCTATGCAAATATCGGCAGTGTTGGTGACCTTGGCTATGTGATGGAAAATGATGCCGGTGGAATCGGACTTTTCCGAAGTGAATTTCTCTATCTTGGAAGAAATGATTTCCCAACGGAGGAAGAGCAGTTTCAGGCATATAAACAGGCCGTGCAGACCATGGCAGGCAAAAAAGTGATTATCCGTACGCTGGATATCGGGGCAGATAAGCAGGTAGAATACTTTAATCTTGGAAAAGAAGAAAATCCGGCGCTTGGGTACCGTGCAATCCGGATTTGTCTGAAACAGCCGGAAATTTTTAAAGCGCAGCTTCGCGCATTGTTCCGCGCAGCCGTTTACGGAAACCTTTCTGTCATGTATCCGATGATCACATCAACAGAAGAGGTAGAAAAAATCTACGCAATTGTTGCAGAGGTAGAGGAAGAGCTGAAAGCACAGGAAGTGCAGTATAAAATTCCGGAGCAGGGCATTATGATCGAGACACCGGCAGCCGTGATGATCAGCGACCGTCTGGCGGAAATGGTGGATTTCTTCAGCATCGGAACGAATGACCTGACGCAGTATACCCTGGCGATTGATCGTCAGAATGAGCAGCTGGATGATTTCTACAATCCACACCATGAAGCCGTTCTTCGGATGATTCGCATGGTGGTGGAAAATGCACACAAATGCGGAAAATGGGCAGGAATCTGCGGGGAGCTCGGTGCAGATCTGACATTGACGGAGCAGTTTGTACGAATGGGAGTGGATGAGCTTTCTGTTGCTCCGTCCATGATTCTGAAGCTGCGGAAGATTGTCCGCGAGATGAAAGCAGAAGAGTAGAAAAAACGATACAGCAGATAAGAAAACTCTCTGTTTTGGAGAGTTTTCTTATCTGTTCACAAATAACAGAAGATACAGCCGAAAAATCAGAAAAAAAAGAAAGGATGTTTGGGACAACAGTAAGAAAATGTCTCAAATCCTTTTATTTCCTCTTGACGAATGGCGTATTTTGCGATAGTGTATCAGAGTAACAAAAAACAAAATCAAAAATTGAGTTGCTTTTCTCTTATTCAGAGTGGTGGAGATACATAGGATCTGTGAAACCACGGCAACCCCCGGCAGATTGGTCTGCATGGGAAGGTGCCAGCCTGAGCGAAATTTTCGAACAATAAGGGGATTTGAACATTACTATTCAGGTCCGCTAAAAATTGCGGATCTTTTTTTACGAAAAAATGTTCAGGGAAAGCCAAAGCCCACGAACGAAAAGCAAAAGAGAAGAGAAGAAAAAAAGGAGAAAAAGAATGGAAAAAAGACTGTTTACTTCTGAGTCTGTAACCGAAGGACATCCGGACAAAATCTGTGATGCCATTTCTGACGCGATTCTGGATGCGCTGCTTGAGCAGGATCCGATGAGCCGTGTAGCTTGCGAAACCTGTACTACAACAGGATACGTTATGGTAATGGGTGAGATTACATCCAACGCACACATTGATTTCCAGCAGGTTGTACGTGATACCGTTCGCGAAATCGGCTACGACCGTGCAAAATACGGATTTGACGCAGATACCTGCGCTGTTGTAACTGCAATTGACAAACAGTCCACCGATATCGCTATGGGTGTAGACAAAGCGCTCGAAGCAAAAGAGAACAATATGAGCGATGAGGAGATCGATGCCATTGGAGCAGGAGATCAGGGAATGATGTTCGGATTCGCAACCAACGAGACCGAAGAGTACATGCCATACCCGATCTACATGGCACACAAACTGGCTCGTCAGCTGACCAAAGTCCGCAAAGACGGTACTTTAAGTTACCTGCGTCCGGACGGAAAAACACAGGTAACCGTAGAGTACGATGAGAACGGCAAACCGTTCCGTCTTGATGCGGTTGTTCTTTCCACTCAGCATGATCCGGAAGTATCCCAGGAGCAGATTCATGAGGATATCAAAAAATACGTATTCGACGAAATCATTCCGGCAGACATGGTAGATGAGCACACCAAGTTCTTCATCAACCCGACCGGCCGTTTTGTAATCGGCGGACCTCACGGAGATTCCGGCCTCACCGGACGTAAGATCATCGTAGACACCTACGGCGGATACGCTCGTCACGGCGGCGGAGCTTTCTCCGGAAAAGACTGTACAAAGGTAGACCGTTCTGCAGCTTATGCAGCACGTTACGTAGCAAAGAATATCGTAGCAGCAGGTCTTGCCGACAAATGCGAGGTCCAGCTTTCCTACGCAATCGGTGTCGCTCATCCGACCTCTATCATGATCGACAGCTACGGCACAGGAAAACTCTCCGACAACAAACTGACCGATATCGTTCGCGAGAACTTTGATCTTCGCCCGGCCGGAATCATCAAAATGCTGGATCTGCGCCGTCCGATCTACAAACAGACTTCCGCTTACGGCCACTTCGGAAGAAACGATCTGGATCTGCCGTGGGAGAAACTGGACAAAGTAGAAGACCTGAAGAAATACCTCTAATTTCAGGCTTTTCTGTTTATAGAAAGTTTAGAAAGATTCATCTAAGTTAATGAAAAATCCTCAGGCGTTGTGCTATAATAAATTTAGACTGCGTACTGGGGATTTTTTGTGCGCAAAAGTACGAAATATGTGTTGGAAAACAGGTGGATCTTATATGGAAAAAAAGAAGAAAAGCATGAAATTAAGGACGAGAGTAATCATTTCTTTTTTCATCATCATACTGGTTCCGATCGTGATGTGTGCCTTGACGTTTTACTTTTTTGTAGGGTATAAAGCAAAGATTATCGGTGAAAAATACGGTCTTGCAAACGCAACATACCGGACGATTTCGAACAACACTCTGCTGCTGAATGCGATGACATCAGAAGAGTACGACGAAGTAGAGGATACCGCGAAATCGGATACGGCAAAGCTGGAAGAAACGAATTATCTCTCTGTTCTGAATGCAAGACTGCAGAAAAAACAGTCGTTTATCGCGGTGCGCGAGGATGGTGTTATCATTTACAATGGCTCGGAGGAGCTGTCGTCGGAGGAGCTGGAAAATGAGCTGCCGAAATACGGTGACCCGGGGGCAAATTCGAAGGGCGGCGTTTATTTCCGCAATGAAAAACAGTGGATGGTCAAACAGGCGGACTATGAGAACTCGGACGGAAAAGAATGCAGTGCGTTTATCGTCACCAAGACAGACCAGATTGCGCCGCAGATTACGGGCATGGTAAAAGAGCTAGGCATCGTGATTGTGCTGATTCTGGTGCTCACCAGTCTGGGCCTGAGCTTCTGGATTTACCGCGGTGTGATCGGACCGCTCGAGCAGCTGAAAAAGGCGACACAGAATATCAAAGACGGAAATCTGGATTTCACTGTTGAACCGTGCGGCGTGGCGGAGATTAATGACCTCTGCGAGGACTTTGAGGAGATGCGTATCCGGCTGAAAGAGACGGCGGAGGAAAAAGTCGAGTTTGACAAAGAGAATAAAGAGCTGATCAGTAACATTTCGCATGATCTGAAAACACCGATTACCGCGGTCAAGGGTTATGTCGAGGGAATCATGGACGGTGTGGCAAATACGCCGGAGAAGATGGACCGCTACATCCGCACCATTTACAACAAAGCGAATGAGATGGACCGTCTGATCAATGAGCTGACGTTTTATTCCAAGATTGACACGAACCGCATTCCGTATACGTTTTCGAAGATTCACATTGCGGATTATTTTGATGACTGCGTGGAGGAACTGAATCTGGAGCTTGACGCGCAGCATGTGGATCTGACATACTTTAATTATCTCGAGGACGACCCGGTCGTCATCGCGGATGCGGAGCAGATCAAGCGTGTCATCAATAACATTGTAAGCAATTCCATCAAATATATGGACAAGAGCCATAAGGTCATCAACATCCGTCTGCGTGATGTCGGAGATTTTGTGCAGGTGGAGATTGAGGATAACGGAAAGGGAATTGCGACGAAGGATCTGACGAAGATTTTCGATCGCTTTTATCGTACCGACGCGTCCCGCAACAGCACGAGAGGCGGCAGCGGAATTGGTCTTTCCATCGTGAAGAAGATTCTCGAAGACCACGGCGGAAAAGTGTGGGCCACCAGCAAAGAAGGGGTGGGAACCACGATGTACTTTGTATTAAGAAAATATCAGGAGGTACCTGTTTCATGAGTAAAATACTGATTGTTGAGGATGAGGAATCCATTGCAGATCTGGAGAAAGATTATCTCGAGCTTTCGGGCTTTGAGGTGGAGATTGAAAACCAGGGAGACACCGGTCTTGTGCGGGCGATCAAGGAGGATTTCGATCTGCTGATCCTGGATCTGATGCTGCCGGAGGTGGATGGCTTTGAGATCTGCCGTGAGGTGCGTGAGAAGAAAGATATTCCGATTATCATGGTTTCGGCAAAGAAGGATGATATCGACAAAATCCGCGGACTCGGTCTTGGTGCGGATGATTATATGACGAAGCCATTTTCTCCGAGTGAGCTGGTTGCGCGCGTGAAAGCGCATCTGGCACGGTACGACCGTCTGGTCGGAAACGGCAAGAAAGAGAATGATGTTGTGGAGATCCGCGGCATCAAGATTGACAAGACGGCACGCCGCGTGTGGGTGAACGGAGAGGAGAAGCAGTTTACAACGAAAGAGTTCGATCTGCTGACCTTCCTTGCGGAGAATCCGAACCGCGTTTTCACGAAAGAAGAGCTGTTCCGTGAGATCTGGGATATGGAGTCCATCGGAGATATTGCGACGGTTACGGTGCATATCAAGAAGATTCGTGAAAAAATAGAGTTTAATACGGCAAAGCCGCAGTATATCGAGACGATCTGGGGCGTTGGATATCGGTTTAAGGCATAAAGAATCTGTGTTTCGGGGAGAGATAAAATGGGAAAAATTTACTATCTGATGGGAAAAAGTGCGTCAGGGAAAGATCATATTTATGAGAATCTGATCCAGGAGACGGCGCTGGATTTAAAACCGTTTGTCCTGTATACAACACGGCCGATCCGGAGCGGGGAGCAGGACGGAAGAGAGTATTTCTTTGTGGATGAAAAACGGCTTTCGGAACTGCGGGAGGCCGGAAAGATTATCGAGGAGCGCATGTATTCGACGGTGCAGGGGCCGTGGTATTATTTTACGGCGGATGACGGGCAGATTGATCTTGCGAAGCATGATTATCTCGGAATCGGGACACTGGAATCGTATCTGAAATTAAAGGCATACTTCGGGGAGCAGGCGATGGTTCCGCTGTATGTCGAGGTGGACGACGGGCTGCGGCTTTCGCGGGCACTGGAACGGGAAAGAAAACAGACAGAGCCGAAATACGCGGAGATGTGCCGGAGATTCCTGGCGGACTGTGAGGATTTTACGGAGGAGAAAATTGCGGAAGCTGGAATTGTCCGCAGATTTTCCAATAATTCTACGCCGGAAGACTGTTTTTCCGAAATTCAGAATTTTGTGGAACAACAGAAAAAGTTGTGATATACTTAATGCAGTATTAGTAAGAAATACAAAAGAACTCCAGGGGGTGATTTTATGCAGGGTTTTCAGAAGGTTGTAGGACATCAGGAAATCATAACGCATTTACAGAATGCCATTTCGATGAATAAAGTATCTCATGCTTATCTTTTTGGCGGAGAGAGTGGATCGGGAAAGAAAATGATGGCTTCACTGTTTGCGATGACGCTTCAGTGCGAGAAGCACGGGGTCGAGCCCTGTATGGAGTGCCCGTCCTGTAAAAAGGCACAGAGCCAGAATCATCCGGATATCATTTATGTGAAGCATGAAAAGCCGAACACCATCAGCATCGATGAAATCCGCGAGCAGCTCATTAACGATGTGATGATCAAGCCGTACAGCAGTCCGTACAAGATTTATATCATCGACGAGGCGCAGAAGCTGACACTTCAGGCGCAGAACGCGCTGCTGAAGACGATCGAGGAGCCGCCGGCCTACGCAGTTGTCATGCTTCTGGCAGACAACCCGGATGCGCTGCTTCCGACGATTTCGTCACGCTGCGTGCAGTTAAATTTAAAACCAGTGGGAGACCAGCTTGTGAAAGATTATCTGATGAACGAAATGCATGTGCCGGATTACCAGGCAGAGGTTGATGCGTCCCTGGCGCAGGGAAATATCGGAAAAGCAGAGCGGATTGCCCGTTCTCCGGAATACGAGGAGACGCTGGAAAATGCACTCCGCATGGCAAAGTACGCCGACAGTATGCCGCTGTATGAAATCGTGGAGACGATCAAAAAACTGACGGCCGAAAAAGACAATATTGATGATTACTTCGATATCTTTTCTTTATGGTTCCGCGATGTTCTGCTCTTTAAGGCGACAAAAGAGGTCGATTCCCTTGTGTTCAAGCAGGAGCTGAATGGAATCCGTGAGAGAGCAAATAAGAGCTCATACGAAGGCCTGGAGAAGATTATAGAGGCGATTCAGAAGGCGAGAGCCCGCCTGAACGCGAATGTTAATTTTGATTTAACCATGGAGCTTATGTTCCTGACAATGAAGGAAAACTGATAGCATGATAACAATTATAGGAGTACGTTTTCGAAACGTAGGAAAAGTATATTATTTCTCGCCGAGAGAGCTGGACATCTGCGTGGGCGACCACGTTATCGTTGAGACGGCGCGCGGCGTAGAGTATGGTTTCGTTGTGCTGGGGCCAAAAGAAGTTGACGATTCCAAGGTGATCCAGCCGTTGAAAGAAGTCATCCGCATTGCAACGCCGAAGGATGATGCGCGGGAGGAGAGCAACCGCAAGAAAGAAAAAGAAGCGTTTGAAATCTGCCAGAAGAAGATCCGGGCGCACAACCTGGAGATGAAGCTGATCGATGCAGAGTATACGTTTGACAATAACAAGATGCTGTTTTACTTTACCGCCGACGGAAGAATTGATTTCCGTGAGCTGGTAAAGGATCTGGCGGCTGTCTTTAAGACGAGAATCGAGCTTCGCCAGATCGGTGTCCGCGATGAGACAAAGATTCTCGGCGGAATCGGCATCTGCGGCAGACCGCTTTGCTGCCATACGTATCTGTCCGAGTTTGCACCGGTTTCGATCAAGATGGCAAAAGAGCAGAACCTGTCCCTGAACCCGACGAAGATTTCGGGTGTCTGCGGACGACTGATGTGTTGCCTGAAAAACGAGCAGGAAACCTATGAATACCTGAACCGCAAGCTGCCGGGTGTCGGCGATATCGTAACGCTGCCGGACGGCATGAAAGGTGAGGTTTCCGGTGTGAATGTGCTTCGTCAGCTCGTAAAAGTGCTGGTGGATGTGAACGATGAGAAGGAAATGCGGGAGTACCCGGTGGAAGAGCTCAAGTTCAAGCCGAAGCATAAGAAGGAAAAAGGCAAAGAGAAGAAAAAAGACAGAAACAGCTCCGGGGAGCAGGCTTCTTCGGAAGAGGCAAAACAGCCGGAATAAGATTGATTTGGAATGCATTTTGAAAAAAGTAAGCGCCGGGTAAAACTGACGCTTCTTTTTGTGTGATGCGGCGCTGGGCGGTCAGCAGGAGGAGGGATTTTCATTGGATAGAAAAGAAGAATTTTTGAAGCCGGGTGAGCGGCTCGATGATCTGCAGAACGGTTACTGGATGATACAAAATCCATCCCTTTTCTGCTATGGCATTGACGCGGTGCTGCTGGCATCCTACGCGAAGGTGAAGCACGGGGAGCGGGCGATGGATTTCTGCACGGGATCGGGAATTGTGCCGATTCTGCTGAAGGCGAAGACAAACGGAGAGCATTTTTCCGGGCTGGAAATTCAGGAGTACAGTGCCGAGATGGCACAGCGGAGTGTGCGGTACAATCATCTGGAAAATGATGTTGAGATTTTCCAGGGAGATGTGAAGACGGCATCGCAGCAGTTTGGAAAAGAAGTGTTTGATGTGGTAACGTGCAATCCGCCGTACATGACGGGGCAGCACGGGCTGACGAATGCGCTTGAGGCGAAGACGATTGCGCGGCATGAGGTGCTGTGCTCGTTTGATGATATTGCAAAAGAGGCATCGGCGGTTTTAAAGACGAAAGGACGGTTCTATCTGGTGCACCGGCCGTTCCGGCTGGCGGAGATTTTTTCGACGCTGAAAAAATATCATCTGGAACCAAAGAGGATGCAGCTCGTTTATCCGTTTGTGGACAAGGAGCCGAACATGGTGCTGATCGAGGCGATGAAAGGCGGGAATCCGAGAATTACCGTGGAGAAACCGCTGATTGTGTATGAGACGCCGGGCGTGTATACAAAGGACATCCGGGAATTATATGGAGACGGGAGATAAGAACATGGCAGGAAAATTATATTTGTGTGCAACACCAATTGGAAATCTGGAGGACATGACCTTCCGTGCAATCCGCATTCTGCAGGAGGTCGATCTGATCGCGGCGGAGGATACGAGAAACAGCATTAAGCTGCTGAACCATTTTGAGATTCATACGCCGATGACGAGTTACCATGAATACAACAAATACGACAAGGGCCGCGAGCTGGTGCAGAAGCTGCTGGCGGGAACGAACATTGCCCTTATCACCGATGCCGGAACACCGGGAATCTCAGACCCGGGGGAGGAGCTGGTGAAAATGGCATACGAAGCCGGAATCGAAGTGACGAGTCTGCCGGGGGCGTGTGCGTGTGTAACGGCACTGACGCTGTCGGGACTTTCGACGAGAAGATTTGTGTTTGAAGCATTTCTTCCGCCGGATAAAAAAGAACATAAACTGGCGCTGGAGCGGCTGAAAAACGAGACACGAACCATGATCGTGTACGAGGCGCCGCATCATCTGCTGAAAACGCTGCGGGAACTGCTGGAAATCCTTGGCAACCGCCGCCTGACACTGTGTCGGGAACTGACGAAAAAGCATGAGACAGCATGGCAGACCACAATAGAAGATGCCATTACCCGCTACGAGCAGGAAGATCCGAAGGGCGAATGCGTTCTTGTGATCGAAGGCAGAAGCCAGAAAGAAATCGAGGACGAGGCGAAGGCTGCGTTTGAGGAAATTTCGATTGAGGAACATATGAAACGGTATGAAGACCAGGGGATTGCGCGGAAAGAGGCGATGAAGCTTGTGGCAAAAGACCGTGGCGTAACGAAGAGAGATATTTATCAGTATTTACTGGGAAAAGAATAACGACACGCTCTAAGAGAAGGAAAGAGAGGAAGAAGTATGAAAATCTGTAAAATTTTGTGTTATTGTATTTGTTTTACAGATTTGGAGATATTCCTTGTCCGGTAGTTACTCCCGTCTGTTATAATAGGAATAATGAAGTATTTTTGAGGGAGGAAATTTTTTATGTCACAGTCACAAACCCAGCGGAGTTCCCGGGTTGATCTGCTTCACGGCTCGATTCTGAAATCTCTGCTTCTTTTTGCACTTCCGATCATGGCATCCCGTGTATTTCAGCAGATTTACAACACGATGGACACACTGATTGTCGGCCATACACTCGGCGATTCGTCGATTGCAGCTATGGGTGCCTGCTCGTCGATCTATGAAATGATGACCGGATTTACGTTCGGCGTCGGAAACGGGCTCGCGATCGTCACGGCGCGATGCTTTGGAAGACAGGAGACGGAACGGATGAAAAAATCCGTTGCATCCTGTATCGTTATTGGTATTACCGTTACACTGGTGGTCACCGTTCTTGCAACGATTTTCATGCATCCGCTGTTGCGGCTGCTGAAAACACCGGCAGAAATCCTCGAAGAATCCTACAGCTACATTTCAATTCTATCCGTTTTTCTGTTTGTCATGTTTGCCTACAACCTGTGCTCCGGTCTGTTGGGAGCAATCGGAAACAGCTTTATGCCGCTTGTTTTCCTGATTATTTCATCGTTGGTAAACATTGTACTGGATTTGCTGTTTATCCGTTCTTTCGGCATGGGTGTTCGCGGTGCTGCAATTGCAACCGTGATTGCGCAGGGAATTTCCGTCGTGCTCTGCCTGATTTATATTGTTACCAAAGCAAAAATTCTGCTTCCGGAAAAACGTCATTTTGAACCGGATCGCGGACTGTACATGGAGCTTCTGGCACAGGGATTTTCGATGGGATTTATGAGCAGTATTATCTATGTCGGTTCGATTGTCCTGCAGCCGGGCATCAACAGCCTTGGCTATGAAACAATTGCGGGACACACGGCTGCGAGAAAGTTGTTTTCCTTCTCGATGATGCCGCTTTCCTCGATGGCACAGGCAGTCAACACGTATGTGGCACAGAACCGCGGCGCGGACAACTGGGAGCGCGTACGGAAAGGCATTCGCTATGCTTATATTTTCTGCTTCAGCGTGACCGCATGCCTGATTCTCCTTGTCACGCCGCTTGCACCGACGATGGTTCATCTGATCTCCGGCTCGTCCGACCCGACTGTCCTCGGAAACGGAGCCCGCTACCTCCGTGTAGCCATTCCGTTCTTCTTTGCGCTCGGCCTCGTCAACTGCAGCCGCCTTGCACTGCAGGCACTCGGAGAAAAGATTCTTCCGCTGCTGTCGAGTTTTATTGAGCTTTTCGGAAAAATTATTTTTGCGATGGTGTTTATCCCGCGCTACCACTACAGTGCCGTGATCTGGTGCGAACCGATCATCTGGTGCTTCATGGCAGCAGAACTTGTGATTTCGCTGTATCGAAATCCTTATATGAGAAAAGGGAAGTCTGGAAACTGATTTTTTTCAAAAACAGAACCCGGGGCAGTCTACAAAAAACGGTAGATTGCCCCGGGTCTGTTTTTTTGACTAAATAAAGGAAGTCTCCTGCTTCTATTGCGAAAAAAAGCAGATTTACTCTGCCCAGGTACCATTTACAAAAATATCGGTTTCGCTTCCATCTTCGCGGATACCTACGATGTGCAGGTCATCCGATCCAACCATAAAGTCAACATGGATCAGAGAATCATTCACACCTTTTTCCAGAATTTCCTCGTTGCTCATCTCCAGAAATCCATCGAGCACCTCAGGGAAACCGGCGCCAGCGGCAACGTGGCAGCATGCGTTTTCATCGAAAAGGGTATTAAAGAACATCAGCCCGGACTGGTTAATCGGAGATTCTTTCGGAACGAGTGCAACCTCGCCGAGCATTGCAGCACCGTCGTCCATGGCGAACATTTTTTTCAAAACCTCTTCGCCCTGCTCTGCGTGGCAGTCAACGACTTTTCCATCCTTGAAATCGACGGTAAAGTTGTTGATGATCTGTCCCGACCAGCTTAAAGGTTTTGTGGAAACGAGACGGCCTTCACATTTTCCTCTCATCGGGCTGGTGAAGACTTCTTCGGTCGGCATGTTTGGAACGTAGAAGGTGTTGTTCATATGGTTGATATCACCGGCGCCGCTCCATTTTGCGCCCGGAATCAGCTCAACGGTGAAATCCGTACCGTTTTTGCTGGTGTAATGCAGCTTGTGGAATGCCTGCTCATTCAGCCAGCTGGCTTTCTGGGTCATGAGGTCGCAGTGTGCCTGCCAGATCCTTTCTGCATCTTCGCCGTCTTTTAAGTAAACACAGTCGAAAATAGCATCCCACAGTTTTTCAACAGCAATATCCTCCGGCTCGCCCGGGAATACTTTTTCTGCCCATTTTGGAGAAGCGGCGGCAACGATCAGCCACTGATGCTTTCCATCGAGCTGGTCACGGTATTTTTTAATGACCTTTCCACGCATCTGACGAACGGTGGAGAGCAGGTCCGCAGGAATGCCGGCGAGCTCGTCCGGATCGGAGGAGTCGATGAAAATGCGAACCGGCAGATCAACCGTCATCTGTTTGAAACGCTCTTCTTCCCAGTGCGGAACCGCGCCAAGCGTTTCTGCGGTGGCATACTGATAATGCATTTTGTTGATCTCACCGCATTCCCAGATCACTTCCACATAGCTTGCGCCCGCCTGATAGCACTCCTCTGTCACCATCTGGGTAAGCAGAACCTGATCGACGCCGGCCTGGAGGCGGACACGCTGTCCTTTCTGTACATTTGCGCCGATTTTTACGATCAGCTTTGCATATTCTCTTAATTTTGCCTGAAATTTTGCTTCATTCATGATAAAAGACTCCTTTTTGTAATTTTTAAAACTGAAATGGATCATTAAAGGCTCCATAGTACGAAACCGGTTCGCCCGCGGAAAGCAGATGATGGACATCGCCGACGGTCTGGCAGCGGAAGTATACTTCACCCAGCTTGCGTTCCTCGCTTCCGACGATTGTGACGGAAGTCGGTGCCAGGAACAAGCCCTGCCAGAGCTGTACCGGCGTCATATTCAGCAGATGCGACAGTGCCACACAGGTGACGCCGAGATGGCAGAAGCAGACGATGACGGCTTCGCGGTTTGTTTCATCCGAAGCGTGATAGCGGTAACCGTCGCGTACATAGCCGTAGCGCGCAAGCAGTGCATCGAGTCCGTCGGTCACAAAATGGTAATTCTCGTCCATGTTTCCGGTCTGCATAATCGGATTTTTCGTCCAGAGATCCTGGTCATAGAGATCCCGGTTTGCATCGAGCACATCCGGCAGAAAATCCCATGGAATCCGGCGTTTTCCCGTTTCCGGGTCAATGACAGGTGCATCAAATTCCCGCAGCCATGGAAGAATTTCGGCTTCGCGGCCTGCATTTTTCAGTGTAAAAGAAGCCGTATCTTTCGCACGGCCAAGCGGAGAACAGTAAAAATCGGTGACATTCCATTTTGCTGTGCGTTTCGAAAGCAGCTCGGCCTCGCGCCAGCCTTTTTCGGTCAGAGAATCAATTTCATAATTTGGTTCGCCGTGGCGGATAAAAATAATTTTCATAACGTTCCTTTCTTCGTATGTCGAAAAAATGGTGGATTTCGACATAGAAAAGTAAAATTTCGTCCCGAAAGATCTGTGCCGGAGCATAAAAGAATTCAGAACTAAGAGCATTTCATTCAGTATATCATAAATAGTCAGATTTGTGTGAATTTCTTATCGGCCTCTCCCCCAGTTCAGCTCCCCGTTGGTAAACTCAGCCCAGTTGTACTGCGCCATGTATTCGCCATGGTACTGGTTGATCGCGGAAAGTTTTCCCTCGCACCAGTCAAAATAGTCACAGGAGACTTCTTCCGGGCAGATCCACAGGCTTCCTCTGGCGGACGCAACGAGCGTTTCACAATGATACACTTTTAACGAATAAAAATTTGTGAAGCGGAAGCTCCCTTTTTGATACGCTGCATCTTGAGAGAGTAGCTAGTAGCAGTCCTGTAGGTAGGTGCAAACAGGAGAAAAATATGCTATAGTAAAAACAGCGTAAGGGGAAACAAAAAGTAATGCAACAAGAGGAAAGAGGATGATAAACTGTCGGTCATCATGGTCTGTCTGAACGCTCAAAAAGAAACCCATGATGTATTTCTTCAGATGATGAAGACACTACTTGGTGTTGAAATGCCGGAGAATGAATTTTTGAAATTGATGCATACGTAAAAAAACAGGCACGATTCCCGAAAAAGGTGATTCGTGCCTGCTTTTTTTACTTTTCTACTTCTTCATACTGGTTGCCTTCCGGGTCACGCAGGTTATCATCTACATAAATTTTTCTTCCTTTGGTATCCAGTCTTTCTTTGTAGTCCATAGAGAAGGCACCCAGTGAAGCGGCCAGAAAGCTAAAAACAATCGTCGCTTTAGAAAGGTTCTGTAAAAATTTGAGGGCGCCATAAATAATCAGATTTTTGTAATACTCCAGCCGCAGTCCTTTTTCAACACCCCGTGCAGTGAGGCGGCAGATAAGCAGAACAACGGCCAGCATAAATGCACCGATAACCAGAAGAAAAATTCCGGCTTCATGATATTTTCCAGGTAAATAGCAGGCGCCGATTACGATCATGATCGGGGCAATTAAGGACATGGTAAAAACCATTTCGGCACGAAAGGTAAAAAATCGATACATCAAAAAGATTAAGATTAGGATAGCGATGAAAAGCATATTAGTTTTCTCCTTCGTAATGTTATAAATGATATAAAGCTTTTTTGCAGAAAAAGCAGATGAATTTGTGTGAAAAATTTTGCATATTTTGGCTTTTTCCTGTATACTTAGATCAATGTCGACAGGAAAACAGCATTCTGCCCAAGCCATCGGATATTTGCTGTTGTCCGGAAAGGAACTTTGATACTACATGAGCGATTTTTCACAAAGGCTTGAAAAGGAAATAAAAAATACAGGAAAAACTTTATATTATCTGTCTGAGGCCAGTGGTATGCAGCTGGATTACATTTCTAAAATGAGTAAAGGAAAACGTATTCCAAAAGAAGAAGAGCGCCTGACCTGTCTTCTTGATGCGATGGAATGCACCAGAAATACAAGAGCAGATCTCCTGTTCCTTTATCGCCAGGAAAAAATGGGAAAGAGCCAGTGGCAATGTATGGAAGAACTGATCCGTATTATCCAGCAGGATGTGGTTGAATTTCCTCAAGTCTCTGTTTCTCCAAGTGTTTCAGGAATTCCGGATACGGATATGACGCTGGACAATATCTTTGCAATTTATGCGTGTATTCGAAAAGCAATGATAAATGCTTCCGATTCCACGATTTGCTTATGTACTCCGGAAATTTCACTGGAACATTTACGATATCTTGTTCAGATTATTCATGAAGTGCCCTATCGCAGATTAGAGCATCTTTTTCCTTTACTGCAGAATCAGACAACGGAAAATACACTGGATAACCTTCGGAAAATATGCAGTCTGAAACCGGCAATGAACTATGAAAACTACAAACCATTTTATTATTACGTTTCTTCTGCTGAGTCCGAGGCGAAAAAAGCAGGCTTACTTCCCAACTGGCTGATCACAGACCATATTGCAATTGGAATCAATTTTCATACGGCGAAAGGAATTATTCTCAGAGATGCGCAACAAATACAATTACTGAAGAATTCCTTTATTCAGGAAAGAAAAATAGCAAAGGAAATGTTGTTTTGCTCTGATTTAAATGCTTATGTAAAAGATGTCAATGTTATGATGAATGAAGGTTATGTAACGCATAACTATTATATTGAATATTCACCATGTCTTCTGCATCTGATTCCGTTAAATGTACTGAAACAGCAGATCATCCTGGATGGAGTGGAAAAAGAACAGCTCTTATCTTCTCTCTTTCAGCGGATCCGGCACATGGAAACGGAAAGTATGGTACATATTTTCTGCATATCTGGCTTACGACAATTAATGGAGCAGGGACGTATTGCGGGCTATCCGGATATGCTTTATAAGCCTCTTGATCCTGCGATGCGCCTGTGGCTGTTGAAAAGTTATTATCAATATATGCTGCACACACCTCATTCCTGCATTTGTGTAAAAGAAAATTTCGTCCAGCTGCCGAAACACATCTCCATTGTATGTAGCTCTAATGTTCATAATGGAATTGCATTTTGGAACAATACAAGTCATGGATTGCAATATTATATTTTAAAAGAATCCGGCTTCTCACAAAAACTATATGAATTTTGCCAGTTTCTGGAGAATGGAAACATGGCATGGTCACAGGAGGAGACGCTGGATATTATTCGAAACATGATTGTGGAATATGGAGGCACCTTATAAACCGCGCTTCCAGGAAAATAAAGGATTCTTTCGGGACAGCTTTTCTCCTGCTATCTCTGGAAGAGCCGGGAGAAAAGCCCCTTCTTTTTTGCCGGGCGGGATGCAGCAGGTACATTTTGATTGATATATTGCTGAAACATGTTTTTTGAATTCTGAATGAGACCATTTAATTGCGCATTCTGACCAGCAGAAAACAGATCACACAACACAACTCCTTTTTGGGCATAGTACAATGCATTTTCCTTTCGCTCCAGTCTCATATTTGCAATTTGGAGCGTTTGATAGATAGGGATTTGATAGACCGGCATTTCTTCCGGAAGCAAAAGATCGCTATAATGATACAGAAGTAATGAGATTTCTTCCGCTGCTTCCTGGATCTGCTCGGGATTTATATGTTCTTCCTGTACATTCTGAAGATACATAGATCCACATCCGATACAAATGCGGATGAATGCTTTGGACACAGTTTCTCTGATTTGTGGATTTAGAATTTCTGCATTCCATATATATTCGATACTTTCTGCCAGACGCCAGCTCTTCTCGGCCAATTCGGTGCATTTGTGTCCCTGTATTTTTTCTGCTGTTACGACGGAAATGCATGCCAGCATACATTTCAGTTCATTCATCAATAAAATTTCAGCAGTTTTTTCTTTTGGGATTTTTAACTGCATTTCCTGTTCCAGCTTTTCTTGCTGGTGTTCTGTAAAATCCTGTAATTCTTTGATGCTCTCCGGATCGCTGAACTGAGATTCCTCCAAAGTTATTTTGCAGATCATTACCCGGAGCAGATTCTGATAGGTTTCTTTCCAGATTCCTGGTTCTTCTGATTGATTACTGATGGCCATGCATCTTCTGAAAAGATCTATTTTATCAAAGGACGACAGATATGGATTGTTGGAAAATTGCAGAATCTGAAAGGCTGTACAATGAAAATTTTCTTTTGCAGCTGCCTGCATCAGGAGCTCGGGATATTTTCGGGCATTTATAGACGCAACAGAAAATTCCTCTGCCTGTTTTTGAGCAGAAAGCAGCATTTTCTTTGGGGCTTTCTGTAGCAAAAATCCATTTTCCGGAAAGAGATTTTCAAAGATATTTTTAAAAATAGCTTGTTGTACTGCTGCTTTCAGTGTCATTGTATGAGAATGCATCTGCGGGCAATCCAGATTTCCAGCGACTGCTGTAATTTCATATTTTTCTTTGAGTGAAAGCAGCGCTGGAACAAGCAGATATTCTGTATCTGTCAGAATTTCCAGACGATGATAGACATCATGGTACGGCGCACCCGCGAGATCTCCCTTGGAAAACAGGAGCTTCGGGAAAAAATTCCAGCAGATACCTTCTAAGGTATGGTCTGTTACCTTTGCCTGCGCCAGTTCATAGATAGAATCATATCCTTCCTGATTGCTTTTTACTGTAACATGGGTATCGGATTGCATAGAATATAATTGACGTTCATAATAATTGGACAGAAAAATTCTGTCGTCCAAGTGATCCCAGGAATACATATAGTCCATATAGGATTCATACACATGGTTTCCAAACATACTTGTCGTTGGTCCGACAAACAGAGAGTTCCACGCTTCGTAAGTATCAAGTTTTTGATTAAAATCATTTACCATTTTTGCCTGTTCTTCTTTTGTATATTTGGAAATTTCCGTTCGTTCATTTGTCTTTTGCACAGAAGTTCCGCCTTTGCGGCGTCCGTGCTCAACCAGGAGAAGAAAGATGATTTCTTCTTTTTCCAGAAATTCTATTTCAAAAGAAATATCCCATGATTTTTCATCACAATAGGTTCTGTAATTACTACCTGAATTTATCGCTTTTTGTAATATTTCGGGATCAAGAGTTTCCCATGGAATCGAAACAGGAAAGTCCATATTTTATTTCCTCCAGGTGTCTGCTGATAAAATGATGTTGGAGGCAAAAAATATTTTGCCTCCCTTGTCATCCGATTGCTTTGCATGATATGCTTTGGCAATTCTTATTTTAATACTTTGATAGATACTTTTCCGCCAATTCCGGCCTGACACTGAACTTTTAAGATATCTCCGTCTTTTAAATCCAGATCCAGGTAACCATCACCAGTTTTAAACATGGCACCGGCTAAGGATTTTCCTATTTCGCCGACGGATATTTGTTCTGCGAGGCCGCTGCCTGCAGAAAATCCAATGATGGACCCCATCAGATTGACATTCCCTTTTTTGCTGTCTTTTGCCGGATCTATCATAGAAATACGATGAACGCCAGGAGTTAAGCTGATTTCATATGGAGTCTTAGATGCCTCATATAAAGTTCCTTCTTTTTCGTCATCAATAAAGATGCCTATTTTTGCTTTGGAATTCATCATTTTATTGTACTTGAGTGGATGAAACATTTTGTCCATGACGCTCATGGAAAGATCTTTTGCCATTCGATTGGAATCTTTTACTGTTAATACTAATTTTGCACTCATATTTTCCCTCCTGAAGTCAAGCGTTTCAAGTAATGCGCTCTTGTATTTTGGGCATCGGATTGTTGTTTTGGTATGGAATAGAATTATCCGATTCCGGCTAAAATTTGTGTTTATTATACTATTATTTGAAAAACTATATGAAATAGGCATAAAAATTAGACAAAAAATCAGATGAAAACATAAATTAAACTTTTAATGATTCCTATAATACGATTTTTTAAAAAGAAAATTGATTTTATGGGAAAACAAAACTTATTTTAGAATGGAGAGAAGCGCAGGAGGCTGTGAACGACAGAACAAAAGAAAGAAATGACAGAAAAAAAGCATTTTATTATAGTGCTTTTAGAATTTTCATGCTATAGTAAAAGAATATAAAATTATAGTGAATATTTAACCGAAGCAAATAAATCGCCTGCTTCCACTGCAAAAAGTAATAAGCAGTGGATGGGACAATCAGGCAGAGAATGAGGGAGGAGCTTTATGAATCAGGGTTTGGGAATTGTGCTGCCGCTGGTGTTTTTCTTTTTGATTGATGTTACCTTGTTTGTAAATTCGATCCGACAGAAAACAGATACCGCGATAGCAAGGCTGTTCACAAAGCTGGCGGGCGTGACAACGGCGTCTTATCTGTGATTTGAATATCTTTTGCTGACAGAGGAAAATACGCAGAAATACCTGTCGAAAAGAGGAAAAAAGATACTTTTCCTGCCAGTTCTGGTTCTGATTGCGGCCGGAATTCCGTCCCAGTGGACCCACTGGCAGGGATTTTGTAACATTACCGACTGTGGGTTGAAACAAAATATCATGAAAAACAGAAAAGAAGCATATCGTATAAAGATAACGGATGAACGCAGGTGAATCCATGAACAGACTCTGGAGCGGTATGCTTCTTCTTGGCATTGCCTACGGTGCTTTTTGCGGAAAGCTGCCGGAGGTGACAGACGGTGCGCTGCGTGCTTCAAAAGAGGCAGTTGTGCTGGCAATTTCTCTTCTGGGTGTGACGGGCCTTTGGAGCGGGCTGATGGAGATTGCAAGGAAAGCGGGAATGATCGACAGCCTGGTAAAAAAGATGGGACCGGTCATGCGCTTTTTGTTTCCAAAGGTACCATCGGATCACCCGGCGATCCAGTCAGCCGCCACAAATATGATCTGTAATGTGTTTGGCCTTGGCGCAGCGGCAACGCCGCCGGGACTCCTTGCCATGGAGCAGTTCGAAGAACTGGAAGAGGAACGGCGGAAAAACAAAAACCCGGCTGCTGTTCCGAAAGGGACTGCAAACCGGGAAATGTGCACCTTTCTGATTTTAAATATTTCTTCTCTGCAGCTGATACCGGTCAACGTGATTGCATACCGCAGCCAGTATGGCAGCGTGCATCCGACGGCCATTGTCGGACCGGCACTGGCGGCAACGGCAGCAAGCACGGTGGCGGCTGTTTTATTCTGTAAATGTATGGAAAAATGCAAAGGCTGAGAATGCGGAATGTCCGGAAACATTTATAAAAAAACGGTAAATTCGCCTTCTTAGGACTAGCCGCCGCGGCAGCGGCTTGGTACAATAAAAGAAATGAGGGATATTAAATTTTACATAGGAGGAACACAACAGGATGGCAGGATATGTGAGTCTTCAGGATGTAACCAAGACATACAAAATGGGCGAAGTCACCATCAAGGCCGCGGATGGAATCAGTTTTGATGTGGAAAAGGGTGAGTTTGTGATTGTTGTTGGACCGAGCGGTGCGGGTAAGACGACGGTGCTGAATATTTTAGGCGGAATGGACACAGCGACTTCAGGAAAGGTGCTGGTGGACGGGGCGGAGATCAGTAAGTACCGCGGCAAGAAGCTGATCCAGTACCGGCGGGAGGATATTGGATTTGTTTTTCAGTTTTATAATCTGATGCAGAACCTGACGGCGCTCGAGAATGTGGAGCTGGCGATGCAGATTTGTAAGCATCCGCTGGATGCGTCGGAGGTGCTTGCGGAGGTTGGGCTGGAAGAGAGAATGAATAACTTCCCGGCGCAGCTTTCGGGCGGAGAGCAGCAGCGTGTGGCGATTGCGCGTGCGCTGGCGAAGAATCCGAAACTGCTGCTCTGCGATGAGCCGACCGGCGCGCTCGATTATGTGACGGGAAAAGCGATCTTAAAGCTGCTGCAGGATACCTGCCGGGAGAAGGGGATGACGGTCATTGTCATCACCCACAACTCGGCGCTGACACCGATGGCGGACCGCGTGATTAAAATTCGAAACGGAAAAGTGGCGGGCATGAAAACAAATGAGAACCCGACGCCGGTGGAAGAGATAGAATGGTAGGTGGACGATGAGAGCATTTCGAAAAGACTTTATCCGGGAAATCACAAAGAACAAGGGGCGGTTTCTGTCAGTCTTTTTCATCGTGCTTCTTGGCGCGGCGTTTTTCTCGGGCATCCGGTCGGCGGAAGGAGATATGAAAGTCTCAGCGGACCGGTATTATGATGAAGTAAATTATATGGATTTGAAAGTCCTTGGAACGCTGGGGCTGACAGACGATGATCTGGCGGATATCGCGAAGACAGACGGCGTGAAAGCGGTCTACGGCGGAAAGACGGTGGAAGTGCTGCATGACATCGGTGAGAGCGAGCAGGTTGTGAAACTGATCGCGCTGACGGACAGTGTGAATGAACCGCGCGTGGTCAAGGGACGGATGCCAGAGAAAGAGGATGAAATTCTTGTTGATACGCAGTTTCTGAAAAGTTCCGGCTGTGAGATCGGGGATCAGGTAACGTTCACTTCCGGAACGGAGGATCCGCTCTCAGATTCGCTGACCGGGGACACGTTTACGATTGTTGGTTCGGCGACGCTCCCTTATTATATGGATCTGAACCGCGGAACGGGCTCGATTGGAAACGGAAGCATCAACAGTTTTGCACTGCTGCTTCCGGAAGCATTTACCTCGGATCTCTATACAGAGATTTACGTTCAGGCGGACGGCGCGCAGGAAGAGGCGAGCTACAGCGATGCGTATGATGAGACGGTGAAGGCTGTACAGACAAAGATCGAAGCACTCGAGGACGCGGCGTGCGATCGGCGGTATACGGCAGTCAAAACCGAAGGCCAGGAGAAGATCGACGATGCAAAACAGCAGGTCGTTGATGCAGAGCAGAAATTAGCCGATGCCAAAACAGAACTGGATGACGGCGCACAGCAGCTTGCCGACGCGAAAGTGACGATTGCAGACAAAGAGCAGGAACTTCTCGACGGTGAGCAGACGTTAAAGGACAAAGAACAGGAGCTCCTTGACGGAAAGCAGACGATTGCTGAGAAAGAACAGGAACTCCTTGACGGAAAACAGGCCATTGCAGAAAAAGAGCAGGAACTTCTCAGTGCGAAAGCAACGATCGCCGATAAAGAACAGGAACTGGTATCCGGCAAGGCAACGCTGAAAGACAAAGAGGCAGAACTTGCGAGCGGAAAGGCGACGTTGGAAGCAAAGGCGGCAGAGCTGGAAAGTGGAAAAGCGACGCTGAGTCAGAAAGCGGCAGAACTGGAAAGCGGAAAAACAACGCTGAATCAGAAAGCAGCAGAGCTGGAAAGCGGAAAGGCAGCACTGGAAGCGAAAGCAAAAGAACTTTCTGACGGAAAGACACAGCTCGCAGCGAAAGAAACAGAACTTGCATCTGGTAAAACAGAGTTAGAAGAAAAAATGGCGCAGCTTTCGGCAGCAAAAACTGAGCTGAGTCAGAAACAGACGGAACTGAATGCGGCAAAAGAACAGCTTTCCGTAAAAGAAACAGAATTAAATGCTGCGAAGGAACAGCTTTCCGCCGCGCGTGAGGAACTGGAAAGCAAAAAAGAAGAAACCGCTGCAGGACGCGCACAGTATGAAGCGCAGAAAGCAGCGTACGAGGAGCAGAAAAACCAGTACGAAACAGCAAAGGATCAGTTAGCCCAGCTTGGCGGCCAGCTTTCAGACGTGGAAGCTGCGCAGACAGAAGTGGCAGGGCAGATCGAGGCGATTACGGCTCAGCTTGACGGACTGACAGAAGAAGATGAAGTGTATGCATCCCTGTTGGAACAGAAAACTGCGCTGGAAGCAAAGCAGACAGAGTTAGCACAGCAGCTTTCCACGATGCATGAGCAGAAAACATTTCTGGAACAAAACATCGCAGCGTTTGAGGCAGCCAGCGCTGAAGCAGAGGCTCAGCTTGTAGCAGCAGAGGCACAGATTACAGATGCGGAAAATCAGCTTGCAGCGGCAGATGCGCAGTTAACGGAAAAAGAGCAGGAATGCGCCGCCGGTGAGGACGAGCTTGCTGCTGCAAAAGAAGAACTGGAAAACGGTGAAGCGCAGGTTACAGCCGGTCTTGCGCAGATTGCAGATGGAGAAGCGCAGGCAAGTGCTTACCAGAAACAGCTGGAGGATGGAGAAGCACAGCTCAATGCAGCGAAAGCGCAGATCGAAGAAGGAGAAGCACAGATCGAGGCAAACCGCAGCAAACTGGAAGAGGGCGAAGCACAGCTTGCAGCCGCCAGAGCGCAGATCGCGGATGGCGAGCAGCAGATTGCATCATATCAGCAGACGATTCAGTCGGGCGAGGCTCAGCTTGCGGAAGGAAGAAAGACAATTGCCGACGGAGAAAGCCAGTTGGCGGACGCAAAACAAACGATAAGCAATGGAGAAAGTCAAATTGCAGAAGCGAAACAGTCGATCGCCGACGGCGAAACCCAGTTAGCAGAAGCAAAGCAGACGATCGCCGATGGAGAAAGTCAGCTTGCCGAAGCAAAGCAGACGATTGCCGACGGTGAAACCCAGCTTGCCGACGCGAAACAGGAAATCGCCGACGGAAAAATTTCCCTTGCGGATGCGAAACAGGAAATTGCCGATAAAGAAAAAGAACTTGAGGACGGCAAAGCCGAATACGAAAAAGCAAAAGCCGACGCCGAACCAGAAATCGTGGATGCGAAGCAGGAAATTGCGGACGGTGAGAAAACACTCGCAGACCTGAAAAAACCAACGTGGTACGTCTGGGGACGGGATAAGGTAACGTCAACTGAGAGCTTCGGTCAGGATGCCGGCCGTATCTCGAATATCGGAAAATTCTTCCCGGTTATCTTCTTCCTCGTGGCTGCTCTCGTCAGCCTGACGACGATGACACGAATGATCGAGGAACAGCGTCAGCAGATCGGAACGTTAAAAGCCCTCGGCTATTCCGACGGCGTGATCGCCTTTAAATATTTCGCATACGCGATGCTCTCCACCGTATCCGGCGCTCTCGCGGGCGTGGTGGTTGGAGAAAAAATCCTGCCCTGGGTTATTATGAATGCCTACGGCATGCTGTATACAGGACTCCCGTATTACATGACCCCGCTGAACTGGGAGCAGGGAGGCCTTGCGATTCTGGCGAGTGCAGCCTGCACCGGCGTGGCGACGATCGCGGCATGCTACAAAGAACTCGCCGCAGGTCCGGCAGAGCTGATGCGGCCGGAAGCACCGAAAAACGGCAAACGGATTTTCCTGGAACGCATCGGCGTACTCTGGAAACATCTGAACTTTACGCAGAAATCAACCGTGCGGAATCTGGTGCGGTATAAAAAACGATTCTTCATGACCGTTATCGGAATCGGCGGATGCATGGGTCTGATCCTCGTCGGTTTCGGCCTTCAGGATTCCATCACCGCGATTGCGAAAAACCAGTTCGTCAGCCTCTTCACCTATCAGGCGAATGCTGTGCTGAATTCAGATGTGGATGAATCCGAAAAAGAAGCATTGCAGACCGATCTGGAAAACTACAGCGGCATCGATGAGCTGCTGGAAATGTACTGCCAGAACATCGAACTGCAGACCGACAAAAAGACCGTGGATGCAGTGCTTGAAGTGCCGAAAGAACTGACGAATTTCAATGACTTCTATGCCTTCCGAGACCGGAAAAGCGGAGAAGTTTACGAATTCCCGACCGACGGCGGCGCAGCCATCAGCGAAAAGACAGCAACGATGCTCGGCGTAAAAGCAGGCGACACGGTTCAGCTGAAAAAAGGCGACGATATTGTGGACGTAAAGATTTCGATCATCGTCGAAAACTACGTGCGCCATTACCTGTATCTGGCCCCGGATCTCTACGAGGAGCTGTTCGGCGGGGCGCCGGATTACAACCAGCTTTTGATGAAATATCAGGACACGTCGGGCAATTATGAGACAGCACTCGGAGAAAAAATCATGACGTACGACGGTGTAGCGGCAATCTCGTTCACATCCGACCTGATTGATCAGATTGACAACATGCTTCGTTCCCTCGACATCGTCATCGTGGTGCTGATCGTATCGGCGGGCCTGCTGGCGTTTGTGGTGCTGTACAACCTGAACAACATCAACATCACCGAACGACAGAGAGAGCTGGCAACGCTGAAAGTACTCGGCTTCTTCGACGGCGAGGTGGCATCGTATGTGTACCGGGAAAACATGGTGCTGACACTGTTCGGCGTTATCGCGGGCATGGGAATTGGAACGTTTTTACATCATTGCGTAATTCAGACCGTCGAGGTCGATCTGATGATGTTCGGACGAAACGTGTTCCCGCGGAGCTACGGCTGGAGCGCCCTGATTACCCTGGCGTTTGCTCTGTTCGTCAACTTTATGATGTTCTACCGGTTAAGAAAAATTGATATGATTGAATCGCTGAAAAGCGTGGAGTAAACAACAGAAAAAGGCCGTCCGCGGTGATGCAGAGAATCTGCAGAAACCGTGGGCGGTTTTTTCATTTTGAAAGTGAAATATGAGCCGGAATGCTTGTTTTTTCAGACATTTCGTTGTATAAAAAAGATAAGGGTTTTTATCAGAACAGAATCAAAAAACAAAGAGTAAAGGGGATTTTTACAAATGGGAACAACAGAAACGAAAAAAATGAGAGTCGGCGTTGTCGGCTGCGGAGCGATCAGTGATATTTATCTGACGAACATGATGCATAACTTTGAGAATCTTGAGGTAGCAGCATGCTGCGCAGGCCATCTTGAACATGCGAAAAAGAAAGCAGAGCAGTATGGCATCAAGGGCTGTACCTACGAGGAAATTCTGGCAGACCCGTCGATTGAAATGGTAGTCATTCTGACACCGGCACCGACCCACGAGGGGCTGATCCGTCAGGCACTGGAAGCCGGAAAACACGTTTACACTGAAAAAACAATGACCCTCGCACCGGAAACGGCAGCGAAACTGATCGAGCTGGCAGAGGAGAAACATCTCTATCTCGGTTCCGCACCGGACACCTTCCTTGGATCGGCACTGCAGACCGCAAGAAAAGCGATCGACGACGGGCTGATCGGCGAGGTGACATCTTTCGAAGCATGCGCAAACCGCGATCTTGATTTGCTGGCGAGCATCTTCCGTTTTCTGCGGATGCCGGGCGGCGGTATCTGCTACGATTTCGGTGTTTATTATCTGACCGCCATCGTCAGCCTTTTCGGCCCGGTGGACCGTGTCGTTTCCTCCGTGCGCAACCTTGCGCCGAAGCGCGTCAATGTCGTCCCGGACAGCCCGGAATACGGCCAGGAATTTGACTACAGCAACGAGAGCCAGGTTTTCACGATTCTGGAAATGAAAAACGGCGTGACCGGCACATTCTGTGTCAATGGCGACAGCACCATCAACGATCAGGCGGTATTCACAATTTACGGCAAAAAAGGTATTTTAAAGCTGGTGGACCCGAACAATTTCGGCGGCGATATCGTCTACATTCCGGGCGTGAAGGACTGGACACAGCAGGCAGTTCCGGAAGTGCTGGATTATGGCTTTGCCTACAGCGAAAACAGCCGCGGCCTCGGTCCGTCCGAGATGGCAGAAGCAATTGCAGAGGGCAGACTAAACCGTGCGAATGCCAAAATGGCATATCACGTACTCGATACGATCGATCAGATTATGAAGAGTGCGGAAACGGGTGCATTTGAGAAGGTTCCATCCACCTGCGAAAGACCGGAGGCCATGCCGAATTCATAGCCTATTTCTGATAGGATTGCAGGTACATCTGACGGAAGTCGGTAGGGCTTACATTTTTTGATTTCAAAAAGACTCTGTTAAACGTAGAAATACTGTTAAAACCGGATTCGAGCGACACTTCGGTGATCGTGAGATCCGGTTTTTTTAACAGGTTTTCGGCGATATGGAGCCGTTCCCTGGTGACGAAATCCGTGAAGGAGAGGCCGGTGTATGCGCGGAACAGCTTGGAAAAATGGCAGCGGGAGAATCCGGCGACCTTTGATGCTTCTTCCAGGGAAACCGGTTCGGTGCAGTGACTCGAGATCCAGGTACATGCAGCAATCATCTGGCGGTGTACCTGTGCGGAATGGCCTGTTTTTTGCGGTGCTGCAGTTTCGGTCGGCACGGAGAGATTTTCGCCGAGCAGAATAAAAAACTGATACAGCAGAACGCATCCGCGCAGCTCGGAAAAACTGATACCGGAGAGGGAGAGCCTGCGCAGCTCTGTCAGAAATCCGCGGAGTTTTTCGATTTCCGGGAAGTTGTTCTGATTCAGAAGACGGATCTGATAAAAAAGATAAGCAACAGACTGGAAATCCACGCGTTTTTCCAGAAAATCTGCATCGAGCTGAAGCATGATCAGGCGATGTTCTCTGTTGGTTGTGGAAACAGCGTGCAGCTCGCCGGGCCAGATAAAAAGAAGATCACCGGGCTTTAGCGGAAAGGTTTCTCCATTTACTTCATAGATAATGCCGTCATCCTGTGCAAGCACAATTTCAATATAGTGATGCCAGTGCAGACCGAAATAGGCGGGGACATGCGAAATAGAGATATCGTAAACATAGCTGTTAGCAAAATGATTGTTTTCGAAAAAAGAAGTCGAATCGTTTTTCATGGCAAAAGAATCCTCCGTATCTGATAAACGGTATTATACAACAGAAGAGAGAAAAAATATAGAAAAAATCGAAACATCTGGGCAATGATCGGCAATATATAAGTAGTGTTTTACGAGGATCTGTATTATGGTTAAGATATGAAAATTGTGAAGAACGGCAGAAATCGGAAAAAGAGTGATGTGATTTTGGCGAAAATTCACAAAAAACAATAAAAGTTTATGAAAAGTGAAGAAGTGAGAGGTAAGCGAAAAATGCAGATTTATGTAGATGGAAATGCTGTGCGAAGCGGAAATGGGCAGAAGGAATATCCATTTCGGACGATTTCCGAGGCGGCAAAAATTGCAAGGCCCGGCGACGAGGTGCTTGTAGCGCCTGGCGTATATCGGGAATATGTAGATCCGGCGAATGCGGGATGTGAGGATGCAAGAATTGTGTACCGTTCTGTGGAACCGGGAAAAGCTGTGATTACCGGTGCGGAAATTGTGGATAACTGGGAGCATTTGGAAGGTGATGTGTGGACAGCGCGCGTTTCGAACGGATTGTTTGGGGATTACAATCCATATACGACACTGGTCAGCGGTGACTGGTTTATCGCATCCTACACAGCACACACCGGAGAAGTGTATCTGAATGGAAAATCCATGTATGAGGTGACGAGCCTGGACAAGGTGAAAAAGCCGGAGATCTATAAAAAATCCTGGGATCAGGCATTCACGGTTTACACCTGGTATGTGGAGCAGGATGAGGAGAAGAATGAGACCGTTTTCTATGTGAATTTCCAGGGGAAAAACCCGAATGAGGAAACGGTGGAAATTAATGTGCGCGAGAATTGCTTTTATCCATCGAAGGAGGGCATCGGTTATATTACGCTGTCCGGCTTTGTTGTAAAACAGGCGGCAACCCAGTGGGCTCCGCCGACGGCATATCAGGAAGGAATGGTCGGCCCGCACTGGTCAAAGGGATGGATCATCGAGGATTGTGAAATTTCAGATTCGAAGTGCTCAGGCATTTCCCTTGGAAAATACAGACAGCCGAACAATGACAATAAATGGCTCAAATGGAAATTCAAAGATGGCACACAGACGGAGCGTGACTGTATCTGCCAGGCGCAGCGAGAGGGATGGACAAAGGAAAACATCGGAAGCCACATCATCCGCCGGTGCAACATCCACGACTGTGGACAGACGGGTATTGTAGGCCACTTAGGTGGTGTGTTCTCGATTATTGAGGATAACCACATTCACCATATCAATAATAAACAGAACCTTGCGGGTGCGGAGATCGGCGGCATCAAGATGCATGCGGCGATCGATGTGATCATTCGAAGAAACCATTTCCATCACTGTACGAGAGGCCTCTGGCTTGACTGGCAGGCACAGGGCACACGCGTTACGCAGAACCTGTTCCATGACAATACGCTGCCGAACGAGGAAAATGCAAATCCAGAAGGTATGGACGGTATCGGCGAGGATATCTTTATTGAAATTTCCCACGGACCGACGCTGGTGGACAATAACGTACTGCTTTCGGACCGCGCTATGAAGCTGGCAACACAGGGTGTTGCGGTAGTACATAACCTGATCGCGGGATCGTTTACTGCTGTCGGCCGAGGTGTCAACAATGGCTCCGACAAGCTGCCGTCGCCGCGCTACACACCGTACCATGTGCCGCATCGCACGGAGATCAACGGATTTATGACAGTTCTTCACGGTGACTGCCGGTTCTACAATAATATCTTCATCCAGAAGCCGGTTCGTGCGGGAATGGAAGAAATCCGTAAACTGACCGGAGATAATGAGTGGGATGACGGAAATCTGACAGCAGGAACCGCACCGTACAGCGGATATCCGACGCTGGAGGAGTACGTGGCAAGATTTGAGGGCTACTGCGGAATGGGCTCCGGAAAGTCGCCGGATCTGTATTACGAGAAGCTGCCGGTATGGCTTGGCGGAAACGTTTACTTCAATGGGGCGAAGCCGGCGGAGCAGGAACAGGACGCTGTAGTGGATACCGAGCATGAAATCACCATCGGTGTAAAAGAAGAGAACGGAAAATGGAAACTGGAGACCAATGTTTACGATTATCTGCCGCAGAATGCCTGTGCAGTGATCTCAACGGAGACGCTTGGCATGGCATTTGAGCCGGAACAGAAATATGAGAATCCGGATGGAACGCCGATCGTGTTCCGATATGACTACTTCGGAAACCGTCAGGGCATTCATCCGCTGCCGGGCCCGTTTGCATCAAAAGAGGCTGCGGAAGAAGCATTATCGTAAAGAAATTCTATAGACCCGCAAAAAAATAGCGTAAAAAATTCAGCGCCGCAGAGAGTGAATGATTGCGTCACAGCCTTTTTTGCAGTGTTTTCGGGTTTTACTATAACAAAAAGGAGTATAGAGAAATGATTTACTATGTTAATAATTCCGCTCCGAAGAATGGAAACGGAACAAAAGAGATGCCGTTCAAGTTCATCAACGATGCGGCAAAAATTGCAAAGGCAGGAGATGAAGTTCTGGTTGCACCTGGTATCTACCATGAATATGTCGATCCGGTCAACGGCGGAACCGAGAATGCAAGAATCGTCTATAAGAGTGAAAAGCCGCTCGGCGCAAAGATCACCGGTGCGGAAACGATGAATGACTGGGAGCATTACAAAGATAATGTGTGGGTATGCCGTGTAGACAACGGAGTTTTTGGCAATTATAACCCATACACGACAATGGTCGGCGGTGACTGGTATTTTGCACCGGTGGTACGCCATACCGGCGCGGTTTATCTGAATGACCGCCAGTTATACGAGGCAGAGACGCTCGAGGAGTGTATCAAGGGCGAGGTTTATGCGCCGTCCTGGGAGCCGGAGTGGTCGGTTTACAAATGGTATACCGAGCAGGACAAAGAGAAAAATCAGACGGTCATCTACGCAAATTTCCAGGGTAAAAACCCGACGGAGGAAAAAGTAGAAATCAACGTGCGCCGGAACTGCTTTATGCCGTCGAAAACAGGCGTAAATTACATTACGTTCAGTGGATTTGATGTCAGCAAGGCGGCAACGACATGGGCGCCGCCGGCTGCTTATCAGGACGGTATGATCGGTCCGCACTGGTCGAAGGGATGGATTATTGAGGACTGTGAGGTCAGCAACAGCAAGTGCTGCGGTATTTCGCTCGGAAAATATTACGATCCGGAGAATGACCATTACTTTACCAGAAAACACGTAAAAAGCCCGACCCAGATGGAGCGTGATGCTGTGTGCCGCGGCCAGTATCACGGCTGGACGAAGGAGAACATCGGAAGCCATATCATCCGCCGCTGCCACATCCATCACTGTGAGCAGACCGGTATTGTCGGACGGATGGGCGGTGTGTTCAGTATCATTGAGGACAACCACATTCACAACATCAACAATATGCAGCAGCTTGGCGGAGCCGAGATTTCCGGTATCAAGATGCATGCAGCGATCGATGTTGTGATGAGAAGAAATCACATTCATCATTGTACGATGGGCATCTGGTGCGACTGGGAGGCACAGGGAACACGCCTGACCCAGAACCTGCTGCACGACAACTGCCCGCCGGAGGGAACACCAAAGGCAGAGGGTGCAATGATGAGTCAGGATATTTTCATCGAGGTCGGCCATGGTCCGACACTGATCGATAACAACATTATGCTCTCACCGGTCAGCGTTCGTATGGCGACCGATGGTATTGCCTGCGTACACAATCTGATGCTTGGCTCATTAACTGCAGTTGGCGGCGGAACAGGAGACCGTTACACGCCGTATCACATCCGTCACCGTACCGAGGTTGCCGGATTCATGACATTCCTGCATGGCGATGACCGGTTCTACAACAACATCTTTATCCAGAATTACCCGGTTGAGGAAACAGAAACGGTTGAGGACATGGGCTTCAAGATGGAGGATAACCAGGAGGTCGGAACGCATGTGTTCGACGAGTATCCGACCTATGACGAGTGGATCAGCCACTTTGAGCTGGACAAACCGGCCGACATGAGCAAGCTGGAGCCGTATCACAATAAATGTCATCTGCCGGTTTGGGTAAACGGAAACGCTTACTTTAACGGAGCAAAGGCGTGTGTGAATGAAAAAGAGAATCTTATGGATAACGAGAACCAGGTTAAGGTGGAACTTGTGGAAAAAGACGGCCACTATTCCATCAAGACGAACGTGTATGAGTTCCTGAAGGATTTCCGGACGGGAATTATCAACAGTGATATTTTAGGATACGCCTTCGAGCCGGAGCAGAGATTCGAAGATCCGGACGGAAGCACGATTATCTTCGATCAGGACTATCTTGGCGAGCATCGCGGCGTGGCAGCAATGCCGGGACCGTTTGCGGATGGAGCTGAGGCAGAGAAGATTCTGTGGTAGAAGAAATCAGAACTTACCGGTTGATACGAAAAAAACAGGGCGCTGTGCAGGAAATGGCACAGCGCCCTGTTTTGGTAAAAGGAAAGTCAGGATGCCTTTGCAGAATCTTTTGCCGTCGGCATTTTCTCGTATAAGATTTTCAGCATAATCGGTGTTGCAATACTCGAGAAGAGAATCAGCAGAATCACGGCACTGAAGAAATCGCCGGATAAAAAGCCTGCATTCAGACCCTTTTGCGCAACGATCAGACAGACTTCACCACGGGTCATCATACCGACACCGATTTTCAGGCTGTCGCCCCAGGTAAAGCCACATCCCTTTGACATCAGGCCACAGCCGATGATTTTTGCGGCAAGGCCGATGATGACGAAACAGATGGCAAAGAGTACGAATTTCTCGTTCATGCCGCTGAGCGTTGTTTTGAGTCCGATACTTGCAAAGAAAATCGGTCCGAAAATCATATAGGAGCTGATATCCATTTTTTCTTCGATGTAATCGGAAGAATCGAGGGAACACAGGATAACGCCCGCAACGTATGCACCGGTAATATCGGCGATGCCGAAATATTTTTCGGAAATGTAGGACAGTCCGAAGCAGAGCGCAAGACCCAGAATCGGGAGACGGCGGGTGTGCGGAAATACGGAGTTCATGCGGTTGAACAGCTTAAAGCAGAGAAAACCGAGCACAATCGCAAGGGCAAAAAACAGAATGGTGGAGGCTGCTACTTTCAGCGGATTGGATGTCGGATCTTTAAAACCGATGACAACAGTCAGCACAATGATACCAATGACATCGTCGATGATGGCTGCATTTAAGATGGTTGTTCCAACCTCTGTTTTCAGCTTGCCGAGTTCTTTCAAGGCCTGTACGGTGATGCTGACCGATGTTGCAGTCAGAATAACACCGATAAAAACAGCGTGGTAAAATTCTTCCGTTCCGACAGCAGAGAAGCCATAAAAGCTCATGTATAAGATGGCTCCAAGAACGAGAGGAACAAAAACACCGGCACAGGCGATCAGCAGGGATTTCACTCCGGTGCGGAGCAGATCCTTCAGGCTGGTGCCAAGACCTGCGGAGAACATCAGCAAAATGACACCGATCTCAGCCATCTGTGCGAGAAAGTCAGACTGCTGAACAAGTCCCAGCACACTGGGTCCAAGGACAATACCGGCAATCAGTTCGCCCACAACCTGCGGAGCCTTGCATTTTCTGGCAAGAATACCAAACAATTTTGCGAATACGATAATGATTGCCAGGTCTTTTAAAATGACATACGTATCCATGAAAAAGATACCCCCTTTTATGAATTTTATGTATGTGTCGGCAGCTTGAAAGAGCAATGCCGGAGTTTGATACGCATACATTTTCAGTATAGCAAAAATTGAGAAAAAATACTATCGGCAAGAAAGAAAAAATAAAGTAAAACGGAAAAATGATGCAGGCGTATGGAACCGTTCTTTTGTAAAACAAAACTGGAAAAGAGAATTGTGAGGGTTATTGTCAGATTAAGAGCAGTGAACGGTAATGGAAAAAGAGATATAGAAAAAGAGATATAGAAAAGAGCATGTAGATATAGTATGATCAAAGCAGCAAATAAATTTTACATGGAGTTCAAAAAGCGGGATCAAAGAAAAAACGAAAGGGGAAATAAAAAATGAGAGTTGGGAACGTGAAAGAAATTGTATTTTCCAAAGATCCAAAACAGATGAACTGGCTGCGGGAGGAGTTCCCATACGCCGAGGTAAAATGCCCACCGGAGTTTTCGGCTGAGGTGCAGAATGAGAAAGACGGAGATGTGCTGACAACGAAGATTGTGGTTTCTTACAACGGTGCGCATCCGTATTTTACAAATGCCGGAAGTATTGGGGTTTCATTTCCGTTGCAGGACCGCTACACGGACAGTGTGACCTGCCGTGACTATCGGTGCCATGCACATGTTTTCTGTGGGGAAAATACCAGTTATATTATGGCGCTCCGCATGGGTGGTGCGGCTCCGCATCTGGGAATGGTGCTCACAAAAGGCAGTCTTTCTACTTACAGTATTGAGCGCGATCTGAAACTGCAGAGCAATGACAGAGGCTGCTTCTGGCTGCACCCGTCCGCACAGGAATTTGCGCCGGGAGATACAATGAAGCTGGAGTGGAAAGTATTTCCGCATCGGGGACGCGAAGATTTCCGGGAGAAATTAAGAGCATTTCCCCGGGTGATTCTGGTGGATGCTGAGCAGTATGTAATTTATCCGGGAGAGACGAGTAAGGTAACCATTGAGCCGACATTTCCAGCGGAAAAAGTGACGATAAACGGAGCATCGCTGGAAAAGACGGAAAATGGTGTTTATGAATATCTGTTTGAAAATGAAAAAACAGGGGAGTATGTACTTTCAATTTGTGCTGATGAGGTGAAAACCATCTGCCGTCTTCTCGTGCAGGAGCGGCCGGAAGAACTGGCTGCAAAACGGTGTGCGTTTATTGTTGATCACCAGCAGTATCATGGAAAGATCAAAGAACTGCAGGGCGCATATCTGCCGTATGATAACGAAGAAAAAATTCTCGTCTGCACGCCGGAGAATGATTTCAATGCCGGAAGAGAGCGTACGGGAATGGGCGTGCTGATTGCACGGGCACTGCAGCAGAATCTTTTAAAAGACCGGGAAAAAGCGGAGCAGAGTCTTCGTGAGTATCATGCATTCTATCTTCGCGAGCTGGTAAATGCATCAACTGGACTTGTATGCAACTGCTCAGGAAAAGACAACAGCTATTTTCGGCTTTACAACTACCCATGGGCAGTGACATTCTTTCTTGAATGTTGGAAGCTGTGGGGAGAAAAAGAAGATCTGAAGACGGCAGTTCGTATCACAGAGAAATTTTATGAACAGGATGGATTCCGTTTTTATCCGATTGAAATGCCGATTGTGATGCTCTGTCATGAGTTGGAAAAAGCAGGAGAACAGGAGGATCTGAAAACAGTAAAAGATCTGTTTCGAGGTCATGCTGATCAACTGATTGAGATTGGAACGGCTTATCCGGCTTCGGAAGTAAATTACGAACAATCGATCGTACAGCCGGCGGCTGAAGTCATTCTTCAGGTTTACGAAGTGACCGGGGAAGAAAAATACCTGCGCGGAGCCGAGCAGCAGATCGCCGTCCTCGAACTCTTCGACGGCCAGCAGCCGGACTACCATCTGCATGAAACTGCAATCCGCCACTGGGACGGCTACTGGTTCGGAAAACGCAGAGTCTTCGGAGATACTTTCCCGCACTACTGGAGTGCAGAAAACGGTCGAACCTTCAAGCGCTACGCCCGCCTGACCGGAAACGAAGAATATAATATTCGCGGTGAGCATTCCCTGCGTGGCGTGCTGTCCATGTTCTTTGAGGATGGAACAGCGACCTGTGCGTACGTGTATCCGTATTCCATTAACGGCCAGAAAACCGATTTTGCCGATCCGTATGCCAATGACCAGGATTGGGGATTGTGCATGAACCTGGAATAAAGAATGACCAGAACCTTCAAACTGAAATCATACAGAGTGATTCGGTTTGGAGGTTTTTTTGAAGGTTCAGATTGCAGCACGGAATCTGGCGGATGATTTGCAGAAGATATTACAGGCCAAGGCGGTTTTAAAAGAAGAAACCGGCGCGGAACTCTTTATGTAATCTATGATTTCTGCCGCTTCGCAGGCGTTTCCCCATGGTATTACTGAGCAGATGTGCCGGTAAAAGAAAAAGAAGAACTTTGCCGGAAAGAATCAGATGTGCAGACAGATTTTCCATCGGTAGAATACAGGGGCGTTTTTATCAATGATAAGGAAGAACTGGAGCACTGGGCGCAGCTTCATATGAAGGAAGATACCATGGATTGTATGTGACAGAGAACGACGATTAAAGAATTTGAAAAAGCAGAAAACAGATACTTGAAAAATAAGATAAAATTTTAAAATAGCGTATGAAATTTTTGTGATTTGGAGTAGAAAATTTCATGCGTTATTTTTAATAATATCCCAAAACACATTAATCCAGTGGCCACAACCTTAATTTTGTGGTGTGTTTTTCGGCACTATGACGGAGATATAATAAAACCACAAAGAAAAAGAAACAAATTCACGGAACTATTGAGAATCAGATATGGCAGCGAAATGTTTTTTGCGGAACTCCTGATTCGGAATAGGAAAGAAAGAGAGGGAGAGCTGCAATGAAAAAAGCAGGAAAAGGAACGGCGTTGAAGCAGAAGAGAACCTGGAAGCAGGAAGTTCAGCATAACTGGCCGCTGTATGTACTGATTTTACCATCGTTCGTGCTGGCAATTATTTTTTGCTATGTGCCGATGGGCGGTCTGGTGATGGCATTCCAGGATTACAAGCCGTGGCTTGGCATCACCGGTTCACAGTTTGTAGGAATGGATAACTTCCGACAGATCTTCGAATTCAAAGAATCGTATCAGGCGATCATCAATACGCTGATCATCGCTGTCAGCAAAATTATTCTGGGACTGATTGTTCCGATTATCATGGCACTGCTTCTGAATGAAGTACATAACATAGGACTGAAAAAAGGAATCCAGACGCTGGTTTACCTGCCGCATTTCCTTTCCTGGGTTACTGTAGCCGGAATGCTCCGCGATATCCTCGGAACTGACGGTATCGTCAACATGGTACTTCAGAAATTCGGTATTGATCCGATTTTCTTTCTCGGCGAGGCGGGCATGTTCCGACAGATCGTCGTTGCGTCCGACCTGTGGAAGGGCTTCGGATTTGGAATGATCGTTTATCTGGCAGCCATCTCCAACATTGACCAGAGCCTCTACGAGGCAGCCGAGATGGACGGCGCTAACCGCTGGAAACAAACATGGCACATTACACTTCCGGGCATTATGCCGATGATCATCGTCATGGCAACGTTAAGCCTTGGAAACGTCCTGAATGCCGGGTTCGACCAGATCTTCAACCTGTATTCCCCACTGACTTACAGCACTGGTGATATCATCGACACCTACGTTTACCGTCAGTCACTGATCAATGGACAGTACAGCTTTGGTACCGCCGTCGGCCTGTTCAAATCGGGAATCAGTCTGCTACTTACTGTTGCTTCTTACCGCATCGCCTATAAGGTAGCGGGATATCGAATTTTCTAAGAGGGAGGACATAAACATGCGTCATACATCGACAAGCAGAAAAGTATTCGTTGTCTGCAATACGATTTTTCTGGTAACCATGGCACTGCTTTGCATCCTTCCGCTCTGGAACCTGCTGGCAATCTCTTTCAGCGGAAAGAGTGCTGCAAACAGCGGAGCCGTTACCTTCTGGCCCATCGATTTCACACCGCTGGCCTATGTAAAAACTTTTAACAACAATAACTTCATCCGGTCCATGATCATTGCATTCCTCCGAACCTCACTTGGAACACTGCTCAGCATGTTCGTCATCACGACAGCAGGCTATGCACTTTCCAAAGAATTCCGCGGCAGAACACCGCTCATGTGGTTCTTCGTATTCACGATGCTGTTCGGCGGCGGTCTGATCCCAAGCTACATGGTCAATGTTTCTTTAGGACTGAAAAACAACTTCCTGGTTTACATTCTTCCGGGAGCGTTCGGATGCTACAACCTGATTCTGATCATGAACTTCTTCAAGTCGATTCCGAAATCCCTCGAAGAGGCGGCACTGATCGACGGAGCGAGCTTCTTTACCGTACTTCGAAAGATTTACCTTCCGCTCTCCAAAGCAGGTCTCGCAACCGTAGCACTGTTCATCATGGTTGGTTACTGGAACGAGTGGTTCACCGGAATCCTTTACATGTCCGATACGAAAAACTATCCGCTGGCATCCTTCCTGCAGGTGATCGTTGTGCAGGGAAACAATCAGGATCTGTCGCTGGATCCGGCATCTGCGCTGGCTATGTCGGAACGTACCATTAAAGCGGCACAGGTATTTATCGGAGCGCTTCCGATTCTTCTGGTTTACCCGTTCCTGCAGAAATACTTCGTAAAAGGTATCGTTATGGGAGCAGTCAAAGAATAATTTTATGAGAGAGATTTTTCCGAAAAAATCCGGTTTGAAAAACGTGCTGTAACATTATAAAATAAATGATGGAGGAAAAGAGGCATGAAAAGAAAACAGAGTACAGTAATCTTATCAGCGGCAATGGCAGCAATGATGTTGATGAGTGGGTGCGGCAAGGTGGTGGATCTGCGCAGCAGGAAACCGCAACGAAAAATGCAGATGGAAAGTACGAGCCGACACTGACAATTACCATTGCAAAACAGCTGGACGAGAACACAGGAAGATATGGTGATGGAGAGGACATCAACAATAACCCGATGACGCGTCTGACCGAGGAAAAACTGGGATTAAAGATGGAAACAACGCTTCTCGGCGGAGATGCCAGCAACTATGACACCAAGCTGCGTCTGGCACTGACAGGTTCTGAAAAACTTCCCGATATATTTCCTGTTTATGGAACACAGATGATCTCCGATATGATCGAATCCGGACAGGTCAAAGCAATTGATGACGATATCGAAAAATATATGCCGGATCGTCTGAAAGAGATCTATGATAAATATCCGGAAACCTTCTATCCGGTTACGAAGGATGGAAAAACGTATGGAATTGCCTGCACACCGTGCATGGATGCAGAAGAAATCATGGTCATCCGTCAGGACTGGCTGGACAATCTGGGGCTTCAGGCACCGACCAATCTGGACGAGTTTGAAGCTGTCATCAAGGCGTTTACAGAAGACGACCCAGATGGAAACGGCAAAGATGATACGTATGGATTCACCTATTCCGGAAATGACATTTACAATACCGGATGGGTTTCTGATCCGGTCAACGTGTTCTCTGCGTATTCCGGGAAATTCATTCCGGGCGTATGGCAGGAAGATGAAGATGGAAATTTGCAGTATGGCTCCATCAACGAGGGAAATAAAGAAGCACTGACCCGTATGGCCGAATGGCATAAAAATGGCTGGATTTTCCAGGAAGCTGCAGCAACGGGTGCGTGGGATGCCATGACACAGTTTACCGAAGGAAAAGCAGGTATCTTTGTTGGAAGACCGTGGACAATTAACTCTGTTGCAGATGTTACTTCTGCTGATCCAAATGCGGTTGTAAAAGGATATCCGAATATTCTGCAGGAGAATGGTGAGCCGACTTATCAGATGGGACAGATCAACGATGGCTGGCTGATGTTCAACAAAAATTTTAACAACATGGAAGCCTTCTTTACTTATTATGATTGGTTGTATGACGCTGTATTCGGCACAGGAGATTTTGTGAATGGCTATCTGGAAGGTTATGATTACGATATTGTAGACGGTGAAGTTGTGTATGATACAACCAAATTTGATCCGCCGGTGACAGATCCATTTATGCCTGGAAAATCTACTGTACTGAAAAATTCACCTGTTGAAAGCGTAGAAATGTATCTGAAGCTTCAGGCAGGGGAAGAACCGACAACAGGTGCTGAGAGAACGGCATTATCGTATTTTGAGAGCGCACCGGCGATGGCAGAAGGTTATGTTATTGCAGCAGAGCATCAGGATGAACTTCTGACCAGTCTGTTCAATGCGGCTCCGACCGATACTATGAAGAAAAAATGGGAGCAGCTCCAGACCATGGAGAAACAGGTTTACACAAACATTATCTATGGAAAAGAAGATCCGTCTGCATTTGATCAGTTTGTAGAAGACTGGAAAGCACAGGGCGGCGATGATATCACAAAAGAGGTTAATGAGTGGTATCAGTCGGTAAAATAAGAGCTGCCTGATCGAAAAGATCCGAAAAGTCAAAAATAAAAAGCAGGGAGTTGTCAAAACATGGCGATTCTCTGCCTTTGCATCTCACAATGGTTTGCGTCAGCAGAAAAATCTGATAAAATAGGGGCAGAAAATGAGAGGGGAAGCATATGAAAAGAGTACGTTCAATTTTTGGAATTTTTACCGTTTTTCTGTTGATCATTCTTGCCAGCTTTCTGCTTCTGTCCTGGCAGAGCACGGCAAATTTGAAAGCATCTTTGATTCAGACGGCACAGCTTCAGACAAAATATGCAGCAACGCTTCTGGAACAAAAGGGGAAAGAGATTGAAATTGAAGCAGATGGTATTTTATATGGAGAAAATATGCAGAATCTCTATGCGGCAATTGAAAACAACGATGTTTATGAATATGTACAGCAAATTAATAAAATGAAAAGCTTTTTTCAGGAACGTCAGGGAAGAACGGTCGGAATGAGTGGTATGACGCTGTACTGGCCGAAATCCGGGCGGGAGATCAGCACGCTGCGACAGGGATATTTTGAGAATTCTTTCTGGGAAAACAATAAGGAAAGTCAGTGGAAATCAGCCAATAAACAGGAAATTTTTTATATGCGAAGACGAACTGTGGAATGGATGGGAGAAGATCAGGAGGTCTGGCTGGTGCTCCGAATGGATCAGGATTTTCTGTATGAAATCAAGGAGATGGCTGCGGGAATGGACCAGGGAGGCAGTATTTTAATGTTTGGTGGAGAAATCAATGTGCTTTCGCAGAAATCTGTGGAACAGAATATTGCAGGAATCATACGACAGAGTAATGAAAAAGTCTGCGAGGTGCGTGCGGGAAAACAGAAATATCAGATTGTGCGTTCAGATGAAACAAAAAATGGAATGCAGCTGGTTTCCTATTATCCGACAAGGCAGATGATGCGGCAGGTGTGGAATATTATGACGATCTCAGGCATTATGCTCGGGGCAATTCTGATTTTTGGAATGATTTACATTTCTCTGTTTGTAAAAAATATTTTGATGCAGATGAATCTGCTGACCGAAAAACTGAAACAGGTGGAAGTGGGAGATTTGACCGTGCAGATTTACAAAATGCCGAAAAATGAATTCGCCTATGTATTTCGTCAATTTAACCATATGGTGCGCCGCACGCATGAATTGCTGGAGGCAACGGTAAAAGAACAGGAACTTCGAAACGAAGCAGAAATGCGGCAGCTGCAGCTTCAGATCAACCCGCATTTTCTGTACAACAGCCTTTCCTTCATTGTCACCGCGGCGGACAATCCCGATGCCGTGACGGAGATGGCAGTGCATCTGTCGCAGTATTACCGTTATTGTACACGGAAAAAGTCAATTACGACGATTCAGGAGGAAATTGACTATGCGCGGTCGTATCTGGAAATCATGGCGATGCGAAAAAACATCGAGTATGAAATAGAATCCGATCCAGAACTTGCTGCATGTAAAATTCCACCGCTGATTCTGCAGCCGATCATCGAAAATGCAATTGAGCATGCGATCGAGGAGCGGGAAAATGCAAAGCATATTTATGTAAAGGTGTATCAAAAAGTAAAAGACGAAATTTGTTTCGAAATATCGGACGACGGGAATGGACTGACAGAGGAACAGATTGCGGCACTGAAAGAACGGCTGGCAAGGAAAAACCGCGATGAAAAAGAGGGTGTCGGCCTCTGGAATGTAAATCAGCGGCTTGTCAATTATTATGGGGAACAGAGCAGCCTGCAGTTTGGAGGAAGTATTTGGAAGGGATTGTGCGTTTCCTTTGTGATTGACGGGAAAGAAAGACTGTAAAGAGGCTGTGAGAATCTGGAGTTTTTGCGGAGAAAAAAACAAAAGGTTCCGGAGCACAGAGAAAAAGATGGGGGAATTACCTATGAAAGTATTGCTGGTGGACGATGAGTCCTATATGACCGAGTATTTCAAAAAACTGGTGGACTGGAAAAGCTATGGCTTCGAAGAAGTACTGACGGCGTCGGGCGGCTCTATTGCGCGCGATCTGATTGAGCAGAAAAAGCCGGAACTTCTGGTGACAGATATCCGCATGCCGCGCGTGTCAGGGCTGGATCTGGTGAAGTATATTGACGAGAAAAATTATCCGACGAAAACAATTATTCTGTCCGGCTACAGTGAATTTGAATATGCTCAGCAGGCGCTCCGCTATGGAGTGACAGAATACCTCGTAAAGCCTATCCTGAAAAAGGATTTCCAGATATCACTGGAACATGTGATGGAAAAATTTTTCGAAAAAGAAGAAAGTTTTCCAGACGACGGTATTTCGGCCGTGAAAAAGTATATCGCAGAGCATGTGGGCGAAGATCTCTCACTGGAAATTTTAGGAGAAGTGGCGCATCTGCATCCGGCGTATCTGTCAAAAACATTTAAAGAAGAGACAGGGAAAAATCTTTCCGCGTATATTACGGATGTGAAGATGGAAAAAGCGGCAGAACTGCTCAGCGGAACAGATCGATGGGTACATGAAATCATGGAAAGCGTAGGATATCAGAAGAGCCAGTATTTTTCAAAAATTTTTAAAGAAAAATATGGCGTGACGCCGAATGAGTACCGGCGGACGCACAGAGGATAACAGAATGAAAGAAAAAATATCTTTATTTTTTTACCGTACGACGGAGAGAAATATGGTTCCCTGCAATGCCGTTGAGCTGACCGAATTCGAAACGGTGGGACCTGAAATATCGAATTTCGTTTTTCGCGGCGGAAAAATTCACGGTACGATTTGTATGAAAAACTGCAGAAATATCCAGTTTACAGATGCAAAAGAAAAGGAGAGATAAGATGTTTAAAAACGGAACCTTATGGAATGATATTGATGGAAACCCGATTCACGCGCACGGAGGATGGATGCTTTCATACGGCGGCTATTTTTACTGGTACGGTGAGGACCGGAGAGAGAATTATTATGTGAGCTGCTACCGTTCGAAAGACCTGCGGAACTGGGAATTTCGGAACCACATTCTGACGACGGAATCGAAAATGGAGCCGTACCGCGTGCGAACGAAACTGCAGCTTATAAGCGAGACTGGCGGAAAAGTAAATCTGGAGCGGCCGAAGGTGCTCTACAACAAAAAGATGGAGAAATTTGTATTATGGGTACATTTTGAAAACGGAAAAGATTACACAGACGCTGCCATCGGAATCGCAGAGTGCGACACACCGGACGGAGATTTTGTATACCATGGTCACTTCAATCCATATGGCTATATGTCGCGAGACTGCACACTGTTCCAGGAAGAGGACGGCACCGCGTACTTCATTTCCGCAGCACGCGATAACGCGGATCTCCACGTATACCGCCTAAGTGAGGACTATTTAAACGTCGAAAAACTCGTCCACCGTCTATGGCAGGGCGAATACCGCGAGGCACCGTCAGTCATCAAAAGCGAAGAAAAATACTACATGATCACCTCCTTCTGCACCGGCTGGGCGCCGAACCAGGGAAAATACGCCGTAGCAGACAGTATGGAAGGCGACTGGGGCATGTTGAAAAAAATTGGCGACGAAACTACCTACCAGAGCCAGGCAGCATTTCTGCTGAACTTAAACGGACAGCTCCTCTACATCGGAGACCGCTGGAATGCGGAAAATTACTTCGAATCGGGGTATGTGGCATATCCACTGAAGGTGGAAAACGGGGAACTGGTGATGGAATATTGTGAGGAAACTGATTTAGGAAAATATCTGTAGGAATACAGGAAAGACAGGTTGCATGGGCGCATGGAATTTCTACCAATCCAATCGTTTACCACGGAATGCGTTTTCTGCCGGAGGATTTCCGACCGTCAGAGGAAGGGGATGAAATCCAGACATGAAAGAGCTGCATTATTCGGTTTTTTCCGCAACTGCAGCGAAACCCTGATTTCATCGGATGTAAATCGGGAAGGATATGCCTACCGTGCGATTGAATCGGCAAAAATTGACGGAGCAGGAGAATATACCATTTTCTTTAAAATGGTTCTTCCATTGTCCAAACCGGTTATTTCTGCACTGGGTATTTTTACCGCAGTCGGAACATGGAACGATTATACCCAGACGTTGTATTATACAAAGTCTGCAGATATTCAGACACTGTCGTATTATATGCTCTCGATTACCAAGGCAAGTGCTTCTGCAGCATCTCTTGGGGAGACCATGAGTGCCGGCGCATCGAGTGTCCTGACAACCATGTCAAATTCTGCGGCAAACTACAAAACCATTGAGCTTGCCTGCATGGTTCTGTCAGCATTGCCACTGATTATTGTGTATCCGTTTGCACAGAAATTCTTCGAAAAAGGTGTGATGGTCGGAAGCGTAAAAGGCTGATCGACTGGTCTGTGATCATTTGAAAAGCCCGCTTGGTTGCCGCTGTATCTGTGGTATGCCAGCGGGATTCTTTTTTTCGGCGGTCAGCGATTCGAAGTCCGTGCCTGCACGCGAACTTGCGGAACGTTGCCATAGGTGCTGAAAAATTGACAAAAACAGATGAAAATATTCCATACCCAAAAGAGAGTGAAACTTTTAAAATAGAAACAAACAGAAGAGTTTGGATGACAGTTTTCCGGAAATCCATAAATCAGAAGGAATTTTGAACGTGAAAGGGAGAAACAAAACAATGAACATAAAAGCAGAGCAGAAACAAAAAGTCACATTACCATCCCCGTTATTCCGGGATCCGATTTACGACTGCCCAACCGATCCGACGGTCATCTGGAATGAAAAAGAAGAACAGTGGTACCTGCTTTACACCCAGCGCCGTGCCACGGATGTTCCGATCGGTGTGTCCTGGGTGCATGGAACAGCCCTTGGCGTTGCAACAAGCCGGGATGGCACAAAATGGCTGTACCGCGGAACACTTGAGGGACTTGATATTGAGCCAGGACACAATACGTTCTGGGCACCGGAGATCATCGAGGCAGAGGGTTTGTATCACATGTATGTCTCCTACATCACCGGCATTCCAAACGATTGGGAGTATCCGAGATGGATGCTGCATTATACTTCGACAAACCTCTGGGACTGGAGATTTGAAGGACGGGTTGATCTCGATTCCGAGCGCGTGATTGATGCCTGCGTTTATGAAATTGCACCGCATACATACAAGATGTGGTACAAGGACGAGGACAAGGAAAGCAGGACATACGCAGCAGTCAGCTACGATTTGTATCATTGGGATGTAGTTGGAGAAGAGGTTGCGGACTGCGGTCAGGAAGGACCGAATGTGTTTGAACTCGGCGGAAAAATCTGGATGATTTCGGATTTCTGGAACGGGCTTGCAGTTTATACATCGGAAGATTATACGCACTGGACACGGTGTGAGGATATTTTACGGGAATCCGGCACAAGAGCGATGGACACCGGAATGGGACATCACGCGGATGTTCTCGTGAAGGATGGAAGAGCGTTTATCTTTTATTTCTGTCATCCGTATGCCGGTGAAAATGAAGGCGACTTTACAGACGAAGAGAAAGCACGTTTTACGGAGCGCGATCGAAATAAAGCGGTTGTACAGGTGGCGGAACTGAAAGTAGAAGGAGAAAATCTTGTCTGCGACCGCAATGCAGCAGTAACATGGGAGATGTGAGAAAAATTTTAAATACCTTAAAAGAGTGGACAGAATCTTAAAATTCCGGTGTAGAAAAAAAGTACGCGGGTTCTAAAATGAAGGTAAAACAATGTAGCGATGACAGTTCAGGCAGTAGTAAAACACTTGCTGCCTGGCTGCGTGAAAAGTGATTCAGATATAGAAGATTAACCGGAAAGAGAGGGACGGAAAAATGAGTTTTTGTATTGGGAAAGACAGACTGACAAACGGCGCAAAAATTCTGGAGACAAACGACAGAGGTGCGCTGCTGGAGCTGGACAAAGAGGGAGCCGGCATTTTGATCCCGGAGTTCCTTTCCAGAAAAGAACGATATTTTATATTTAAAGTAAAAGTACTGGAGGAACATAGTGTTTCCATGAATCTTCTCATTTACGGAGAGGATCCGGCGGAGCCGGTCATGAACATCCGATTTGGTATTCTGCCGAAGCTGGAAACACAGATGTGCATTGACCGCACATGGTTTGAAGGCAACGTTCTGTTCCCGGAAAACCTGGCGGGCGATTTAAAAATTGTGTGTCACGGACGAAGAATTGCGCAGGAAGAGATCACCAGAGTAGAACTTTCTTCTTTGCAGGCGTTTCATAATCAGAAGATTGTGTTGACAGATCTGGACTTCGTAAAAGAAGCGCCGGAGGTGAATCTGACGGATGAAAAGCTGGTAGATGCCTTCGGACAGAACAAGCGGAAAGAATGGAAAGAAAAAATTCATTCGGAAGAGGAATTAAAAGAGAAAATGAATTGCCAGCTTGCGGAACAGGGAAAACCGTTCCCGTTTGCGGACTGGTCAAAATACGGTGGTTGGACGCGCAAAAAACTGACGGAGGGAACCGGTTTCTTTTCAAGGATCAAAGAAGACAACGGCAAGTGGTGGCTGGTTGATCCGCTTGGCTATGCATTCTTAAGCATTGGTCCGGACTGTGTCGGCCCTGAAATTGACTGTCGGATCGATGGTCTGGAAAAAAATCTCGACTGGCTGCCGTCCGAAGACGATAGTGACTACGGAGTGTTTTTTCAATCCCAGCATGTGATCCCCGGAAGAAGACGGAATTTTAAGAGCTTTTCGTATTCTAAAGCAAATCTGTACCGCGTCTGGGGAGAAAAATGGAAAGAAAACTGGCGACCAATGATTGTTGGACAGCTGAAAGCCCACGGAATGAATACCCTTGGCAACTGGAGTAGCGATGAGCTGTTCGGAACAACGGAAATTCCTTATGTAACATCACTTCCGGAATTCCCAACAACAAAGCAGAACATTTTCCGTGATTTCCCGGATGTGTTCAATGAGGAATACGAAGAGACGGCAAAGAAAAATGCACAGGAATTAGCACCGCGTGCCAACGATCCGTGGATGATCGGTTATTTCCTGCGGAATGAGCCGAGCTGGGCATTCGTTGACAATCTGGTACTGGCAGATGAGACTCTGTACAATCCGGCGCGCACCAGCTGCAAAGAAAAGCTGATTGCGCGGATGGAAGAAAAATACCAGTCCATCGATGCTTTAAACAAGGCATGGAACACCGATTTTGTAAGCTTCACCGATCTGTACCGCCCGCAGAAAGAGATTTCCAAACGGTCTGATGCGGCAAAAGAAGATATGCGGGCATTTTCAAGAGACATGCTGCGGCGCTATGTGGAAATTCCGGCCCGTGCCTGCAGAGCAGTCGATCAAAACCATATGATCCTCGGTATGCGCTGGGCCTGGATTTCTGATCCGGATCTCGTAGAAGGATGGGAGAATTTCGATGTCTTTTCGATCAATTGCTACGCGGTTGACCCGACGAGCGCGATTCAGAACATTGTAGACCTTGGTGTGGATCTGCCGGTGATGATCGGAGAGTTCCATTTTGGAGCGCTCGACGCAGGACTTCCGGCAACTGGTCTGGAAGGCGTACTTTCACAGAGAGATCGTGGAATTGCCTACCGCCATTACTGTGAAAAAGCTGCGGCTCATCCAAACGGTGTCGGCTGTCATTATTTTCAGTGCTATGATCAGTTTGTGCTGGGACGTTTTGACGGAGAAAACTATAACATCGGCCTGTTTGACATCTGCTCACAGCCATACCCGGATATGATGGAACAGATTAAGCTATGCAGCAGCGAAATCTACGAAGTCGCAGACGGACAGAAGGAGCCATGCGAAGAAAAAGCAGATTCAATTCCGATGATTGCATATTAAAAAAGAGAAAAGAAATACAAGGAAATAAGAGTAAGAAAAAGCAAGGAGTGATGTGCTATGAAAAACATGAACATTTATTTAAATACACCAGAAGATGCTATCAATTTTGTTTCCACCGTGTCGAAAGTACCGTACGAGGCAGATTTATCTTATGGACACTGTATGGTAGATGCGAAATCTATTTTAGGAGTGCTTGGCATGGCAGTTCGTAAAAAGGCAAAGCTGACTATTTACGGAGAAAAAAATATGGATGAAGTAGCGAAAGAGCTGAAGAGGTATGCGGCTTAAAATAAGTAGCAGAGTATTGTTTTTGTGCTTACTGTGTATAAATGACTGAAATCATGCGCAAAGAAAGCGCAATTCCCTTAATTCATAGAAATTTTCTTTTTGAATTTATCTTGGAAAGGGCTTTGAGTGCAGTTATTAGCGCGACAACTTGTACAGATGTTGATTCCGTTGTCGAAGCCGGCACTTGCAGCAGTTACCCTTTTTTGTATTGTGAATCACTGGAATAGCTTTTTTGACGGAATGATTTTGATTGATACGCCGGAAAAATTTCCACTGCAGACCTATATTTAGTCGCTGGTTATTTGTATTTCCGATATGTCTCAATCAGGACTGTCTACAGAACAGCTGGCAGGGAGAATGTCATAAAGAACCTTCAATGGATCCAAAATAGTTATTTCTACCGCTCCGATTTTAATCATTTATCCATTTTTGCAGAGATACTTTGTGTCAGAAATCACCTTGGGATCTGTAAAGGAATGAGCAACAGAAAGTTTGAAACCGTAGGACGATCATTTTGAAGTGTGGAGGAACAGGAGTATGAACAGAAAGTGGACAGAACAAGAGATATGGAGTTGGTTCCGTGAACATGAGTGGATTTCCGGATTCAATTTTGTGCCAAGTACACCGGCAGGCGGCGTTTATGCACTGCTGCAGGAGTATGATCATAAAAATGCGTTTCAGGAGGCAGCAAAAGAAATTTCATTAGCGGCTTCACTTGGATTAAACAGTGTGCGCCTGTTTTTGCCGTTTGAATTATGGAGACAGCAGCACGATAGTTTTATGAAAAATCTGGAGGAGTTTATTTCACTGCTGGATTTTTATCATATGACAATCATGCCGGTTTTATTCAATGATTGTACCGTTGCAAAACAATTTTACAAAGAACCAGTTCCGGGACCACAACTGGAACCTGTGGAGGGCTTTTTTGGGGGAACCAGTGATAATTCTTTTGACGAAGAAACACAGACAGGGATCACGGTAGGTTATAGTATTACAGATGATGAAGAGATGACACCTGAAATTGAGAAATATGTAAGAGAACTGGCAAAACGTTATGGTCAGGATGACAGGGTTATCATTTGGAATATCTGGAATGAACTGGGAAATTCAGGAAGAGGAGAAAAATCACTTCCGATGGCTAAAAAAGTAATAGGATGGTTAAGGGAGGAAGACGTAAAGCAACCATTGACAATAGAAATGTGGGGAGCGCAGGTAAAGGGAAACTATTATGAATGGCTAAACAACCCATGTTTTCATGGTGAGGTGGATCGGGAAAACATAGAACTCTCGGACATTATTACATTTCATTTTTATGGTGATTATACGCATGCACGAAGAATGGTAAAGTTTTTGAAACAGTTTAATCGTCCGCTGATTAATACAGAATGGATGCATCGCCCATTTCAAAGTCTGATTCAGACGCACCTGCCGCTATGGAAAAGAGAAAAAATAGGAAGTTATTTTTTCGGTTTGGTAAATGGAAAGACACAATTTCATATTGCATGGGATTTTATTAAAGAATATCCGTCTGTAGATACTTCCGTATGGATGCATGATTTGTATCATGCAGATTTTACTCCGTATGATCAGGAGGAGTTGGATATACTAAAGAAGTGTAATGAAGATAAGAATATCTGGAAATAAGGAACTAGGAGAAACAAAAATATTGACGAAAAGAAAGAGATTTGATAAACTGGAAAAATAAAAGGGAGTAGCTAGCCAACCGTGTTCACTTCTTCGTCAGTACAGCTATTGATATTCAATAACTCGGAAAGTGATTAAATAGCGAGACTTTTACTGTAGATGCAGTAGGAGTCTCTTTTTTTATGCCTATAACACCTGCTGCAAAGAATGCAAAAGAAAGAGAGGAAGATACGTATGATGTTACAGGCAGGGATTTTGATAGTGGGTTTCCTTTTTCTGGTAAAAGGAGCAGACTGGTTTGTGGAAGGGTCTGCAAGCATAGCAAGAAAGTTTGGAATTCCCCAGCTGATTATCGGACTTACCATTGTTGCAATGGGAACGAGTATGCCGGAGGCTGCTGTAAGTATTACCGCAGCGATGCAGCAGAACGCAGGAATTACGATAGGAAATGTGGTTGGAAGCAATATTTTGAATATTTTTATTATTCTCGGACTTACGGCATTAATAACAAATGTGGCAATACAAAGGTCTACCTTGTTTTATGAAATACCGTTTATGATGTTTGTTACGGTAGTTTTAATGATATGCGGAATGACAGGAGGAAAAGTAACGTTTGCCGAGGGCATAGTCTTATGGGCACTGTTTCTTGTATATCTTGGCTATTTGTTTGTAATGTCGAAAAAAGGGGAAAATCCGGAAGAGGAGGAAGCGAAAAATTATCCTGTCTGGAAATGTCTTCTTTTGATGGTGGCAGGCGGCGTCCTGGTTGTAAAAGGAAGTGATTTTGCCGTCAGTGGGGCAACCGAGATTGCCCGATACTTTGGAATGAGTGAGCGTTTTATCGGATTGACGATTGTTGCTCTCGGAACATCCCTTCCGGAGCTGGTAACATCTGTGACAGCAGCAAAAAGAGGGAATGCAGGAATTGCAATCGGAAATATTGTCGGAAGCAATATTTTTAACATTTTATTTGTAATTGGAACAGCCGCACTGATCTGTCCTGTGCCATTTGAAACTAAATTTATTGTAGACACAGGAATCGCAATTCTGGCAGGTCTGGTTTTATGGATTGGGACGTACAAGAACAGGGAATTACGGAAAACGTGTGGTGTCGTTATGCTTTTATGCTATGCAGGATATTTTGCATATTTATGTGTGGTATAAGATGAACCATTTTTGATGAAACCATTATTTAAGCACCGACCATTTGGCCGGTGCTTTTGAAGTGCATTCAAAGCTATGCGAAACGGAAGAAAAAATCAAGAATCATGCTAGAATCTAGTACATCGTTTTGTAAATAACTATACCAATCACGCAGGATGCAGATTCGAGTGTGCAGGTATAAAAATGTAGGCGTAGCGGGCTACGCCGAGGCTTTTATGCCTGTGCAATCAGATTTGCAGACAAGTGAGTGGTATAGTTATTTCGAAAACGATGTACTAGCTTCGGAAGGCGGAAAACAGTCCCAAAAAGTGCAACAATTTTCTGGAAAATATGCTATAATCTGATCAAAGTAGAGAAAAGCGGAGAGTAGAAATGAAAAAATTACCAGAATCAGAACAGGAAATTATGATGATTGTATGGGAATATGCGGAACCTGTCAGCCGATTTCAAATTGAAGAGAAATTGAATGTAGAGAAAAACATTGCACCGAGTACCATTTTAACATTGCTTACTCGTTTGGAAAAAAAAGGGTTTATTCAAAAAGTGAAGAATGGGAAATCAAATCTTTATGTACCATTAGTAGAAAAAGAAAACTATATAGGCACGGTTGGAAAAAACATGTTAGATAAAATGTTTCAAGGGTCATTAGCAAAATTCGCATCGTCATTGTATGATGGAGAAAAACTTAGCTCAAAAGAGGTTAAGCAATTGCAGGAATTTATTGACAGACAAAAATAGAAAAGTGGTGTAGAGGACATAGTTACAGATGGCATTTATCATAAAGTGGAATCTTTTCATAGGCATAGTCGCATTTATGGCATATGTTGTACAAAAAATAATGGGGAAAAGACTCGGTCATTGCTGGAGAAAGGTAGTCTGGATATTTCTGACAATTAAAATGTGCTTTCCGTTTTGGAGTGTGACGGAGAAATTCCGGCAACATTTTTTTATAATTTCTATGCCGGTATATTATATCGGGGAACAAAATCAAAAGACTGCGATCATGACGAAAATTGGAAACGTTTCAATTCGAGAGTGGATGTCAGGCGAAAAATTTTTGCCGTATATATGGCTTGCAGGGATGATTTTATGCCTTTTGTTTCACGCAATACAATATAGAATATGGAAAAAAAGAATATTTGCAGAATGTAAAAAGATGCAAAAAAATTCCGTATTAGAAGCTCTAAAAAAAGCAAGCGAAGTTTGTAAAATAAAAAAAACAGAAATATGGGTCTGTGAAAATCAAGATTTTTATTCTCCTATGTTGTTTGGTGTACGAAATACAAAAGTATTGATTCCACAAGAAATGCTGGAAACGGAAAATTACTCCTATGAAGAATGGTATTTGATTTTTTTACATGAATTGACACATCAGAAAAAACACGATTTATGGTATAAAAGGTTTCTTCAAATTATAAGGGATGTTTATTGGTTTTGTATCCCAATGCTGTGGGTGCAAAAAATGGCAAATATAGATATCGAATGTGTCTGTGATGAGACTGTTACAAAACATATGAATCTGACGCAACGGAAAGATTATTGCAATGTTATTTTAAAAGTGGCTTCAAAACAAACGAAAAAAGAATTGTCTGGAGTTGTTTCAATGGTATCAGAAACAGAGATACTGAAAGAACGATTTTACAATGTGTTTTTAGCAAGAAAAAAACTTCGAATATACGTCACTGTTTTTCTTTTTGGAATAATTATTTTGAGTTTTTCGGAAATGCAAATAGCGCGACAAATATGGTCATCATCGCATATAGAAAATTGTCCCAAATGCAAAGCTGCGGTACAAGGAGAAGTGGTTTGGAATGCATGGGAAAATGAAAAAAATGTAGTATGTACACATCAATATGCATGGGGAGATGACTTACAGAAAGCCAGATATGGAGTAGAAAAAATCAGGTGTAATGAATGTGGAAATTTTTTTGAGATAAAGATCAGGCAAGAAAAAATAGTCTGCCATGGGTATAATGATTAATTAGACAAATGTAGAAAAAAGATTGACAAAAAGTAGGAAGTATGGTATTTTTTTGTTATACAAATGTAGAACGTACGCTGACAGGTATAATAAATTTTTAAGGAGAAAAGTATGAAAGCGGTAAAGAAAAAAATTTCCATTTTTCTAATGACCTTAATGTTGGCCAGTACATTTTCTGCCAATGTAACAAAAGCGGATGTTATCGAAAGTAAGAATATTTTTGCGTATGAAGAAATTATGCCGTATGCTGCAGTTTGCCCGAGATGTGGAGGAAGAATAACATCGTCAACCGTATGGGGAAGCTGGATAAGCAGTGGTACAGTTACATGTACTCATGGTCACGCATGGGGAACTGATTTGAAGCAGTATAGAACAGGAATAAAAACTACAAAATGTTTAAATTGTAACGCAGGAAATACTGCTAATGTGAAAGAAACAAGAACAATTTGTCACGGATATGATAATTAATGGTTAAAACACAAGGCTGTTGTATGATATGTAAAAAAACAGAAGTCATGCAATAGCCTTGTGCTATATAGAAACATAGGGGGTAGCATAATGATGGGAAAAAGGTTGAAAGAAATTTTTGGTTTGATTCTGATTAACATCACATTAGTCAGTGGGAGCTTAAATGCAGAAACGGTATATGCAGATACACAAGCCAAGATTGAAATTGAGAAAACGGAAATGCCATTAAAAATTTGTGTTGATGAAGAAAATAAAAAAACGGTACTTCAAATAGTGGCAGCCTGGAAGAAAATATATAAAAATAATGGAGTGGAACTAATGGTAATCCCATCAGGGCAACAGGCTTCGGAAGAAAAAGTACAGGAGATCCAGAATGAAATTACGACAGGAGAAGGGCCGGATGTATTTTTGGCAGAAGGGCCGAATCCGACCTGGAGTGAGCAAAGAGCAGTTGTTTTTGAGGACCCCAAAAAAGAAATGTATCAGGGAACCTTTCTTTCGTTGAAACCATACATGAAATATTTTGATATAGATATTTTAGAAGAGAAGATTTTGTCTGCAGGTATGGCTAATGAGGAACAAATACTGATTCCTATGACATACGATTATTTTCTATATGCATTTACAACACAGGATTTACCGGAAAATACAGAAATATCAAGAAATTGGCTGGAATTAGCCAGACAAAAAGAAAAAGCAATTCAACAGATTGTAGGGCAAAGAAGTGGGGTTCAATTTTTTGATACATTTAGTGAGGTAGTTGATTATAAGAAAAAAACACTTCTATATTCGGAAGAGCAGATAAAAAAAGTTTTGGATGAAACAGTAGCATTAAAAACAAGATCATTAGCTTTAAACTGGAAAATAAAAGATACAGGAGTAGTAAGTCTAAATGATTTGGAAGAACTTGGAGGTGAAAAAACAGTTCATACGGTATTTGCAATGCCGAATCAGGAAGGCGGATTCACTGCAAATGTTACACTTTATGCAGGAATTAATAAGAACACAAAGCAACCTTTAAAAGCAGTCTCCTTTTTACAAATGCTATACAGTGAAGAAGTTTTATCAGGAAAAGGAATAGAGTTAGAAGATAGAAGAGAGGCAAGCAATATAAGATTTCCGCAAGGGGTTTCTATTTACAAAAAGGAACTAGAAAAACGAATGCGGAGTCTTTCGAGACAAGATCAAAAACAAATCAAAACGATACAGGAAGAAGTAAACACCGTTCGATTTTATTCGGTATGGGACAGGGAACTTAATTCCTTATTATCTAAGTATGAGGCACAGGAAGATGAAAAGCAAAAAGAGCATGTCTTCATAAAAACAATACAGAAATGGAAGGGAAAAATACAGAAATGACATAAAAAATCAGCCCTGTGGAGTGAGAGTTGCAAGAAACAGATTTTCCGGAGTACTGTGGAACAGTCTGTAAAGCTAAAGCGGATATTCGCAATCCGCTTCGTTACTTGCTCATAACTGAATAGCTGCTTCACCGCTTATCAGGACTTGGTTGATTCGGTTAAATTCTTTTAGGGTTTGTCAAGGGTGATGAGGAGCTTTAAAAACAGGCTCCTCTTCACCCTTAATTTATATATCGGTTAATGATCTGTGCGTTTGAGAAATTGATTCGTATATATCAAGACACATATGACAGAGCATTACTTTTGACAGGAATTTTTAGAAACAATAACCTTTGTCGGTCGATACAGTTTTTCTCCGAAGAAGTAGCCTTTCTGTATTTCCTCGACAACTCTGTCTTCTTCCACCCGGTCGGTTTCTTCGATGTGCACTGCATCATGGATATGAGGATCAAATATTGTACCATTTGCTTCCATCGGTAAGACATTCAGCTGATATAAATTCTGCGCCAAAGCTGTACGGAAATCCATCATAAGAAGCTTTTCATCCATATAGGCCCAGCGATTCGTCGTTCGTTCCGAACTGACAATTCCATATTCGAGATTGTCTTTTACAGCCAGCAGCTTTTCAATCCATGTGCTGACTCGGATATTTGTATCTCCGTCATGACAGTCTGCAAATACTTCTTGTGTCTGTCTGGCGATCATCTGGATTCTCTTTCCAATTGCAGAAGCCTTCGTTGTGGGGTTCAGATTTTCCGCCCCCAGGCAAAACTCTTTTCCGGCCTGAAGTACATTTGCGAGAAGCTGTTCCGGTACGAAAACGGTATTTATCGGGAAGCGTTTCGGCTTTTCTTCTGTGAATTGACTCAAATCTATCTTTGCAAGATTCTCTCCTGATTGCAGTATCAGGGTAAAATCGCCGCATTCCATTCCAACCTCGATCCATGCTTTCAGCCGGCTTGCATCCTTTGGAAATTCAGGACAGATCTCCTCCATTTTCTAGGTTCTGACTTTCCTTTTAGAATCCTTTGATTTCAGATACAGGTTCAGACCTTTTCCTTTGATTCCGGAATCCAGCAAAATGTCGAAACCATCTGTTCGCATGGGAATCATGTGTCGTTCTTCGTTAAGCCAGGTTAATGGAATGCATTCCTTTCCCCATTGGATGGTTGAAATTTCAATTCCGGCGGTCCATGGGAAAAGTACAAGCATGGTAATAGGCTTCGCGGTAGGATTGGTAAGTCTGGCTCCCTGGGCTGCAGTTCTATCCGCGGCCACAACGGAAAGATCCTCGTATCCGATTGTTTCCTGACCCAGTGTTTCTCTCGATTTCGTATCACTTAGATAATAGTACGTCATATTTGGAATCATTTCTGGAGTATTCTCTCCGATGGTATATTCCAATCCTTCCAGCATATTAGTTTGATTTGTCCATGCTGAAAATTCTGCCAGCAGATTCTGTTTCTTACAATTTGAAATCACACGAACCCCAAATTGCTGGTCATGTTTCATATCTTGTGCTTTTGAAAAGGCACAAGCATCTGTCGCAGTCATAACCCTTATTACATGAAAGCCTGCTTTTTCCATGGCGGTCCGTACATTTTTCTGCGTTATAATTTCCGGTATAGAAAGGGCAAGCACACAATCGCTTATCTGTGCAAATGCAGTTTTTTGAAGCTCCATTTTCAATTCCTTCATCAGAGCAATACAATATCGAATCGAACAAGGCTCCAGGGTAGAAGAAACTGCGCTTTCTGCTTCCTGCATAAAGTCTTCTTCGTCTGTGTTTCTCTCGTGAAGCATCCGTAATATCCGCCTGACTCATAACGGTGAAGATACGGAGCAGTTACTTTTTATCAAGGGTTCTCGCGCATTACGCCGACCAGTGCATGCGGGACATATGGCTCTTCGAGATAAGCAGTCTCATCCGGTGTCAGCTGTACACCGATGGCTTTGACGCCCTCTTCAATATGCGATACCTTTGTCGCCCCGACAACCGGAGCAGTTACTTTTGTGAGCAGCCATCCGAGCGAAATCTGGATTCTCGTCAGCCCCTTCTTCTTTGCAAGTTCACCGACGCGGTCGATAATGATGGCGTCTTTTTCTTTCGTCGCATCATACTTTCCTTTTGCGTACGTATCTTCCTGCAGCCGTTTGGAAAGCTCCGACGGTTTTTTTGCCAGGCGGCCGGAAGCCAGCGGGCTGTACGGTGTCAGTGCAATATTCTGATCCTTGCAGAACGGAACCATCTCGCGTTCCTCCTCGCGGAATAGCAGATTGTAATGTCCCTGAATCGAAACAAATTTGGCCCAGCCGTTCTTATCCGCAATATAATTTGCTTTTGCCAGCTGCCATGCGAAGCAGTTAGAAATACCGATGGCGCGTACCTTTCCTGCAACGACAGCTGAATTTAATGCCTCCATCATTTCTTCTACCGGTGTGTGATAGTCCCACATATGGCAGATATAAAGGTCAACATAGTCCATGCCAAGATTCGTAAGGCTGCGATCGAGAAGACCTAAAATATGATCTTTTCCGCTCACCCCGTCTGCAATTTCCTGCGGGCTGCGCGGGAAAAATTTTGTTGCGACAACGACTTCATCACGTTTTGCAAAATCGTTCAGCGCGCGTCCCAGATACTGCTCGCTGGTGCCGCTCTGATAACCGGCAGCGGTATCAAAAAAGTTTACACCAAGTTCCAGACCGCGTTTTAAAATCGCGCGGGAATGCTCCTCGTCCAGTGTCCAGGAATGTATGCCGCTTTTTGCATTTCCAAATCCCATACATCCCATACAGATTCTCGATACCTTTAAATCCGAATTTCCAAGTTTTGTGTATTCCATGAAAAAATCTCCCTGTGCGATGATGTACTCCCAGAGTACATGATTTCGTGCTTTTCTAAGATACTTCCATTGTAAAATCGGAATACAGATTTGTCCAATACTTGATGCAAAAAGAAGGGTATGTTCAAAAAGCATGAAGAACGAGAGAAAGAACAGGAAAAACATGTGAAGGAACATATACAAAATCAAGTGAAAGTCAGTTTTCTAAAAGTAAAAAGTCAAATCAGAACATTTTTTTTCATCCCGGAGTATGCTAAAATTTTTTTATAAGACAAAGACAGGATGTGCGAAAGCATGTTGCAGGGGTTTTTACGCACAATCCGGAAAAGAGGAAACATGAAGAAACAGTATTACTGCAATCCATTAAACATGGACTACCGTTACCAGTTTATCGAGGATATGAGAAGCGGCGAGGACAAGATTTCCCGCGAGGCCGCCGATCCGTCGATGATTTTATTTCAGGGAAAATATTATATTTTTGCATCCATGACTTTGAGCGTCTGGGTTTCGGAGGATATGGTTCACTGGGAGAGCCACCGTCTGCCGGACAGCCTGCCGCTGTATGACTATGCGCCGGATGTGCGCGTGGTCGGCGATTACGTGTATTTCAGCGCATCCCGTCGTGGCACGATCTGCGATTTTTACCGCACGAAAGATATCTTAAACGGTCCGTTTGAGCGTATTCCGGGAACCTTCGATTTCTGGGATCCGAACCTGTTTCTTGATGATGACGGAAAGCTCTATTTTTACTGGGGATGCAATAACGTGACTCCGATCTGGGGTGTGGAGCTTGAACCGGAGACGATGGTTCCAAAGACCGAGAGAAAAGAACTGATCTACGGTCAGCCGGAAAAAATCGGATACGAGCGCGTCGGAGAAAATCATTCCAAAATGCCGCTGAGTGAAGAAGAAGCTGTTGAAAAATTCAAAGAATTTCTGAAAGCACAGGGAAAAGATGCGGATCATCTGACGGAGGAGCAGATCGGGTTTGCCAAAATTATGTTCAGTCAGAGACCGTTCATCGAGGGCGCATGGATGACGAAGCATGACGGAACCTATTACCTCCAGTATGCCGGCCCGGGAACGGAATACAACGTTTACGGTGACGGTGTTTACGAGAGTGATTCCCCGCTTGGCCCGTTCCGTCTGGCAAAGAACAATCCATATTCCTATAAACCGGGTGGATTCCTGCGCGGTGCAGGCCACGGTTCGACGATGGAAGACCGCTATGGAAACTGGTGGCATACCGCGACAATGCAGATCAGCAAAAACCACGATATGGAGCGTCGCGTCGGCATCTGGCGGGCAGGTTTCGACAAAGATGGTGTCCTGTTCTGTAATCAGCAGTTCGGCGACTGGCCGATGGCGGTGGAGCAGGCAAAAGAAGACCCATGGGCAAAACCGGAGTGGTATCTCTTAAGCTATCAGAAAGCAATGACGGCATCGTCCTCGGAAGAAGGCAGAGAACCGTCGTTTGCGACAGATGAAAATATCCAGACCTGGTGGCGCGCAGCCGGAAATCAGCCGGGTGAGTGGATTTCGATGGATCTTGGTGAGGTAAAAGATGTCCGCGCCGTACAGATCAATTTTGCAGATGACAAAATCGATGCACCTCTGCCGGGCGAGCGTCAGGGCGAACGATATATCGACCCGAGCCAGCATAAGACCAGATGGCTGCTTGAGGCATCCGCCGATGGAACAAACTATTTTGTTCTGGCAGATAAATCAGACGCAGAAACCAATTTGCCGCACGATTTCATCGTAAAAGAAGAGGGTGTACAGATCCGTTATCTGAAACTCACTGTTTTTGAAGTGCCGTACAACCAGAATCCATGCATCTCCGGTCTTCGTGTTTTCGGCCTCGGCAACGGCGAAAAACCATCCGCACCGCAGTACCAGGCAGAGCGGACCGGAACTATGGATATGCGCATCACCATCGAGCCACAGACAGACGCTGTCGGATACAACGTCCTCTGGGGTTTTGCACCGGACAAGCTGTATCACAGCTGCATGACCTTTATGCCGGAGCAAAATATTGGAGCGCTGGTAGAAGGCGAAACGGTGTATGTGAGAGTCGATGCGTTTAATGAAAATGGAATTACGGAAGGAACCGTAAGGCCGCTTGCATGATACAATTATATTGAAAAAGCAGAAAAACAGCTCAGGTGCTCTTTGGAGAAATGAACATTAGAAATAAACGGATTGAACATAAGGAGTATTTATGGAAATACATGAATTACAGCAATTGCTGTCAGAAATGTCATTACAGGAAAAAATAGGACAGATGGTGCAGCTCACCGGTGTATACTTCGATAAAGAGGCAGTACTCACCGGTGTTGTTGGCGAACAGTTACCACCGGAATGGATCATTCAATATGCCGGTTCAGTGCTTGGAGTGATCGGTAAAGATAAAATTTATGATATTCAGAGCAGATATATGGAACAGCATCCCCATCATATTCCGCTTCTTTTTATGGCAGATGTTATCCATGGATGTCGGACGATTTTTCCGATTCCGTTGGGGCAGGCGTGTTCATTTCATCCGGAACTGGTGTCTGAGGCGGCTTCTATAGCTGCCTCAGAGGCATCTTCAGAAGGGCTCAGAGCAACATTTTCTCCTATGATTGATGTTTCAAGAGATCCCAGATGGGGAAGGATGATGGAATCCTTTGGAGAAGATCCATATGTAAATGGGATCATGGGAAAAGCAATGGTAGATGGCTATCAGCAGAAAGATGATGCCGGAATAGCGGCATGCCTGAAGCATTTTGCGGGTTATGGGGCAGTGAATGCAGGAAGGGAATATAATGATGTTGAAATATCCAAGCGGACATTTCTGGAACAGTATGTAAAACCTTTCCGTATGGCATTAAAAGCAAAGCCTGCTATGGTCATGACAGCTTTTAATGCTATTGACCGTAAACCGATAAGCGGAAATAAGGAACTTCTTAAAGGGCTTCTGCGGGATAAGGAAGGATTTGAGGGAACTGTAATTTCAGATTGGGGTTCCATAGGTCAGCTGGAAGAACAGGGAGTGGCAGCTGATATGGAAGAAGCAGCAATCCAGGCTTCAGAAGCCGGTGTAGACATTGATATGATGAGTCCTGCTTATATGCTGTGTCTGGAAAAACTGGTAGAAAGCGGAAAAATCCCGAAAGCGTTTGTTGATGAAAGTGCATTCCGGGTCCTGATGATGAAAAATCAGCTGGGGCTTTTTGAAAATCCGTTTGCCGGTCTTGGAAAGAGTGGAAAACTGACTTTGCATAACCGGGAAAAGGCATATCAGCTGGCGGGCGAAAGCTGTGTCCTTTTGAAAAATGAAAAGCTGCTGCCATTAAGCAGGAAGAAGAAAGTTATCTGGGCAGGTCCTTATACAGCGTCAAGAGAACTATTAAGCCGCTGGTCAATTTTTGGAGAACATGAGGCAGTTGAAACAATAGAAGATGTTTTGCAAAAAAAGCAGATAGAAGCAGAATGTATTACAGGATGCAATATTCTTTCTGAAGAAGAGTGTAAGGTATGGCAGGTGGAACAGGAATTGTCTGACAAGCCAAGGGATGAGCAGTGGCTGGAAACGATAACCCATGAAGATACGGTTGTATGTGTACTGGGTGAACATGAGTCCCAGTCAGGAGAGGCTGCCAGCAGGGCATTTCTGACTTTGCCGGAGGAACAGCAGGTGTTATTTGAAAAAATAGCAGAACGTACAAGTAATATTGTGACTGTGGTAATTACAGGAAGACCATTGGACCTGCGGAGGATATCAGAAAGATCCAAGGCTGTCATTATGGCATGGAGACCCGGCACTATGGGAGCTGAAGCAATCATAGATCTTGTGTATGGCAGAATAAACCCTTCCGGCAAATTAGCTGTGAGTATCCCATGGTGTGTGGGACAGGTGCCCATAAGCTACTGGGATGTAAAAACCGGACATATATTTACAGAAGATAATTCAGAAAATCGTTTCACCAGCAGATATATGGATATCCCAAATACGCCGTTATATCCATTTGGCTATGGATTGTCTTATACAGAGTTTGATATTTCGGACATTGATGTGCAGATAGGCCAGGATAAAAAAGTACATATACATTGTAATGTGTGCAATACAGGGAGTGTTGTGGGAGCAGAAGTAGTCCAGTGTTATTATGAAACATTATATGCATCTGTAGTACGTCCAAAGAAAGAACTTGTCCGTTTCCGAAAGGTTTTCCTGGAGCCGGGGGAAAAGAAGGATGTAGATTTCTTTATTGATCAGGAAGAATTCTCATATTATGGGAAAAACATGGAAACCGTCAGTAGCGGAATGAAACTGCGTATCAGTATTGGAAACAGTAGTGACCACCTTGTTTCTGAGAACATTATACAAGCATAGGAGAAAAGAGACATGAAGGATTTTGAAAATGATTTGATTTATTATCCTAATCCGGACCCGGTCAAGGAACCGAGATTTATTTTAAATTCTGTAGATGAATTGGAAAAATCAGCAAAATACAGTGTTACCTGCAATGGAACAGAGCGAGTGGTATACCATACAGATTCGTTTGACTATGTTGTTGTAGTAGATAACGAAGCGTATGATCTGGAGATTTCAATCCATGCATCATATGAAAAACTTGAAATCCGTCCGTCCAGCTTTGGCATAGTTCCTTCTGTAAAAGGAGAAACAATCCATATCCATCTTGATGAACCGAGAAAGTTTACTGTAGAGACAGATGGTGGTCTTCATGATGCATTGTTTGTACTTTGCTCGCACAGGATTGAGAAACCGGCAGATACCACCATCTGCTTTGAAAAGGGCAAGGTATATAATGTAGGAGTTCTTACCTTAAAGTCCAATGATACGGTTTATATTGAGGAAGGTGCGGTTGTATCAGGGTGTGTATATGCAGACCACTGTGACAATATTTCCATTGTAGGAAACGGAATTATCAACGGATCCTGCTGGCATCTGCCGGACAGTAATGCACACCGTTTCTTTATCTATGCCAAGTGGTGTAATAATGTACTCTTAAAAGGCTTTACGGCTGTAGACGGACCTTCCTGGCATGTAGTTCCTGCGGCGTGTGACCATGTTGTGATTGATAATATGAATATTATGTCGAGGATTGTAACGGGAGACGGTATTGATATTACGAGCAGCCAGGATGTAGAGGTAAAAAATTGCTTTATCCGTTCCACAGACGACAGTATCTGCATCAAATCCCAAAGATTGTTTGAAGATCCGTCAACGGTACGTGATGTAACAAAAGTGCGTGTTCACAATAACGTAATCTGGAATGCAGAACCCGGTAATGCCATAGAGCTTGGTTATGCCCTCCAGAGCGAAATCCACGACCTGGTATTTGAAGACTGTGACATCATACACTGCCAGTATGAAGGAAACATGGGTGGTGCGGCGATTTCCATACATCAGGCAGATGGAGGTCATGTTCATGATATACATTATAAAAACATCAGAGTAGAGCAGGCAGAACAGAAACTGTTCGATATTAAGGTTCTGCTTTGCAAATATACGGAACAGCTTGCCAAAGGAGAGATTAATGATATCTATTTTGATAATATCCAGGTGCTGAACGGAGATGTCCCGGTTTCCGTAATCCGGGGGTACCAGACACCGACAGAAGAAGTACGTGTTCATGATGTCCATTTTGATAACATTACTTTTATGGGGAATAAGTGTGAAACCTGGCAGGATATGCGGCTAGTCACAGAACTGGCAAATGATATTTACGTCAACGGTGTCAGAACATGCAGACAGATGAAATTCTGAGAATATTACCATATAGGGAAGATTCAACAAATAATGGCAAGGATTCTCCCGCCGATAGATGGTGAGATGAATTGCAAATAAGAAAAAAGAATTTTTTACACGCAACTTTGTGCCTGCGGCCCAAAGTTTGCAGGTTACGGAAAGGCATGGTAATTATTATGTGGAATGGTAAGAAGAAAGCGGTCACTTTCAGCTATGATGACGGAGTAGAACAGGATAGACGGTTGATCGCATTGTTTAACAAATATGAGATGAAAGCAACTTTTAACCAGAATAGTGGAATCCAGACAAGAGCCGACACGTTTACCCAGGGAAATATCGTGATCCACAGGATGAATCAGAAAGATATGAGGGAGCTTTACAAAGGGCATGAAATTGCATCGCATACCTTGACCCATGCTAATCTGAAGGGACTCGACGAGGAAACCGTATACAATGAAATTTCAACAGATATCAGGAATCTTGAAGCCTTCTATGAACAGAAAATAGCAGGATTTGTGTTCCCCTTTGGCACTTATGATGAATCAGCATTCAGAATATTAAAGGAATGCGGAATACAGTATGCAAGGACTCCGGGAGAGACACATGGTTTTGCTTTACAATCCGACCTGCTGAGGTTCAAGCCTAGCTTCCATCATGCAGATGCAGATATTATGAGTGGGATTGACCGCTTTTTAAATATGGATACGGAAGAACCACAGTTGTTATATATCTGGGGACACAGCTATGAATTTGATGTAGATGATAATTGGGAATATATGGAGTCCATTTTGAAGAAGCTGGCTTTTCATGACGATATCTTTTACGGAACCAATTCTCAGGTATTGCTTCAACTTTTTAAATGAATATAGTTTTTTCAAATCAACACATGTTTAAAATTATGTAGAGACCGGAAAATACGTTTAATAGCAAAAATAAGCTGGTATGTCAAGAGCGCCCAGTGGTCTGGGCGTATATTTACTCTTGATATTCCAGCTTTTGTTGTTATATCAGCATCCGGTCAGGGAGCAGAATATTGGCGCGCCGGTCGAAGGCGAAACGGTATATGTGAGAGTCGATGCGTTTTTGGAAGAACCGCATGCCTGCACGTCAGAAGAAAAAAATCAGTCATTGGAGTGATGCACTTTTTTGTGCTCGTTGCATTGGTCCCTGTATTGTTTTGGCGTGAGTTCGTTTACTTTTTTAAACATTTCAATAAAAGCGCGGGAACTGGAAAAACCACTTTCTTCTGAAATATCAGGAATAGAAGAAGTAGTAGTTTCAAGGAGGTGGGCGCCAGTTCGGTGCCAAATATATAACTGGTGGGAATCCAGTCTGGTAAGACTTAGCAAGTCGCCAGTACCGAGTCCTTGGAACGCCAAAGGCTAACAATGGTGTTTAAGCGTAGGGCAGGGAACAGGAACGCCGTAATGCGTAAGCGTGAAGTGATTGAGCTTCGTTAGAAATATCAATTGTGTGGGGTGGTCTGCTACCTCCTTGGGTCACCAACAAGGATTAGTCGTTAAAGCGAGACTATGAAAACACACCGGAGTCCTAGAGCATGGCATACCTGATATTGTTATATTTGACATACCTGGGAGACCTGGATGGTTCTGTACATGAGACAGTAGGGAATATCGACCAATGCAATGGTGAGTATGAACGAAGACCATCGAGGAGTCGGATTCGTCCATAGTACTGATGAAAGCAGTAATGACGTTGGAGGGAAGGGACGGACAATAAGTTGCTTTTGCAATCAAAACATAGAGAGTCTGCTTGTCAGAATGAAGAAGTTTTCCTATAAGCCATATCCCGTGCGCAGAGCCTATATTCCAAAAGGTAATGGCAAGATGCGAGGACTCGGTATTCCGTCATTTGAGGATAAAGTCGTTCAAGGTGTCTTTAAAGAGATACTGGAAGCGATTTACGAGCCTAAGTTCAAGGAGTTTTCATTTGGGTTTCGTCCAAACAGAAGTTGTCACGATGCCATTCAAAGAGTAAACAAACACATCATGGCAGACAAGGTCAATTACATTTTAGATGCAGACATCAAGGGATTCTTTGATAACCTAGACCATGATTGGATGATAAAATTTCTTGAGCATGACATAGCAGATAAGAACTTCATCAGATATATCAAGAGATTTCTGATAGGGGGAGTTATGGAGGATGGTAAGCGACTGGATACAGAAGCTGGAACAGTACAGGGCGGTCTGATTTCGCCAGTGCTGGCAAATGTGTATCTGCACTATACCTTAGATACATGGTTTCCCTATAGCTACCAGAGCTCACGAAAAGCCTTTTTCAGACACGCTCTAATGAAAAGCAAATTTTAAATTGTAAAAAGTAACAGGTTTTTCCAAGGTATCTTAATAATTATGAAAAGGGCTGAACAGTCACACTGTACAGCCCTTTTCGATTGTAAAAAATTTACCGCTCTTTCTTCATCTCAAACACCAACGCAATCGGTGCGGAGCCACGTCTGTATCCTGCCGGGACAGTTATGCAAAGGCCGCCTTCAACTTCTTTAAACGCAACAGTTTCTCCATTTTCCACCATACAGATCTCTGAAATTTTCGCCTCGGTATACGGTACGAAAATTTCCGCCTCTACCGATTCCTGTATCGTCGGATACAGTCGGAACACATAGACGGAATCTCCTTTCTGTGTGAACGAAAGGGTTCCGCTCTGGTACGGTGCGCAGATGCGGGTTCCGTAGATGGCGTCGCCGTATGTTTTCATCCACTGTCCAAAGCCGTTTAGGCTGTCCCAGGCGTCGACCGGGATACGGCCGTCTGGCTGCGGGCTGACGTTCAGTGCCATGTTTCCGCCTTTGGCAACGATGTTGACAAGCAGGCCGACAAGTTCACGTGGAGATTTGTAGTGATCGCCGTATTCGTACGTAAAGTCTACGCCGAGTGTCAGGCAGCTCTCCCACGGAACACCGAGCGGCTCTTCCGGAATGCAGAGCTCCGGGGTAACGTAGTTCTCATAAGCGCCGCCGATCGTACGGTCAACGGAGAGAACCCATGGCTGAATCTTACGCGCTTCGTCAACGATGTCGCCAAGATCAATATCCTGTCCGTTATGCTTGCACACCCAGCCGGCATCGAACCAGAGAATATCCAGCTTGCCGTAATTCTCGCAGAGCTCCAACACCTGATTCTTTGTATATTCTTTAAAACGGTTCCACACTTCCGGGTACTCCTTCGGATCGTAGGATGGTCCGCGGGATGTCATGCCGTCTTTTCTAAGCTTCTCATTCCAGTAGTCCGGGCAGTGCCAGTCTGCTTTGGAAAAGTAAGCGCCGATGCCGATGCCTTTCTCACGGAATGCATCAAACATGGATTTCACGATATCCGCATTTTTGTGCTCATGGAACGGGCAGTCCTCTGCGGTTGTCTTATAATCGGTATATTTCGTATCCCAGAGGCAGAATCCGTCGTGATGCTTTGTGGTCAGAATCAGATAGCGGAACCCGCAGTCCTCTGCCATCTGTGCCCACTCCTCCGGCTGGAAGCGGACTGGGTTGAACGAACGGTTCAGATTAAAATACTGTTTTTTGAACGTTTCTCCGTCTGCCCAGTTTACCTGGTGGCGGGACCAGTCAGAATCCTTGTCACTTAATGCCCAGGAAGCAACCATACCCGGCTGGCAGTACAGACCGAAATGCATCATCAGTGCCAGTTTCTGGTCCTGGAACCACTCAAGCTGCTGCAGAATGGCCGGATCGGTCGGACGCACATACGTTTCAGCGGCGCTGTAGTTGTGAACACCCTGGGAAACAATTTCCTGTTCCGGATCAGCGACTGTTTGATTCTCGTTTTCTAAATTCTCTGTGTTCATGAGAGAGTCTCCTTTTTGTCAGATAGAATTTCACACCAACACTCGAAGATACTCGAAAAACCTGCTGTTAGCAGTTCTTTTCAAGCAAAATGTAAAAAAACCGCGGCGGCCCGATACGTGCAGGCGGCCGCGGATCGGACAGGAATCCTGTCCTCGAGATAGTGTGTGTACGGATTCCCCGGTGCCCGGAGTCTCCGTCTGTGTTGATTATAGCATACCATATAAATGTTAAAAAGTCACCCCTTATTTTCGAACAAAATGTTCATAAAAAATCAGTAAAAGTGAACAAAAAGAAAACAGGGGATATCTGAAACAAAATATCAGATATCTCCTGCTGCTAGTTACGCGGGCAACGAGCCAAAGTCCGGACCGGAATCCGGATCTCCGTTACAAATTTTTCCGGATCGCTCGTCATTCCATTATCAATCAATGTGATTTCCTGTGAAAACCCAGCGGCTTCCCATTGATGCAGTGCCAGAAAATCGATCAGCTTCTGATAATACACCGGCGCCTCCTGATGGCTTCCGCGGAAGCGGATCATGGCATAAAGGGAAGAGGGAAGTGTCTCCACATGACCGTAGTATTCATCCTCTTCGTCCAGGAGCAGAAACACAAGATCATACTGGGAAAAGCATTTCTGTTCCAGCTTTTCTTTGAGAATCCCGATGCCGACCTTGCCGAGAAAGACCAGCGCATCCGGCTGTTCCTCCTGCAGGCGGCGGATCGGAAATTCCAGGTCGAGATACGTTTTCGGCTGCAGGGAATCGCGGATGCGCACCATACGGAGCGGCGGCAGAGACACAAGAGAAATCTGATCGAGAACAGAATCTTTTGCGTCCTCAATATGCTGGAGCCGGTGGTCAATTTTCCGCTCTATCAGCTCGAGTTCCCGTTTTTTCTGCTGGATCAGCGCTTTCTGGTGCCGCAGTTTTTCTTCGATTACCGGAATTTTCCGGTTCTGCATGTATTCTTTAATATCCGCAAGCGGCAGGTCCAGCATCCGCAGATAACGGATCGTGTTGAGCACCTCAAACTGGCGTGTGCTGTAATAGCGGTAGCCGGTTTCCGGGTCGGTATATTCGGGGGCGAGAAGCCCTTCTTTTTCATAATGCCGCAGGATCCCAAGACTTAAGTGATACATGCGGGCAACTTCGCCGATTTTAAAAAGCTGTTTGTCTGCCATGAAAAAACCTCCGTGATTTTATGCCGCTTTCCGCTTCAGATACCGGAACACGAAAAGGCAGATCACAACCGAAATCAGCGAGCCGCACGCCGTTGCAATTCCCATCGGGAACAGGGTGTCCGGGAACCAGAGGGAGGTCAGGTAGACGCCCGGGATGCGGACGAGCACGATAGCGATGATGTTGTGCAGGAAGGAAAATTCCGACCGTCCGCAGGCGCAGAAGTAACCGCTGAAGGTAAAGTGGATTCCCGCAAAAATACAGTCCCAGATATACCCGCGGATGTACTGGCCGCCGAGCCGTGCAACTTCAGAATCTGTTGTAAACAGACTGACAACCGGAACGGAAATAAACTGCATGGTAACCGCTACAATCAGCCCGAATCCGACCGCGATCATGACAGCGCACCACATGGTTTGTTCTGCGCGCTTTTTCTTTCCGGCACCAATATTATGTGCGCCGAGTGCCGAGACGGTTGAGAGCATTGAGGACGGTACAAGAAACAGAAAACTGATGATTTTCTCCACAATACCGACCGCTGCAGCCGCAGTAAGTCCGCGCCGGTTGGCGATGATGGTGATGACAATAAAGGCGATCTGGATAAAGCCGTCCTGCAGTGCAATCGGAATACCAATTTTTAAGATCTGTCCTATGACCGGCGGCTGCGGCCGAAGATCGGATTTTGTGACCTTAATGCCGGTGTCCCGTTTCCGAATCGCGATCAATGCAAGAATCACGCTGATCGTCTGTGCCAGTGTCGTACCGAGCGCTGCACCGGCCGGACCGAGCTGCAGTGCGCCGATAAATATATAGTCCAGAATAATATTGGCCGCGCATGCAGCTGCAATAAAATACATCGGACTCTTCGAATCCCCAAGCCCGCGGAAAATCGAGCTGATGATATTGTACGCGGTGATGAACGGAATGCCGATAAAGCAGATCGTCAGATAGGAAACCGTTCCGGCAGCTGCTTCGGACGGTGTGGACATCACGGAGACAATCGGCCGTACGAGGAGCAGCAGAACGACCATCAGAACAACTGCAACACCGAGAAACAGCGTAACTGTATTTCCGGTGAAGCGTGATGCCTGTTTCCGATCCTTCGCGCCAACTGCCTGTCCGATGGTGACGGTTGTTCCCATCGCAAGTCCGACGATCATAACCGTGATCATATGCATGACCTGGCTGCCGATCGAAACGACTGTCGTTCCCGCCGCTCCGTCAAACTGGCCGATAATGAAAAGATCTGCCATGCCGTAGAGCGTCTGCAGAAAATACGATAAAAGATAGGGCAGAGAGAAGTAAAAAATATTTTTCCACACACTGCCTGTGGTTAAATTGCGTTCCATGAATAAGGAAACCTCCTGTTGTAAAATGTTACGGTTATAGTAAACCCTATAATGGTTGGAGAGTCAAGAAAAGATTCGGAAAATACCGCTTGACAAAGTAGAAAAAGGGAACTAAACTGGATAAATCGAATCGTTATAAAAAAACAGAAAGACAGGAAGAAAATATGACCATTACACAATTGATTGTATGTATCGCAGCCGGCCTCGGCGCCGGTCTTGGAACAGGGCTCGCGGGACTCTCTGCGGCGGCAGTCGTCTCCCCGATGCTGATCACATTCCTGCACATGCCGGCGTACCAGGCGATCGGAATTGCGCTTGCGTCGGATGTGCTTGCCTCGGGTGTCAGCGCGTGGACGTATAAGAAAAACAAAAACATCGACATCCGCCACGGCCTGATTATGCTGGTTTCCGTGCTGATCTTTACACTGGTCGGCAGCTTCGTTTCCTCCCTCGTGCCGAACGGAACGATGGGCGGTTTTTCGAAGTGCATGACACTGTTTGTCGGCCTCAAATTCATCATCCGCCCGATTATGACAACGAAGGAAGTGCAGGCGGGAAAATCCGAAAAGCAGAAGATTACCCAGTCGATTGTCTGCGGCGTAATGATCGGTTTCATCTGCGGTTTCGTCGGCGCAGGCGGCGGAATGATGCTGCTTCTGGTCCTGACCAGCGTCCTCGGATACGAGCTGAAAACGGCAGTCGGAACGAGCGTCTTCATCATGACCTTTACAGCCCTGACCGGCGCTATTTCCCATTTCTACATCGGCGGAAAACCAGACATCCCGGTTATGATCGCGTGTGTAATCAGTACCCTGGTATTTGCACAGCTCGGCGCAAAATGGGCGAACAGCGCAAACGTAAAAATGCTGAACCGCGTAACCGGAATCGTGCTGTGTGCACTGGGATTGGTGATGCTGTTCTTTTAAAATTGAATAATCTGCGAGACGTAAAAAATCCTGTCCGGTTTTGCCGCGGACAGGATTTTTGCGTTGAAGGGGATCCTATCATGTTTGATATCAGTTTCTCGGAACTGGAATAAAACAAAAAAATGGAGCTGCCATACATCTGACAACTTAATATCGGCGGCTCCGATCAGAGTCGTCGGGATATGCTGCTTACCGTAAGGACGACGACCGTGGAACCAGTGTCACCGGGAGAATGATTTTTTCCGTTTCGGCGGCCGGATTTTCAAGCGCGGCGAGCAGAACCCGTCCGACCTCGCGTCCGATGCCGGCGAAGTCCTGGTGGATGGAGGTGATGCCGAGGCTCCGGCTGACGTTTGTGTCATCGAAACCGCAGAGACAGAAATCCTCCGGGATGCGAAGCCCGATCGTGCGGCAGGCGAGGAAAATCAGCTCGGCGATGCGGTCGTTTTCGGCGATGATGGCGGTGATGCCGTCGCGGTGCATGGCGAGAAGCTGTTCCTGAAACGGGGTACGTTCCGTGGAAAGCGCAGCGTCATCGGAGAGCTCCTGGCAGCAGGTGACGAGCTGCTGCGGGTTCGGCGCAATCCCGGCGGCTTTCATTTCATGCAGAAATCCGGCAAAACGATCACGCACGGATGAAGTTTCAGAAAGCGGTGCCGCAGTGTAAAATGCGATGTTCCGATGCCCCTGTTCGAGCAGATGGCGTGCCGTCTGGAGTCCGCCGTCATAGTTGTCGCAGACGACATTGTTCAGATACGGGCAGTCTGTCTGCTTGTCGATGATGACAATCGGGCGGCCGGCGAACATGAAATCGTTCAGCTCTTCCAGGTGGATATTGTCGCGTTTTGGATAATAAACCAGTCCGGCGATGTTCTGCGACCGGAGCAGTTTTAGCGTTGCGCGTTCCTTCGGGGAGGAAGAGCCGGTGACGTGAATGCTTAAGAAATAGCCCTGCTCTGCCAGCACGGCGCTTAAGGTTCCGATGGCCTCCGAAATATTTCCCTGCGTGGTGGCGAAGGGAACGAGAAGAGAGATCATCTTCGGCGCTTCTGCTGTATCATCGTCCGACGGGAAATTCCGCGAAACAAAACTTCCGACACCGCGTTTCCGGTACAGAATGCCCTGCTGTTCCAAATCTTCGATGGCACGCTTGGCGGTGATACGGCTTACCTCGTACTGTTCCGAAAGCATTTTTTCCGTGCAGAACGCCTCATCAAATGAAAAATCACCGGCGTGAATGCGTTCGAGCAGCGCTTCTTCGATCATTTCATATTTTGGTCTGTTTTTCGTGTTCTGTGAGTCCATAAAATTCCTCTATGATAAAAGTCTGTAAAAAAGGCATTGTTATGTTTTCCTGTTACATTTGTTATTATAGCGTATGTGAAAAAACAAGTCAAACACAAATTTGATATATCAAAATAGAAAAATAGAGCAAAACTCTTGACAGAATCCCGTCTGATTTCTATAATATGATATATCAAAATAAATATAGTAAATTTGACAGAACGAAACAAAAACTTCTATAAAAAAGGAACGAAAGGAAACAGACAATTATGAAAACAACCGTACATATTATTTCCCATTCCCACTGGGACAGAGAGTGGTATCAGTCCTTTGAATCTCACCGCATGAAACTGATTGAGCTGGTGGACAACATTCTGGACAAGGCAGAGAACGATTCGGAGTTCGGCGGATTTTTCCTGGACGGCCAGGTCATCGCAATCGATGATTATCTGGAAATCCGCCCGGAGAAACGTGCGCAGGTGGAAAAATGCATCCGCGAGGGCAAAGTTCAGACCGGTCCGTGGTACATTCTGCAGGATGAGTTCCTGACAAGCGGCGAGGCGTGTGTCCGCAATCTTCAGGTCGGCATGCAGGAAGCAGAACAGTACGGTGCGGTCGGCAATGTCGGTTATTTCCCGGATGCATTCGGCAATGCAGGCCAGATGCCGCAGGTATTAAAACAGGCCGGCATGGACGCGGTTGTTTTTGGACGCGGTGTAAAACCGATCGGACCGAACAACGAGGTGACCGGCGGACAGTATGAGTCTACGTATTCTGAGATGATGTGGGCATCCCCGGACGGAACGAAGCTGCCGGGCATCCTGTTTGCAAACTGGTACAACAACGGTGTGGAGATTCCGGTGGACGAGGCAGAGGCAAAGGTTTACTGGGACAAAAAGCTGGCGGACGCGAGAAAATTCGCAGCAACCAATCAGCTTCTGATGATGAACGGATGCGACCATCAGCCGCTGCAGAAGAACATCACCGAGGCGATCCGCGTGGCGAGAAAGCTGTATCCGGATGTCGAGTTTATTCATTCTGATTTCAAAAAGTATGTAGAGGCAATGGAGAAAGAAATCTCCGAGAATTTCTCTACCGTTAAGGGCGAGCTGACAAGCCAGGAGACCGACGGAAGATGGACGCTGGCAAATACGGCTTCTTCCTGGATCGGATTAAAGCAGGACAACCGCGCGGGGGAGACAGCGCTGGAGCGGAAAGCAGAGCCTGCAGCTGCGATGGCAGATGTTATGGGAAAGGCTTATCCGGAAGACCAGATGATCTACAGCTGGAAGAAGCTGATGCAGAATCATCCGCATGACAGCATCTGCGGCTGCAGCGTGGATGAGGTCAATGAGGAGATGAAGACCCGTTTTGCGAAGAGCAGACAGGTTGCGGATGCGATTTACGACGAGAGCGTGGAGTATCTGACGAACAAGGTGAACACGGCAGCGCTTCCGGGCGACGGCGAGAAGATTCCGTTCGTGGTATGGAATACTTCCGGCGAGATGAAATCACAGGTAGTAGAAAAGGAGCTGCATCTGTTCCGCGATTACAATCTGTTTGTATGGGACGGCTATGAGGCCGCAGAGAAGGTGGAGCTTCCGGCAATGGGGCTGCGCGATGCGGACGGAAATGTGGTTCCGGCGAAGATCGCGGATGCGGGCGTTGCGTTTGGATATGACCTGCCGGACGACCGGTTCCGTCAGCCGTATATGGCAAAGAAGGTTCTGGTAACGTTTGAGGCGGAGGTTCCGGCGCTTGGTTACCGCACGTATTATCTGGAAACAGCGGAGCAGGCACAGGACGTGGATGTGGTTTCTGCGGATGAAAATGTGCTCGAGAATGATGCGGTGAAGGTTGTTGTGAATGCAGACGGTTCTTACAATCTTCTGGACAAGAAGACGGGCAGAATGTATGAGAACCTGGGATTCTATGAGGATACCGGGGATATGGGGAATGAGTATATTTATATTCAGGACTCCGGTAAGCAGGTGGTTTCTACAAAAGGAATGAAGGCGGAGATTTCCTGTGTGGAGAAAAATGCGTTCCGTACGGTGGTTGAGATCTGCCACAAGATGATGGTTCCATCCGGCATGGGCGAGGAGCTGCTAAGACAGCGTGAGATGTGTATTGATCCGTATACGCGTGTGGCTAACCGTTCTTCTGAGCTGGTGGAGATGGATGTGAAGACGGTTCTGACGCTGGAGAAATCGGCGAAGGGGCTGCGTGTGGCGACGACAATCTGCAATCAGGCGAAGGATCACCGGGTGCGTGTGATTCTGCCGACAGGGCTGGATACGTCGATGCATATGGCGGATTCTGCGTTTGAGGTTGTGCGGAGAAATAACCGTCATAATGATACCTGGACGAATCCTTGCGGTTGTGAGAGACAGCAGTGTTTTGTGGCTATGGAGGACGCGAAGGGCGGACTTCTGGTGGCGAACCGCGGGCTGTATGAGTATGAAATTCTCGAAGATCAGGGGAATGCGGTTGCGGTGACGCTGCTTCGCTGTGTTGCGGAGATGGGCGACTGGGGGTATTTCCCGACACCGAAGGCGCAGCAGATCGGTACGTTCTGCTTGGAGTTTGAGGTTGTGCCGTTTGCAGCTGGTGAGACCGGGGATGCGTTCCGGGAGGGTTATGCGTTCCAGGAGGATCTGACGGTGGAGCAGGCTGGATTGGAGAGAGCGTTCCTTCGGAAACCGGGACAGGTGAAGCCGGAACTGGTTGAAGGGGAACTTCCGCTGGAGATGAGTTTCCTTGCATTTGAGGGCGATGGTATTCATATGACGGCGTTTAAGAAAGGTCAGAAGAAGGACGATTTGTTTGTGAGATTCGTAAATAATATGGAGCACGAAGAAGTTCTTTCCTTTAAGAAAGAAGACTGGATGAAAGAGGTTTACCGCAGCAATGTCATTGAAGAGAAGGGCGACTTGATGATTCCGGATAAGGACGGGGTTTATCATGTGGCGCTGAGGGAGTTTGAGATTGCTACGTTTGGGGTTGTGAGATAAGTGTGGGATCGGACGCCCTGTGGCCGGAATCACGGACGGATGGGGTCCGGTTTCGGAGACTAAGAAAAACTAAGAGGTCGGTATTTTGCTAAAAACGATCTGGAAATTCGCAAACTCGCTGCGCTCAGACAGTGCGAGTTTCCAGATCAACGCAAAATCTCGGCCTCTAAGTTTTTCTAAGCCTCCTGCAAATGGACCTCATTCGTCCGTGATTCCGGCCGTAGGGCTGATGATGATACCACGAGAGAGTCTGGATCTGCCCGTAGGGCAGATCGGCGTGAGATTGTTGAGGAAAAACGGGAGAGAAAAGCAAGAATGGGGTGGACTTTGAGGGGGACAAGTCGTATGCTGGAGATACGAAAAAATTATTTTGCAGGAGGGTTTGGACATGAAGAAATGGACGGACAGAATTGAAACTCCGATTCAGGCGGAGCTGATCTGTTATGATGTGAATGGGATTCAGATTGTGTTTGGGGTGACGGAGGAGAATGAGCTGAAGCTGTTTCATTTTTCGCGTGCGCCGTTTGATGCGGAGAATCTCTGCCGGAAGCCGGATAACTGGTGGCCGATGGAAGGGATGCGCGAGGCTCAGATTAAGGAGAGTTTTCAGCTGGTGCAGGTGAATTTTTCCGGGTATAACCGGCCGTATGAGAAGCATGGTAATAAGTACATTGTGACGGCACCGGGATTTATGCTGAAGTTTGATTCGATTTCGGAGGAGAGAGATGAGAACGGGGATGTGCTTCGGATTGTACAGAAGGATGGTGTGACCGGCGCGAAAGTAGAGTCTGTGATGCAGTTTTATGATGGACTTTCCATTGCGAGAGTGTACAATACAGTGACAAATGAGGGTAACGAGGATCAGACGCTGGAATATATCTCGAGCTTCAGCTATTGGGGCATTGAAAAAGAGCAGAAAGAGGGCATTCCGGAGTTTATCAGCTCGGATGATAAGATGTCGATGGTTGTGGTGCACAATGGATGGCAGAAAGAGCTGACGGTGAAGAAATACCATTTTGCGGATCTTGGCATGGCGCAGACGCAGCCGCATAATTATCAGAGGACTTCGAAGACGATTGAGGTTACGAATACGGGTAACTGGTCGGCGAAGGAGTATATTCCGATGGGGTATATTGGGAACAGTGCGGCGGATTCGAGTCTGTTTTTTGAGATTGATCACAGTGGTTCCTGGCATTATGAGATTGGGGATCAGAACTGCCATTTCTATTTAGCTGTCAGCGGACCGACGGAGATTCAGTCGCACTGGTCGAAGAATCTGAAACCGGGCGACAGTTTTACAACGGTTCCGGTGGCTGTTGGCGTTGGGCATGATGATTTTGAGGAGGCGGTTGGTACTTTGACGAAGTACCGCAGAAGGATCCGCCGTCCGAATAAGGATAATGAGAATCTGCCGGTTATTTTTAATGATTATATGAACTGCCTGTTTGGGGATCCGACGACGGAAAAAGAGTTTCCGCTGGTGGATGCTGCCGAGAAGGCCGGATGTGAATATTTTGTTATTGATGCGGGCTGGTATGCGGACGGCAACTGGTGGGACAGTGTCGGTGAGTGGCAGGAGAGTAAAAAACGTTTTCCGAACGGTGTGCGTGAGGTGACGGATTATATTCGGTCGAAGGGCATGATTCCTGGGGTATGGCTGGAGCTTGAGGTTATGGGTATTAACTGTAAGAAGGCTTCGATTTTGCCGGATGAGTGTTTCTTCCTGCGTCATGGAAAGCGTGTGTATGACAGAAGCCGGTATCAGCTCGATTTCCGTCATCCTCTGGTCATTGAACATGTGACGGAAGTCATTGACCGTGTGGTAAGGGATTACGGCGTTGGTTATATTAAGATGGATTACAATATTGAACCTGGTATTGGTACGGAAGTCGATGCGGACAGTTTTGGAGATGGCCTTCTTGAGCATGAGAGAGCGTATCTGGCATGGCTGGACGGCATTTATAAAAAGTACCCGGATCTTGTGATTGAGAACTGCTCGAGCGGCGGTCTCCGCATGGACTATGCGATGCTGGCGAGAAACAGTATTCAGTCAACGAGTGATCAGGAGGATTACCGGAATTATGCGACGATCTCGGCGAATGCAGCCATCGGCGTGACGCCGGAGCAGGCGGCGATCTGGTCGTATCCGCTGCGGGACGGCACCGAAGAGGAAGTTATTTTCAATATGGTGAATGCGCTGCTGCTTCGTATCCATCAGAGCGGCCACCTTGCAGAGATTTCGCCGGAGCGGTTTGATCTTGTAAAGGAGGGAATTGACTGCTACAAGGAGATCCGCAGCGGCATCAAGGACGGCGTTCCGTTCTGGCCGATGGGATGGGCGGATAATGAGGACAAGCACCTCGCAGCCGGCATCCGCGTGCCGGGGGATGTGATTTATCTTGGTGTATGGAGACGCGGCGGAGAGGCTGATTTTGAAGTTCCGCTGAACAGAGCATTCCCAGGGAAAGAGCTGGAGGTTTCCTGCATTTACCCGAAAGCATGCGGTGATGTGTTCCATTACGATGACTACAGCAAGACGCTGCAGATTCACTTCCCGGAGACGTATATGGCGCGTCTGTTTCAGATTAAAGTGAAATAAAATTACATAAATCCCCGCCCGCGGAATAAATTGTATCGGAGTGTATTTGATAGGATTTTTCCGGGGAGGGGATTTTTTTGCGTATTCTTTCGGCGCTTTCAGATCTGATGGTTCCCGTGCTGATTTTTTATGTGGTCGGACTGGGGCTTTTGATGAAACAGGATGTGTTCGGCGATTTTTTGAACGGGGCGAAGGACGGCATGCGGACGGTGATCGGAATTGTGCCGACCTTAATCGGGCTGATGGCGGCGGTCGGTGTGCTGCGGTCATCGGGATTTCTGGAGGATTTTGGAAAACTGCTCGGAACGGTGCTGGAACCGGCGGGGATTCCATCTGCCCTGGTGCCGCTCGGGGTTGTGCGCCTCTTTTCCAACAGTGCGGCGGTGAGTTTGCTGCTGGATCTCTACAAAGAGGCGGGGTGTGATTCCTTCGCCGGACGGGCGGCTTCGATTATGATGTCGTGCACGGAGACGGTTTTTTATACGATGGCGGTCTATTTCGGAGCGGTCCACATCAAAAAAACGCGGTACACACTGGCGGGTGCATTGCTCTCTTCCCTGGTCGGAATGGCGGTCAGTATTGCGCTTGCAGGTCTGCTCTAACCATCTTTTCTGATCATATCAGTGAAATGTGTTGACATTTTAAAACGATTGGAATAAGATGGAAACAACTTAAAACATACAAATTCAATAGGAAATAGGGAAATAGAGAAAAAGCGAGCAAAAGTAAGGAGGAAATCAACGATGGCAAAGGTATATGACAGCATTCTGGATCTTGTAGGAAAAACTCCGCTGGTAGAACTGAAACGAATTGAAGAAAAAGAAGGACTGCAGGCGAAACTGATCGCAAAAGTAGAATCCTTCAATCCGGCAGGAAGCGTCAAAGACCGTATCGCAAAAGCGATGATTGAGGATGCTGAGGCAAAAGGTCTCTTAAAAGAAGGTTCCGTTATCATTGAGCCGACTTCCGGAAACACTGGAATCGGACTGGCAGCGGCAGCTACCGTAAAAGGGTATCGTATGATCCTTACGATGCCGGAAACCATGAGCGTAGAGCGCCGCAACATTGTAAAGGCATACGGCGCAGAGGTTGTTCTGACCGACGGAACAAAGGGTATGAAGGGTGCGATCGAGAAAGCCGATGAGCTTGCAAAAGAGATCCCTAACAGCTTCATCGCAGGCCAGTTCGTGAACCCGGCAAACCCGGCAACCCACAAAAAGACAACAGGTCCGGAGATCTGGGAAGATACCGACGGAGAGGTTGACATCTTCGTTGCAGGTGTCGGCACCGGCGGAACGATCACCGGAACGGGTGAGTATTTAAAAGAGAAAAAACCGGAAGTAAAAATTGTAGCAGTAGAGCCGGCATCCTCACCGGTACTGTCTGAGGGTGTTTCCGGACCGCATAAAATCCAGGGAATCGGCGCAGGTTTCGTGCCGGAGACTCTGAATACCAGCATTTACGATGAAATTATCAAGGTAGAAAATGAGGATGCTTTCGAGACCGGAAAATATCTGGCAGCCGAGGAAGCTATTCTTACAGGAATTTCTTCCGGCGCAGCGCTGTATGCGGCAATTCAGCTGGCAAAACGCGAAGAGAACAAGGGCAAAACCATTGTTGTGCTTCTGCCGGACAATGGAGACAGATACTATTCTACCCCTCTGTTTGCAAAATAAAGATTGAGAGCGGTATGCTCTGAATCGAGACATCATGCATAAATGTGTAAACTGCCATCCGCGGAACTCTCCCCTCCGTGAATGGCAGTTTCGTATATCAAATTATACCAGAAAGGGAACTTTACTTATGACACTACAACAGCTTCGCTACGTAATCCAGGCCGCGGATTCCAGATCGATGAATGAGGCGGCGAAGGCACTCTATATTTCACAGCCAAGTCTCTCGGGCGCGATCAAGGAGCTGGAAAAGGAGATTGGAATTGAACTGTTCAAGCGCAGCAGCCACGGAACGGTGCTGACCCCGGAGGGCGAGGAGTTTTTGGGCTACGCCCGTCAGGTTACCGATCAGTATCAGCTTCTCGAAAACCGCTATGTTTACCGCACGAAAGGCAAGAAAAAATTCAGTGTGTCGATGCAGCATTACAGCTTTGCCGTGAAGGCATTCGTGGAGCTGGTGAAACAGTTCGGCATGGATGAATACGAGTTTGCCGTTTACGAGACGAGAACGTACGATGTGCTGATGGATGTGAAGAACTTCAAGAGTGAACTCGGCATCCTGTATCGGAATGATTTCAATGCGAAAGTGCTGAACAAGCTGATGAAGGACAATAACCTGGAATTCCACGATCTGTTTTCCTGCGGAACATACGTCTACCTCTGGAAGGATCATCCGCTGGCGGACAAGATTGAGATCACCATGGAGGAACTGAAGGAATATCCGTGTCTGTCGTTTGACCAGGGAAGCAATAACTCGTTTTTCCTGGCGGAGGAAGTGCTTTCTACGTATGAATATAAGAGAATTATCAAGGCAAACGACCGCGCAACGATGCTGAACCTGATGGTCGGCCTGAACGGGTATACACTCTGTTCCGGAATCATCTGCGAGGAGCTGAACGGCAGCGATTACCGTGCAGTGCCGCTTCACGCGGATGAAAATATGATGATCGGCTACGTTTCCAGAAAAGGAATGTCGATCAGTGCGATGGGACTGCAGTATCTGGAGGAGATCCGGAAGTATAAAGAGTTTGTACTATAAAAATTGATTTGCGTTTGCAAACCGGGTATAGGAAATTCAAAAGAAAGTGCAATGGCAGTAAAGATATGGTATAGGAAAAACCTATAACTAGCCATTATTTTTCTGTATTAGACAAAACAGAAGATAGCCGCTATAATATTCCTTGTAAACAGATAGGAAATATCACAAAAGCGAGAGGAAGCGAAGTCAATGAGAGCAGTTTTCGCAGAGAATCGAATCGTGATCTATGATGTCATGTGTTGCAGCGTAAGCAGATAAATCCAGAATCAAAACGGAGCCGCTTCGCAGCAGGGGACAGACAGAATGACGACCGGTTCCGACAAATAATAGAAAAACGAAAATAAAAAAGACAATCAGAATAGGAGAATACAATCATGAGCAAAAAAACAAGAGCAGAAAGAAATCTTAAATTTGAAACCTTACAGCTTCATGTAGGACAGGAAAATCCGGATCCGGCAACCGGAGCAAGAGCAGTTCCGATCTATCAGACCTCTTCTTTCGTATTCAATAACTCCGATCACGCGGCAGCAAGATTTGGACTTCAGGATGCAGGAAACATCTATGGTCGTCTGACTAACCCCACCGAGGACGTTTTCGAGCAGAGAATGGCAGCACTGGAGGGCGGCGTTGCAGCACTTGCAGTAGCTTCCGGAGCAGCAGCCATTAACTACACCATCATCAACCTGGCGCAGAAGGGCGACCACATCGTATCTGCAAAGAACATCTACGGTGGTTCCTACAACCTGCTGGCACACACCCTTCCGCAGTACGGCATCAGCACCACATTCGTTGATGTATTCAATCTGGATGAGGTCCGCGCAGCTGTTCAGGAGAACACAAAAGCCATCTACATCGAGACTCTCGGAAACCCGAACTCCGATGTTGTAGATATCGAAGCACTTGCAAAAATCGCACATGAGAACAAGATTCCGCTGGTAGTTGACAACACCTTCGCAACTCCATACCTCGTTCGCCCGATCGAGTACGGCGCAGACATCGTTGTTCATTCCGCAACCAAATTCATCGGCGGCCATGGAACTACTCTTGGCGGTGTGATCGTAGACAGCGGTAAATTCGACTGGGAGGGATCCGGAAAATTCGCATCCCTGACCGAGCCAAACCCGAGCTACCACGGCATCAGCTTCACAAAAGCAGTTGGACCGGCTGCATTCGTTACAAAAGTACGTGCCATCCTTCTTCGTGATACCGGAGCAACTCTTTCTCCGTTCAACTCCTTCCTGCTTCTGCAGGGACTTGAGACTCTGTCTCTCCGCGTAGAGCGTCACGTTGAGAACGCACTGAAAGTTGTAAAATATCTGGAGAGCCAGCCGCAGGTTGAGAAAGTACATCATCCGTCTGTATCCGATGATCCAAAGCAGCAGGCACTGTACGCAAAATACTTCCCGAACGGCGGCGGTTCCATCTTCACCTTCGAAATCAAAGGCGATGCACAGAAAGCAAAAGATTTCATCGACAATCTGGAACTGTTCTCCCTGCTGGCTAACGTTGCCGATGTAAAATCTCTGGTAATCCATCCGGCAACCACCACGCACAGCCAGTGCACCGAGGAAGAACTGCTGGATCAGGGAATCAAACCAAACACCATCCGTCTTTCCATCGGTACCGAGAATATCGACGATATCATCGAGGATCTGGACGAGGCATTTAAGGCAGTTCGGTAAGAAGTAAGAAACAGGTTATAGTAAAATAAAACGTACGCCTCTGGCACAAGGTTTCGTGTCAGAGGCATATTTTTTGAATTACAGGAAACTTCGTTGAAATTTCCTATTTCCCATTGATTATGTAGAGAATGTGGGATACAATAAATCATAGGATAAAGATTCGGAGGAAATGTGAATGAGAGTTTCAACAAGAGGACGATATGCGCTGCGCTTAATGCTGGATCTGGCGATGAACAACACCGGAGAGCCGGTGCGCCTGAAGGATGTGGCAAAGCGGCAGGAGATTTCCGAGAAGTATCTCGAGCAGATCATCTCGATTTTAAATAAGGCCGGTTTTGTAAAAAGCGTCCGCGGCCCGGCAGGCGGCTACTCCCTGAAACGGAAGCCGGAGGAGTACACCGTAGGCATGATCCTTCGGCTGACCGAAGGCAGCCTTGCCCCGGTCGACTGCGTCGAAGACGGCACCGACTGCGGCCGCGCCGACCAGTGCGTCACCGTTCTGCTCTGGAAGAAACTGAACGACGCCATCAACGGCGTCGTGGACAACATCACCCTGGCAGACCTCGTGGACTGGCAGATGCAGAAGGCGAATGAATATGTGATCTGAGATTCAGAGTAAAAGAGAAGGATGTATTGCGGTAATGGGTAAAAATATTACTGCAGTACATCCTTTTTGCGTGGTTTATATTTTTTTCATTGCGGCTTCAAATGCACTTTCTGTCATATTCGCCCGAAAAGCTGCATCCTTTATGCTCAGAACTCCATCCCGAACAAGCCCGGTAAGTGCAAACAGAATACCTTCTGTTCTGCCCTCTGCTTTACCTTCCTCTCTGCTGTCCTGCATCATGTCATCAATTGCTTTACACATGTCTACTTCCTCCACTTCTTCTGAAAGATCTAAGGTTATGTTTGTGATTGCCTGAATTACTCTGGCGGCGTTTATTTCTAACATCATTCTTGTATTATTTCGGATAAAGGAAGACAGTTTTTCTTTATCCTTTGAATACTTAATACAGCCGAGCACTTCCCGCAGACTGGTTGAAAATTTTTCGAGTTCGTCTGGTTCAAGCGCTGCCGGATCGATGAGATGAATTTTGTAGTCCTGAATGAATGTCCGCATTTCTTCCAGCGGAAAATCCATCATTTCATGCAGGGAAGTAGCGCCATCCCATGGATCCGCTCCAAAATGAAGCACAAGAGTGATGACTGGCCGGAGTTTGTCTGCTTTGTAGAAGCCTGACAGAAATTCTGCGCGTGTCGGTGCTTTCTTTTCTTTTACATTTTGTGCTGCAATTGCTGCAACCTGATTTCCATATTGCAGAGCATCATAAATCATATTTCGGACAGGCATTGCATAATGTATCTCCGTCTGGTTTTCGATTCCAAGCAGAAGATAATCCGCATTCTCATCCTCCATAATAACAGCAGCCTTTAAAATGTCCCGGTATTTCTGAACGGACTCGTTTTTGTTGTTTTTCCCTTTTACGATCAGCTGCACCAGTTCCGTTGTGTCAAGCTCCTGCAGCCGTTCCGGCTGAATCACCTTTTTTCCATTGAAAATCAGGTAATTAAAAGCGTCCGCAAACACAGTGTTTTCACGCATGAATGCTTTTGTAACAGTGTCTTTTTTACTCATTTGTTCCTTACCTTGTCCTTTCCGCTTATCCACTCTTCCGGGAATTTTTAAGGTAAGAATCCTTCTGAAACCTATTCGACTTTGTTCTAATACTATATCATATTTGTATTATGTTTGCCACAATGTCTTTCTGAATTTTTTCTAAAACAGGTCTTTGGAAAGCAAAGGCTGGGAAAACGCGGGATCTGCCATTTACAAGTGAAAAAAATTTTGTTATGATAAAAAACAGCGCCGGAAGCACATTTTTGCGGCGCTGAGAATATGAAAAGTAAGGAGTTTTTCTGGATGAGGAAACAGCAGGAAAGTCTCAAAAACATGGTATACCAGGCTATTTTGAACGGCATTTTTACCGATGAATATAAACCGAACCAGATCATCAACGAGCAGGAACTCGTGCAGAAATTCGGCTGCAGCAAGACGCCGATCCGTGAAGCGCTGGTGACGCTCTGCAACGAGGGAATTCTCCGCAGCTTCCCGCGCTTCGGCTATCAGGTCGTCAGCGTATCCCGCGAGGAGGCACAGAATATCCTGGATTTCCGTCTCGTTCTTGAAGGCGGATACCTTCGTCAGTCGATCGGAAACATCACCGAAGAAAACCTGGCGGAGCTCGCCGAAATCGACGAGAGATGCAAGCAGAGCACCGACAGCGTCTGGGATCACTGGGAGGCAAATACAGCATTCCATCTGAAGCTGATTTCCTTCTCCGGCAACGCTTACGCATATCAGGAGCTTGAACGCACCATGAACGTTTTAAAACGCGCTTACGCCCAGTTTTACTGGCAGACCTGGTCCAACGTAAACCCGGCACTGGACATTGCGCATCATAACGATATTATGCAGAGTATCCGGGAGAAAGATCTGGAGAAGACGCAGAATTATCTGAAAGAGGATCTGGCGGATTTTTGTGGGTAAGAAATGAAACAGAGTGCATGGGAACGAAAAAATCCCAAGACACTCTGTTTTTTTGCGCGCTGGAGGCCTTTTTCAGGCACGCTCCGATGCTCGTGATTATCCATGAAAATGCTTCTCCCGATACTGCTGCGGTGTCACCCCGCTGCTTTTCTTGAACTGCCGGTAAAAATAGGAAACGTTTTCGATTCCGATCTGGTCACAGATTTGCTGGGGGGAGAAGCTTGTGGTGGCAAGCAGGCGTTTTGCGGCTGCCATGCGTTCATCCATGATGTAGCTGCTGAGCGACGCTCCTGTTTTCGTACTGAAAATGTGGGACAGGTAGTCCAGGTTCATGTGGATTTTCTCGGCGATGGAAGTACGTCCCAGATCCGGATCGGAAAGATGCGAACGGATATAGTCCTTGATGACGCTGATCGGGTCTGAGGTGTCGGTGGAGAGGTGCTCTTCCATATTCAGCCGCTCTTTCTCATACCATGCATTTTTCTTCACCTCCTGCACAGCCGCCGCCAGCTTTTCGCAATGGAAGCAGGGGACTTGCTTGATTCGGTTAAAAGCGTCTGCAAATACAGTGTTTTCGCGCATAAACGCTTTTGTTACGGTGGCTTTTTTGCTCATATATTCTGTATCTTATCCTTTCCACTTATCCACTCTTCCGGGAATGTTAAAGATACGAATATCTTGGTATACTGATCTTGTTTCGTGCGAATACTATATCATATTTGTAGTATGTTTGCTACGCCGATTTTCTGAATCTTTTATAAAGAGTCCCTGACTTCCGCAAGCGTCGGAATCGATGTGCTGGCGCCCTTTTTCCCTACCGCAATCGCAGATGCCATGGCGGCAGTCTTGAGTGCTTCTTCCGGTGTTTTTCCGTTTATGATTTCACCGACAAAGTATCCGGTAAAGGTATCGCCTGCCGCTGTGGTATCCACGGTTTTTACCGGGAAAATGCCCTGTGCGCAGCGTTTGGTGTGATAGCCATACATGGAACCTTCTTTGCCGAGGGTGAGCACAATTTTGCTATCCGGAAATTTGTGAACCAGTCCGTTCAGCAGAGCAGTGCCATCCGCGTTTTCAGCAAGGGCAGCACCCGTTTCTTTTAAAATTGCAGCGGCCTCAATTTCGTTCAGAATCAGATATTCGGCCTTTTCGAGCGGCATCTGGAAAATCTTTTTATTGACGGGTGAGGGGTTCAGCACAATGTGCATGCCTTTTTCGTGCGCGCAGTCCATCAGATAAGGGATCTCACTGATTTCATTCTGCAGAACCAGATAATCGCCAGGTTTCACGAAGGTTAAGACATGATCTACATCTTTCTTTGTGATTTCCTGATTTGCACCGCCGAAGAGGATAATACAGTTTTCACCTTCCGGTGTATTCTGAATGATCGTGTGTCCCGATGATCCTTCTTTTTTCAGAACAAGATCCGTGTGAACACCAGCATCTTTCAGCGTTTCCAGCAGCGGAGCAGAATCCTCCGCCCCAACAGCGCCGGCATGCCACGTTTCCAGACCATAGTTTGCAAAAGCAATCGCCTGGTTCAGCCCTTTTCCGCCGCTGAAAATCTGCCGGTCATCCGCCGAAAGCGTTTCACCTGGCCGGACAAAATGATTGACGGAGTAGACGTAATCAATATTTAAAGAACCGAAGACTAATACTTTCATAGATACTCTCTTTCTGCTTCCTGTTTATTTTACAGAATCCGTCACAAGGAAAATACCATAGCTTTTTGGAAGCGGTAAAGCCAGTACATAGATTCCTTGTAATTCATCATAATGCAGAACCTCCGATTTTTCAAATCAAAATCAAAGCCTGTTTGAAAAAGTCTGTTAAAAAGGTTTTCCGCAAAATGTGTGTCACAATTTACGGGAGATTTTGCCCGGATGAGGGCATCGTAGCGGTTTTAAGGGTGGATAGAAAGAGCAACATAAAAAAGCCATCTGTGCAAGTCTGCCCAGATGGCTGTCAAGCGTAATACTTTTGTTATTTACAAACTTCGTCAATATCCACACGGTCGATCATAATATTCAGGATCTCCGTATCGGTATCTTTCATGCCGACTCTTCCGATGTATCCCATACTCTTGATCGTATCCTCGACATCTTCCCGCACGATACCTTCTCCCGGCTGGAAGCTTCTGTGGTGCTGGCCCATGTAATGAGCCAGAATTGCGGCATCAACAGCGGATGCGATTTTTGCTGCACAGGAGGATTTTGCTCCGTCGCAGACGATACCGCCGACGTTTCCGATGGTGTTGACGATGGTCAGGCTGACATCCTCATACGATCCGCCGGAAAGATAGGTGATGGCAGCTCCTGCGCCGCAGCCTGCGCTGACGGCACCGCAGTAAGCGGAAAGGCTACCAATATATTTTTTCTGATGAACGGCGATCAGATTGCTGACAACGAGTGCGCGGTACAGTTTATCCTGAGAAACGTTCCATTCTTTTGCAAATTCAATAACAGGAAGAGAAACGGTCATACCCTGGTTTCCGCTGCCGGAATTGATGACAACCGGAAGGGAACAGCCGCTCATACGTGCATCGGAACCGGCAGCTGCGCGGGCACGGGCACGGATTTTAACGTCATTGCCATAATCATTCAGAAGGGTGCGGCCTACCTGTGCTCCGTACGGATGATTCAGGCCTTCATCGGAAATCGCAGAGTTCATGGTGATCTGACGGTCAAGAATGTCTTTGACATCTTCGATTCTTACTGTATCGGCAAATTCGAGAATGTCTTTGACATTCAGCACGCTTTTATCTACATATTCCGGAGAGTCCTCATGTGCGGCAATCTGGTAGAGCACTTCGCCGTCCTTTACAATGCGTGAAATCAGTGTATGGCGGTTGACAATGGTAACCTCCGCACTATGTTCCCCGGCAATGACTTTTGCAACGATATAGAGATTTTCTACGCCTTCTTTTAACGTGCAGGTGCAGAATCCCTGCTGTACCAGCTCTTTTGTTTTTTCGATGTCTGCTTCGGTTACGTCCTCAAGAACCTCAAGCTCACGATCTGCCCGTCCGCCGACAACACCGAGTGTTGCCGCAACATCAATTCCCTTCAGTCCGTTGGAATTTGGAACCTTAACGCCTTTTACATTTTTGATAATATTTCCGCTGCAGCAAAGTTCAATCTTCTCCGGCATCTGTCCGAGTACCTCGTGTGCTTTCGCAGCCGCATAGGCAATCGCAATCGGTTCGGTACATCCGAGGGCCGGAACAAGTTCGTTCTTTAAAATCTTTACATAACTGTTGTATAATTTCTGATCCATTGAAGTTCTCCTGTGTGTTTTTTATCCGGATAAACAATAAATTTTGCATACTATCTGGTTATACTAATGATATATCACTGATAATATCAGATGTCAAGCATAGAATTGCATCTTTCCAGGCTACAAGACTGAATTTGCGGAATGCTTGTTCTTCTTCGGCTATTATAGCCCGCGTGAACAGTTCTCGTCGCAGGTTTTGTTTCGGAAATTCTTTTCAGACACACGTTGGGATTTTCCGGCAACACATTGTATTTTTTTTCGACATGTCCTATACTGAAATATATAGCAAAGACCCAAAATAATACGCAAAAGGCAGTATTGCAGAGCGCGAATTACAAGGAGCCGATGGGAAGGCGTACCAGAGTATGATAAAAATCTGTGACGCAGTAATTCGCGCTTTGTGGTGCTGAATTTCTTACAGGGGAGGAAGTCTGTATGCAAAAAATTACGTTTCGAAAATTAATCGGAGAGAACTATATTTACCCGGAGCTGCAGGGACACTTTATAGAATTTCTTGGTTCTTGTATTTACGATGGCATCTGGGTCGGTGAGGATTCGGAGATTCCGAATTATCATGGAATCCGCAAAGATCTTGTGGATGCGTTTCAAAAGCTGCATCCGCCGGTGATCCGCTGGCCGGGCGGATGCTATGCGGATGTTTACCACTGGAGAAACGGTATCGGACCAAGAGAGAACAGGCCGGTTACTTATAATGAAAATTTTGGTACATTTGAAACCGATCCGAATCAGTTCGGTACGCACGAGATGATGGAATTCTGTGAAATGATCGGCGCAAAGCCATGGTTTAATATCAACATGATGACAGGTTCTCCGGCAGAGATGCGTGAATGGATGGAATACTGCAACAGGCGAGAATCCACAACACTTACCAGAGAGCGGAAGGTAAACGGACACGAAGCGCCGTTTCAGGTAGAATACTGGGGTATTGGAAATGAAGTCTGGGATGGCGGCGGAAAAATGACGCCACAGATGTATGCGGATGAATATCGGAAATTTACATCGTCCTGTCCATCCTTTGGACCGGGCGATCAGGCATTTCCGCCAAAATGCATTGCCAGCGGTCCGGATGGCAACAAGCCAAAAGAGCGTGTTGTGTGGACGAAAGACTTTTTCAAGGAGATGGGAAAATACCGTATGCCATCGCTTTACGGCTATGATCTCCATTTTTACAACTGGAATCTGAAACAGCTTCAGACAGAGAAAAAGTTTGATGAAAAACAGTGGTATGATGTGATCAATGGATGCAAAGAGCTGGAAAATGTCATTCACGAGCAGCGCCGCCTGATAGACGCTGGTCTTGAGGCACTTCCGAAACCGGAGGGTCCGTTCCAGGCGGCACCGAGAAAATGTGAACTGATTGTCGGCGAGTGGGGCAACTGGCACAGCAGTGCATTTAATGCGCGCCCGGCGCTGTATCAGCAGTGTACGATGCGCGATGCCGTTACAACTGCACTGACGCTCGACATCTTCCACCGCAATACCGGGGATGTGCGCATGGCATGTGTAGCACAGTCTGTCAATGTCCTGAATTCCCTGTTCCTGACGGATGGTGAGCATTGTATTCTGACACCAAACTACGATGTGTTCGATATGTATCAGGTGCATCAGGGTGCGTATACGCTTGGCTTTGAGGAAAAGAACAAAGATCCTGAGGTCTGCATCTTTGCTTCGATCAAAAATGATGATATCTACGTCAACCTCGTAAATACAAGCTACAGCGAATCAAAGAAAATCGAATTGAAATTTAAACAGTGTCCGGAATTTGTTGAGGCCAAAACACTGTACTCCAAAGATCCGCAGAACTACAATGATGCGAAACATCCGAACCGAGTCCGCTGCAAAGAAGGAAAAGCACCTGCACGGGAAAAAGACTCCTTCCAGATTGCACTGCCGGCGGCTTCGGTCAGCGTTTATCATTTCAGAAAAACAGAAACAGAAAAGTAATACATACAAAACGGGCCGCCCCGGGGAAAAGGATTGTTCCCACAGGGCGGCTCATTTCTATTACAAAAATAATTCAATCACAAACACCACGGCACAGCATGCCACCGAAACCTGAAACAGGTTTGCACCGAACCATGCGGCTGCGATGCCGACGACAAGCGCGAGTGCGCCGGAAACAGGGCTCTGTGTTGCATGGACAATCGCCGGGAAGGTCATGACTGACAGCGTCACGTATGGAACGTAGTACAGAAACGACTGAATAAACTGATTTTTAATCGGCTTCCGGATCAGCGTCAGCGGCAGAATCCGGATGGTGTAGGAAACCAGGGCCATGACGGCGATATAGATATAATTATTGTACATCAGCATTTTCCTCCTCTGTCTTTACCGGGAACAGGATAGCTCCGGCGCAGGAAATCAGAACGGTGAGCAGAATCGTTCTGGTTCCGTCGGAGAGAGTGGAGATGCCCGGGAGATAGCTGCAGATAAAGCTTAAGAAAAAGCTGACGGCAACAAGACCCGCTACCACACGGCTCTTTCGCGCCGGGGGAATGATGATTGCAAGGAACATGCCGTACAGCGCCACGCTTAAGGCACTGACAGCGCGCAGCGGCAGCAGATTTCCGGCAATAATGCCAAGAGCCGTGCCGATCGACCACGCGGGAGCAGCGACGAGAATGGCACCGTATGTATAATACGGATTCAGCCAGCCCGGGCGCGCGATTGTGATGCCAAACAGTTCATCCGTTACATCGTAACCAATGAGAAAACGGTGGAAAAACGGCGTGTCCGGCGAAAAGCGCTGGGCAAGCGCACAGCTCATCAGAAGATACCGCGCATTGGCGATGAGCGTAATGATAGCGACCTGCAGATAGCCTGCGTTGGCGGCAATCAGTGTAAAGGCAGCGTATTCTCCGGCGGAAGCATTGTTGAAAAGACTGGCGAGAAAGCCCTGAAAAGGACTAAGACCTGCCTTACGCGCTGCAATGCCGAGCGAAAACGAGACCGCAAAATAGCCAAGCCCGATCGGAATGCCATCGCGGATTCCGTTGACCAGAACCTGGCGGGAAAATGAATAAGATCTTTGTGAACTCATAAAAAGCTACTTCCTTTTCCTTCGCAGAAGCTAGAGCGTGTTTGAGAAAATTTTCCGTAATCTGAGATTCGCAGCTTACGAAAAGTTTTTTTCAGACATGCTCTGGCATCTGGCAAAAATGTTGGGGTCAAGAGATCAAAAATCCTCTTGCAAGCGAGCTTGCACCGGCTTTTTGATCTTTTGCCCTGATATCTGATGAAAATTATAGCAAGTTTCGACAGGTTCGTAAACTCTTATTTTGTTCTTGTTCGTTTCACGCAGCCACTGCTTACGCCTGCGTTTCTAAGTCTGTTGAACTGAATTGTATAAAATTATGTACAAAAACAGAAGATAACGCTTGAAAATAGAAGAAAAATCCATTAATATCTATGTATACAAAAAACATTACCGAAGGTGGTGCCTACGATGAAACTGCGTGCGCTTGCAAAAATAAATCTTGGTCTTGATGTGACCGGAAAAAGAGAGGATGGTTACCATGAAGTCCGCATGGTAATGCAGACGATCCAGATGTACGATCAGCTGGAAATAAAGGAGAGCAAAGAACCTGGCATAAGGCTGACAACCAATCTGCCGTTCCTTCCGTGTAATGACGGAAATCTCGTATACAAAGCGGCAAAGATTCTGATGGATGAATTCGATATCCGTCAGGGTGTCGATATGAACCTGACAAAATTTATCCCGGTAGCGGCCGGCATGGCGGGCGGAAGCTCGGATGCGGCAGCAGCACTGGTAGGAATTAACCGCATGTTTCAGCTTGGTCTGACAAAACGCCAGCTGATGGAGCGGGGTGTGCAGATCGGAGCGGATGTTCCGTACTGTGTGATGCGCGGTACGGCGCTGGCAGAAGGAATCGGCGAAAAGCTGACATCCCTTCCCGGCGTACCGATGTGCTACGTGCTGATCGGAAAACCGGGCATCAATGTTTCGACGAAATTTGTCTATGGAAACCTGCATCTTGATGAGGTGACGGAGCATCCGGATATCGACGGCATGGTAGAGGCGATCCGAAATCATGACCTGTACGGCATCACGGACCGCATGGGAAATGTGCTGGAATCCGTGACGTGTCCGGCGTATCCGGTGATCGATGAGATCAAGGCACAGATGATGAAAAACGGTGCGGTCAATGCGATGATGAGCGGCAGCGGCCCGACCGTATTTGGCATTTTCGACGATCCGGACAAGGCAGAATTTGCCCGCGATCAGTTAAAAATAAGCGGACTGTCGAAACAGACATTCCTGACTACAGTATCAAAACCGGGAGGTACAAAGTATGGCAAAAAATGAGTTAGACCTGCAGATGGAGGATTATCAGTACCTTCCGCTCCGCGATGTCGTGTTCCGCACGCTGCGCCAGGCGATTCTGCGCGGGGAGTTAAAGCCGGGTGAACGGCTGATGGAGATCCGGCTGGCAAATCAGCTCGGCGTTTCGCGTACCCCGATCCGCGAGGCGATCCGTATGCTGGAGCTGGACGGCCTTGTGATCATGGTGCCGCGGAAGGGTGCGCAGGTAGCACAGATCACGGAAAAAGACCTGAACGACGTGCTGGAGGTGCGGCTTGGACTGGAGGAGCTGGCGGTAAAACTGGCGTGTCAGCGGATTACAGAGAGCGAACTGCAGAAGCTTTATCAGGCATCGCGCAGCTTTGAACAAATGCTGGAGACAACAGAGACGGATGATCTGCAGAAGCTTGCACAGGCAGATGTGGCATTCCATGATGTGATTTATCAGGCGACGAACAACGAGCGCCTGATTCAGCTGCTGAACAATCTGCGGGAGCAAATGTACCGTTACCGGATTGAATATTTAAAGGATGTAAAATCCCGACGTTCCCTGGTTGAGGAGCACGATGCCCTCTATGAACATATGAAAAATCGGGATCTTGCAGGCGCACAGAAGATGATCCGCGAGCATATCGAGCGACAGCAGGAGAGTATTATGCAGACCGTACATCACCAGAGCATGACGGGCGTAGAAGAAAAATAAAAGCGTATAAAATTTCGAAAAAGGAACATTCTGTTACAGAGTAAAAAAATCGTGACAGAATGTTTTTTTATGGAATTTTGCAGAGTATATTTCTCCAGATGGTTTTTCGGAAGCTTTCAAAAGGAGGAGAAGGAGGGACGCAGGCATGGAAAAAGAGAAGACGCAGATTTCACTCACACTGGCGGAAAATGAAAGCGTGATCCGTACATGGTGTGAAAATTGCGATGATATTCAGATCCGCCCGATGAAACTCGGCAAAACGGGCGGAACCGGTGCGCTGCTGATCTACGTAGAAGTGGCGGTGAGCTGCGTTATGTTGAAGGATTCCGTGATAGGGAAGCTGTTGAACCGTCTGATGGAGGTTCCCGAGGCAGATATCCCGGGGGTTCTCTCGGAAAATCAGCTCGGAATTTCGGACACGCTGGAATTTGACACCCTCGAGGATGCCTTTGCCTCGATGCTGGCGGGAAACGCCGTTCTCTTTGTGGACGGTTACGACTGCGCCGTCAAAATCGGTTCGAAGGGATATCCAAATATGGGAGTCCAGAAAGCCGAGTCCGAGAAAGTGCTGCGCGGCTCAAACGAGGGCTTTTCCGATTCCGTCAAAACCAACACAGCACTCGTCCGCAAGCGTCTGCGGACCACCGATCTGAAAGTGGAGGAGATACATTTTGGTGCGCGTTCTGATACGGTTCTGGCTCTGGTGTATGAGAAAGAGCTGATTTATCCGAAATTTCTGGAAGAGGTAAAACAGCAGATTGCCGGCTGGGAAGTGGACGGCGTTTTTGACAGCGGCATGGTCGAGCAGCTCTGCGAACCGCAGTGGAAATCGCCGTTCCCGCGCTTCGAGACGACCGAACGGCCGGACCGCGCGGCGATGGAGATTCTGGACGGAAGAATCCTGCTTTTATGTGATAATTCCCCGGTCGGGATTCTCTTCCCGGCATCATTTGACAGCTTTTTAAAGGTCAGTGAGGACCGGTATCATCATTTTCTGATCGTCTCATTTGAGCGGCTGCTGCGGTATGTGGCGGTCTTTCTCGCCCTGTGGATTTCGGGCGGATACCTGGCTGTCACGGGCTTTCACACGCAGGTGCTTCCGACCAAACTCCTGCTGGCGTTCGCCGAAGCGCGGAAAGGCGTTCCGTTCCCCGGCATTCTGGAAATTCTTCTGATGGAATTTGCTTTTGAACTGATCCGCGAGGCCGGTGTGCGCATGCCGGGGCCGCTTGGCGGGACGATCGGAATTGTGGGCGGACTGATCATCGGAGATGCAGCGGTTTCCGCCAATCTGGTGAGCCCGATGACCGTCGTTGTGGTTGCGGTTTCGGCGCTCTGTTCGCTGGCGATTCCGAACGAAGAGTTCGGTGCGCCGTTCCGGCTGCTGAAATTCGGTTTCATTTTGCTCGGCGGATGGCTCGGCATTTTCGGCATGGCGCTTGGCACGTTTCTTCTCGCAGGTCATCTCGCCGGGCTTATGAGTTTTGGTATTCCCTATCTGATGCCGTTTGTCGGGAAAGGACTTGCGGACTACCATGCGCCGAAGGATTCCGTATGGCGGGCGCCGCCGCCTCCCAAGCCGGGGGGAGCCCATATC